>Ga0136614_10000871_pt1 | contig 16659 bp, 22 predicted proteins | sample AntDrymUQ2792106_2_FD_106643 | JGI IMG/M metagenome (GOLD analysis project Ga0136614, IMG submission 106643) | Polar desert sand microbial communities from Dry Valleys, Antarctica - metaG UQ279 (21.06) | ecosystem: Environmental > Terrestrial > Soil > Desert | place: Antarctica: Dry Valley... | reverse complement strand
ACGGCCAGCGAGTGGAACGGCTACATGGAGGGCGCCGTCCAGTCGGGCGAACGCGCCGCCCGCGAGGTCTTAGATGATCTAGCCGCCGGGGTCCTCGGGCCAGCTGCCGTCACCGGTGACGGCGCCGCGCATGACCTTGAGCGGCAGCAGCGCGCACTTGCGCCGGGTGGGGGAAATGTCGATACCGAGCAGGTCGATCGCCCACTGGGCCGGTAGCCCGCCGATCCGGTCTAGCTCCATGCCGATCAGCTCCTCGGAGGCGATCGACGCCGCCGCCTGCGAGATCGCGCAGCCGTGGCCGTGGAAGCGCAGGTCGGCGATCTTCCCGTCCTGGACGCGGATGTGGACGCCGAGCTCGTCGCCGCAGAGCGGGTTGAGGTCGTGCGCGTCGAGGTCGTGCGGATCCAGCTCGCCGAAGTTGCGCGGCTGCTTGTAGTGATCGAGGATGTAGTCGCGGTAGAGCTCGTCCATCGTGGATAGGGTCGCAGACGACGTGAGCCGCCGACCACGATCGCCGCGATGCCGGACGCGCCTTTACGGCCTGACGACGTTGGCGCTGGCGCTGAGCGCGTGTGGCGGGGGAGACGACTTCGGCGACCAGGCCGGCGAGATCTGCGACGAGGCCCGCGCGGACGTCGAGCAGATCGGCTCGGACCTGCCCGCGAGCGAGAAGGTGCGGCGCACCACCGCGATCATCGAGAAGCAGCGCGACCGTCTCGCCGAGCTCGACGCGCCCGACGGCAAGCAGCGCGCATTCGACGCCTACCTACGGCGGCTCGATCGGCTCGTCGAGCTGTTCGGCGATCTGCAACGAGCGGATCGGAAGGGCGACCAGGCCGGCGCGGTCACGGTTCGGGACCAGCTCAGAGGCGTCCAGCGGGAGGTCAGGGCCACGGCGGCCGACGCCGGCCTACCGCCGGTCTGCGCCTGAACGAGCTAGAGCTCGAAGACCGCGCGTGTGCGCTCGAGCGCCGCGACGAGCCGGTCGACGTCGGTGCGCGAGTTGTAGACGTGGAAGGATGCGCGCGCGGTCGCGGGCACGCCGATCGCGCGCATCAGCGGCTGGGCGCAGTGGTGTCCGGCGCGGATGCAGACGGCGTCGCGATCGCACATCTCGGCGATGTCGTGGGGATGGACGCCGGTCAGCTCGAACGACACGACGCCGCCGCGCCCGTCCGCCTCGCGCGGGCCGAAGATGCGAACTCCATCGACCGCGCCGAGGCGCTCGAGCGCGTAGGCGGTCAGCTCCTGCTCGTGCGCCCGCACCGCTTCCATGCCGATCGCGCCCAGGTAGTCGATCGCGACACCGAGGCCGATCGCCTGCGCGATCGGCGACGTGCCGGCTTCGAACTTCCAAGGCACCTCGGCCCAGCTCGAGCGGTCGAGGTCGACCTGCTTGATCATGTCGCCGCCGCCGAGGAAGGGGCGCATCCGCTCGAGCAGCTCGCGCGCGCCGTGCAGCACGCCGACCCCGGTCGGGCCGAGCGCCTTGTGGCCGGTCCAGGCATAGAAGTCGGCGCCGATCTCGCCGACGTCGACGGGCATCTGAGGCATCGCCTGGGCGCCGTCCACGAGCGACACCGCGCCCGCCGCCCGGGCGCGCGCGGCGATCTCGGCGACCGGATTGATCGTGCCGAGCACGTTCGAGACGTGCGCGACGGCGACGAGCTTGACGCGCCCCTCCGCGAGCACGGAGTCGAGCTCGTCGAGCGACAGCGTCCCCTGCTCCGAGACCGACAGGTAGCGCAGCCGTGCGCCGCGCTCCTCGCACAGCAGCTGCCAGGGCACGATGTTGGAGTGGTGCTCCATCTGCGTGATCAGCACCTCGTCGCCCGTGCCGACGTGCTCGCGCCCCCACGCGTAGGCGACGAGGTTGATCGCCTCCGTCGCGTTGCGGGTGAAGATCGTCGTGTCGGTCTCGGCGCCCGCGAAGCCGGCGATCCGCTCGCGCGCTCCCTCGAACAGCTCGGTCGCCTCGCGCGCCAGTCCGTAGACGCCGCGATGGATGTTGGCGTTCGAGCGCTCGTAGTAGTCGCGCAGCGCGTCGATCACGAGCTGCGGCTTCTGGGCCGTGGCCGCGGAGTCGAGGTAGGTCAGCGGCTTGCCATCGAACTCGCGCGCGAGCAGCGGGAAGTCGGTCCGCACGTCGACGATCGGGCGTTGGGCGACGGAAGCCATCAGGCCGACGCCCTCTGCGCCGTGAACTCGACCACCTGCTCCTCCGCCTCGGCGAGCTTGCCGGCGATCCGCGCTCGCACGAGCGCCTCGAGCGACTCGTCCTCGAGCCGCTGGACGACCGGCTCGAAGTAGCCCTCGACGAGGATCCGCACCGCCTCGGCGCGCGGGATGCCGCGGGTCATCATGTAATAGACCTGCGTCTCGTCGATCTCGCCGACGGTGCCGCCGTGCGAGGCCGAGACGTTGTCGGTCTTCACGATCAGGGAAGGGATCGCGTCGCCCTTCGCCTTTGGCGAGAGCAGCATCGAGTGGGTCTGGAGGTAGGTGTGCGTCTCCTGGGCTCCGTAGACGATGTGGATCAGGCCCTCGTACGAGGCGCGCGAGGTGCCGGTGAGCGCTCCCTTCCAGACGGTGTCGCCGGTCGTGTGGCCCTGCTCGTGGAGGTCGGTCGTGAACAGGTCGAGGTGCTCGTGGCCCTGCGTGAAGTAGAGCCCCGAGTGGCGCATGTCCGAGCCCTTCTCGGCGGTGATGATGTCGAGCTTCTGCTTGGTCAGGTGCCCGCCGAGGTGCATCGGGATCCAGGTCGCGTGCGCGTCGCGGGCGATCTCGACGCGCTTCTCGGAGACGTCGTAGACCTCGCCCGAGCCCCAGTCCTGGAGATGCGCGACCCGCGCGCGGCCGCCCGCCTCGACATACAGCTCGAAGGCGCCGGCGTGCAGGGCCTGGCCCTCGAAGTCGGGCGCGAGGCAGTACTCGCGCAGGCGGCAGTCGGCGTTCTCGGCGACGACGCCGAGCGTGTGCGCGTACTGCGCGGTGCCGGGCTCGTCGATCAGGTAGACGACCTGGAGCGGGCGCTCGACGCGAACGCCCTTGGGCACGTGCAGGAACGCTCCGCCGCTCCAGAAGGCCGCGGTGGCGGCCGCGAACTTGCCGTCGTCCGCGGACAGGCGCTTCATGTACCAGCGCTCGACGAGCTCCGGGTGCTCGCTGACAGCCCGCTCGAGCGAGGTCAGCACGACTCCCTGCTCGGCGAGCTCGGGGTCGAGCGCGGAGTAGACGCTCGTGGCGCCGCGCTGGACGACGAGGCCGGCCGGCTCTTCGTCGCCGAGCGCCTCGGTCACGGTTGCCGGCAGATCGCCGAACGTGGCGACCGGCTCGTAGTGGCGCGGCTCGAGCTCGTCGAGGCGCAGATGGCGCAGCGTCGTCGTCCAGAAGCCCGACCGCCGCCAGGTCGGCACCGGCTCGCGCTCGTAGATCTCGAGCGCGGCCTTGCGCCGCTCGGAGAGCTGCTCCGCGAAGCTAGCCGCCATTGGCTGCCGCCACCTCGTCGCGGACGAAGTCGTAGCCCTTGTCCTCGAGCTCGTCGGCCAGCTCCGGGCCGCCCTCGCGGACGATCCGCCCGTCGAGCATGATGTGGACGAACTGCGGCGTGATGTACTCGAGGATGCGCGTGTAGTGGGTGATGATCAGCGTGCCGATCTCCGGTCCCTGCATCGCCTTGACGCCGTCGGCGACGACGCGCAGCGCATCGATGTCGAGCCCCGAGTCGGTCTCGTCGAGCACCGCGATCGAGGGCGCGAGCATCGCGAGCTGGAGGATCTCGGCGCGCTTCTTCTCACCGCCCGAGAAGCCGTCGTTGAGGTAGCGCTTGGTGAACTCCGGGTCGATCTTCAGCAGGTCCATGTTCTCCCGCAGCAAGGCGCCGAACTCCTTCACCTTGATCGCCTCTTCGCGGCCGGCGTTGACCGCCGTGCGCAGAAAGTTGGCGACCGAGACGCCGGGGATCGAGGCCGGGTACTGGAACGCCATGAAGATCCCCGCCCGCGCGCGCTCGTCGGGCTCGGCCTCGGTCAGGTCGTCGCCGTCGAGCAGGATCTTGCCCTCGGTGATCTCGTAGACCGGGTTGCCCATGATCGTGTTCGCGAGCGTTGACTTGCCCGATCCGTTCGGGCCCATCAGGGCGTGGATCTCGCCCTTCGCGACGTTCAGGTCGACGCCGTGGAGGATCTCGCGCTCGTCGGTGCGCACGTGCAGGTTCTGGATCTCGAGGCTCATGCAGCTCGCTTTCGCTTCGGGCGCGCCGGCTGAGCGAGCTCGGCGAGCGTGATTTCGTTGAGTGTGCGGACGATCGACCCCTGGACGCGCGTCCAGAGGACCTTGGTCGGGCAAGTCAGGCCGTCGTGCTGCGTCTCGCGCGCTCAGACGGGGGTGCCGTCGGCGGCTTCGCTGATGCACTCGATCGGGGCGATGTCGCCCTCGAGCGCCTCGACGACCTCCGCCATCGTGATCTCCGCCGCCGGGCGCGCGAGGCTGTAGCCGCCGTGCGCGCCGCGCCGCGAGTCGACCAGCTGCGCCTTGCGCAGACGCTGGACGAGGTGCTCGAGGTAGGCGAGCGGAAGCCCCTCGGCTACCGCGATCGTGGCGAGCGAGACCGGCTCGACGCCATTCGTCCGCGCGAGGTGCGTCATCACGTGGACGCCGTACTCGGCTTTGGTGGAGAACATCATCGGTTCACGCCCTCTCGGAAGTAATCCTTACTTGGGAACTAGGATAACGATCACTCGCGCTCGAGCAGCGCGAGGTCGTGCGCGATGCGCTCGGGCGTGGCCTGCTCGAGCGGGTAGCCGACGCGCTGGAAGCCCTCGCGATCGATCAGCACGATCCGCGCCTGATGCTCTGCGTCGTCCGACTGCGGCTGGATCGCGTAGGCGCGCCAGAGCGGCTCGAGCTGGGCGCGTGAGCCAAGCACGAAGTCCATCCGGCCGGTCATGCCCGCGTCGAACAGAAAGCGGCGCGCGCGCGCCGGGGAGTCACCCGGGGGGTCGACCGAGATCGCGAGCGCCGGCACGTCGTGCCCGAGCTCGTCGAGCCCGCCCTTGATCTGCTGCGCTTGGCCGGGGCAGCTGTCCTCGCAGGTCGTGTAGAGGAACGTCACGATCGCGGCACGACCGCGCAGCGCGCGCATGCTGACCCGCTCGCCGTCCTGGTTGCGCAGGGCGAAGTCGGGAGCGCGCAGGCGAGGGGGGAGGGTGGTGCCCTCGAAGCTCCGCGGAGCATCGCCGCTCGGCGCCTCGCCTTCGTCGCGGCTGGCGGCGGCGACCACGATTGCCCCGAGCGCGAACGCTCCGACGAGGCCCAGCGCCAGCGCTACGCGGGGGTTCACAGCGCCCGAGGGTAGCCATCTTCGGCTACGGCCGCGGCGGCGCCCAGCTCGTCAAGTCGGGGTGCGCAAGCGGTGCGTCAGCTACCTCGCCATCGCGAGCAGCAAGCTCTCACCGAAGCAGATCGAGCGCCAGCTCCGGCGCGCCCGCTAGCGGCCCGAGTCAGGCTCGAAGCCGGGTTGTCTTCGCCGCCGCGGCGTCGATCAGCCCGCGTCGCAACACCTCGTCCTGGACGGTCTCAGCCGTGCGCTGCACGATCGACCGGGCGCACGCGGCGTGATCTGCCACGCCCGCCGTCTCGCTGCGTGCCTCGAGCGAGGCAAGCGCTGCGTGTGCTTCCCACTCCGGCCGCGGCAGCCCGGCTGCGCCTGCCAGCCCGAGCGCCCTCGAGAGGACCCGCTCCGCTCCCGCCCACTCTCCGGCCGCGATTGCTGCCTCGCCCATGACGAGGAGCGAGTCGGCCGCTGCCTCCAGCCAGCCCTCCCGCTCGGCGCCCTCGGCAACCGGTGCGATCAGCCCCAAAGCCCGATCAGGCTCGGCGATCGCGGACGAGGTCGGCCGCGAGGTCGCCTACGTCCCCGTCGAGAGCGACGGCGCGCGCCGGGCGGCGGAGCGGATCGCGGAGATGCTGTGAGCCTCTCGCTAAGCCTCGATCAGCCCGCGCCTGATCGCGTAGCGGACGAGCTCGACGCGGTCGCGCATCCCGAGCTTGGCGAGCACGTTGCCGCGGTGCGACTCGACGGTCTTCTCGGAGACCGTGAGGATCTCGGCGATCTGCTTGTTCGTGTGTGCCTCGGCGATCAGCTTGACGACGTCGAGCTCGCGCGGCGTCAGCTGGTCGCGCGGCTCGTCGTGCTCGGACGCGATCCATTCCTTGACCAGCGTCGCCTCGATCCCCTCGGGCAGGAACGACTCGCCGCGCGCGGCCGCGCGGACCGCGGTCACGAGGTCGTGGTCGGCGCCGCGCTTGAGCACGTAGCCGCTGGCGCCGGCGCGCAGCCCTTCGAAGAGGTAGCGCTCGTCGTCGTACATCGACAGCAGCAGCACGGCCGTCGTCGGCGATTGGGCGCGGATCTTCTGTGTCGCCTGGATTCCCGTCATGCGCGGCATCGCCACGTCGAGGACCGCGACGTCGGGGCGCTCGGCGAGCGCCTGCTCGACCGCGACGACGCCGTCCTCGGCCTCGGCGACGACGCGCATCCCGTCCTGGCGGTCGATCAGCATCCGCAGTCCCGAACGCACGATGCCGTGATCGTCGGCGACGAGGATGCGCAGCATCAGGCGGCGCTGCGGGCGCGCTCGCTCGCGCCGGCTCCGGGAGTGGGCTCGTGCGGGAAGCGCAACGTCACGACCGTGCCCTGGCCGGGCGCCGAGACGACGTTCAGCTCGCCGCCGACCAGCCGCGCGCGCTCAGCCATGCCCTCGAGCCCGATGCGCCCGGAGGGCGAGGGCGCCCCATTGCCATCGCCGCCTTCGAAGCCGACGCCGTCGTCGCGCATGCGCAGCGTGAGCGAGCGCTCGGCGGCGACCAGGTCGAGCGCCACCCGGGTAGCGCGCGCGTGCTGCGCGACGTTCGACAAGGCCTCCTGGACGACGCGGTAGAGCACGCTCTCCTGGTCCTCGGAGAGCGTCGTCACCCGGCCGCGGGTGCGCACCTCCACCTCGACGCCGGTCTGGTCGGAGAAGCGCTTCAGCTGCGTGTCGATCGCCGCGACCACGCCGTGGTCGTCGAGGGCGCTCGGGCGCAGCTGGCGCGCGAGCCGCAGCAGTTCCTCCATCGCCTGGTTCGCGATCCGCTTGGTCTCCGCGAGCCCGGGCTTCAGCTCGGGCGGGGCGTCGTGGTCGAGGGCCTCGAGTCGCAGCAGGACAGCGGTCAGCGCCTGGTTGACCTCGTCGTGGAGATCGCGCGCGATCCGGCCGCGCTCCTCCTCCTGCGCGCGCAGGACGAGCTTCCCGGCGCGCACGCGCTCCGCCTCCACGCGGTCGAGCAGGCGCTCGAAGGAGGCCGCCAGGCGGGTCACTTCCTCGACCTCTCCGGCAGCGTCGATGGGCTCGCCGGGGTGCGCGGGATCGATCCGCTCGACCTGCTCGATCAGGCGCTCGAGCGGCGCGAAGCGGCGCTTCAGCAGCACCCAGTTGACGACCAGCGTCAGCGCGATGCCCCAGCCGAGCACGATGAACTGCTGGCTGCGCTCGGTCAGGTCGAGGCCGACCGCGACGCTGGCGCCGAACAACGTCCCGATCACGAGCAGGACGTTTACGGCGATGATCTGGTCGACGAGTGTGTCGCGGCGCTTCATGGCAAAGATGGGGTCCAGACCCCATATCGGCAGACCGGCCGCTGTTCGATACACCTTGCAGACAGCAACAGAAAAGCTTCTCGGCAGCCATGAGCCGGCGCCCAGAGCTTCCACAGACGGTCCGGGGAGGGCACCGGGGTCGCGCCGACGCGCCCCCGGTGCTTTCATTTGTGGATCTGACCGCGTCCGCTCGGCCTGCGGACCCATTGCTATACTTTCTGAAGTAACGACGCCCCAGAACGCCGACAGCCGGGAGAGCGAACTACTGATGGCAAGCGCAGCGGAGCTGATCCGCAAGGTCAAGGACAAGATCACAGAGGTCGACCCGAAGGACGTCCACGCGCGCTTCAACGGGTCGAGCCCTAACGGCGCGGTGCTCGTCGACGTTCGCGAGCAGCACGAGTGGGACCAGTCGCACATCCCCGGCGCCGTCCACGTCCCGCGCGGCCACCTCGAGCAGCGGATCGAGGGCGTCGCGCCGGACAAGTCGCAGCCGGTCGTCCTCTACTGCGCCTCGGGCAATCGCTCGGCCTACGCGGCCGAGACGCTGCAGTCGCTGCTCGACTACGAGGACGTCGCCTCGATGACCGGCGGAATCACGCTCTGGAAGGATCGCGGCTACGACGTCGAGGTCCCCGTCGGCCTCGACCCCGAGCAGCGCGAGCGCTATTCGCGCCACCTGCTGGTGCCCGAGATCGGCCTCGAGGGCCAGCTCAAGCTGCTCGACGCGAAGGTGCTGCTGCTGGGGGCCGGCGGTCTCGGCTCGCCGATCGCGCTCTACCTCGCCGCCGCCGGCGTCGGCACGCTCGGGCTCGTCGACGACGACGTCGTCGACCTCTCCAACCTCCAGCGCCAGGTCGCCCACACCAACGAGCGCATCGGCGTGCCGAAGGTCGATTCCGCGGAGCAGTCGATCCGCGAGCTCAACCCCGACGTCGAGGTCGTCAAGTACCAGACCCGCCTCGACGCGTCGAACATCATGCAGATCATCGAGGGCTACGACGTGATCGTCGACGGCGTCGACAACTTCCCGACGCGCTACCTGCTCAACGACGCCAGCGTGCGCCTGAAGGTTCCGGTCGTCTCGGCGTCGATCCTCGGCTTCGACGGGCAGATCTCGGTCTTCGCCCCCTACGAGGGCCCCTGCTACCGCTGCCTCTACCCGACGCCGCCGCCGCCCGAGCTCGCGCCCTCCTGCGGCGCCAACGGCGTGCTCGGCGTGCTGCCGGGCACGATGGGAATGCTGCAGGCGACCGAGGTGATCAAGCTGATCACGGGCGCCGGCGAGCCGCTGATCGGGCGCCTGCTGCTCTACGAAGCGCTAGGCGCGAGCTTCACCGAGCTCAAGGTCAAGCGCGACCCCGAGTGCCCGATCTGCTCACGCGATCCGGACTCGATCTCCGCCGAGGAGATGGGGCAGTTCCCGGACTACGAGCTCTTCTGCGCCGGATAGCCTCCCGCGGATAACCTCCCGCGCGTGAGCACGGTCAAGATCCCCCCGGTGCTGCGGGCTTCGACGGGTGGCGAGAAGGAGGTCGCGGCCGAGGGCGCCGACGTCGGCGCCGTGCTGCGCTCGCTGGCCGAGCGGCACCCGGACACGAAGACTCAGCTGTTCGCCGACGACGGCAAGCTCAACCGCTACGTCAACGTCTACCTCAACGACGAGGACGTCCGCGTGCTCGACGGGCTCGACACGCCGGTCGAGGCCGAGGACACGCTGGTGATCCTGCCGGCGATGGCCGGCGGGCTCTGAAGCGCCGCTACACTTTCTGAAGCAATGCTTGAGCCGAGCCTCGAGAACCGGCCCTGCGGAGGCAAGTACGGCGACATCGTCCAGGCGATCGGCAACACGCCGCTGGTCGAGCTCAAGCGCCTCTCGCCGAAGCCCGGCGTGCGCCTGTACGCGAAGCTCGAGTCGCACAACCCGACCGGCTCGGTCAAGGACCGCGTCGCTCGCTCGCTGATCGAGGACGCCGAGGAGCGCGGAGCGATCGCGCCGGGGCAGACGATCCTCGAGCCGACCTCCGGCAACACGGGCATCTCGCTGGCGATGATCTGCTCGCGCAAGGGCTATCCGCTGCGCGTCGTGATGCCCGACAACGTCACCGCCGAGCGCACGCAGCTGCTGCGCATGCACGGCGCCGAGATCGTCTACTCGGAGGGCGCGAAGGGTTCGAACGGCGCCGTCGAGCTGGCACTCGAGATGGCCGCCGCCGAGTCCTCGTACTACATGCCCTACCAGTACGGCAACGAGGCCAACCCGCGCGCGCACTACGACGGTACCGCCGTCGAGATTCTCGACGAGCTCGACGAGGTGACGGCGTTCGTCGGCGGGCTCGGCACCGGCGGTACGCTGATGGGCAACGGCCGCCGGCTCAAGGAAGAGAATCCGGACACGCTGCTCGTCGCGGCCGAGCCGCTCCAGGGCGAGCTCGTCCAGGGGCTGCGCTCGCTCGAGGACGGCTACATCCCGCCGATCCTCGACGTCTCGCTGCTCGACCGCAAGATCTTCGTCTCGAACCGCGACGCGGTCGTCTGGACCAAGCGGATCCTCGCGGAGGAGGGCATGTTCGTCGGCCCCTCCAGCGGCGCGATCGCCTCGATCGCCGCTCGCATCGCCTCGGAGCTGGACGAAGGCAACGTCGTCTTCGTCGTCTGCGACGGCGGCTGGAAGTACCTCAGCTCGGGGATCTACACGAAGCCGATCGAGGAGCTCGAAGCCGAGATCGAATCCGCCGCCTTCTGGTAGCGGACTAGGCGTTCTTCGCTACGGCGGGCTCGTCGTCCTCGATCTCGTCAGCCTTGGAGTCGCCCGAGAGCGCTCCCTTGAACTCGCGCAGGCCCTTGCCCACCGAGCGGCCGACGTCGGGCAGCTTCTTCGGCCCGAGCACGATCAGGGCGATGATCAGGACGACGACTAGTTCCATCGGTCCGATGTTCGGCATGGTGAGTCTTCTCTCTCGTCGGGAAGGGGACTACTCGACTACTTCGACTGTACCTGTCATAAAGCGGTGGAACTCGCAGAAGTAGGGGTACTTTCCGGGCTTGTCGAGCTTGATCGACTTCGTCTGTCCGAGCTCGAGCCGGCCGGTGTCGAACTCGGCCGGCGCACCGGGCTCGCTGGTGGCGGTATGGGGCGCCTTGTCCTGATTCGTCCAGGTGATCGTCCCGCCGGCCTTCAGCTTGACGTCCTTGGGGACGAACTTGAAGCTCGCGATGTTGTCCGTGACCTTCGAGCTCGCGCCGTTCTTGTCAGCGTCGTCGGAGCTGCCGCAGCCGCCGAGCAACAGGGCGCACGCTCCGAGCGCGCACAGCCAGAGTGTGGCGGCGCGCGCCATAGCGGCTTACGACTCGCCTGTCTCGAAGGCGTTCGGAACGGGGTTCTGGTTCAGCGCCTGGCGCAGAACGACCAGGTGCTGGCCCTCGTTGTACATGATGCTCGAGCCGGTCTGGCGCAGCTTCGCGTCCTGCAGGCGCTGGTGGGCCTCGTAGTAGGCGGCGACGGCCATCGTCTCGAGCTCGACCGCGAACTCGAGGATCTCGTTCTGGTCCTTGACCTGGCTGAGGCCCTTGACCTGCTCGGGGGTCGGCGGCGAGGGCGCCTTGCCGCCGAGGTCCTCCAGAGCGGTGATCAGGCCGTCGGCGTGCTCCTGCTCCTGCTTGCCGAACAGTGCCGCGGCTTGCTCGACAGGACCCTTCAGCAGCCCGCTCTTGGCAGCGGTGGCGTAGGCGACGACCGCGGTCTGCTCGAGTCCGACGGCACCCGTGACGATGTCCTCGTCGCTGCCGGCCTGCGCCATCGCGTTGCGCACCAGCAGCAGCGTCGGGATCGCGGCGGCCGCGAGCACGCCGCCGCCGAGCGCGATGCCCTTCTTGACGGCGTCGCGCCGGGTCGCCTCGTACTCGGCGACGAGGGCCGTGTCGACGTCGCCGTCGCGGATGATCAGGCGGTCGTTCATGGTCAGGGCGAGGCCTTGCCGGTGACGAAGGCGTCAGGGACGGGTGGGCGGCCGAGCGCTCCCAGCAGCGCGGTGATGTGCTCGGCCTCGTTGGTGCCGATCGCCGCCGCGGTCCCGCGCAGCTCGCCGGTGCTGAGCTTCGCCTGCGCGTCGATGTAGGCCGCGACCGCCGTCTCCTCGAGGTCGACGGCGAACCTGAGCACGTCCTGCTCGTTCTGGAGCTTGGGGAAGCCGTCGGCGTACTGCTGCTCGGACTTCGCCTTGCTCGGGGTGCCGCCAAGGTCCTTGACCGCCTGGGTCAGTCCGTCGACGTGCTCCTGCTCCTGCTCGAGGAACTGCTCCGCCAGCTCGAGCACCGCGCCCTTGAGCAGCGGTGCGCCGGCCGCGTAGGCGGCGACGGCCGTGTTCTCGAGGTCGAGCGCGGCGTTGAGCGTGGCGATGTCGCCCTTGCTGGCGCCGCTGCCGCTGCCGCCGGCGCCCCCGGAGCCCTTGTCGTCATCGTCGCCGCAGGCGGCGAGGAAGACGGCCGAGCCACCGACGGTCGTGATCCCGGCGAGGCGGAAGAAGTCCCTGCGCGAGCGCGGATCGCGGAGCTGGAGATAACGATGAGACACTTGCCGGACTGTAACGCGGGCCCCCTGCGCGCGGATCAACGCGACTTGTGTTGACGCGCCAGAAGCGTGCGCCGCTAGATTGGGCGCATGCGCATGACCGAGGCCCAGCGGGATGCGCTCGTCGCGCATGCGCGCGAAGAGGCGCCCAACGAATGCTGTGGCTACCTGCACGGCGCCGAAGGGGTGGTCGAGGAGGTCGTGCGCTCGCGCAACCTGCGCGAATCGCCCTACGGCTACGAGCTCGACCCCGCCAGCCTGCTGGCGGCGAACGACCTCGACGACGAGGGCCGGGACGTCGCCATCTACCACTCGCATCCGCGCAGCGCGGCCGAGCCCTCCCAGACCGACATCAACCTCGCCCACTACCCGCACTGGACCTACCTGATCGTCTCGCTCGAGGGCGAGCCTGACGTGCGGGCGTGGCGAATCGCGGACGGCCGTGTCGCCGAAGAGCCGATCGACCTCGCCTGAGCCCCCGCTGGTCTGCCCGTCGTGCGCGGCGCGCTATGGCCTCGACGAGCGCTTCTGCGCGCGTTGCGGGATGCCGCTCGTCTATGCGGGCGCGGGCGTCGAGCCGGCGCCGCGCGGCGGGACGCGCGAGCGCGCGCGCAAGATCGATCCCGAGTACGCGCGCGGCGAACTGGTCCGGGTCGCGGGCGGTCGCAACCAGGCCGAGGCCGAGCTGATCCAGAACCTGCTGCTCGAGGAGGGCGTCCCGAGCATGCTCCGGCGCAGCGCCGGCTTCGACGTGCCCGACTTCCTCGCCGCCGGACCGCGCGACGTGCTCGTGCCGGAGGGGGGCGCGCGGGCGGCGCGTCAGGTACTGCTGCAGGAAGGGCTCGCCGGCTCCGCGGCAGAGGCGGTGCCGCGCCCCTCGGCCGCGCGCCTGCTGGCCGCGACCGCCGGCGGCGGCGCGCTCGCGGCGCTCGTGGCGTGGGCGTTGCTCCAGCTCTGAGGGGTGGGCTCGCTCAACCCCTAGGGCTCCTGGGCGCAGGCGCCGACCGCGCGCAACATGGCTCCTGTCAGTTCAACCAACTTCAGGAGGTAGTCATGTTCCGCAGCATCAGCCGTCAGTCCCTCGCTCTCGCCGTCTCGGCCGTCGCGCTCGGCGCGGCCTTCACCGGCACGGCGGGCGCCGCCACGATCAGCACCGACCAGCTCGCCAACAAGGCGGTCACGTCGAAGAAGATCAAGGACCGTCAGGTCAAGCGCGCCGACCTCGCCCTCGACGCAGTCTCGTCGAGCCGCGTGAAGGATGGCTCGTTGCTCACCAACGACCTGAGCGATAACGCGATCACGACTCCGAAGCTCGCCGACGACGCGGTCACGACCGCGAAGATCGCGAACGACGCCGTCACGACCGCGAAGATCGCCGACCAGGCCGTCACGACCGCCAAGCTGGCGAACAACGCCGTGACGACCGACAAGATCGCCCCGGACGCCGTCAACGCGTCGAAGCTGACGGCCAACTCGGTCGGCTCCTCGGAGCTCCAGGGCACCGCCTTCCGCAACTCGGGCGACGTCGTCGTCCCGAACGGCGAGTCGCGCAGCGCGACGGCCAACTGCCTTCCCGGTGAGCAGATGCTTGCGGGTGGGCTCCACTGGAACGGCGCGGGCAACGCCGACGTGAACATCGAGATGGTTCACTCGTACCCGCTCAGCTCGACCAGCTGGTTCGCGCGCGGCGCCAACCAGACCGGTGCGGAGCAGACGTTCCAGACCTACGCGGTCTGCCTCGTCGGCTAGCACCAACGCCACACGCAGCACCTGGAGCGGGGGCCCTCGAGCCCCCGCTCCGCGTTTGGCCGATAGCCTGCGCGCCGTGGACTTCACGCCGTCCGATCGGGTCGTCGAGCTGCGCGAGCGGATCCGGGCCTTCTGTGACGAGCACGTCTACCCGGTCGAGCGCGAAGCGCTGCTGGCGCTCGACGCGGAGGTCAAGCCCGGCGTCGCCTATCCCGAGATCCTCGTCGAGCTGCGCGAGCGCGCCAAGGGCGAAGGCCTCTGGAACCTCTTCCTGACCGACGAGCACGGCGCCGGCCTGACGAACTGGGAGTACGGGATGCTGTGCGAGGACATGGGGCGCAGCGTCGTGGCGCCGATGGTCTTCAATTGCTCCGCGCCGGACACCGGCAACATGGAGATCCTCGCCGAGCACGGCACCGACGAGCAGAAGTCGCGCTGGCTCGAGCCTTTGCTGAACGATCACGTGCGCTCGTGCTTCTCGATGACCGAGCCCGACACGAGCGGATCGGACCCGACCAACATCCACTCGCGCGCGGAGCTGGACGGAGGCGAGTGGGTCGTCAACGGGCACAAATGGTTCACCTCGGGCGCGATGGGGGCCGACGTCGCGATCGCGATGGTCGTCACCGAGCCCGACGCGCCGCCGCACAAGCGGGCGAGCATGATCCTGATCCCGACCGACGCGCCCGGCTTCAACCTCGTGCGCCCGGTGTCGGTGATGGGCCACGACGGTGGCCCCGGCCACTGCGAGATTCGCTACGAGGACTGCCGCGTCCCCGAGTCGAACCTGCTCGGCCAGCGCGGGGGTGGCTTCGTCGTCGCTCAGGACCGGCTCGGACCTGGCCGCATCCACCACTGCATGCGCGCGATCGGGGCCGCCGAGCGCGCGATCGAGCTGATGTGCCGGCGCGCGAACTCGCGCGTCTCGTTCGGCGGGCCGCTGGCCGAGAAGCAGTTCGTCCAGGACTTCGTCGCCAAGTCGCGGATCGAGGTCGACGGAGCCCGGCTGATGGTGCTCCACGCCGCCTGGAAGATGGACACCGAGGGCAAGCGGGCGGCGCGCCAGGACATCTCGATGATCAAGGTCGTCGCGGCCAACGTCGTCATGGACGTGCTCGACCGCGCGATCCAGGTCCACGGCGCGCTGGGCGTCTCGGACGACACGCCGCTCGCGCTGATGTGGCGCCAGCTGCGGATGCTGCGGCTCGCCGACGGACCCGACGAGGTCCACAAGATGGTGATCGCGCTGCGCGAGTTGAACCGCTGGAAGGCCGCCGACGCGGATCAGCCTGCCGCGGCCCCCGCCAAGCCTGCCGGCGAAGCGCCAAAGGAGCCCGCTCGTGCCTGAAGCGGTCCTCGCCCGCCCGTCTGAGGACTCGAGCCTCAGCGACGAGCAGCAGGACTTCGCCGCCGCGATCCGCGACTTCTGCGAGCGCGAGTGCTCGGGCGAGAAGCTCGAGCGCCTGACCGACGGCTTCACCGAGGCCCACTCCGACGAGATCGCCGAGCAGATGGGCGAGCTCGGCTGGTACGGGCTTATGATCGACGAGCAGTACGGCGGGTCGGGCGGCAGCTTCACAGACGTGGTGCTGTTCATCGAGGAGGCGATGCGCGGCGAGGCGCCGATCGCCGCCTACCCGGTCACGATGATCCTGATCGGCGCGCTCAACCGCTTCGGCACCGAGGAGCAGAAGCACGACCTGCTCGGTCGCGTTGCCAAGGGCGGCAACCTCTCGATCGCGATGTCGGAGCCCGAGTCCGGCTCGGACGTGGCCTCGCTGAAGACGAGCGCGAAGCTCGAGGACGGCGAGTACGTGCTCGACGGCGCGAAGATGTGGTGCTCCTACGCGCACCGCTCGAGCCACACGCTGATCGTCTGCCGGACCCAGCGCACCGACTCCCCGCACGAGGGCATGTCGATGATCTGGGTACCGCGCGAGGCCGACGGCTTCACGATCACGCCGATCAAGACGCTCGGCGGCGAGGAGACGAACGAGCTCCACCTCGACGGCGTGCGCGTGCCGGAGGCGAACCTGCTCGGCGTCGAGGGCCAGGGCTGGACGCAGCTGATGGCCGGGCTGAACTTCGAGCGGGCGACGCTCGCGGCCGCGTCGTTAGGGACCGCGCAGCGCGCGTTCGACGTCGCGCTCGACTACGCCAAGGAGCGGCGCCAGTTCGGGCGCCCGATCGGCAGCTTCCAGGCGATCCAGCACAAGTTCGCCCAGCTCGCGACCGACCTGATCCAGGCGCGGCTACTCGTGCGCTGGGTGGCGCGGCTGACCGACGAGAACCCGGATCGAGTGCTGGCCCAGGAAGCCTCGATGGCGAAGCTCGCCACGACCGAGCTCGCCAAGCGCTGCGCGCTCGAGGGGATGCAGATCATGGGCGGCTACGGCTACGCGAGCGAGTATCCGATGGAGCGCCTGCTGCGCTCCGCCGTCGTCGGGACGATCTACGGCGGCACCTCCGAGATCCAGAAGAACATCATCGCCAAGACGCTCGGGCTGTAGCTACGAAGCGGTGAAGCGGGTCAGGTAGCGGCGCCAGTCGCGCTCGACCTCGTCGGCTGAGCGCTTGAAGGCGCGCTCGATCGCAGCCTCGGGCCCCTCGGGGTCGAGCGAGCTCGCCAACCGAACGCAGGCCTGGCGCCCGTCGCCGTGCTCGAGCAGCGCGAACAGCGTGCCGCCGAGCAGCTGAGCGT
>Ga0136614_10000870_pt1 | contig 16665 bp, 22 predicted proteins | sample AntDrymUQ2792106_2_FD_106643 | JGI IMG/M metagenome (GOLD analysis project Ga0136614, IMG submission 106643) | Polar desert sand microbial communities from Dry Valleys, Antarctica - metaG UQ279 (21.06) | ecosystem: Environmental > Terrestrial > Soil > Desert | place: Antarctica: Dry Valley... | reverse complement strand
TCTACGAGCAGGGCACCAAGAAGGACCCCGTCGACATCGCCAAGTGGGCGCTCGACCAGGCCAAGCGCGACGGCAAGGACGTGCTGATCGTCGACACCGCCGGGCGCCTGCACATCGACGAGAAGCTCATGGACGAGCTCATCAAGATCCGCAAGGCGGTCAAGCCGACGACCGTGCTGCTCGTCGTCGACGCGATGACCGGTCAGGACGCCGTCAACGTCGCCGAGCAGTTCGCGGGCGCCGTCGCCTTCGACGGTGTGCTGATGTCAAAGCTCGACGGCGACGCCCGCGGCGGCGCCGCGCTGTCGGTCAAGGCCGTCACCGGCAAGCCGATCGTCTTCGCCTCGACGGGCGAGCACCTCGACCAGTTCGAGCGCTTTCACCCCGACCGCATGGCGCAGCGGATCCTCGGCATGGGCGACGTGCTGTCGTTCATCGAGAAGGCCGAGGCGCAGATCGACGAGGACGAGGCAAAGGAGCTCGAGCGCAAGCTGCGCCGCAACGAGTTCACGTTCGAGGACTTCCTCTCGCAGCTGAAGATGATGCGCAAGATGGGCCCGCTGCAGTCGCTGCTGGGGATGATCCCCGGCTTTCAGGGCGCGGCGATGAAGAACGTCAAGGTCGACGAGCGCGAGCTCGATCGCATCGAGGCGATCATCCTGTCGATGACACCGCTGGAGCGCCGGCGGCCCGATCTGATCAAGGGCTCACGGCGCCTGCGGATCGCCCGCGGGTCGGGCACGACCGTCCAGCACGTCAACCAGCTCGTCAAGCAGTTCGGCCAGATGCAGAAGCTCATGAAGCAGCTCGGGAAGGGCAACATGCCCGATCTCCAGGCGCTTATGCGACAGGCTCGCTAGGCTGTCGCCACGTTATGGCTGTTCGCATGAGACTCACCCGTGTCGGTGGCCGCAAGGACCCGATCTGGCGCATCGTCGTCGCTGACTCCCGCTCGCCGCGCGACGGTCGCGTGATCGAGACGATCGGCCACTACAACGCCCAGACCGACCCGTCGACGATCCGCGTCGACGAGGATCGTGCCCGCCACTGGCTCGAGCGCGGCGCGCAGCCGTCCGACCAGGTGCGCAAGCTGCTGCACATCCAGGGCATCGCGTAGCTGCAGACCAGGACCGCCCGCCCGCGCGTCCGTGCAAGAGCTTCTGGAATACCTCGCCCGGGCCCTCGTTGACGATCCTGACGCCGTCCGTGTCGAGAAGTTCGACGAGGAGGACGGCAGCGTCGTGCTCGAGCTGTCGGTCGGCGAGGACGACTACGGCAAGGTCATCGGCCGCGGCGGCCGCACCGCGAACGCGTTGCGCACCGTGCTGAAGGCGGCCGCCGTGAAGGAAGGCTGCCGCGTGTTCGTCGACATCGTCGACTGAAAGGACGTCCCGGCGATGTCGCTGCTCAACGCGGGTCGGGTCGGCCGTCCGCATGGACTCGACGGGTCCTTTCACGTGACCCGCCCGCGTGGGATGCTGCTCGCGCTCGGTGGCATGGTGCGGATCGGCTCCGACGTGCGCGAGATCGTCCGCCGCGCGGGCACGGAGGAGCGGCCCATCCTACGCCTGCGCGGGATCGACGATCGCGCCGGTGCCGAGGCGCTGCGCCTCGCCGACCTGCTAGTGGAGCGCGCCGACGCGCCGCCGCTGCCTGCGGGCGAGTACTGGGCCGAGGACCTCGAGGGCTGCATGGTCCAGACGCGCGACGGCCGCGAGCTGGGCGTCGTGGACCGGCTGCGCCCGCTGCCCTCGTGCGAGGCGCTCGAGGTCGGCGACCTGCTCGTGCCGATGGTCGCCGATGCCGTGCTCAGCGTCGACGTCGCCGCGCGCCGGATCGTCGTCGATCCCGGCTTTCTCGGGATCGAGGCGTCGTAGATGGCGGGTTGCGCTTCCGCGGCGGTCGTCGGCTAGCCGGCGCCGGGGTCTTCGTGCGGATCGACGTCGTCACGCTGTTTCCCCAGTGGTTTGACTGGTTTCGCGGCCAGCGCCACGTCGCCAACGCGCTCGCCGGCGAGCACGAGCTGCGCACGCTGGACCTGCGCGAGCACACGCCGCTGAGCGGCGGCCAGGTCGACGATACGCCGTTCGGCGGTGGCGCCGGGATGGTCCTGCGCGTCGACGTGATGGACGCCGCGCTGCGCGGGTTCTACGACGGGATCGACCCGGTCGACCTGCGCACCCAGCGCCGCGTCATCGTGCTGACGCCGGGAGGACGGCGGCTGGACGACCAGTTCGTCGACGAGCTCGCCGCCGAGCCCGACCTCACGTTGCTGTGCGGCCGCTACGAGGGCTTCGACGAGCGCATCGTCGAGCACTTCGCCAGCGACGCGCTGTCGATCGGCGAGTACGTGATCGCCGGCGGCGAGCTCGCGGCGATGGTCGTGTGCGACGCGGTGATCCGCAAGCTGCCGGGAGCGCTGGGGCACCGTGAGTCCGCGCTCGAGGAGTCCTTCTCGACGGCGCTCGGTGGGCGGCCGGAGTACCCGCAGTACACGCGCCCGGCGGACTACCGCGGCTGGAGGGTGCCCGACGTCCTGCTCTCCGGCCACCACGAGCAGATCCGCTCCTGGCGCCTGCAGCGGTCGGGCGAGCGCGGCGGCGCGCAGGAGACGGACTGAACGCCACGCCGGCCGTGCGCGTGGCCGCGCGCGGCGATGCCCGGGTTCGGCGGGACCAGGTCGAACGAGCGTCGCTATCATCCGGCGTCGGCGCGGCCAGCTTGTCTTGACCGCGCCCTTTCTTCGCCATGTCCTCAGTCATCGAAAGCCTCGAGCGCGCGCAGCTGCGCCGCGTCCCCACCTTCCAGGCGGGCGACCGCCTGCGCGTGCACTTCCAGGTCATCGAAGGCACGCGCAAGCGCACCCAGGTCTTCGAGGGCGTCGTCATCAAGCGCCAGGGCCACGGCGCGCGCGAGACGTTCACCGTCCGCAAGCAGTCCTTCGGCGTCGGCGTCGAGCGGACGTTCCCCGTTCACTCGCCGAAGATCGAGAAGATCGACATCGCCGCCCGTGGCGACGTCCGGCGCGCGAAGCTCTACTACCTGCGCGACCGCGTCGGCAAGCGCGCCCGCGTCCGCGAGCGCCGCTACACCGGTCCGGAGGAGCGCGTCGAGGCCGGCCTGCTGCACGACCCGGCCGCCGAGCTCGAGGCGGAGGCCGCAGCCGAGCCGGAGGCCGTCGACGCGGAGGGCGTCGTGGCCGACGAGGCGGTCGCTGAGGCGGTCGAGGCGCAGGCCGAGGACACTGAGGGGGCCCCGACGAACGGGACCGCTGCCGAAGGCGAGGCCGATCCGGCCGCCTCCGGCAAGCAGACGTGAAAAAAGAAGAACCCTCCAAGGGCAACTCGTTCGTCGAACTCGTCCTGATCGTCGCAGTGGCGCTCGGACTTGCGCTCGGCATCCAGGCGTTTCTCGTCAAGCCCTACCGGATCCCCTCGCCGTCGATGGTCCCGACCCTGTCGGTCGGCCAACGCGTGCTGGTCAACCGCATCGGCAACAACTTCGGCGATCCCGCCGTCGGCGACGTCACGGTCTTCCATCCGCCGCAGGGCGCCGCGCGGGACGAGCAGTGCGGGGTTCGCCCGGAGCCGAGGCAGCCGTGCCCGCGCCCGACGTCCGGCAAGGCCGAGGTGAACTTCATCAAGCGCATCGTCGCCGGCCCGGGCGACACGCTGGCGGTTCAGGGCGGGCACGTGATCCGCAACGGCAAGCGCCAGACAGAGCCCTTCATCGAGCAGTGCGGCAGCGGCGCGGAGTGCAACCTCACGAACGCCATCACGATCCCGAAGGGCCACTACTTCATGATGGGCGACAACCGGGGCTCCTCAGACGACAGCCGCTTCTGGGGCCCCGTCCCGCGCGACTGGATCATCGGCAACGCATTTGCCACGTACTGGCCGCCGAAGCGCATCGGGCTGCTCTAGTGACCCGTCCGGCAGGGCCGCACGACTAGAGGGTTGGGCTGCGGCGCGTGTCCAGGCGCCTGCTGATCGCCGGCTTCGTCCTGTGCGCGCTGAGCCTGCTCGTCCCGCCGTTGGGCCTCGGCGCGCTGATCATCGGCATCATCGCGCTCGTTCGCGGACGCATCGGCCCGGGGGCGACGCTCGTCGTGATCGGGACCGTCCTCCCGTTCGCCGGCACGATCATCCTCCAGGCCTTCTTCCTCAAGCCCTACCGGATTCCATGTTCTGCGATGGTGCCGACGCTCGAGGTGGGCGACCGGATCCTCGTCAACCCCGGCGGTGGCGATCCGAAGACCGGCGACATCGTCGTTTTTTCACCCGCCGGCGGGCGCAGTGGCGCAGCAGCAGTGCGGCGCGCGGCACCCGTCGACGCAGGCGTGCCCGCGCCCGACCAGCAATCAGGCTGACGTGACCTTCATCAAGCGCGTCGTGGCCGGTCCCGACGACCGCCTCGCGATCGTCGACGGGCACGTGGTGCGCAACGGCCAACGCCACTCCGAGCCGTTCACCGAGCCCTGCGGCGGCGGCCTGATTGCGACCTCCCACGGGAGATCAGGATTCCGCCCGACCACTGGTTCATGATGGGCGACAACCGTGGAGCCTCTACCGACAGCCGCTTCTGGGGCCCCGTGCCCGCCGACGCCGTCGTCGGTCGAGCCTTCTTCCGGTACTGGCCCGGTGGCCGCCTCGGCGGGCTCTGACAGCCGCGCGCGGCGCAAGCGGGCGCCGCGCAAGCGCTTCAGCGGTCGCCGCCTGTTCGCGTATGACCGCCGCCTCGGGGTGCGGTGGGTCGCGGGCGCCGACGAGGCCGGTCGCGGCTGCCTCGCAGGCCCGCTCGTCGCCGCCGGCGTGCTGTTTGACAGCGAGTCGCTGACGACGCGCGAGCTGCGCGCGCTGAGCCGCCTCAACGACTCCAAACAGCACACCCACGAGGTGCGCGAAGAGCTGTTTCCGATCGTCATGCGCACCGCGGCGAAGGTCTGCGTCGTCTCGCGCTGCGCGCGCACGATCGACGCGCGGGGGCTGCACAAGACCAACCTGGCGGCCCTGCGCGACGCGCTGCTCGGCGTCGCGCGGCCCGGCTGCATCTGCCTGTCGGACGGGTTCTCGGTTGGCGACCTCGGCTACGAGCAGCGCGCGATCGTCGAGGGCGACGCGACCTCCGCCGCGATCGCCGCGGCCTCGATCGTCGCGAAGGTCACGCGCGATCGCTACATGCGCCGCGCCGACGAGCTGCACCCCGGCTGGGAGTTTGCGGCCCACGTGGGCTACTCGACGCCCGAGCACCGCGACGCGATCCAGCGCCTCGGCGTTTCGCCGCTTCATCGACTGAGCTTTCAGTCGACCGCATATCAGCAGCTCGCGCTGTAGCGCGCGCAGACGCATTTCAGAACGCCGCCTCGATGTGGTCCAGCCGCACGAGCCGGCTGTGGCGATCGACCGTGACGGCAACGACGTCGAAGCGCAGCTCGCGCGAGCGCGGCCGGTCCGGCGCCTCGACGAGCCAGGCGGCGGCCATCTTGCGCACGCGCCTGCACTTCTGCGGCGAGACGGCCTGCAGCGACGACTCAAGCGCGCCGACGCGACGCGTCTTGACCTCGACGAACACGAGCCACTCGTCGTCGCAGACGGTCGAGCTCGCCGAAGCGGGTGCGGTAGTTGGACGCGACGACCTGGAGGCCGAGGCGCTCGAGGTGCTCGCGGGCAAGGCGCTCGCCGACGCGGCCCAGGTGGTGGCGCAGATCGATGACCATCGGCGAGCACGCTAAGCGGCGGCGTGTGCTGTTTCAGCACGCGATCGCAACAAGTTCGCGCACAAATCGTGTCGCCTCTGCCGCGCCGCAGACGCGTCGCGATCGCCTGCGCAGAAACGTCACGAAGACGTGCTGTTGCGTCACGCGATCGTGCGTACGGTCCGGCCGATGCTCGCCAATGTCACCGCGTTCGCACTCGACGGCCTCTCCTCGCGCCGCATCACCGTGGAGGTCGACCTGCGTCGCGGGCTGCCCGCGTTCACCATCGTCGGGCGCGGCGACGCCGCCGTGCGCGAGTCGCGCGAGCGCGTCCAGACCGCGCTCATCAACGCCGGCTTCCGGTTTCCGCAGCGGCGGATCACGGTGAACCTCGCGCCGGCGCACCTGCGCAAGGTCGGTCCGGGTTTCGATCTGGCGACAGCCTGTGGCGTCCTCGTCGCCTCCGAGCAGCTTCCGGCGATTGGCCTGCAGCAGTGGGCGGTGTTCGGTGAGCTCGGGCTCGGCGGCGAGCTGCGTCACTGTCGCGGGGTCCTGACCGTCGCCGAGGGCGCGCGGGACGCGGGCATCGCCGGGCTGATCGTTCCGCGCGAGTGCGCGCGCGAAGCCGCACTCGTCGACGGCCTGGCGGTGGCCGGCGTCACGAGCCTCCCCGCAGTGGCCGCCATCCTGCGCGGGGAGCGTGCGCCCGAGCTTCCGCCGCCCGCCGAGCCGTCGCGGGGGCGCACCGGAGAACCGGACATCGGCGACGTGCGCGGCCACATCGACGCGATCCGCGCGATCACGATCGCCGCCGCGGGCGCGCACAACGTCCTGCTGTCGGGCCCGCCGGGCACAGGCAAGACGATGCTCGCGCGCCGGGCGATCTCGGTTCTCCCGCCGTTGACGCGCGAGGAGGCGATCGCCGTCACCCGCATCCACAGCATCACCGGCCGCCACACCGGCGACGGGCTCGTGGAGCAACGCCCGTTTCGCGCTCCCCACCACACGATCTCGCCCTCCGGACTCGTCGGCGGCGGCACGATCCCGGCCCCCGGGGAGGCGAGCCTCGCACACCACGGGATCCTGTTTCTCGACGAGCTGTCGGAGTTCAGCCGGCCGGCGCTCGAGTCCCTGCGCCAGCCGTTGGAGGACGGCTGCGTGGCGATCGTGCGCGGCCAGCGCACGGTCGCGTTCCCGACGCGCTTTCAGCTCGTGGCCTCGACGAATCCCTGTCCCTGCGGGCACGCGGGCGAGCAGCGCTGTCGCTGCAGCGAAGCCGACATCGCGCGCCACCGGCGCAAGCTGAGCGGCCCGCTGCTGGACCGCATGGACCTGCTCGTCCACATGCCCCGGCCCAAGCCGGACGCGCTGGAGAACGACCGCGGCACGTCCTCGGCTGTCGTCCTGACAGTGGTGCTCGACGCGCGCGAACGTCAGGCGCACCGCCTCGCCGGCACCGGCCTCATGACGAACGCGCAGCTCACGCCACAGCTCGTCCAGCGGCTCGTCCGGGCCGACTCCACCGCTCGGTCCGAGCTGCGCGACGCCTACGCGAAGGGCGCGCTGAGCCCGCGCGGGCACGGACGGATCCTGCGCGTCGCCCGGACGATCGCAGACCTCGAGGGCAGCGCGCGCGTCAGCGCGGCCCACGTCACGGAGGCGCTCTACTTTCGCCGGGAGACGGTGCTCGACGGGGCGGTGGCGGCATGAGCGCGTGCGACGCCTGCCTGCGGCGCACCGCGCTGGTCGCGCAGCTCGCGCCGTACGTCGAGCGGGGCCGCCGCGACCGCCGCAAGCTCAGCGAGATGCTCGCGCTGCCCGACGAGCGGTTGATCGAGGCGCTGGCGGGAGAGCATAGCGTCGCGATCCGGCGCGGCCACGAGACCTTCGACCCCGCCCACGCCCGCGCGCGTCTGCTCGCTGCCTCGATGCACGCCGTCTGTCGCCACGACGCGCGCTATCCGCCCCGGATGCTGCAGTCCGATGACGCGCCCGCGGTGCTGCACGTCGCGGGCGACCCCGAGCGCCTGGCGGTTCTCGCGGACCGCGACGCGCCCGCCGTCGCCGTCGTCGGCGCGCGGCGCGCGGGCGCCGACGGGCTCGCTGTCGCGCGCGGCCTTGGCCGCGGGCTCGCGGCGGCCGGTGTCACCGTGATCAGCGGGATGGCGCTCGGGATCGACGCCGCGGCGCACGCGGGAGCGCTCGAGGTCGGCGGGCCGACGATCACCGTGCTGGCTGGCGGTGCCGACGTCGCCTATCCTGCCAGCAAGCGCAGTTTGCATCGCGAGCTCGTGCGCAGCCAGGCCGCGATCTCCGAGATGCCGCCCGGCTTCAAGCCCTTTCGATGGTGCTTTCCCGCCCGCAACAGGACCATCGCGGGACTGGCCTCGATGACCATCGTCGTGGAGGCGACCGAGCGCTCGGGGTCGCTCATCACGGCCGATCTCGCGCAGGAGCTCGGCCGCGCCGTGGGCGCGGTGCCAGGCCCCGTCACCGCAGCGCGCTGCGCGGGTTCCAACGCCCTGCTGCGCGACGGCGCCTTCGTCATCCGCGATGCCCAGGACGCTCTCGACGAGGCGCTCGGCATCGGCGTGGCGACCGCGCTGAGCCGGCGGGGCCCAGAGGAGCTCGCGCCGCCGCTGCGCTCGCTGCTGCGACGGGTCGAAGACGGCCGCGACACCGTCTCCTCCCTCGCCGCCACGCCGGGCGAGGCGCAGCACGCGATCGCGGGGCTGGTCGAGCTCGAGCGGCGGGGCTTTCTGCGGCGCGGTCCGGGAGGGCACTATGTGCGTCTTCCGTAGGCGCGGTGCGCCCTATCCTCGCCGGCATGCCACCCCGCCGCGTGCCCGTCGCACTCTCGATCGCCGGCTCGGACTCCGGTGGCGGCGCCGGGATCCAGGCCGATCTGAAGGCCTTCGCGCGGGCCGGCGTGCACGGCACGACCGCGATCACCGCGATCACCGTGCAGAACACGATCGCGGTCTCGGCCGTCCAGGCGGTCGATCCGCCGATTATCATCGGCCAGATCCGCGCGGTCGCCGAGGACCTCGGCGTCGACGCGATCAAGATCGGGATGCTCGGCGACGTGGCGACGATCGAGGCCGTCGCGCAGGCGCTCGACGAGCTGCCGAGCGCACCACCGATCGTCCACGATCCGGTGATGATCGCCGAGTCGGGGGCACGCCTGCTGGCGCTGGAGGCCGTCGATGCGCTGCGCACGCTGATCATCGCCCGCGCGACCGTCATCACGCCGAACCTCGCCGAGGCGCGGGTGCTCGCCGATGACGACGAACTCGACGGAATCGAGCTGGTCCGCGCGCTGCATGCGCTCGGTCCGAGCAACGTCGTCGTCACGGGCGGCCATCGCCATGCGGCGACCGACCTCTTCTTCGACGGCCAGACGCTCAGCGAGCTGCCGGGCGCGCGCCATCCCGACGGAGCGGCGCACGGATCGGGCTGCACGCACTCGTCGACGCTTGCTGCGCGCTTGGCGCTGGGGGACGATCCACTGGCGGCGGCGCGTCATGCGCGAGCGGTGGCCGCAGCCGCCGTCGCCGACGGGTTGCGCGGGCTGGGCGCGGGCGCCGGGCCGGTCGACGTGTTCGGGCTGGCGCGCCAACGCTGACACGTGCCGACGCCACCGTGCCTGGGAAGGTCCGCGCTTTGCCATAATCGCCCGCAGTGAGGTTCCTGCGGATGAAGCCTGGTCATGGGGAGGTCCTCATCGCGGAGGGCGATGTCGACGTGCCGGAGGAGCACGAGGAGCTCGTCGATGCCTTCCGCGAGCAGCTCGCGGCCGGCATGTGGGCCGCCGTGCCGCGGGCGGACTCCGGTGGGCGCCGGCAGGCGCAGATGGTGTCGAGCTTCGACGACGTCCCGCAGGACGCCGACCGCGTGATCTTCTTCCCGCGCGCGGCGGGCGGCCGCTAGGACGAGCTGATGCTGCTTGCCATAAGCGCCAGCGTGATCGTCGTTCTCGTGCTGCTGTGGGAGGTCGCGTGGCCGGTCGCCTCGGAGAAGATCGCGTGCTGGCGCGCACGGCGGGCGCGCATCGAGGTCGAGGGCTACGACCCCGGCCGCGAGCGCCGCGCCGAGCAGCGCGCGCGGACGCTGCTGCGCTCCTGCGTCAACGACGAGGAGTGGGCGATGTACAGCGACCTGGGCTTCATCCGGGTCTGGGGCGGGCTGTCGGAGGGTCCGCTCAGCGACCGCGACGGTCGCGGCGCCACCTACGCCTACCTGATCTACCCGCACAAGCCGATCGTCGCCTACCTGCCGCAGACCCGTCGCCTGCTGAGCGAGTACTGCGTGACGTTCCCCGACGAGACGCGTCCCTACGGGTCCGCGCGCCTGCCGGACTCCGACGACGTCCTCGCGAAGTGGATGGCGCTGACCGGTGATGAGCGGCGGATCATCGCCTCGGCGAACATGCACCTGCCGGGCCGGCAGGTCGACCCCAGGCAGGTCAAGCGCGACCTGTGGCGCCTGGGCCAGTGGGAGCAGGCGCGGCTGCGTGACCAGCGCCGCGGCGCGGGTAGTGTTCACGCGCCGTGAGCACGAACGTCAAGCTCGATCCAAAGCACCGCAGCCGCGCCCTCACCGAAGGCCCCGAGCGCGCCGCCGCGCGCGCCTACCTCTACGGCATCGGCTTCGACGAGGACGCGCTGAAGAAGCCGATCATTGGCGTCGCGTCGACCTGGATCGAGACGATGCCCTGCAACTTCCACCTGCGCGCGCTCGCCGCGAAGGTCAAGGACGGCATCCGTGCTGCCGGCGGCACCCCGATGGAGCTCAACACGATCGCGATCTCCGACGGCATCACGATGGGCACGAGCGGCATGAAGACGAGCCTCGTCAGCCGCGAGATCATCGCCGACTCGATCGAGCTCGTCGCGCTCGGGCACCTGTTCGACGGCGTCGTCGCGATCTCGGGCTGCGACAAGACGATTCCCGGCACGGTGATGGCGCTCGCGCGCCTCAACGTCCCCGGCGTGATGCTCTACGGCGGCTCGATCGCGCCTGGTCGCTACAAGGGCGCCGACGTCACGATCCAGGACGTCTTCGAAGCCATCGGCAAGCACGCCGCGGGCACGATGACCGATGAGGAGCTCGACGAGCTCGAGCACGTCGCCAGCCCCGGCGCCGGCGCCTGTGGTGGGCAGTTCACCGCCAACACGATGGCGATGGCCTTCGAGGTGCTCGGCATCAGCCCGATGGGCTCGGCGATGGTTCCCGCCGTCCACGCCAGCAAGGGCTCGGTCGCCGTCGAGGCGGGCAGGCTCGTCATGGACATCCTCGACCGCGGCCTGCGCCCGCGCGACGTCATCACCAGGGACTCGCTGGAGAACGCGATCGCGGCCATCGCGACGAGCGGCGGCTCGACCAACGGCGTCCTGCACCTGCTGGCGATCGCCCGCGAGGCCGGCGTCGAGCTCGACATCGACGACTTCGACCGCATCTCGGAGGCCACGCCGCTGCTGTGCGACCTCAAGCCCGGCGGGCGCTACGTCGCCAACGACCTCTACGCCGCCGGCGGCGTGCCGCTCGTCGCTCAGCGGCTGCTCGACGCCGGCCTGCTGCACGAGAACGCGATCACGGTCACCGGACGCACGGTCGGCGAGCACGCGCGCGAGGCCGTCGAAACCCCGGGCCAGCGGGTCGTGCGCCCGCTGTCTGACCCGATCAAGGCGACCGGCGGCCTGGCGATCTTGCGCGGCAACCTCGCGCCCGAGGGCTGCGTCGTGAAGCTCTCCGGCCACGAGCGCCGCCGTCACGAGGGCCCTGCCCGCGTCTTCGAGTGCGAGGAGGACGCGATGGCGGCCGTCGTCGGCGCGACGATCGAGCGCGGCGATGTGATCGTCATTCGCAACGAGGGCCCGGCCGGCGGGCCGGGCATGCGCGAGATGCTGTCGGTCACCGCGGCGCTCAACGGGGTCGGGATGGGCGAGCACGTCGCCCTGCTCACCGACGGGCGCTTCAGCGGCGCCACCCACGGCTTCATGGCCGGTCACGTCGCGCCCGAGGCCGTCCGCGGCGGACCGATCGCCGCCGTCCACGACGGCGACGCGATCACGATCGACGTCGACGCGCGCCGGCTCGACGTCGCGCTCGACGGCGAGACGATCGCCGAGCGCGTCGCGGCGTACGCCGCCAGCGACAACGGCGACCTCGGCGGGGTCTTGGGCAAGTACGCGAAGCTCGTGTCCAGCGCCTCGCAGGGCGCCGTCACCTGAGCCCGAGCAGCCGGCCGAGCGTCCGGGCGTTGCCCGGAGCGAACTCCTCCCAGTCGTTGTTGAAGTACGCGTAGATGTCGACGTCGCTGGCCCACTGCGACAGCCGCGCGGCCCATTGCCCCAGTTCTGACTTGGAGTAGTTTCCGCGCCGGCCGCGGTGGCCGTAGTGGAAGCGCACGTAGGTGAAGTCCGCCGTCATCTCGTAGGACTGAAACTTCTCCAGCCCCGGCCGGTCGGCGATCGTCAGCGCGACGTTGTGCCAGCGCAGCAGCTCGTAGACGTCGCGCGCAAACCACGACGGATGGCGAAACTCGAAGGTGTGGCGTCCGGGGGGCAGGTGATCCAGGGCGAAGGCCAGGCGCTCGTCGTCGCGGTGGAAGTTCGCCGGCAGCTGCCAGAGCATCGGGCCCATCCGATCGGCCTCGTCCAGCGGCTCGAGCGGCTCGATCAGCCGCTGCACGCCGCGGTCCATATCCTGCAGCCGCTTCATGTGCGTCAGATAGCGCGAGGACTTCACGGCGAAGCAGAAGCCGTCGGGCGTCTGCGTCGCCCAGCGCTGCACAGAGGAGCGCTTGGCGAGGCGATAAAACGTCGTGTTGACCTCGACGGTGTCGAAGATCGTCGCGTAGTGCTCCAGCCAGCGCGACGCCGGCAGGCCCTTGGGATAGAAGGAGGCCCGCCACGTGGCGTAGTTCCAGCCGCTGCAGCCGATCCGGATCACGGGCAGCCGTGTACCCCGATCGCACTCCGCGTGACGGCGGGCATCGCCTACCGCCGGCGCGGCGTCTCCTCCAGAAACGCCCGCAGATCCGCGTTGAATCTCGCCGGACGCTCGAGCATCGGCACGTGCCCGGTGTCGGGGTAGACGAGCTTTCGCGCGTCGGGGATGAGCCGCTGGAACACGTCGGCGTCGCGCAGGGGCACGAGCCGGTCGTTCTCGCCCCAGACGACGAGCGCCGGGCAGGCGATCTCGCCGAGGCGGTCGCGCAGCGGATAGCTCACCATCGCCCGCAGCGCCGGCAGGAAGCCCGGGCGTCCGAAGCCCTGCGCCTGCTCGGCGACGAGCGGCCACGGCACGACCTCGGGGTGCCGGGCGATCCCGGCGAACATGAGGCGGCGCAAGCGCGTGCGCCGCGCGACGGTCTCTGCGTGCGCGGCGACCCAGCCGCCGTACACCCCCACCACCCGATCCGCGCGCGTCAGCGCGAGCGCCCTCAGCACCGTTCCCAGGTGCAGCTCGGCGATCTGCAGTCCGGCCGCCGACACGAGTACGAGCCGCTCGACGCGCTGCGGGTGCGCGATTGCCAGCTCGGCGGCGACGAAGCCACCCATCGAGTTGCCCACGACCGCCGCCGCGTCGAGGGCCAGCGCGTCGCAGAGCCGATCCAGCGTGCGGGCATAGCCGGCCACGGAGATCGGCTCGGCCGGCATCTGCGACGCTCCGAACCCGGGCAGATCGACGGCGATCACGCGGTGGTCGCGGGCGAAGTGCGGCAGGTTCTCCAGCCAGTTCTGCCAGCACCCGCCGAGCCCGTGAACGAACAGCAGCGGCGGCCCGCTGCCCAGCTCGACGACGTTCACGAGCCGGTCGCCGACCGCCACGAAGCGCTGGTGCTCGCGCCAGTCGACGTCCAGCCAGGCCGAGTGGCCGAACGGACGATAGGCGGAGGGCCTGAGACGTTCTACGCTGGGTGATGCGGTCACGGGCCGTCGAAGTATGCGCATCGCCATCGATATCGACTCCACGCTGCATCACTACTGGGATCGCCTCTCCGATGCCGCGCTGCGCCGCTTCGGCATCGACCTGCCCTACGAGGAGCAGCTGGACTGGGGCATCACCCGCCTGCGTCCCGACCAGCTGCGCCTCTGCATCGAGGAGACGCACTGCGCGAAGGCGATCCTCGCCGGCGAGCCGTACCCCGAGGCCGCCGCGATCGTCGCGCGCTGGCGCGACGACGGCCACTTCATCCACATCACCAGCCACCGTGATTCCGCGGCCCTGCCGGCCACGGCCGACTGGCTACAGCGCATCGGCGTGCCCTACGACGACCTGCACTGCTCCGGCGACAAGGTCGCGCGCTGCATCGAGCTCGGCATCGAGCTGCTCATCGACGACAGCCCACTGAACCTCGCCAAGGCGATCGACCACGGGATCCTCGTCGCGACGATCGCGCACCCGTGGAACCGTGACCTGTGTGAGGAGGAGGACGTCATCTGCGCCGAGGACTGGCGCGGTCTGGCGGCGCAGGTGGACCCGCTGCTGGCGCGCCGCGCCCGCGTTGGACCGTAAGCAGCAAGAACCCCTGCATATCGCCCTTCGGCAAGGGACCGTCGCGTACAGTGATCCGCGCCGCGGTGTCGTTACGAACACCAACGAAGGCCATGTCACGCACATCGATCACGCTCGTCGCCCTTGCCGTGGTCGTGCTCGTCGGCGGCGCGGCGATGTTCGCGTGGGATGCCAGCCGTGAAGACGCCATCGCCAACGGCGTCATGATCGGCCCCGTCGATGTCGGCGGGCTGTCGCGCAGCGACGCTCGCGTGCGCGTCCAGCAGCGCCTGCTCAAGCCGCTGACCGCACCGCTCGTGATCAGCGCAAGCAACCAGACGTTCCGGCTCGGCGCGCGCGAGGCGAAGATCGAGGCCGACCTCGACGCCATGCTCGACGAGGCGGTCAAGCGTGGCCGCTCCGGCGGCGTGCTGGCGCGCACGTGGCGCGCGATCAGCGGCCGGGAGGTTGGTGCTCGCGTCGTGCCGGACGTCCAGTACTCGCGCCCGGCGGTGCGGCGCATGGTCGACCGCGTGCGCGTGGCGGTCAGCCGCACGGCCGTCGACGCGAAGGTCGACTTCCAGCCGCAGGCCGTCTCGATCCGTCAGGCGCACAGCGGGCGCGCGATCGACGCCGTCAAGCTGCGCGACGACCTCCAGACGGCACTCGTGTCGGCGACGGACGAGCGCGCGCTGCGGGTTCCCGTGCGCAAGGTGCCGCCGAAGGTCACGGGCGAGAAGCTCGGCGCGCAGTACCCGGTCGTCCTGGCAGTCGACCGCGGCAGCTTCAAGATCAGCCTGTTCAAGAAGCTCAAGAAGGTCAAGGTCTACCCGATCGCGGTCGGTCAGGCCGGTCTGGAAACGCCGGCCGGCCTGTACATGATCCAGAACAAGGCAGTCAACCCGGCCTGGACGGTCCCCAACTCGTCGTGGGCGGGCTCGCTGGCCGGCCAGGTCATCCCCGGCGGCACGCCGCAGAACCCGCTCAAGGCGCGCTGGCTGGGCGTCTACGACGGCGTCGGCGTCCACGGCACCGACGCCCGGGGCTCGATCGGGACCACCGCCTCGCACGGCTGCATCCGGATGCTCATCGAGGACGTCGAGAAGCTCTACGATCAGGTTCCGATCGGCACGCCGATCTACATCCACTGACCCGCCGCGGCGGCTAGCCGGCGTCGACGCCGATCCCGGCGGGCGGGATCTCCTCCCAGCCGGATTGCATGAGCAGGGCATGATGTGGCGAGTGTCGAAGGACCAGCGTGCCGATGAAGACCTCCCGTTCCCGCTTGCGCATGACCGCGTACCACATCGTCGATGCGTCGTCGGTGCCCTGCACGCACAGCCATGGGCGCGGTGGAAGCCCGCCGGACGGCGCGACGCCCGCGGCCACCAGCTGGTGCTGGGTCGCGACCGTTCCCTGAGCCGTGTCGATGAAGAAGACGCCCATCGAGCTCGAGGCTAGCGCGCATTGGCGCGTGGTCCTCGTGCGCTTCGACGAGGACCTGCGCCGCCGCGGCTCCGCCGAGAAGACGCGCAGCGCGTACGCGGCAGATCTGCGCCAGTTCGCCGTCTGGGCGAGCTGGCAGCACGTCGAGCCGCCGGCGGTCACCCACCGGCTCCTGCGCCGCTACGCGGCCGCGCTGTCGGAGCGAAAGTCGGCGCCGGCGACCGTCGCGCGCAAGCTCGCCGCGCTGCGCGCGTTCTTTGAGACGCTGCGCGAGCACGGCGAGATCGAGGCCAATCCGGCGAACCTGCTGGCTGCGCCCAAGCGCGCGACGGAGTTGCCGACCGTCCTGGCGCCGGAGCAGATCGGCCGCCTGCTGGACCGCATCCCGGCCTCCACGCCGCTTGAGCTGCGCGACCGTGCGCTGTTCGAGATCGCCTACGCCAGCGGGCTGCGCGCCGAGGAGCTCGTCTCCCTCGACCTGACCTCCGTCGACTTCGACGCCGAGGAGCTGCGCGTCGAGGGCAAGGGCGCAAAGACGCGCTTCGTGCCTACCGGCGAGCCGGCGCTGCGAGCGCTCGCGCGCTACCTGGAGCGCGCGCGCGGCACCCTTGCCCAAGTCCCCGGCGAGCCCGCGCTGTTTCTCTCAAAATCCGGTCGGCGCCTGTCGACGTCGGACATCCGCCGGCGCCTGCGCGTGTGGGCGCGCCATGCCTCGGTGCAGGGCGCGGTGCACCCGCACGCCCTGCGTCACTCGTTCGCAACTCACCTCCTGGAGGGGGGCGCGGATCTGCGATCGATCCAGGAACTGCTGGGCCACGCGTCGGTGTCGACGACGCAGATCTACACTCGGGTAGAGTCGGCGCGCCTGAAGCATGCGTACGCGCGGGCGCATCCGAGGGCCTACTAGGAGGCTGGTGTTTTTCGTGTTGGCTCGGTCGGCCGCGTTGCAGCGGTTCCGTCCGACTCTCAAGTCATGCTTGAAGGTATGAGTTTGGGATTGTCTCCGCGCCAGGCCGACATGT
>Ga0136614_10000869_pt1 | contig 16673 bp, 17 predicted proteins | sample AntDrymUQ2792106_2_FD_106643 | JGI IMG/M metagenome (GOLD analysis project Ga0136614, IMG submission 106643) | Polar desert sand microbial communities from Dry Valleys, Antarctica - metaG UQ279 (21.06) | ecosystem: Environmental > Terrestrial > Soil > Desert | place: Antarctica: Dry Valley... | reverse complement strand
CGTGCTCCTGCTGCTCAGCGACGGGCTGGCCGGCGACCAGCAGGAGGTCGTCCGCGGCGCTCACAGCGTGGCGGGTGGAGGCGTGCCCCTCGTGGGCGGGTGCGCGGGAGACGACCTCAAGATGACGCGTACCTTCCAGTTTTACGACGGCGCGGTCGTGCACGACGCCGTGGTGGCGGCGGCCATCGGCTCCGACGCGCCGATCGGGTTGGGCGTGCGCCACGGATGGCGCGCCGTGGGCGAGCCGATGCTGGTCACCGCGAGCGACGGCAACCGGGTCCACGAGCTCGACGGCCGGCCCGCGCTCGACGTCTATCTCGCCCGGCTCAGCGCTCCGCTCGAGGCCCACGAAGATCCCGCGGCCTTCACGCGCTTCGCCCTCACCCATCCGCTCGGCCTGAGCGCACGGGGCCGGGAGCAGCAGGTGCGCTTCGTGGGGGAGGCGGACTTCGACACCCGCTCGCTCGGGTGCATCGCGGCGGTGCCCCAGAACGGTCTCGTGTGGTTGATGGAGGGCGACGACGCCTCCGTGCTCGAGGCGACCGATGCCGCCTGCGCGGACGCGTTGGCGCCGCTCGGCGTTCACGCCCCGCTCGGTCTGCTGGCCTTCGACTGCATCGCGCGGCGCGGCGTGCTGGGCGAGGACGGCATCCGCCGTGAGGTGGGGCGCGTCGCGCAGCGCGCCGGTGGAGCGCCCGTCGCCGGTTAATACACCTACGGCGAGATCGTCCGCCTCCGCGGCACGAGCGGCTTTCACAACCAGACGCTCGTGGTCCTCGCCCTGGCCTGACGTGCTCGATCCCCGCGAGAGCTGGTCGACGCAGCAGCTCGTCGACTTCCTGGCCGTGGTCGGCGCCTGCGAGGACGCTGGGTCGGCGCAGGAGACGGCCGTCGAGCGTGCCGCCGAGGCCCTCGAGGCCGACGTCGGCGCCCTCGTCGAGGGCGGCGCGGTCGTGGCCAGTGCCGGCTTCGCGGACGGCGAGGCCCCGGCTGAGGCCCTCGTTGCGGCGGCGTCGGCCCGCATGGGGAGCCTGACGCTGCCGTGGGGTGAGGCGTGCCGCACGCTCGCGCTCCCCCTGCGGCCCGGCGGAGACGCCCGGCTGCTGCTCGGTCGCACCGGCAACGACGATTTCGCGGCCGAGGAGGCGAGCCTCCTGGGCGGGATGGCGCAGGTCCTGGCGCTCAGCCGCCGGACCATCGAGCTCGTCGAGTCGCTCCAGGAGCGCCAGGCTCTGCTCGAGCGACTCGCATGCATTCAACACGCGATCGTGCGGCGCGCCGAGCTCTCCGAGGTCCTCGAGGCGATCGTGCGCGACGTGAGCGAGCTGGTCGGGGCCGAGGTCGTGGCCCTGCGACTCGTCGATCCCGAGGGCCGCGCCGGGCAACCGCTGGCCGTGCTGTTTCTCGACGTCGACGACTTCAAGTCGATCAACGACGAGCTCGGCCACCCCGCCGGCGACGAGCTCCTCCGCCAGGTGGCCGGGCGGCTCCGCGAGGCCATCCGGTCAGAGGACGTCGTCGCGCGCCTGGGGGGCGACGAGTTCGCGGTCGCCCTCGAGACGACGCCCGAGGCCGCCGCGAGAACGGCGCGCCGGATCCTCGACGCATGCGAGCGCCCGTTCACCCTGCCGGGACGCACGACACGGGTCGGCGTGAGCATCGGCGTGGTCGCCGGAGACGAGGCGCCCGACGAGCTCCTGCGCCACGCGGACCTCGCCCTGCACGAGGCCAAGGCGGCCGGCAAGGGCCGCTGCGTGTCCTACTCCCCCGACATGCAGGCCACCACGCGGCGGCGCCTGGGGCTTGAGCGCGACCTGCGCCGTGCCCTCGAGGCGGGGGAGCTGCTCCTGCAGTACCAGCCCATCTTCCGGTTGGCGACCGAGGGGCTCGTGGGCGTCGAGGCGCTGCTGCGCTGGCGTCATCCCGAGCTCGGCCTGCTCCCGCCTGTCGAGTTCATCCCCATCGCCGAGGCGACGCGCCTCATCGTCCCCATCGGGCGCTGGGTGCTGGAGGAGGCGTGCCGGCAGGCCGCCGAGTGGGCCCGGCGGTGGCCCGTCGTCGAGATGGGCATCAACGTCTCGGGCCTGCAGCTGGCCGAACCGTCGTCACCTCCGAGCTCGCCGTCATCCTGGCCCGCACGGGGCTCCCGCCCGAGGCACTCGTCCTCGAGCTCACGGAAACCGTGCTCATGGGAGGACGTCGAGGCGACGACCGACCGCCTGTGGGCGGCCCGGGAGCTCGGCGTGCAGATCGCGGTGGACGACTTCGGCACGGGCTACTCGTCCTTGCAGTACCTCCTGCGCTTCCCACTGGACATCCTCAAGATGCCGCGCGCGTTCGTCGAGCACATCGACGGCCCGCGCCACGAGCAGGCCGTCGGGCGCGCGATCCTGGACCTCGCCACCAGCCTGCGTCTCCGCGTGGTGGCGGAGGGAATCGAGCGCCCCGAGCAGCTCACGCGGCTGCGCGAGCTCGACGGCGCGCGCGGGCAGGGCTTCCTGCTCGCGCGCCCGCTCGACTCACCACAAGTCGCGGCGCTGCTCGCGCGGGCAGAGCTCGACGCCGCCGCCTGCCGCTGAGTCTCACGGGATCCGGACGGCCTGGTTCACGCGTCAAGCGCGCCGGCTGGAACCGGCGGCGAATGCACGCACCGCGGCCGCAGGGAGATCGAGGACGATCGTGTGGTAGCTCTCGATGCGCGACACGATGGCCTCGCGCGGGCCGTTGATCCACGCATCGCTGCCGTAGAAGGCGTTCTCCTGCTCATCGCGTGCGGCCAGCGACTCGAACGCGCGGATCAGGTAGGCATCGGCCTGCGGTTCGCCGTCCGAGTCGAGCGAGAGCCCACAGTCCAGGACGGTGATGCCGTGCCGGGCGAGCAGCGGCATCGACTGCGATGTCATCACGCGGACGAACTCATCGGCCGAACCGGGCTTGAGTCGGTAGGTGCGGAGCTCGAGGATCATCACGTGATTGTGCAGCGCCACGGCAGGCTGCTAGCAGCTTGCATCCATCTACGCTAGCATCCTGCTTCATGGCCACGCTTCACCTGCGCAACGTGCCGCCGGAGGTCGACGCCGCCCTTGCCGCGGCCGCGAGCGCGCGTGGCGTGTCCAAGAACAGGCGCGCGATCGAGGCGCTCCGGCGCGGACTGGGCCTGGATCAGGTCGAGCGCTCGCGGCTCGTCGACGAGATCCGGGACGACCGCCGCCCCGTCGACGTCGACGTCGCCGATCTGATCCGCGAGGATCGCCCTGCCGGCACAGCCTGAGCTCGATGTGCTCGTCACGGACGCTTCGGTTCTCGTCGAGCTCGTCGTCGCGGGGCGCCACCGGCGCGGTGCGGACGCGCTGCTCTCGCGCTACGCCGACTCCTCGGAGCTCACGCTGATCTCGGCCGCGCACGGCCTCGTCGAGGCGATGAGCGCCGTGCGGCGACTCACGCTGCGCGGCGTCCTGGCGCCCGAGCACGGCCGTATGGCCGTCGAGTGGCTCGGCGAGTTCGACCTCGTGCTCGACGCGCCTGCGCCGCGCCTGCGCCGCATCTGGTCCCTGCGTGACCGGATGAGCGCATACGACGCCGCGTACGCCGCGGCTGCGGAGGCGTTCGACGCGCCGCTGCTCACGGTCGATGCGCGACTGTTGCGCGCGTGCCATGACGCCGCGATCTCCGCCGGGCATCTCGACGACCTCATCGCTTCACGCTGAACCTCGGCGAGGGGCTCGGGAGACCACTGTGAACGTGGGTCAGGCGTCGCCCGGCTGGCCGGCTAGCTGATCGCCGAGGCGGCTGCGGCGGTACAACACGTGCCGTCCGTCGCGGGCCCTGGTGACAAGGCCGGTCGCGTGCGGCACTTGGAGATGCTGTGAGACGGCGCTTGGGGTGACCTTGAGCCGGCGGGCGATCTCCACGGTGGGCAGCGGCTCGCCGAGTAGTCGGAGCAGCCCCGCCCGAGGCGGGCCGAGCAGTGAGGCGAGCGCCGTGGCGTCGGCCTCAGGCCGCGGTCCCCACAGGGTCGCCAGGCCGCGGCTGGGGAAGGCCAGCCAGGGCGGTTCCTTCGGGATGAGCGGAGGGACGGGCTTGTAGGCGAACAGCGATGGGACCAACAGCAGCCCTTGGCCGGAGGCGGCGACGTGGTGCTGGCCGATCATCTGGTCGATGTGCGGGACCCCGTCGCGCCAGCGCAGGTTCGGGTGCAGGTCGGCGAACAGCAGGCGTGCCCCGCCCGTGGCCAGCTGCCGGGCGCGGTAGGTGGTGTCGGCCTCCAGTACCGACGCTTGCAGCCGGCCTCGATCGACGGTACGCTGGCGAGCGCTGTTTGTTGGCGCGTGATGTAAGCGCTTACAGGCAGTCACTGTTTCTTCTGGAGGTCGCCGCCGGGCATCCCGAGCGCGTTCTCCACCTCGGCTGTAAACGCTTACAAACTCCGATGCAACGACCCAACATCTACGCCGTCGCCGAACGAGCCGGAGTCTCCATCGCCACGGTTTCGCGCGTCCAGAACGCGAAGGACCGGGTGGCGCCCGAGACACGGGATCGGGTGCTGCGCGCGATCGAGGAACTCAGGTACTGGCCCAACGCGACCGGGCGCGCGCTTGCTCAGCAGCGCCAGGACGCGAGCGGGATCGTCTTCCGTGATCTCTCGGGCCCGTACTTCTCAGAGCTCATCACCGGCTGCGAGCAGCGCGTCGCGGCGGCAGGGCAGAGCCTGCTGATCCTCGCCACGCATGGCAGCGAGCGCGCTGCCGAGCTGATCTTCGACCTGGTCGGGCGGGTCGATGGTCTGATCGTGCTCGGGTTCACGGTCGACGACGACGTCGTACGTGACCTGGACCGCCTCGGAATCCCGCTCGTCCTGCTCGCTCGCAAGCCCGTCGACGACGTGCCGGCCGTTCGGTCGGAGAACGTCGAGGCGGCCGTCCGGGTCACGAACCACCTGTTCGGCTGTGGCCACGACGTCATCACGTTTCTCGGAGACCCCGACGGTGGGTCGGACTTCGCCGAACGCTGGCAGGGCTTCGTCGAAGCGCACCGGCGCGCCGGCCGGCCCGCACCGGAGGCGCCCGTCGCCGTCGGGTCCGACGAGCCTGAGGGCCGCGCGGCCGCGGCGCGCCTCTTGGGCGCCCCTGGCCGCGCCGGCGCGTTCATGTGCGCCAGCGACCAGATCGCGCTCGGCGTCCTGGCGGCGGCGCAGGAGGCCGGCGTGCGCGTGCCCGACGATCTCGCCGTCACCGGCTGGGATGACATCGAGGTCGCGCGCTACGTCGCGCCCGCGCTCACCACGGTACGCCAGCCCACGCGGCTGCTCGGGGCCCGCGCAGCCGAGCTGCTCTTCGAGCGCATCGAAACGGGTTCCGCGCCGAGCAGCGAGGTGCTGAGCACCGAGCTGGTCGTGCGGGCGAGCTGCGGTTCCAGGCAATCACGTCAGTCGTCGACACCAGGAGGGGTTACGTGAGGCGCGCCACACACAGACTCATGCTGTTCGCCGGGCTCGGGCTCGGCCTCGCGGTCGCCGGTTGCGGCGGCGACGAGAACAGCGCCGCGGTTCCCAGCGGAAAGGTCAGCGGCGAGCTGACGATGTGGGCGCAGGGGCTCGAGGCGGAGAAGCTCGGCGCGATGACCAAGCAGTTCGAGGCCGAGAACCCGGGCGTCAAGGTCACCGTCACCCCGATCCCGTGGGACACGGCGCACGACAAGTACCTGACGTCGATCGCCGGCGCCAAGACGCCGGACCTCGCTCACATCGACACGACGTGGAACGCCGAGTTCGCCAAGGCGGGCGCGCTCGAGACCGTGCCGGACTCGATCGACGCGGGCAGGTTCTTCCCCTCTGCCGAGTCGACGACCGAGATCGACGGGCAGCGGCTCGGCGTGCCGTGGTACGTCGCCACGCAGGTGATCTTCTATCGCACGGACATCGCGAAGAAGGCCGGCATCACCGAGCCGCCGAAGACCTGGGACGACCTCAAGGCGATGGCCGTGGCGATGCAGCAGCAGGGCGGCGCCAAGTACGGCTTCGCGCTCAAGACGCAGGACTGGCAGCAATTCCTGCCGTTCGTCTGGCAGAACGGCGGCGAGGTGTTCGACGGTGAGGAGTTCACGTTCGACACCCCTGAGGTGATCGAGGCGACGGCGTTCTACAAGTCGTTCTTCGACGAGGGGCTGGCGCCCCCGTCGACGTTGGATGCCTTCGACCCGGCGCCGGTCTTCGTGCGCGGGACGCATCCCATGTTCATCGGCGGCCCCGCCGAGGTCAGCACGGTCTCAGAGCTCGGTGGCAAGGGCTTCGCGGACAAGTGGGCGCTTGCCACGATGCCGACCAAGGACTCCGGGACCTCGTTCGTCGGTGGCGGCAACCTCGTCGTCTTCGAGCAGTCCGAGAACAAGGAAGCCGCCTGGAAGTTCGTCGACTGGATGAGCCAGCCGGCCCAGCAGGTGAGGTTCTTCGAGGAGTCGGCCGACCTTCCCGCCGTCGAGGACGCCTGGAACGACCCCGCACTCACGCGCGACAAGAACATCGCGATCTTCGGCAAGCAGCTCGAAGACACCAAGGCGCCGCCGGCGATCGCGCGCTGGGAGGAGATCGGCAGCATGCTCAACACGGAGATCGAGAAGGCCTTGTCGGGCAGCGCGCCGCCTGAAGAGTCGCTGCAAGGGATCCAGGAGAAGGCCGAGTCGATCGGCGCCTCCTGATGACGGCCTCGGCGGCGAGCGCCGGCCGGCGCCGCGCGCCACGTGCCCGGTCCCGGCTGGACCGCCACGTCCCCGGATGGGCGTTCGCGTCGCCGTTCGCCGTGATCCTCGGGATCTTCCTGGCGATCCCGATCCTCGCGTCGCTGCTCCTCTCGTTCACGTCCTTCAACATCGGGAACATCCAGAGCTGGAGCTCCGCGCGGTTCGTCGGGCTCGACAACTACACCCAGGCCTTGACCGATGCGCGGGTGCTCAAGTCGCTGCGCAACACGGGCTACTTCGTCGGCGTCGGCGTGCCGGCGACGATCGCCTTGAGCCTCGCGCTGGCCGTCGGGCTCAATCGCGTCGTCGGTGCGATGAAGACGGTGTTCCGCGTCGGGTACTACCTGCCCGTGGTGACGAGCATCGTCGCCATCGCCGTCATCTGGCGCTATCTGCTCGCGCCCGACATCGGGCTGGTCAACAGCCTGATCGAGCGCGTCGGCATCGCCGGCCCGGACTGGCTGGGCAACACGAAGACCGCGATGCCGTCGGTCATCGCGATCGGCGTCTGGCGCAACGTCGGCTTCGACATGGTGATCTTCCTCGCCGCGCTGCAGACGATCGACCCCGCGCTCTACGAGGCGGCCAAGGTCGACGGCGCCCGTGGCTGGAAGCTGTTTCGCTTCATCACCCTGCCGCTCCTGCGACCCGCGATGCTGTTCGTTGCCGTCGTCACCTCGATCGCCTACCTGCAGGTGTTCGAGGAGCCGTTCGTGATGACACAGGGCGGGCCGGTCGACTCGACCCTGACCACGTCGATGCTGATCTACGAGCAGGGCTTCAGGTTCTTCAATCTCGGCTATGCGAGCGCGATCGCCTACATCCTGTTCGTGATCATCGCCGTGCTGGCCGTGATCCAGTTCCGCTGGCTGAGGCCGCAGTCATGAGCGTCGCCCAGTCGCGGGCAGGACGTGCCACCGTCGAGCGGCGGGCCACCGCTCCCGAGGGCCGCATCGCCGGCGGCCAGCGACCGTGGGGCCTCTACATCCTGCTGGGGATCGGCCTGGTGGCGGTCGTCGGACCCTTCGTGTGGATGGTCCTGGGCTCGCTGAAGACCCAGGGCGAGCTGCTGGCCAGCCCGCCGACGCTGTTCCCGGAGGCGCCGACGTTCGACAACTTCACGCGCCTGTTCGAGCGTGCGGACTTCACGCGCTTCTTCGTGAACTCGACACTCGTCGCGGTGGTGGTCACGCTGGCCAACCTGCTGTTCTGCTCGATGGCCGGCTACGCGCTCGCCAAGCTGGACTTCTTCGGCAAGCGCCCGCTCTTCGGGATGGCCGTCGCGACGCTGATGGTGCCGACCAGCGTCACGATCGTGCCGCTGTTCGTCCTGATGGGCAAGTTCGGGCTCGTCGACTCCTACGCCGCGGTGATCCTGCCGTTCGCCGCCGGCGCGTTCGGGGTGTTCCTGATGCGCCAGTTCATGTCGGGCGTGCCGGACGAGCTGCTCGATGCGGCGCGGATCGACGGCGCCTCGGAGTGGCGCATCTTCAGGAGTGTCGTGATGCCCCTGCTCAAGCCGGGACTCGCGGCGCTCGGGATCTTCCAGTTCCTCGCCACCTGGAACAACTTCCTCTGGCCCCTCGTCGTGCTCACCAGCGAGGACAAGTACACGCTTCCGGTAGCGCTGGCGAGCGCCGCGATCGGCCAGAACCGGTCGGACTACGGTTTGCTCATGGCGGGCTCGGTCCTCCTGGTCGTGCCGGTGATCGCCGTGTTCCTGGCGCTTCAGCGCCACTTCACCCAGAGCATCGCCATGACCGGCCTCAAGGGCTGACCGATGACGGTCCCCGACGCGCGCTCGGTCTGGCAGGGACGCTACAGGCGGCGCGCAAGCGCCTCGGGTGCGCCTGAGCTGCCCCCTCCCACCGGATTGGCGGCGGACTCGGGCGCGGGGCAGGTCACCCTGCGCTGGAACCCCGTGGCAGGCGCTGCCGGGTACGTCATCAACCGCGCGCCGTCGGCCGACGGGCCGTGGGACGTCGTGGACCATGGGTCCAACGACGTCGTCCCGGTGCCGGGGCCGGTCTATGCCGACACCACCGGAGCTCCCGGGGAGCCGTGCTTCTACGCGGTCGCCACGATCGCCGGGATCGAGGCGCCGCCAGGGCCTCTCTCGGAGCCCGTCGCGGCGTGCCCGCGCAGCGGGGCCGCCGCGCCGCTCGAGCTGGCGGTCGACGCGGGCGCCCCGGCGCCGCAACCGCTGCGACCGTTGTGGCGCATGATCGGCTCCGAGCGCCTGTCCCAGCTCTTCGAGGATGCACCGGGGCCCGGCGGGAGCGACATCGCGGCCGAGTTCGACGGCGCCCTGCGACTGGCGCGCGCGGAGCTCGGCGCCGAGCGGGTGCGCGCCCACGCGATCCTGCACGACGAGCTCGGCGTCTACGGTGAGCACGGCGGCGAGCCGGTCTATGACTTCTCGGCCGTGGACCGCACGTACGACCGCCTGCTGGAGATCGGGCTGCGCCCGGTCGTCGAGCTCTCGTTCATGCCCCGCGACCTCGCTTCCGACCCGGACATGCAGGTCTTCGAGTACGGCGGGATCATCTCGCCGCCGCGCGACTGGGATCGCTGGGGAGAGCTCGTCGGGCGGCTGGCCGCACACCTGGTCGAGCGCTACGGGATCGACGAGCTCCGCACCTGGGGCTTCGAGGTCTGGAACGAGCCCAACCTGGAAGGCTTCTGGAGCGGCACCGAGGACGACTACTATCGCCTCTACGACGTCGCGGTGGATGCGATCAAGGCCGTGGACGCGCGCTTGCCCGTCGGTGGCCCCGCCACCGCGGCGGCAGGGTGGATCGCCGGCTTCCTCGACCACGTCGTCGAGTCCGGCGCGCCGCTGGACTTCCTCAGCACCCACGCCTACGGCAACCTGCCGCTGGACGTCGGCGAGGCGCTGCGCGCGCGAGGCGTCGAGGGGGTGGAGGTGTGGTGGACGGAGTGGGGCGTGAGCCCGACCCACTTCGCGGCCGTCAACGACTCGGCCTTCAGCGCGGTGTTCCTGCTGCATGGGATGAAGAGCGCGCAGCGGCGCGTCGACGCGCTCTGCTACTGGGTGGTGTCCGATCACTTCGAGGAGCTGGGCCGGCCGCATGGCCTGCTGCACGGCGGGTTCGGCCTCCTCACCGTGGGCAACCTGCGCAAGCCCCGCTGGTGGGCGCTCGCGCTTGCGACCGGGCTCGGCACCGACCTCGTCGTGCACGAGCTGCGCGGCGACGGCGCGGGATCGCTGGTGGACGCCTGGGCCGCGCGACGGTCCGACGGGGCACTCGACGTGCTGCTCTGGAACGGCACGCTCGATCAGTCCAAGGCGGAGGGCGATGCGCTGCTCGCCCGTACGGTGCGCATGGCCGTGGACGGCCTCTCCGAGGCGGCGTACCGGGTGGCGATCGCGCGCGTGGACGAGGAGCACTCGAATCTCTCGCGCCGATGGTCCGGTGAAGCCGACTGGCCCGATCGTGAGGGATGGGCCGCGCTGCACGCCGCCGACCGTCTCGACGAGTCCGACGAGGGCGAACTGCTTGCGCGAAACGGCCGGGTCGAGCTCGACCTCGAGCTGCCGATGCCCGGGATCGTCAGGGTGAGGTTGCAGCCGCTCTGACGCACCGGCTCCGTCGGGTGCGCCAGAGTGTCCGGCCGTGTCGTCCTTCAGCGTGGCGCTTCTCGGCATCGCCCATGTGCACGTCGGCGACCACCTGGACGTGATCGAGGCGGACCCTGGGCTGCGCCTGACCGCGGTCTGGGATCCGGACCAGGAGCGCGCGCGGTCCCTGGAGCCGGAGCTGGTCGTCGCCGACCCGGTGACCGCTGCGACCGGTGCGGACATCGTGGTCGTCGACTCCGTCACCAGCGCTCATTTCGAGCTCGTGCCCGTCGCGGCGGCGGCCGGCAAGGCCGTCTTCGTCGAGAAGCCGCTCGGGGCGCAGCGGCGCCGAAGCTCAAGCGCTCGCCGCGGCGATCGATCGAGCAGGGGTTCCCTTCGCCACCGGCTTCTTCCTGCGCTGCCTGCCGGCCTTGCGGCGGGCGCGAGCGCTCTTGCAGGAGGGCCGGCTGGGCCGATTGGTCTCGGCTCATGCCCGGTTCTCGCATCCGGGGCTCGACGACGGGGCGTTCGCCGGGCCGACGGCGTGGATGCTCGATCCAGACGAGGCCGGGATGGGCGGCTTCGGTGACCTCGGCACGCACCTGCTCGACGCCCTGTCGTGGCTGAGGCCCGGTCACCGGCTCGAGGTCGAGCACGCCCGCGTCGTCACGGCGGCGGGAGTGCGGTCAGATGTCGGGGGCAGCGCCCTGCTCTCGTGGGACGACGAGGTCCCGGCGGCTGTCCACACCAGCTGGCTGGCACGTCCCGGCGGCTTGCACCTCGCGCTCGAGGGAACGGCCGCGACCGCCACGGTCCAGGACGGGACGCTGACCCTGACCGGCGGCCGCAGTCAGAGCTGGACTGCCGAGCCACCCGACGCCAGGCGCGCGCTGCAGGCCTTCGTCGCGGATCTGCGCGGTCAGCCCGCCTGGGAGGCGCCGTCCACAAGCCAAGCCGTGCGCGTCGCCCGGCTCCTCGACGAGGCTCAGCGGATGGCCGACTCATCCCGCCCGTGAGATCGGCGCTCTGCCGCGGTCCTGCTTGATGACGCGGACGCCGTCGCCGAGCTCGGCGGCAAGCGCAGGATCGATGACGTCGAGCTCGGCACCGGCCGTCGTGCGCACCATGGTGAGCGAGGCGTCGGGGCGGTCCGGCTCGACGAACGACGGGCGGTAGCGGCCCATGTCCGGCCGCTCGCGCATCGTCAGCCAGGGGAAGCCGCTGCGCGCCAGGCCGTCGCGAACGAACGCCCCGCGGCGGTCGCCGGCGACGCCGTGCCAGGACACTTCCATCTCCTCCAGCGTCTCCCCGGCCATCGACTTGACCGGGTAGCGCCACACCGCCGCCACCCGGCCGACCTCATGGCTGGTCGGGGCCTCACGATCGCCGAGCCGTTCGAAGTACGAAGGATTCATGGGTCGTCTCCTGTGTAGAAGGGCCCTTGACCTATGAACCGAAGCCGAGCGTGGCGGACCGAGTCCGTCGCAGCGCCTCTCGACCCGGCCTGCACCATGAGGACAGCGCAGCCGACGTGCACCGAAACGACGGTGCGGCGCAGGCGTGGCAAGGACGCTCGACGCTGTCAACACCGCGGCACGCGAGCGGTCCGCGTGCTCATCGTCTACACGATCGGGTTCGCCGCCTTCGCCATCCGCCCCGCGATCGGGACCGACGCGTCCCAGCCGCTGACCACCGAGGAGCTGCTGGACAAGTTCGCGAACGGCCTGCGCTGGCTGCTCGCGGGGATCGTGCATGAGCGAGTTCTCATACGAGGCTCACCGTCGTCTTAGCCGTCCCTGGGGATCGTGTTCGACGACAGCAGGCACACGATTCAAGAGGAGGCACGATGAGGTTCAGCAAGACCGTTCCCGCCCTGCGCTCGAAGGCACGGGCAGCGAGCAACTCGAACTCCGACACGAACAGCGGCCGTCGCCGCCGTCGCCGTCGCCGTCGCCGTCGCCGTCGCAACCGCTCGAACACCGACAACACCTAGCTCCGGCCCGCGCCGGACCAAGAGCTCGAGAGCGGCCCGCCACGACGGCGGGTCGCTTGCGTTTCCGACCATGGCCCTCCGCTCCCGACTCCACCGCTTCCTGCGCCCTTCGGCGCACGACAGCCGCATCGTCGAGCAGGCGCCCGCGGTCGCCGCCGCCGAGATCGTGCGGCGCTTCTGGCCGCTCACCCGCCCCTACCGGCGCTGGATCGCGCTCGGCCTCCTCCTCCTCCTCGTCGTGCCGGTGATCGACACGGTGGAGATCTACCTGTTCAAGCTCGTGGTCGACGGCGTGCTCGTGCCGCAGGAGCTCTCGGCGCTCTTCCCGATCGCCGCGGCGTACCTGGGCCTTGCGCTGTTCAGCGCGCTGGCGTCGTTCGGGACGAGTACGTCGCCACTTGGGTGGGCGAGCGCTTCCTGCTCGACCTGCGCGCGAAGCTCTACGGCCACGTCCAGATGCTCAGCGCCGACCAGCTCGGCCGCCGCCGCGTCGGCGATCTGCTGGCGCGGCTGACCGGTGACGTCCAGGCGATCGAGCGCTTCCTGCTCTCGGCGCTGGGCGAGGGCGTCAGCGCCGTCTTTCGCATCGTCCTGTTCACCGGCGCCCTGGTGTTCCTGTCGTGGAAGCTCGCGCTCGCGGCGCTGATCGTGGTCCCGCTGTTCTACTTCGCGGCCCGGAGCTTCGGCCGGCTGGTCAAGCACGCGGCGCGCGAGAAGCGCCGCCGCAGCGGGTCGCTGACCGCGGTCGCCGAGGAGGCGCTCAACATGGCGCCGCTCGTGCAGACGCTCAACCGCCAGGACGCCGAGGTCGCGCGGTTCCGGCGCGAGAACGCCGCGATCATGGACGCCGAGCTGGCCGCGACGCGCATCAGCGGCCTGTACGGACCGCTCGTCGGCCTGATCGAGCTGCTCGGCGGCATGCTCGTCATCGGCTTCGGCGTCTGGGCGCTCTCCTCGGGCGAGCTGACGCTCGGAGGCCTGCTGGTGTTCATCACCTACCTCGCCCAGCTGTACTCGCCGATCCGCGCGCTGGGGCAGCTGTCCAATTCGATCTTCGCCGCCGCCGCGGGCGCCGAGCGCGTCCTGGAGCTGCTCAACGAGGTGCCGAGCGTGACCGACGCCCCGCACGCCCGTGCATTGCCCACGCCCGTGCGCGGTCATCTGGAGCTGCGCGGCGTGACCTACTCGCACCCGGCCGCCGACCAGCCGGCGCTGCGCGAGATCTCGCTCCGCGTCCGGCCCGGCGAGATCGTCGCGGTCGTCGGTCCCAGCGGCGCCGGCAAGTCCACGCTCGCGCGGCTGCTCGTGCGCTTCGCCGATCCTCAGGCCGGCGAGATCCGCATCGACGGCCACGACCTGCGCGACCTCAGGCTCGCCTCGGTGCGCGAGCACGTCGGCCTGCTGCTGCAGGACACCTACCTGCCCGACGTCAGCGCGCGGGAGGCGATCGGCCACGGCCGTGAGGGAGCGGGCGACGCGGCGATCGAGGCCGCCGCGCGCGCGGCGGGCATCCACGACGTGCTGGCAGCGCTCCCGGAGGGCTACGAGACGCGGATCGGGCCCGGCGGCGGGCGCCTGTCGGGCGGTGAACGTCGCCGCCTCGCGATCGCCCGCGCGTTCGTCCGCGACACGCCGGTGCTGATCCTCGACGAGCCGACGACGGGGCTGGACGACGCGGCGCGCGACCGGCTGCTCGAGCCGCTGCAGGCGCTCGCCCGCGGGCGCACGACGATCGTGATCAGCCATGACCACGCGGTCGTGGGCTGGGCCGACCGCGCGATCGAGCTGCGTGACGGGGTGGTCATGCCCGTGCGCGGCGTGCCGTCGGTGCCCGCCGCGTGAGACCGCTTGGCCGCGGGCGCGAGATCGCGCCCGGGACGACGATCCTCGAGCACCTGCATCGCTCGGCCGGGCTCGACGTCTACGACGCCTGGAACGAGCCCCGCGGCTGCCGCGTGATCGTCAAGACGCCGCGGCCCGACCGGCTGCGCAGGCCGGGCGCTCGCGCCGCGCTGCTGCGCGAGGGCCGCCTGCTCAAGCGTCTCACGCACCCGCACATCGTGCGCGCCTACGAGGTCCACGACGCGCCCCGCCCGGTCATCGTCATGGAGACGCTGACCGGCTCCACGGTCGAGCGTCTGATCACCGATGCGCGCCGGCCGCTCAACGCGGTCGAGCTGGCCATCCTCGGTACGCATCTCGCCGGCGCGCTGCGCCACCTCCACGCCGAGGGCATCCTCCACCTCGACCTCAAGCCGTCCAACGTGGTCGCGGAGAACGGGCGCGCCAAGATCATCGACCTCTCCCACGCCCGGCCACCGGGCGCCATGCGCGCCGGCAACGGCACGTGGTGCTACATGGCGCCCGAGCAGGTCCGCGGCGGCGAGATCGCGGCGCCGGCGGACGTGTGGGGCCTGGGCATCGTGCTCTACGCCGCCGCCCTGCGGAGCAACCCGCTCGCCGACGTCGCCGACGCGCTGGACGTCGACGAGCCCCAGCTGCATGCCCGCCTGCCGCTGCTCCGGCGGGCGCGGCCACGCCTGCCCGCCGAGCTGAGCACGCTGATCGACGCCTGCCTGGAACCGGAACCCGGCGATCGGCCGGACCTCGATCACGCGCTGCGCCGGCTCTACGCGCGCTCCTGACGGCGTCAGCCGGACTGCAGCGCGTAGCCCATGCCGCGCACGGTCGCGATCCGCTCCTTGCCGAGCTTGCGGCGCAGGTAGCCGACGTACACGTCGACGACGTTCGAGCCGGGATCGTGGTCGTAGCCCCAGACGTGCGAGAGCAGCTGCTCGCGGCTGAGCACCTGGCCGGGATGGCGCAGGAACACTTCGAGCATCGTGAACTCGCGCGCGCTGAGCTCGATCGAGGCGCCGTCGACGCTGGCGCGCCGGGTGCGCAGGTCGAGGATCACGCCGCCGGCCTCCAGCACCGTCCGCTCCGGCGTGCCGCCCTCCCGCAGGCGGACGCGCACGCGGGCCAGCAGCTCCTCGAAGCGGAACGGCTTGGTGACGTAGTCGTCGGCGCCGCGCTCGAGGCCGGCGACCTTGACGTCGGTGTCGTCGCGAGCGCTGAGGATCACCACCGGGAGCCGGTTGCCGGCGGCGCGCAGGTCGCGCAGCACGCTCAAGCCGTCCTTGCCCGGCAGGCCGAGGTCGAGCACCATGAGGTCGAAGTCCGCGTCGTGGGCGAGCACCGTCGCCTCGAAGCCGTCGTGGACGGTGGTGGTGGTGAAGCCGTTGGCGCGCAGGCCCTTCTCCAGGAAGGAGGCGAGCCGGGGCTCGTCCTCGGCGATCAGGATCCGGTTCATGGGGCGGCCTCCTGGGATGGTGGCTCGGTCGGGACGATCAGGGTGAAGGTGGCGCCGTGGCCCTCGCGGCTGTCGAGCTCGACGCGCCCGCCGTGGGCCTCGGCGATCGCGCGCACGATCGAGAGGCCCAGGCGGGGCCGTCAGAGCGCCGGCGCCCATCGACTGAGCGGTGGAAGCGGTCGAAGATGCGCGCCTGCTCCGACGCCGCGACGCCCGGGCCGCCGTCGGCGACCCAGAGCCGTGCCCACCCGCCGCCGACCGCGGAGCCCAGCGCGATCCGGTCACTCGGGCCGGTGTGCTGCACGGCGTTCTGGGCGAGCTGCATGACGGCCTGGGTGAGCCGTTGGCGGTCGGCGGTCAGGCGGACCGTGCCGCTGCCGACCAGGCGCCAGTCGCGCTCGGCGAGCGCTTGGGCCTTGGCGTAGAGCTCGTCGGTGAGGACGTCGAGGTCGAGCGGCCCGGGGCGCAGGAAGTCGGCCTGCTCGGCCTTGGCGAGCAGCAGCAGGTCGTCGACGAAGCGCGCCATGCGGTCGAGCTCGTCGGTGACCAGCGCGACCGTCTCCTCGCGCTCGGCCGGGTCGTCGCCGAGCAGCTCCAGGTGCCCGCGCACGATCGTGATCGGCGTGCGCAGCTCGTGCCCGGCGTCCGAGACCAGCGCCTTCTGGCTCGCGAACGCCGCCTCGAGCCGGTCGAGCATCGCGTTGAACGTCCGGCCCAGCTCGGCGATCTCGTCGCGACCGTGCACGTCGAGCCGGCGCGTGAGGTCGGTCTCGGTGATCGCCTGCGCCGTCGTGCGCAGTGTCCGCAGCGGCGCGAGCACGCGGCCCGCGATGACCCAGGCCAGCGCGGAGGCGATCAGCAGCACGGCCAGCGAGACGCCCGCCGCCGTCTGCACCGCCTGCACGACCTCAGCGCGCTCCTGTCCGATGTTGGCTGCCACGACGAACTCGCCGCGTTGTCGCCCGCGGACCTCGACGGGAACCGCGAGATACCGCACGTCGCCCTGGGGGGTCGCAACCTCGCCGCGCTCGGCACCGCCCGCCGCGCCG
>Ga0136614_10000868_pt1 | contig 16673 bp, 18 predicted proteins | sample AntDrymUQ2792106_2_FD_106643 | JGI IMG/M metagenome (GOLD analysis project Ga0136614, IMG submission 106643) | Polar desert sand microbial communities from Dry Valleys, Antarctica - metaG UQ279 (21.06) | ecosystem: Environmental > Terrestrial > Soil > Desert | place: Antarctica: Dry Valley... | reverse complement strand
CCCCGGATCAGCGTCGCCCCGTCACGGATCATCTCGAGCGGCGTCTCCGCGAGTGGGCTCGTCACCGGCCCCGGGACGGCGAAGATCTCGCGGCCCAAGTCGAGTGCGTGATCGACCGAGATCCGCGACCCGCTCTTCGTCGCACCCTCGACGACCACGAGCGCCCGCGCGAGCGCCACGACGACTCTGTTCCGCGCCGGGAAGTGCTGCGGCCACGCCGGCGTGCCGGGTGGGTACTCGCTCACGATGGTGCCGCTCACCGCGACCCGCTCGAGAAGATCCCGACTACTCGCCGGGTACACGACGTCGATCCCGGAGCCGAGCACCGCGACCGTCCGGCCCGCCGCCCGGAGCGCACCTCGGTGCGCCGCTGCGTCGATGCCGTGCGCCGCGCCGGAGACGACGGCGAGGCCGGAGGCCACCAGTGCGCTCCCCAGGTCCTGTGCCACGTCCCGCCCGACGTTCGAGCACTTCCGCGAGCCGACGATCGCCACCCGCTCGGGCGACTCCCCGAGCGGCCTCCCGAGTACGAAGAGACATGCCGGCGGATCCCTGAGGTCGTTCAGCCGGTCCTCGTACTCGGGATCCGCCGGCGTGACGAACCTCGCCCCAGCTTGCTCGACACGAGCGGCGGACGTCCTGGGATCGACCTGCGGGAGCCATCCGCGGTCCCCGTCGCTCCCCAGCCGTGCGCGCCGGACGGACTCGACGCACCCTCGTGCCGACCCCGTCGCCCATGCTTCCTCGTGCACGCGAAGCGGCCGCAGCGCTCGCAGCTCCGACAGGGTCAGGAGGGCGGCGCGTTCGTCGTCCCCGTCCCCGAACCCGGGCGGCCACCCACGAGGCGGTGGCGGCTCCGGCTCATCCGGCACGGGCGAGCACCTCCGGTCCGAATCCGGTCCGGTACGAGAGCGCTTCGGCGAGGTGGTCGGTCTCGACCCGCTCCGAGCCGGCGAGGTCGGCGACCGTCCGCCCGACCTTGATGGCGCGGTCGAAGCCGCGGCCGGTGAGCGCCAACGTCTCCACCGCCTTGGTCAGCAGGCTCTCGGCATCGGGAGACAACGAACAGGTTCGGCGCGCGACGGGACCCGGCAGGTGCGCGTTGCACGACACCCCCAGCGACGCCCATCGTCGGCGCTGCCGGTCGCGCGCCGCCTCGACCCTGGCCCGTGCCCGCGAGGACGCCTCTCCCGGCGAGGAGCCCAGCAGCTCCTCCTTGGTGAGCCGCGGGATGCGCAGCCGGATGTCGATCCGGTCGAGCAACGGCCCCGAGAGCTTGTTCCGGTACAGCTGGACCCGGTCGGGCCTGCAGACGCACTGCCTGAGCCCGTCCCCGTCGAAACCGCACGGGCACGGGTTGGCCGCGGCCACGAGGGTGAACCGCGCCGGGAACTCCACGGATCCGACGGCGCGTGTGATGACGACGCGGCCGTCCTCCAGCGGTTGTCGTAGTCCCTCGACGGCGTCGCGTCGGAACTCGGTGAGCTCGTCGAGGAACAGGACCCCGTGGTGCGCGAGACTCACCTCACCGGGTCGGACATACGTGCTGCCGCCGCCGAGCAACCCCACGGTCGAGACCGAATGGTGCGGCGCGCGGAACGGTCTGGCTCGCAGCAGACCCCTCGATGAACCGAGCAGTCCCGCGACGGAGTGCAGCTGCGTCGCTTCGAGCGATTCCTCCCGCGAGAGCTCCGGCAGGATCGTCGGCAGTCGCCGCGCGAGCATGGTCTTCCCGGCGCCGGGCGAACCCACCATCAGCATGTTGTGACCGCCGGCCGCCGCGACCTCGAGCGCACGACGCGCCTGCGTCTGCCCACGCACCTCGGCCAGGTCCACGGTCGCGGCGGCCGGCGCCTCCTCCGCCGGTGTCACCACGTCGGGCGCCGACCACGTCCCTCGGAGGAATCCGACCGCATCGGAGAGTGTCTCCGCGCCGACCACCTGGAGCCCCTCGACCTGCGCGGCCTCGACGGCATTGGCGGCGGGCACCACGATCCCGCTCAGACCCGCCGTCGCGGCCGCGATGGCCACGGTGAGGATGCCGGGCGTCGTGAGCAGTTCTCCCTTCAGCGAGACCTCTCCGGCGAAGGCGAACGCGGGCAGTCGATCGCCCGGGATCTGCCGTGTCGCCGCGAGCACGCTCATCACCAATGGCAGATCGAGGCCGGGACCTTCCTTCCGAACGTTGGCAGGCGCGAGGTTCACGACAACACGCCGGAGCGGCCACTCGAGCTTGGCGCCTTCGACGGCGGGGCGGACCCGCTCCCGCGCGTCCTGCACGCCGGCCCCAGGGAGTCCCGTGACGATGAGGGCAGGGAGACCGCGACCGACGTGCGCCTCCACCGTCACGAGATGCCCGCCGACGCCGAGCACCGCCACCCCCAGGACCCGCCCGTACATGAGCGCCGGACGATACCTGCGACCACCGACACGGCTGGCTCGATCAGCAGCCGCGATAGCATCCGCCGCGTGCCCGAGCCCATGGATCATCCCGAGCCCGAGCTGATCGACGTCCGCGATCCCGAACGGTCGCGCGCGGCGCTGGAACGCCTCGGCGAGCGAACGTGGGCCGAGGCTCTCGACTGGCTCTATGGGCCCGCGGCGGATCGTCCTACCGCGCCCGACCTCTACCCGCACATGCGCCGGGCCTTCTTCGGTGAGTCCGGTGCTCCCGGTCCCGCGCCGGTGGGCGGCCTTACCTCGGACGACGTGCTCGCGGAGTTCCGCGAGCGTCTCGCTCCGTTCGCCTACGCGGCGCAACACCCGGGCTCGTACAGCTACTTCACGCCGCCGCCTCTTCCGATGTCGATCGCCGGGGAGACCCTCGCGCAGTGGCTGAACCAGGGCATCGACGTGTGGCTCTCAGGGATGGCGGCACCGTTCGTCGAGGAAGAGGTGATCCGCTGGCTCTGCGACGTCTGCGGCTCCGGCGCCGACGCGTGGGGCGTCCTCACGAGCGGCGGCGTGATGGCGAACATCATGGCCCTCACCGTCGCTCGGGACGTGCACCTGGCGAAGATCCTCGGCATCGACGAGCCACCGCGCGGAGCACGGCTCGAAGGCACACGGATCTACGCTTCCGATCAGACACACTTCTCGATCGAGCGGGCGGTCGACCTCCTCGGCTTTCCGGACACCACCCTCCGGATCGTTCCCTCCGAGGACGACTACCGTCTGCGCGCGGCGCCCGTCGCGGCGGCGATCGCCGAGGACCGTGCGAGTGGGCTGACGCCGTTCGCCATCAGCGCGGTTGCCGGCTCGACGAACACGGGATCGATCGACGATGTCCCCGCGCTCGCGGACCTCGCCGAGCGCGAGGGGTTGTGGCTCCACGTCGACGCCGCGTACGGCGCGGCCGCCCGGCTCTCGGCGCGCGAGGCGCACAAGCTGCCGTCACTCGAACGCGCCGACTCGCTCACGGTCGATCCGCACAAGTGGCTCTTCCAGAGCTACGACATCGGTGCGTTGCTCGTGAAGCGTCGCGAGGATCTCCTGCGCACCTTCCACCGCGAGCCGGAGTACTACGCCGTCTGGGGCCCCGAAGAGCGGCCGCTCCACTGGTACCAGTACTCGCTGGAGGGCACGCGCCGGTTCCGCGCGCTCAAGCTCTGGTTGTCCTGGAAGCATCTCGGCTCCGACGGCTATGCGAGCCTGATCGAACGCAACGTCGACCTGGCCGGGTATCTGGCGTCGCGCGCGGAGGAACTGGCCTTCGAGGTGATCGCGCCGGAGCTCGCGGTCGTCTGCGTGCGGTGGGCACCGCCGGGACTCGATCCGGCGAAGACCGACGAGCTGCAGCGGCGGCTCCAGCGCGCCCTGGAGGTCTCCGGCGTGGGGTGGCTCTCGACCACCACGCTCCGCGGCAGAACATGGCTACGGGCGGGCGTGATCAACTACCTCTCGACCGAGGCCGATGCCGACCTGATCCTCGACACGCTGGTGGGTGCCTCAGAAGGCATCCTCGAAGACCTCGATCGTTGATCTCCGATCCCGCACCGCGACGCTCGCCACGTCGAAGCGGATCGCCTGAGGTCGCGCGCTCGAGGCCTGAAGGTACGCCTCCGCGAGGGACCGGAGCTTCGCTCGCTTCCTCCACGTGACGGCCTCGAACCCGCCGCCATACACACCGTTCCGCCGAGATTTCACCTCGCAGAACACGAGGACACCCCGGCGTTCCACGATCAGATCCACCTCCCCGAGGCCACAGCGCCAGTTCCGCGCGATCACCCGATAGCCACGCCGGCGGTACGCATCCGCAGCCGCATCTTCTCCGTGCGAGCCGATCGATCCCGTCGCCACACGAGGGACGGTAGTCGGGGGTGCCGACAGGATCAGGTCACTGCGGGCCGGCGACCGGTCAGCGCCGAGACCACGCCGAGGCCGATCAGCGTCAGCCCGGGGAGCCAACGGCGCACGACCCCCGAGCGCCGGCGGCTCGCCAGCCTCCGGGATACGCGGGCCGAGACGAGCGCGTAGGTCCCGTCCGAGATGAAGCCGAGGAGGATGAACGTGAGACCGAGGAGAACGATCTGCAGCGGGACCGAGCCTTTCGACACATCCACGAACTGGGGCAGGAACGCCAGGAAGAACAACGCCGTCTTCGGATTCAAGACGTTCACCACCACGCCCTGCGCGTAGACGCGTCGAAGCGAGTGACCCTTCCCCGCGACATCGGGCCGCTCCTCATCGCGCCCGCGGAGCGCTCGGATCCCGAGCCAGATGAGGTACGCGGCGCCCACGTACTTCACGATGCCGTAGGTGAGCGCGGAGGACGCGAGGATGGCCGACAGGCCGAGCGCCGCCGCCGTGACGTGGACGATCGAGCCCGTGTGGACACCCAGGACCGACACCAGCCCCGCAGCCTTCCCCTGGTCCATCGAGCGCGTGACGATGTAGAGGACCGACGGACCCGGTACGACGAGCAGCGCGAGCGACGCCACGGCGAAGGCCGCGAAGACCTCCGGGGAAGGCATCAGACCTGGGGTGAGTCGGGGATCGACGTGGCGTCCTGACGGAGCTCCTCCACGTTGACGTCGTGCCTCGTCACCACGCGGACGGTGGACACGAATCGAGCGGGCCGGAACATGTCCCAGACCCAGGCGTCGTTGAGCTCGACGCGGACCCAGCCGCCCTCGAGATGCTCGAGCTCCACCTTGTTGGCGAGGTAGAAGCGACGCTCGGTCTCGATCACGTAGGCGAACATCGGGAGGACGTCCCGGTACTCGCGGTAGAGCTCGAGCTCGCGCTCCTCCTCGAAGCGCTCGATGTCGTCTTCGTTCATCGCGTCATGCTCTCATGCGAGCTCGTTCCCCACGTCGGGAAGCCGCTCACTCGTCCGAACCCCGGGAGCAACGGCTGACCGACGCACGCGAAGGAGAACCGGTGGATCGGGGTCGGCCCGAGACGGTCGAGCACCTCCATATGCTCGGGCGTCCCGTACCCCATGTTGTGGTTGAAGCCGAACGCCGGGTAGCGGCGGTGCATCCGAACCATGATCCGATCCCTGGTGACCTTCGCGACGATCGAAGCGGCGGCGACCGAGATCGCCACCGCGTCGCCCTTCTTGATCGCGAGCGACGGACACGGCATGCGCGGCACCGGGAAGCCGTCGGTGAGGACGTACTCGGGCGCCGGATCGAGCGCACGGATGCACCGCCGCAGCAAGGCGAGGTTGGAGCGGTGGAGGCCTCGATGGTCGATCGCGGCCGGCTCGGCCTTCGCCACGGCGAACGACGCCGCCGCGACGATCCGTGCGTAGGCCGCCTCCCGCTGGTTCCGGGTCAGGAGCTTCGAGTCGTCGATCCCCTCGGGATCGAAGCCCTCTGGGAGGACCACCGCCGCCGCCACCAGCGGACCGGCTAACGCGCCCCGGCCGGCTTCGTCCGCGCCGGCGACCCGCGTGAAACCCTGCTCGCGCAGGGCACGCTCGTAGCGAACGAGGTCGCCGGTCAGTCGATCCCTCCGATCCTCCCGAAGGGCCACGCGATCACGAACGCCTCCCCGACCACGTTCTCCTCCGGGATGTAGCCGAGTCCACCGGGAGGCGGGAACCTCGAGTCCCCCGAGTGCAGCCGGTTGTCGCCCAATACGAAGAGCATGCCATCCGGAACCGTCTCGGGGCCGAAGTCCCGGGAATCCCGTTCCGCAGCCAGGTACGGCTCGCGGACCTGGATACCGTTCACGAACATCACCCCTCGCCGCATCTCCCACGTGTCGCCTTCCATCGCCACGACGCGTTTGATGAAGTCCGCGTCCTCTGGTCTGGCCACCCCGATCCCCTCGCCCAACCAGTGGAGGAAACCCCCCGCGATCCCGCGGTCCTCGTGCGGCGCGGGATGAGGATCCGAGAACACGATGACGTTTCCGTACGTGACGTCGGAGAACACCTTGCAGATCCTGCAGACGAGGATCCGATCGCCCGGCTCGAGGGTCGGCTCCATCGACGCGGACGGGATGAAGAAGGCCTGGATCAGGAAGCTCTTGATGAGGATCGCCAGCACCAGCGCCGAGAGGACGAGCGGCACGAGCTCCCGGAGGGCGCCTCCGAGACCCTCGGGCTCGGGACGGCGCCGTCTGGTGCGGGAGTCGGTCTCGGCGTGGCGTCCGGCACTGCGCCCTTCGGGCGGGCCGAGGTCGGTGTCAGAGAGAGACGTGCGAGGCGGCGCCGGGCCGGCCGCCTCGGCCGGGTCCCGCGTCTCGGCCACTCAGGCCTCGGCCCGCTCCTCCGCCTCGTCGGCGGATGCGTCCGGCCCGGCTTCCTCGGCTCCCTCGACATCGGCAGGCTCCGCGGTCGGCTCTTCCGTCTCGCCCTCGGCACTGTCCCCGTCGGCGTCCGGCTCGAGTTCGGCGGCGGTCTCAGCCTCTTCGATCGCTTCCATCGACCCCGCGTCGACGGGATCCTCGATCGCCTCGTCCTCGGCAGCCATCGCCTCCATCGCAGCGAGCTTCGCCTCGTCGATCCGGCGCTCCTTGATACGAGCCTTCTTCCCTCTGAGGTCCCGGAGGTAGTAGAGCTTCGCCCTACGGACGTGACCCCGCTGGACGACCTCGAGCTTGGCGATCGACGGTGAGTGCAAAGGGAACGTGCGCTCCACGCCCACACCGAACGAGATCTTGCGAACGGTGAACGTCTCGCGGAGTCCCCCGCCCGAGCGCCGGATCACGACGCCCTGGAACACCTGCACGCGCTCCCTGTTCCCCTCCACGACCCGGGCGTGCACCTTGACGGTGTCACCTGGCCGGAATCCAGGAAGACCCTTGCGCAGGTAGGACTTCTCGACGAGGTCGGTGGTGTTCATGGCGGCGAGCAAGGATACCAGCGGGCTCTACGCGCCCGGCCCGAGGGATGTGTGCCGAGACCGTGATGTCCGTTGCGAGGAAGTGACGACCGTGTCGCGGTGAGGTGATGTTCGCAGGCGACCGGTTGAGCGAGATGTGCACGGGCGAAGGATGACTCGATGACCCAGGAGATGGACCCAGGGATAGGCCCAGAGGAGGCACGGGTCCGCACCGCGACCGTCCTCGGCTGGGCGATCGTCTTCGGGCTCATGGTCGACCTCTGGATCGAGGGTCCTCCCGGGCTCGGCATCCTCCTCGCGGCCACGCTGGCGGCACTCGGATTGATCTTCACCGCCAGGCCGCGAGCGCGATCGCTCGCGTTCCTGGCCGCCGGCCTCCTCCTCATGTCGTTCGTCGTGATCCGCGACAGCCCCGTGCTCGTGGGTCTCGACCTCCTGACCGCCGTCGGGTTATTCGCCCTGGCGGGCGCTTTCGCCCGCGAGGGCGACCCCCTTCGCGCGGGTCTGCGTGCGTACGCGGCCCGCGCCGTGGCATGGACGGCGTCGATCCCGGCGGCCGCGTCGGTCATGCTCCGGCCCTTCGCCGGCCTGCTCCGCGGTCGGCGTCGCACCCGCGTCTTCGCGCGTGCCCTCCTGATCGCGCTCCCCGCCGGACTCGCCTTCGCCCTGCTGCTCGGCTCGGCCGACGCGGTCTTCGCCGAGCTCCTCGGAGCGCCGTTCGAGCAGGTGCGGCTCGGCGAGCTGCCCCGGCACGCCATCGTCGTCGCGGCAGCCGGCGGTGCGTTCGTGACCCTCGCCGTACGTTCGACGGTTCCGACCCGGCTCGCGTGGGCCGCGAAGCCGATCGAGGGAGGCGGACTCAGACCGAGCGAATGGGTCTCGCTCCTGGTCACCGTCGACGTGATCTTCGCGCTGTTCGTCGGCGTGCAGCTCGTCGCGTTCTTCGGAGGACGATCCCACGTCCTGGCAGAGACGGGTCTCACGTTCGCCGAGTACGCCCGCTCCGGCTTCTGGCAGATGCTCGTCGCCGCGACGCTGACCGGTCTCGTGATCGCCGCGGCCTGGATCGGCGGACGTCCCACGGTCGGTCCTCGGCGCACCTGGTTCCTCGTCCTCGCTTCGCTGTTGGTGTGCCTCTCGCTGATGGTCCTGGCCAGTGCGTTCCAGCGCCTCGTGCTCTACGAGACAGGGTTCGGGTACACGTGGCCACGACTGATCCCGCATGCGGCGATCCTGCTCACCGCGGCGTTGCTCGCGTGCGGCCTCGTCGCCGTGCTTGTGGGCCGAACCGCCTGGCTCCCGACGGCCGCGCTCGGCCTCGGGATCCTGACGCTCGTGGGTCTGAACCTCCTCGACCCCGAGGCCTTTATCGCGGAACGCAACATCGCCCGCGTCGAGCATGGGTACGAGCTGGATACGGGGGAACTGGCGTCGCTCTCCGCGGACGCCGTGCCGGCGATCACGGAGACGTTCCCCGACCTGGATCCGTCCCTCCGTCCGCAGATCGAGCGCGATCTCTCGTGCCTGCGTGCGGAGCTCCGCCGGGGCGTCGACCGGTTCGGATGGGCCTCGTTCAACGTCGCGCGGGATATGGCCCTGGAGCGGCTGAACCCGCTGGTCCTCCCGCGCTGCTAGCGCCCGAGATCGGGCCGGTTCCGGCGCGTCTTCTCGCGGGCAGCGTCCCGACGCCACCGCTCGATCGCCCCGTGATCGCCCGAGAGCAGGACCTCCGGTACGGCCCTCCCGCGGAACTCCGCCGGCCGGGTGTAGTGCGGATGATCCAGCAGTTCGGGCTCGGCGAAGGAGTCTCGCTCGTGCGACTCATCCTTCCCGATCACGCCGGGAACGAGCCGAGTGACCGCTTCGATCACGACCAGCGCCGGTACCTCACCACCCGCGAGCACGTAGTCCCCGATCGAGACCTCTTCGGCCGGCAGGCCTTCGACCACCCGCTCATCGACCCCCTCGTAGCGGCCGCAGAGCACGGTCAGATGCGCTTCGCGGGCGAGCTCGCGCACGTATCCCTGGTCGAGCCGCCGGCCGGCAGGGGACAACAGCAGCACGCGGCCCCGATCGGGATCGAGAGACTCGACCGCGGCGAAGAACGGCTCGGGCTTCATCACCATCCCGGGCCCGCCACCGAAGGCCGCGTCGTCGACCGTGCGATGACGGTCGCCGGACCACTCGCGAAGGTCGTGCACACGGACGTCCAGGAGCCCTCGTCCGACCGCCCTCCCCAGGAGACTCTCGCGCAGGGGTGACTCGAAGATCGCGGGGAAGATCGTGAACACGTCGATCCGCACGGAGCGAGGCTAGCAACGTTGCGTCTCCCGGCGTGTCGAGTCACGATGCCGCCGGACGGCCGCCGGGCCGGAGAGGGGAGCCGATGACGCCGATCGTCTTGGTGGTGCTCCTATTCGTGGTTGTCGTGATCGCCGTCGACTCGGTGCGTCAGAGGAGGATCCGTGCCGCGCGGGCGATCGATCTCCGAGGGCTGGTGGCCGCGCGCCTCGTGGAGCCCGGTCCGGCGGTGTTCACGGGAGCGCTCGCCTCGGCGCTGACGCGCGAGCCGCCAGTTCGCGCCGATCTCTACGTCAACCTCACCGAGGCCCTGGAGGTCGCCAACCTGCGACCACGTCTCCAGGAAGGGGCCGAGGTGAAGATCTTCCTGCTCCGCTGGGGGAACGACTTCGCGATGCTCGCTCGCGACGACCGTGAGCTCCACTATCGCCTCGAGGTTTGGGAGGCGGAACTCCTCCCGAAGATGGACGGGACGAGGACCGTCGGTGACCTCGTGGTGGAGAGGATGGAGGCTGGTGGTGGGCTCGACGCCGAGCCTGTGACCGATCTCGTCGTGGCCTTGTACGGGGGCGGCTTCCTCGACCCCGCTCCCATCGCGACCAACGAGCTGATCGCCGACCGGCTCGATCCCTCGTCCCCCGGCCGGAAGAAGCTCAAGCGATTCGGCAAGACACTCTCGATCGAATGGAAGGGCGCGGACCGTCTCGTCCGCTTCTGCTATCGGAACCTCCTGCGGCCGTTCTTCTGGTGGCCCGTCGCCCTGGTGTCCGGCCTCGTCGCCCTCGCCGGGCTGGCAGCGTTCATCGACGTCGCTTCCTCCGGACGGTTCTCGCTCGGGGAAGGCTCCGCCCCGACCGAGGCGGCGATCCTGCTCGCCCTCGCGTTCTTCCTGACATTCATGCACGAGCTCGGGCACTCGGTCGTCATCTCGCATTACGGCCGGAAGGTGAAGAGCGCCGGCTTCCTGATCTACTTCGGCTCACCCGCGTTCTTCGTCGAGGCGACGGACGCCCTCATGCTCGAACGAAGACAACGCATCCTCCAAGCGTCCGCCGGGCCGTTCACGGAGCTGGTCATCGCCGGGGTGGCGGCACTGGCGATCTTCGCCTTCCCCGATGGTCCGGCCGCGGACCTCCTCTACAAGTTCGCGCTCCTCAACTACATCGTGATCTTCCTGAACCTGGTCCCCTTGCTGGAGCTCGACGGCTACTGGATCCTCTCCGACCTGATACAGGTCCCCGATCTCCGACCCCGTTCACTTCAGTTCATCCAGCACGACCTGTGGCATAAGATCCGGGCGCGTGAACGCCTGACGCCTCAGGAGTGGGGACTCGGCGGATACGGGTTCGCCGGGATCGCGTTCACGATCTTCTCCTTCTGGACGGGGATCGTCTTCTGGAAAGTGATCTTCTGGGAACTGATCAAGAGTCTCTGGAACGGAGGCCCCGGCTCGAGGATCCTCCTCGTGCTCCTCGCAGCGTTCCTCGCTGGGCCGATCATCCGCGGCTTGCTCAAACTGGCCTTGAGCCTCGCCCGCCGTGTGAGCGGGCTCGCCCGCGCTGTCCGATTCCGCCTCGAGACCACCTGGCGGGTCGAGGCCGCCGAGCTGATCGACGCGATGCCGGCGTTCGACGACCTCCCCGAGGACGTGCTCTCGGACCTCGCGGGCCGTGTGCGGCTGCGGATCGTGCGTCCGGGCGAGCCGGTCTTCCGACAGGGCGACCGACCGGACGCCTTCTACGTGATCCGGACGGGAACGGTGCAGATCGAGGACGAGGATCCGGAGACCGGTGACACGCGGGGCCTCCGAAGGATGTCGAGAGGCGAGTCCTTCGGCGAGATGGGTCTCCTCGGGTCGCACCGGCGCCAGGCGACCGTTCGGGCGGCTGACGACGTGGAGCTGTTCGTCGTCGACAAGGGCACGTTCGATCGGCTTCTCGCAGAAGACATGCGGGCGCCGGACTTCGCGCACACGATGCAGGCGTTGGCCGAGCTCCGGGAGCTCTCGGTTTTCCACGGGCTGGACTCGGACCAGCTGAACGGGATCCTCCAGCACGGAGAGTGGATCACCGCCGCCCACGGCGATGAACTCGTCACACAAGGTGAACCGGGAGACCGCTTCTACGTGATCGAGTCGGGCAGGGCCGAGATCCTTCGGGACGGGACCGTCATCGACTCGGTCAGCAAGGGCATGTATTTCGGCGAGGTGGCCCTCCTCCGCGACATCCCCCGGACCGCAACGGTGGTCGCGGTCACGCCCATGCGCGTCTTCGCCCTCGATCGGGACGGTTTCGAGCTCGTCGTCGCCGATGCCTTCCGGCGCGGTACGCTCCGCCCCGCCGCCGACCGCATCTGGCAGCATTGAGGGAGGATCGCGTGGATTGCTGGCACTGCCGCAGGAACGCCGTGGGGAGCTGCCGCTTCTGCGGACGCGGTGTGTGCGAGGACCATGCGGAGACCCAGCCATTCGTGCTGGAGCTGTACAAGAGCAAGGACGTCACGCGAGCCCTGGTCGTCGAAGATGCACTATGGTGCGCCGCCTGCACTCCCCGGCCGGACCCGGTGGACCTGCCGGAGCTCGACGCCTGACTTCGGCTGTGACCTGCTTCGGGTGTGACCTACATCACATCCTGCGCCGTTCCACGTCACATCTCGCAGCCGTTGGGCGTCACACCTCGGTGGGTGACGAACGTCACCGCCCGCGCGTGACATGCACCACCGACCGGCCGTGACCGAAGCGACATGCTCCGGGTGTTGAAGAACAGGGGCCCGACCGGGCCCACGGACTCAGAAGGAGGACCCTGGGATGGCGGACAAGAAGATCACCCCGAAGGCCGCAGACTCGAAGGACAAGGCGACGGGCGACCGCGCCGCGGCTCGCGTCTCGCTGAGGCAGACCAAGCGTCAGACCAAGCGTCAGACCAAGCGTCAGACCAAGAAGCAGATCTGATCTTCGGACCGGAAGTGACCAAGGGCGGGCGCCTTCGGCGCCCGCCCTTCGTCTTGGCTTGCACGAGGTTGCCCGACTAGGCTCCCTCATCGTCATGCGACGAGCAGATGACCTCGAGGTCGGGAAGGTGATGGCCGGCGCGCCATTCCTCGAGGCCGTCCCTCGAAAGGCGTTGGATCGGTTCGCTGCGCAGGGCGCGGTCCATCGATTCCGCCGGGGCACGTACCTCTGCCACCAGGGCGATCCGGACGGAGACGTCTTCTTCCTCGTCTCGGGCCGCGTCGAGATCAGCTCCGAGACGGCCAATGGGAACCGGGTGTTGCACGCGACGCTCGACAATCCCGGTTTCGTCGGCGAGCTCTCCGCGCTCGGGAAGATGCCGAGGACCGCGAGTGTGCTCACGCTCGACGACTCGGACGTCTGGTCGACCGGGCCGGAGTCGTTCCTCGATTTCGTGACCGCCGAGCCGACCGCATCCCGTGGCTTCCTGCAGGCGCTCGCCCGACAGGTCAGGGAGCATCAATCCTTCACCGACGACCTGCTGCACCTGGATCTGAAGGGCAGGCTCGCGAAGCGGCTCCTTCAGCTCGTGACGCCCACCCTGGACGACCTCCCGAAAGACGGGGTCCTCGTGCCGGCCGTCACACACGTGGACCTCGCGAGCCTCTGCGGCGGGAGCCGGGAGAACGTCACGCGCATCCTCACCGAATGGCAGCGGCGAGGGCTCGTGGAACGCGACGGCCATCGCTACGCCCTCAAGAAGGTCGCAGCGCTGGCCAAGATCGCCGATCTCTAGCCCGCTGGCTCCTCCGGCGCCGTGAGCCCCGGCACGTCGTGCACCATGATCGTGCGGGCGTCGACGTCGACGTCGATCAGGAGGTCGGCGAGCGCCGGGACGAGCGTCTCCGTTCCCTCCTCGTCGACGGCCAGCCAGATGTCGTTCGCGGGATTGGGGATGACCTCTTTCACGACGCCGAGGATGCGACCTGACTCCGTCCGGACCTCGCACCCCTCGAGCTGATGGGCCCACCACTCTCCCTCGGCGAGATCGGGGAGCCAGGATTCGGGGACGACGAGGACGGCCCCCCGGATCCGCTCGGCCGCGGTTCGGTCCGCGATCCCTGCGAACTTGACGAGCAACCGGCGGCCGTGCCGTCGGCTCGATTCGATCGTCAGAGGAGCGCCGTCTTCTCGCAGCACGGTTCTACCGGGCGCCCATCGATCGGGGTTGTCTGATCGGTTCTGCACGGAGACGTCGCCGCGGAGACCGTGAACGCCGGTGACGACGCCGACGACGACGGTCGGCTCGTCCACCTCAGTCTTCGATGTCCACCATCGCGCCGTGCCCCTGGCGCTGGGCGGCCGCGCGAACGACCGTTCGGATCGCCTTGGCGGTGCGACCACCCCTGCCGATGACCTTGCCCATGTCCTCGGGCGCGACCCGCACCCGATAGCGCGGACCCCGCTCGTCGAAGGTCTCCTCGATCGAGACGGCGTCGGGTTCGTCGACCAACTCCTGGACGAGGAACTCGACGAGATCTTTCACGCGTCCTCGGCGGGTGTGGCTTCGTCAGCGGCACCTTCGTCGTCAGGAGCTTCCTCCGCGGGGGACTCGACGATCGCCTCCACCGACTCCGCGGCGTTCGCTTCTTCGGCCTCAGGTTCGGCCACGGGCGCTTCTTCGACGGGAGCGGGCGCGGGTGCGGTCTCGGCCTCCGCCACGGGCGCTTCCTCGGCCGGGGCCTCAGGTGCGGCCTCAGGTTCGGCCACGGGCGCTTCCTCGACGGGAGCGGGCTCGGGTGCGGACGCCGCGGCCTCGGCCTTCTGCTTCGCCTTCTTCGACACCTTGGCCTTCTCCGGCCGCTCCTTGGCGGGTTCGAGCGCGGCCGAGGGGCGCTCCTTCACGAACTCGTCCCAGATGCCGATCTTGTTCATCAGGTTGCGCACCTGGTTCGAGGGCTGCGCCCCCACCCGAAGCCAGTGCAGGGCTCGGTCCTGGTCGATCTCGATCACGCTCGGATCGTCGAGCGGGTGGTACTTGCCGATGTTCTCGATGAAGCGGCCGTCGCGCGGACTCCGCTGGTCGGCCACCACGACGCGGAAGAACGGGCGCTTGTTCGAGCCCATCCTCCGCAGCCGGATCCTCGTCGTCATGTTCCCGTGTCCTCTCGCTATCGCTTCGGCGCCCTTGGCATCGACAACATGCCAGGAAGGCCCTTCCCGCCGCCCATCATCGTCCGCATCATCTTCCTCGCGCCCTCGAAGTCCTTGAGGAGCGTGTTGACGTCGGAGGTGGTGGAGCCCGCCCCGCGGGCGATCCGCAGGCGGCGAGACCCGGAGATGATACCGGGATTCCTCCGCTCGTCCGGGGTCATGGACAGGATCAGGGCCTCGGCCTGACGAAGCTTGCCCTCGTCCACCTGGTCGGCGATCTCCTTGAACGCGTTCTTCCCACCCGGCATCCCTGGGAGCAATTTCAGCAGGTCCTGGATCGGACCGAGCTGGCGCATCTGTCGCAGCTGCGCCAGGAAGTCCTCGAGGGTGAAAGCGCCCTGAAGGAGTTTCTCGGCAGAGGCCTTCGCCTCGTCGGCATCCAGCTTCTCGCCGGCCTTGTCGATGAGGCTCAACACGTCTCCCATCCCCATGATCCGGCCGGCCAGCCGGTCGGGATGGAACTCCTCGAGATCCTCCGGCTTCTCCCCCACACCCGCGAAGAAGACGGGACGGCCCGTCACGGCCGTGATCGAGAGCGCGGCACCACCTCGGGCGTCTCCGTCGAGCTTGGTGAGGATGAACCCGGTCGTATCGACCTCCTTCAGGAACGCGCGGGCCTGGACGACCGCGTCCTGTCCGGTCATCGCATCACACGCCATCAGGACGTGATCCGGCTTCACGACGTCGCGGATGCGGCGTGCCTGCTGCATCATCTCCGCGTCGACGTGCAGGCGCCCTGCGGTGTCGACGATAACCACGTCGTTGCCTCTCCGCTCGGCTTCCTTCAGCGCGTTCTTGGCAACCTTCACGGGGTCGCGGCCCTCGGAGACCACCGGAACGCCTACCTCGTCACCGAGGGTGGACAGCTGCTGCACCGCGGCGGGGCGCTCCAGATCTGCGGCGACGAGGAGGGGTCGCCGGCCGTCTTTCTTCAGACGGAGCGCGAGCTTCGCGCAGGCGGTCGTCTTCCCCGATCCCTGCACGCCCGCCATCATGACGACGGCGATCCGGCCCGAGGGCAAGACGAACTTCTGATACTCCCCGCCGAGCGTCTCCTGGAGCTCGTCACGGACGATCTTGACCACCTGTTGCGCGGGTGTGAGGCTCTTAATCACCTCTTCGGAGAGCGCGCGGCCGCGTACCCGTCCGAGGAACGCGTCTGCCACCTCCACAGCCACGTCGGCCTCGAGCAGGGCGGTCCTCATGTCTGCGAGGGCGTTGTCCACCTGCTTGGGATGGAGCTTGCCTCGAGAGCGGAGCTTCTTGAACGTGCCGTCGAGCTTGTCGGTCAGGGTGTCGAACATCGTGTGCTCTTCCGTCCGGGCCACTCGCGCGCACCGGTGCCCGGCCCTCGGCCCCGGCGAGAGAGGAATCCTACTCGGCCGGTGCCTCGTCCCCGGGTCCGAGGACCTCCTCGACGGCTTGGAGGAGCGCGATGGGGCTGAACGGCTTGGTGAAGTAGTGATCGGCGCCACTCGCCATCGCCGCGGCCCGGCCCTCCTCCCCCGTCGCGGTCACGACGATCACGCGCACCTGCGAGTTGTCGGGGTCCTTCTTCACCGCGGCGAGCACATCGGGGCCTGAGATCCCCGGGATGCTCATGTCGAGCAGGACGAGGTCGGGCCGTTCCGCCTGCACGGCGGCGAGCGCTTGATCACCGTCGGACGCCTCGTCGATGTCGAAGCCCTCGCCCTCGAGCACGAGACGCATCGCCTCTCGCATCGTCGGATGATCCTCGACGATCAGGATCCGGGCGCTCACGACGCGAGGATCCGGTCTGCGAACACTCCGGCCCTGAAGGGCTGGAGATCGTCGAGCCCTTCGCCGGTGCCGACGAGCCGCACGGGGACGCCCAGCTCTTCGCGGACCGCCAGAACGACGCCGCCTTTCGCGGTGCCGTCCAGCTTCGT
>Ga0136614_10000867_pt1 | contig 16675 bp, 17 predicted proteins | sample AntDrymUQ2792106_2_FD_106643 | JGI IMG/M metagenome (GOLD analysis project Ga0136614, IMG submission 106643) | Polar desert sand microbial communities from Dry Valleys, Antarctica - metaG UQ279 (21.06) | ecosystem: Environmental > Terrestrial > Soil > Desert | place: Antarctica: Dry Valley... | reverse complement strand
TTGTAGCCGAGGGCCGGTGAGTCATCAAAACCGAGGATCTGTTGGCGGTCGGCGGGGTCAGGTCGCTGGTGAGCGACGGGCGCCGAGGATGCCCGCCAGGTCGGCGACAACCGCATGGTCAGCGAGGTACTCGATCGGCTCCGGCAGGGCCAACGACCAGTTGGGTCGGTCGGTCACGCCCGGCATGTTGGGCCGGCGTTGTTCGCCGACAGCATCTTCCAGCGTTGCGACGAGCAGTGCTGACGGCGCCTGCGCCAGCCGACGGTAGGCAGCCGCGGTCGCCTCGGCAACAGACGCCTCGCCCGGCAGCGCGCCCAGCTTCGACCGCAGCGCCTCGACCGCTCGGTCGCCGGGGTCGACGTCGTACCGGCGTTGTTCCTGCCGGTCCGCACCGGTCCAGAGGCCGGGGACGGTCGGCAGGTCGTGCGTCGTGACGGCGCCCATCGACAGCTTCGGCCACTGGGCCGGCTCCTCGTCCGAGAACCACAGCAGCCGGTAGGCCAGCAGCTGCCGCCGCGTCAACTCCTCCCGGACGCCGCCCTCGACGACGCCCAGATCCTCGCCGACGACCACAGCGTGGGCGCGTTGGCTCTCCAGCGCCACGATGTCCAACAGGTCGTCAGCCGGGTATCGCACGTAGCCCCCGTCCTTGGGACCGTGTCCCTCCGGAATCCACCACAGCCGGAACAACCCCATGACGTGGTCGATCCGCAGCCCACCGGCCCGGGCGATCGTGGCCCGGATCGACTCGACAAATGGCCGATAGCCGGCCTGGCGCAGTTTCCATGGAACGAACGGCGGCAGTTGCCAGTCCTGGCCGTTGCCGTTGAGGGCGTCCGGCGGGGCGCCGACGGTGACTTCCGCTGCCAGCAGGTCCTGCCAGGACCACGCGTCCGCGCCGTCGGGGTCGAAGCCGATGGGTAGGTCCTGGATCACAGTCAGTCCCGCCGTCGCGTCTCGGAGCTGTCTGGCCAGCGCCCACTGCAGCCAGGCGTGAAACGCGACCTCGTCCTCCGCCTTGGCGGCAAAGTCCTGAACTGCTGGACTGTCCGGACGCCGCAGCTGCGCCGGCCACGTCCGCCACCGCCCGCCGTGGACGTCCGCGAGCGCGCACCAGACTGCGAACTCTTGCAGCGACTGTTCCTGCTCGCGACGCCACCGGGTGAAATCCTCACCGCCGCGGTCGAGGTCGAAGATCGCTTGCAGGATCGGCCGCTTGAGCCGCCACACCTCGTCCCGGTCGATCTCGCGCCTGGCGTTCAACGTCGTTGCCACCGCGGAGTCGGCTAGGTCCAGCCGCTCGAACCCGGGGACCGGCTCCGGCCGCAGGTACAGGGGATTCACGAAACGTCGGCTGGTCGGCGAGTACGGGCTCGGCTCCTGAGGCAGCGTGGGTGCGGCGGCGTGCAGCGGGTTGACCATCAGGAAGCCGGCCCCAAGACCCCTTGCCCAATCCCGGAGCCGAGCAAGGTCGGCCAGGTCGCCGATACCCCAGCTGCCGCGCGAGCGGGCCGCATACAGCTGCACTGCCCACCCCCACATCCGCAGCCGCTGCGGTAGGTAGCACTGTCCGGGGCTCAGGATGAGCGGCCGCGTCGGCCCGTCGGCCGGGTGGAGTTCGTGATAGCCCGCGGGAAGGTCCGGAGGCAGCGTGGCGTTGACCGGTACCGACGTCCCGTCCTCCAGTCCGATGTCGCATCGGCCGACATGCGTTTCGCTACCGAGCCGCAGCACGAGGGGCGCCCGTTGGTCGATGTCGTCAGGTGATCGGCCGACGGTTTCGCGGAGCCGGCGTACGACGACGTCTGAGACCCGCTGCCGACGGCCGTCGCTGTCCATATACGACTCCTCCACGCCCCACTGGTCGGTCATCGGCCGATCCTGCCAATCGCCGGTGGCCCGTCGCCGGCGGGCATCGACCTGTGCTGTGGGGCTGTTCTACGGCGTGACGGAGAAGGTTTCGATGATCTTGTCGAGCGTGCCTGGGTCTGCGTCCGCCCCCCAGGTGCACCTCTACCAGGAGGGTGAGGGCCGGACTCTCGGGACTGGCCGCGATCACTGCGATGGAGGAATCAGCGTTGCCGCAACCGCCCCGTTCGACGTAGCGGCCGACGTGCTCGTCGGTGGGCCGGGCTCGGACACCGCCTCCTACCCCGCCGCATGAGGTCCGGTGGTCCCGAACCTCACCAACCAGGATGCCTATGACCGGGACGCTCGCGGTGACTCCGGGTACGACGTGTTCCGAAGCGTCGAGCAGGTGCGCGGGTAGGCGTACGACGACTTGATCTTTGGCTCCACGACGCTCGGCGACGTCATCCGCGGGCTGGCGGTCGGGACACGATCCACGGGTACGGCGGCAACGACACCGTCCACGGCGGCGACGGCCGGCTGTTCGGTGACGCCGGCAACGACAGCCTCGACGGCGGGTTCGGGTCCGACTCCTGCGCCGGCGGCGCAGGCGCCACGACCAGGACTCAGTGCGAGCGCTGAGCGCCCCCTTGCCGCAGCTCTCAAACCAGAGCGAAAGCGGCCCGGATGGCAGTGGAGAGTTGGCCTGTTGCCGGTAACCGGTGGCCGATGTGACGACCGAGTACGGACGTGGGCACGGTGACGATGTTGTCGCTGACCACGCTCTCGTGGGCCAGCCCGTTCGCCGAGCCAACAGACACCTCGGTGAACAGGCCGCCTCCCGGAGCGGCGAGTTCCCGACCGCCGCGCCCGGTTCAACGCGTGCACCACGACGGCTGCCGACCACTCGCCCGGCCGTCGTGGACGAGTTGGGCCGCTGCACGGGCGCCGGTCATCAGCTGGAACGGTCGAGCTGCGGTCTACCCTGAGAATCATGAGCGCGGAACCTCTCCTCGACCAGCGGTGGCGGTTCACCGTCGAGGAGTACGAGCGGATGGGTCAGGTCGGCATCTTCGACGAGGACGACAGGGTGGAATTGCTCGACGGGGAGATCGTCGCCATGTCACCGATCGGGCCGATGCACGCCAGCACGGTCAACCGCGTCAACCAGTTCTTGGTTCAACGGCTGGCCGGCCTCGCCACCGTGATCGTGCAGAACCCAATGCGGCTGCAGCCCCGGTCAGAGCCGCAACCCGACTTCATCCTCGCTCGGGCGCGACGCGACTTCTATGCGGGCGCCCACCCAACGGCAGAGGATGTGTTCCTAGTCGTCGAGGTGGCCGACTCGACTCTGCGCAAGGACCAGATGGTCAAGGTGCCGATATACGCCCGGCAAGGAGTCGTCGAGGTGTGGCTGGTCGATCTCACCGGGCGCTCGGTGACTGTGTACACCGATCCCGTCGACGGCTCGTACCGTCAGGTCCGGACGATACGCGGCGACGAGCCGATCACCCCGCACTCCCTGCCAGAACTCAGTCTCACGGTCAGCGAGATCCTCGGCGAGTGAGGACCGGCGGTCGCCGGGCGGGTTAGATGGCCGGGTGCGCCGCATCCGGATCGGGATCGACACCGGCGGCACGTTTACCGACGTCGTCGCGGTCGACGAGCAGACCGGCGCACTCGTCACGACGAAGACGCCGTCGACCCCTGCCGACCCGGCCGACGGCTTCATGACAGCCGTCACCAAGGTCCTCGAGCTGCTCGGCGAGGACGGCGCCGCGGTCGGTTCGGTCGCGCACGGCACCACGGTGGCGACGAACCAGCTGCTGGAGGGCAAGCTCGGCCGGCTCGGGTTCATCACGACCGAGGGTTATGAGTTCCTGCTGGAGATCGCCCGGCAGTCCGTCCCCGACGGCTACGGCAACTCCTACTTCTGGGTCAAGCCCGACCGGATCGTGCCGGTCGACCGGGTGCGGACTGTGGGCGGCCGACTGGACTTCCGCGGGAGCGAGATCCGTCCCTTCGATGCCGCGCAGGCGCGTGAGGTGGCCCGGTGGTTCCGCGAGCAAGACATCACGACGATCGGCGTCTGCTTCCTGCACTCCTACGCCGACCCGTCGCACGAGCAGGCCATGCGGTCGATGCTTGACGCCGAACACCCGGGTGCGGTCGTGTCGTTGTCCTCCGACGTGCTGCGGGAGTACCGCGAATACGAGCGGGCCGTGACCACCCTCGTCGACGCCGCGGTGAAGCCGAAGGTGGCGGCGTACGTCGCCGGTCTCGCCCAGCGGCTGCACGACTTCGCGCCCGGCGTGCCGTTTTCGATCATGCGGTCCAACGGCGGGGTGTTGTCCGCCGAGGAGGTCGTGCACCAGCCGATCACCACGGTGCTGTCCGGACCGGCCGCGGGCGCGCTCGGGGCGGGCCTCATCGCGCAGCGAGCCGGTTACGGCCGGGTGCTGACGCTGGATGGTGGGGGCACGTCCACGGACGTCTCCGTCGTGCTCGACGGTGAGCCGACGCTTACCACCGAAGGCAGCATCGGCCGCTTCCCGTCGAAGATCCCGATGATCGACGTCGTCACGGTCGGGGCCGGTGGCGGCTCGATCGCCTGGACTTCTCCCGAGCGGAACCTGAAGGTTGGTCCGCGGTCGGCCGGCGCCGTCCCCGGCCCGGTTTGCTACCCCGATGGCGGAACGGAGCCGACCGTCACCGACGCCCATGTCCTGCTCGGTCGGATCCCGCCCCACTTGCTCGGCGGGGAGATCCCGCTGTCAGTGAACACCGCGCGGGAGGGGCTCACGAAGCTCGCCGCCGAGCTCGGCATGGCCGCGGAACCCTGCGCCGGCGGCATCCTGGAGATCTCGGCGTGGAACCAGGCCAACGCCCTGCGCCAGATCACCGTCAAGCGTGGGCTGGACGTCCGTGATTTCACGATGGTCACGTTCGGCGGTTCAGGTTCGCTGCTGGCCTGCCGGTTGATCGACATCCTGGGGCTGCCGTCGGTGCTGGTTCCGCTTGACCCAGGGAACACCTCGGCGTACGGCCTGCTGACCGTGGACGCCCGCTGCGACTACGTGCAGACGGCGGTCAGCCGCCATCGCGACCTGCAGCTTCCGGCCGTGTTCGCGTCGTACGCCGAACTGCGGGAGCGGGCGGCAGCGGCACTGGACCGGGAGGGCTTTGCCGCCACCGAGCAACGGTTCGTGCGTACGGCGGACCTGCGCTACTTCGGACAGGCGTTCGAAGTGCGGGTGCCGGTCACCGACGGAGCCCTCGACCAGGCCGCTGCCGACGCGGTCGCCGGCGCCTTCCACAGGGCGCACCACGCGCTCTACGGCTACGACTTCACCGACGACGACCGGCAACAGGTGGAGTGGGTCAACCTGCGGGTGACAGGGGTCGGTCCCATCCGCCGGCCGGTGCCTCGCGAGGTTCGGCCCGGCGACGGTCGCCTGGACGGTGCACGGACCGGCGAACGACAGGTGTGGTTCGAGACGGCGTACACCCCGGCTGAGATCTACGACCGGTCGCGGCTGCGGGCGGGGGATGTCGTGGCCGGGCCAGCCGTGATCGAGGAGTTCGGGTCGACCATCCCGGTGCACCCGGGCTTCGCAGCCACCGTGGACCGCTTCGGCAACGTCGTCCTCACCAAGAACGACGTTGCCCCCCAGGCGCGCGGACACGCCGACGTGGTCGCGGCGTGTCCCGGTCCCCAGGGGGCAAAGTCGGTGCTTGGGCGGTGACGGTGGATCCGATCCTGTTGGAGATCGTCGAGGGGACCCTCGCGTCGGTGGAGATGGAGGTGGAGACCGCCATCGCGCGCACCAGCCGCTCGCCGATGATCCGCGATGCTCATGACTTCCGGGCCGGCATCCACGACCGGAAGCTGCGCAAGCTCACCGGCCGGTCCTACTCCGCGCTCGTGCACCCGATCGCCCGCGACTTCCCGCTTTCGACCATGCGGCCGGGCGACGTGTTCTTCCACAACGACGTCTACACCTCCGAGGGCGGCATCGGGCACCTGCCCGACCTGTGCGTGACGGTCCCTGTCTTTCACGAGGGCAACGTCGTTGCCTTCGTGCAGGCGTTCGGGCACCACGACGACATCGGGGGAGCGGTGCCGGGTTCGATGCCGTCGCATGCCCGTAGCGTCTTCGAAGAGGGCCTCATGGTGCCGCCGATCAAGCTGTGGGACGCCGGCGTGCCCAACCAGGCGGCGCTCGCGATCATGACCCGCAACTCGCGGATGCCGGACTCGCTTGCCGCCGACCTGGACGCGGAGTGTTCGGCGTGCCTGATGGGCTCGCATCGCCTCGCGGAGCTGTTCGTCCGCTACGGCCGGGCCGCGATCGAGGAGTGCTTCGACGCGCTGCTCGCGAACACCACCGAGACATTCCGCCGGGAGATCCTGTCGAAGATCCCCGAGGGCAGCTGGGTCTGGGAGGACTACGCCGAGCACGACGGCGTGGACGAGCCGCGACTGCACACCCAGCGGATCACGCTCACCAAGGAACCGGACCGTCTGATCCTTGACTTCACCGGTACTTCGGCGCAGGCGAAGGGACCGATCAACCACTGCGGCGACTACGCCGACGGCAACTTCCTGAAGAAGTGGCTGGCGCCGATCCTGCGGAACCTCGCCGACACGCCCGAGCGGATGGCCGAGCTCGACGTCAACGAGGGCGTCGTACCGCTGATCGAGATGCGCTTCCCGCCTCCGGGGACCCTGCTGACACCGATCTTCCCGGCACCGACCAATGCCCGGACCTTCGTCATCCTGAGGCTGCTCGGCGTGCTGGCCGGCGTATTGGCCAAGGCCGTTGACGGCCGGATGCCCGCGGACCAGGAGACGATCCGGTATACGGGGGTGTACGGCGACGATTCCGACGGGGAGCCGTACCTGATGCGGGAGGTGCTCGGCGGGGGCAGCGGCGGCAGGTATTACGCCGACGGCGAGGACACGATCCACGTCGTACCGGACTCGCGGAACCTGCCGACGGAGTTCACCGAATCCCGGTTCCCGTTCCTGGTGGAGCGGCTGGGGTTGGCGGTGGACTCGGGCGGGCCGGGGCTGTTCCGCGGCGGGCTGGGCTACGACAAGCACATCCGGATGCTCAAGGACGCGTCGTTCATGTCCATCGCGGACCGCTCGATCCTGGCCTGCTGGGGCGTCCGCGGCGGCCGCGCCGGCCAGCCGTTCAGCGTCGTCGTCGATCCCGGCGGGCCGAACGAGCGGGTGGTCGACGCACTGGCCGACGGCGAGCCGGTGCGCGCCGGCGAGGTGATCCGCATCCGGACGACCGGCGGTGGCGGCTGGGGTGACCCGCTGGACCGGCCGGCCGCCGCGGTGCTGCGCGACGTGGTGTGGGGCAAGGTGTCGGTCGCCGGTGCGCGGGCGGATTACGGGGTGGTCGTTGCTGCCGGAGGCTTCGAAGCCGAGGCCACGGTTGCGGGAATCGTCGACGATGGGGCCCCGGTCGAGGGAGCAGAGGTCAACGAGACCACGCGAGCGCAGGTTGACGAGGACGCGACGGCGAGGCTGCGGGCGCAGCTGAGGTCAGCGCGGCCAGAAGAACAGCCGTTCTTCGACCGCGGGCCGGGGTACGCGCGGCTGTCCGGCGGCTCGCCGAACTCCTACGTAGACATGCTCTGATCCGGTACGACCGCCACGTTGCCCCCTGGTCGCGGGGACACGCCGGCGGGCGGCCGGCGTGTCCCCTCCGAGCGGGGGCAATGTCCCAGTTGCCGTGTCCCCAGGGTGACCTTGCCTCCTGACCGCGCGGCACCCGCAGGTTGGCCGCGGTGTCGCTGAGAGGGCAACGGCGGGCTCGGCTTGACCCGGACAAGGCATGCTCAAGGGCTGGGGTGCAGCCCCGCTAGGACTGCCAGCGCAGCGGAAGGTGCTGACGCCGCGCTGGAAGCTCGACCGCAGCAGCACCGGGTCGCCGGCGGCGTCCAACCACGTCGTACGTGACAGGACGTCGCCGAACAACGCGATCATCTGCGCGCGGGCCAGCAGGGCGCCCAGGCAGAAATGCGGGCCGTGCCCGAACACGAGGTGGTCGTTCGGCCTGCGTTCGATGTCGAAGTGGTCAGGGTCGGCGAAGACTTCCTCGTCCCGGTTCGCGGCGGCGAAGGACACGACGACCTTGTCAGCGGCGCGAATGTCCACATCGGACAGTTCGGTGTCGGCAACCGCGGTACGCCGGAACACCATCACCGGCGTCCACCAGCGCAGCATTTCCTCGACCGCTCCGCTAGCAGAGCGGGATCGTGGCGCAGTGCCCGCTGGGCCTCGGGGTGGTGGAGCAGCGCCACCATTCCGCCGGGCAGGCCGTTGCGCAGAGTCTCGTTCCCGGCCACCGCGAACAGCCAGAACATGTTCTCGAACTCCTCGACCGAGACCTGCCCGCCGTCGTCGTCGAGCTGGGCGAGCAGGGTGGACATCACGTCCGCGCCGGGGGAGCGCCGTTTGGCCTCGGCGAGCAGGTGCGCGTACCTGTACAGGTCGGCCATCCCTGCGCGGCTGCGAGGATCAGGCATGCTGCCGTCCGGTTGGGGCGGCGGACGCGCGCGGAGTGCCCGGCGAGCCATCGGCGTACCGGTGGCTGGGTCGAAGTCGGCGCTGATCGCGTAGTCCGGGTTCCTGCCATCCGATCACCCGGTTCGACCAGTCGAAGAGCAGCATCCGGTCCTGCTCCGGCATCCCAAGCGTGTCGGCCAGGGCCAGCAGCGGGAGGTCGGCCGCGACGTCCGTCGCGAAGTCGCACACCGGCCGGCCGGCGAGCATCCGGTCGACGGTACGGCGGGCGTGCCCGCCGATCTGGTCCGCGAGCCCGGCCACGGCGCGGGCGAGAGGTGCGGGCGAGCAGGCGACGCAGCCGGGAGTGCTCCGGCGGGTCCATGTTCAGCATCATCTGGCGCACGTAGGCGAGGTCCTGCGGCGTCGCGGGATCGCGCACCTGCGTTCCGCCGAGCGCCGACGAGAACAGCTCGGGCTGCCGCAGCACCCGCTCGACGTAGGCGTGCCGGAGCACCAGCCAGTAGCCTGGGCCCGCCGGCTGGCTCAGCCTGGCGGGTTCGGCCACCCGGACGACGCCGTACTCGCGGCGGAGCCGGGCCAACAGGTCGAACGGCACGCCCCCGCTCGAACGTCCGCGGGTCACCGAGCGGCTCGGCGGCGGCGACCGGGATCCGACTCACCGACACATCGTCCCCCACCGGGCACGGCCAATACGATGCCAGACATGCCCGGACCGCTCGCGGACGTCATCGTCATCGACCTGACCAGGGCGCTGGCCGGACCGCACGCCGCGATGATGCTCGGCGATCTCGGCGCCCGCGTCATCAAGGTCGAGAGCCCGGTCGCCGGCGACGACAGCCGGACCTGGGGTCCGCCGTTCCTCGGCCCGGACGACGACCCGGTGTCGACGTACTTCCTGTCCTGCAACCGCAACAAGGAGTCAGTAACCGCCGACCTCAAGGCTCCCGACGGCAAGGATCTCCTGCGCCGGCTCGTTGGGCGGGCCGACGTGCTGATGGAGAACTTCAGGCCCGGCGTCCTCGACCGGCTGGGCTTTTCCGTCGACCGCCTGCACGCGCTGAACCCACGGCTGGTGGTGCTCTCGATCACCGGGTTCGGCCACGACGGACCCGAGGGGGGCCGACCCGGGTACGACCAGATCGCGCAGGGCGAGGCCGGCCTGATGAGCCTGACCGGCGCGAGCCCCGACGAACCGACCCGCGTCGGCGTGCCGATCTCCGACCTGCTGGCCGGGATGTACGGGGCGTACGGCGTGGTGGCCGCGCTGCATGAACGCAACCGCACGGGCCGTGGACGGGTGGTGCGGACGAGCCTGCTGGCCGCCACGGTCGGCGCACACGCCTTCCAGGGCACCCGGTACACCGTGGCAGGCGAGGTCGGACGAGCCCAGGGCAACCACCACCCGTCGATCAGCCCGTACGGCTCATTCCAGTGCGCCGACGGACTCGTGCAGATCTCCGTGGGCAGCGAGGCGCTGTGGCGGGCGTTCGCTCCACTGGTCGACATCGACCCGGGCACACCGTCGCTGGCCACGAACCAGTTCCGGGTGCAAAACCGAGCCCAGCTGACCGAGCTCATCGAGGCGGCGTTCGGCCGTGCAAAGGCCGCGGAATGGTTGCCTCGGTTGGCCGCGGCCGGCGTCCCGGCGGGCGCCGTGCGAAGTCTGGATCAGGTCTACGAATGGGACCAGACGCGATCACAGGGACTGCTCATCGACGTTGAACACGAGGTCTTGGGGCGCATCAAGCTGCCCGGGCCTCCGCTGCGCTTCGACGGTGTCGAGCATCAGCACGCCGCGCCGCCGACGCTGGGCCAACACAACGACAGCGTCCGCGGCTGGCTCGACTCGTCGGAGCGGTGAGTTCTGCTCAGGACAGGTCGGCCGTGAACGCCGAACCAAAGACGCGGGCGGTCCAGCGGGTACCACGAGGCAACGCCTTGCGGTCGGCCGCGGCGATGACCCGTGGGTTGCTCATGGTGCGGGGCCGGCCGAGTCGCACCACCTCACCGCCGCCGGCCGCCAGGATGTTGCGCAGCCAGTCCGTCCGGCCGTACGTCAGCGCCACGACGACGGTCCCGCGACGAACGAATGCCCAGACCACGGTGCGGTAGGCCCGGCCGGTCCACCGGCCCCGATGCAGTACGACGGCCCACGGCGGCAGGTAGGGAGCCCACAGGCCCATTACCCGGTTGGTGATGGCGCGGTTGAACCTGGCCATCGCATGAGGCAGCCGGATGTGCATGGATCAGATGTCGGCGGAGCCGTCGTTCCAGCTGATCCGCAACCACGACCCGACGGTCGCGAAGCTGGCCCCGAGGACCTCGGAACGGACAGCGCCGGTCGCGTCGGCGCTCATCGGCAGCAGGCGGTTGTCCACCGCACGCAGCAACGCCACGCGATGCTCGGCAGGGTGGGCGATCAGCATCTCGCGGACGCCCAGGTCGGCATAGAAGTCGACCTTGTCGTAGGTCTCGTCTTCGGGCGAGCGGATCTCGACGACGAGTTCGGCCCCCTCAGCACCCCGAGCCGACCGATGCTCGGGGCGGCAGTAGAGCTGGTCCGGAACGCGGTAGTCCTTCGCCGACCGGAACAGTCCGGCCTCGTACTGCGGCTGCAGTCCGCGGCGCTTGGCCAGCGGGCCGAGGACGAGCAAGAGTTCGGTGCCGAAGACCTGACGCGGTCCACCCGGTGGCGGAACCATGTGCAGAACCCCGTCCCACATCTCGTCGAAGACGTCCAGGCCCAGCCGGCGGCGCTCGGCGAGCAGCGATTCCGGGGCATCGAGCATGAGCACCTTCACGCAGTCAGCGTAGCCGCGCTCAGCCGCAACAGCCGCCTCCGCAGCACCCTGCCGCCGGCGCTGCGGCGGCTGCTGCGCCGGTCAACCCGACCGCCGACCACACTCGGGTGACGTCCACATGCCCGGCGGGACACCGCAAGCCGGTCTCTCCATCGCTCACCGAGCGCCGTACCTCGAAGGTGTGATCGCAGGTCCGGCAGCGGTAGTCGTAGGAGGCCACGGAGCGGAGTCTAGGTGGCGTTACAGTCGGCGTCGGCATGGACGAACCCGCGAAGCGCAACCGCATCCTGATCGCGCTCGGCGGCAATGCGATGATCGGCCCCGGTGGGGATGCCTCTGTGGCCGCCCAGCAGGCCGCCGTCACCCGTGCTGTGGCCGGCGTGGCCGGGCTGGTGCGAGCCGGCCACGAGGTGGTCCTGACCCACGGCAACGGCCCGCAGGTAGGCAACCTGCTCACCAAGAACGAGCTCTCCGCGCATGAGGTCCCGCCGGTTCCGTTGGACTGGTGCGTGGCCCAGACACAGGCGACGATCGGCTTTACCATCCAGAACGCGCTCGAGGATGCCCTGCGCCAGGTGGGCTGCGACCGGCGTACGGCGACCGTCGTGACCCGCACCGTCGTCGACGCCGACGATCCCGGATTCGGCAGCCCTTCCAAGCCGATCGGTCGCCACCTGCCCCGAGCGGAAGCCGAGCGCTTCATCGAGATGGGGCAGACCTGGCAGGACCGGGGGGCGAAGGGCTGGCGGCGCGTCGTCGCCTCACCGGAGCCGCGCCGTGTGGTGGACGCCGCCGCGGTCAGCGACCTGTTGCATGCCGGGTACGTCGTCGTGGCGGCGGGCGGCGGCGGCATCCCGGTCGTCGCCGACGGCGACGGCTGGCGCGGGGTTGAGGCGGTCATCGACAAGGACCTGACCGCTGCCATCCTCGGCCGCGAGCTCGAGGCCGACGTGCTCGTGATCGCCACCGACGTCGACCATGTGATGGTCCGCTTCGGCGATCCTGATCAAGAGGCGATCACCCGCACGACCCCCGAGCGGCTGCGCGAGCTGGCAGCCGAATTCTCCGCCGGCAGCATGGGACCCAAAGCCGAGGCGGCGGCTCGGTTCGTGGATGCCGGTGGGATCCGCGCCGTGATCAGCTCCTTGGACCACATCGTGGACGCGGCCGCGGGAGCCTTCGGAACAGTCGTTACAAGCCAATCCTGAGGAGACATGTCAGTGCCCGAACCCATCGAGGTCCGCAAGATCCCGCTGCACAGCGTCAGCGACGCCTCCGAGCTCGCCGCGCTGCTCGACGGCGGCGTCCTCGACGCCGATCGGGTGATCGCGGTGATCGGCAAGACCGAGGGCAACGGCGGGGTCAACGATTACACCCGGATCATCGCCGACCGTGCCTTCCGCGAGGTGCTGGTCGCCAAGGGCAGCCGCTCGGCCGAGGAAGTCAGCCAGATTCCCATCGTGTGGTCCGGCGGCACCGACGGTGTCATCTCCCCGCACGCAACCGTCTTCGCAACGCTCCCGCCGGAGCGGGCCGTCCACAGCACCGAGCCCCGTCTCACAGTTGGCTTCGCGATGAGCGACGCGATCAAGCCGGAGGAGATAGGGCGCACCGCGATGATCGACAAGGTCGCGGCAGGCGTGCGTAGGGCGATGGAACGCGCCGGCATCACCGACCCGGCCGACGTGCACTACGTGCAGACCAAGACGCCGCTGCTGACCATCGACGCGATCCGGGACGCGAAGTCGCGCGGCCAGCAGGTCTGGACGGATAACACGCACGAGTCGATGGACCTGTCCAACGCCACGACGGCGCTGGGCATCGCGGTGGCGCTCGGCGAGATCGAGCAGCCGACCGACGACCAGGTGATGCACGATCTGTCGCTGTACTCCTCGGTCGCCTCCTGCTCCTCCGGCGTCGAGCTGGACCGGGCGCAGATCGTCGTCGTCGGCAACGTCCGGGGCGTCGGCGGGCGCTACCGGATCGGCCACGACGTGATGCGGGACGCCCTGGACCAGGACGGGATCTGGTCGGCGATCCGGGACGCCGGCCTGGAGCTGCCTGAACGCCCCCACCACAGCGATCTGCGCGGCCGCCTGGTCAACGTGTTCCTCAAGTGCGAGGCCGACCCGTCGGGCGCCGTACGCGATCGCCGTAACGCGATGCTCGACGACTCCGACGTGCACTGGCACCGCCAGATCAAGGCCTGCGTTGGCGGTGTGACCGCCGCCGTCACCGGTGACCCGGCGGTCTTCGTCTCCGTCGCCGCGGTGCACCAGGGTCCCTCAGGCGGCGGTCCGGTGGCCGCGATCGTGGACCTCGGTGAGACAATCGACGGGTGATCGTCACCACCTACCCCCGCCGTACGCGGCAGGTATCTGTGGTGATGGCGATCCTCATCGTTGCCGGCTTCGCGGTGATCGGTGCGCTGCTCAAGCAGTCGACGGCCGGTACGGCGTTCCACACCAGCGACCAGTTCGCGATGGTCGGGTTGGGCATCGTCATCGCGGTCGGTGTGTTGTCCCTCGGCCGCCCTCGGGTGTACGCCGACGCCGAGCGGATCAGGATTCGCAACATCGTCATGTCGCACGACCTGCGATGGGAGGTCGTCGAGGCAGTGCGTTTTCCGGACGGGGCGTCCTGGGCCGCACTGGAACTGCACGACGACGAGACCGTCGCGGTCCTCGCGATCCAGGCGGTCGACAAGCAGCGCGCCGCCGATGCGGTCGAGGGACTGCGGAGGCTGCTCGCGGCCAGCCGGAGCCCGCGTCGGGCGGGGGCCGGCTGACCCCTCCCGGAATGCCCGTGCGACCGTGGCTGTTGTCCGGGAGCAGGCACCATCGGAGGCCGGTGGTAACATCTGCGACGCGACCGGCCTGGAGCGCTTTCCGAGCACCTCAGGTACGCAAGAGGAGCTTGCTCCCACCCGCCGCCACCGGCGAGCCGGGTCCGGTCCCGGGCACATCCTCCGAGATGTGCACGGCGTCCCGTCACGGGCCGTCGGGGATCGGTCGAGTGAGCCCTGTGAGCCATGCTCGCAGGGCCCTTCTCGTGAGAGCACCCGCCGCTGGCGTGGGCATCCGAGCCCCCGGACGCGGCCGCACCGTCACGACATCAGGAGGCCCCATCAGCGCTGAGCCCCGCATCAACGACCGGATCCGCGTACCGGAAGTCCGCCTCGTCGGACCAGAAGGTGAGCAGGTCGGCATCGTCTCCATCGGAGAGGCTCTGCGTCTCGCGCAGGACTCCGACCTCGATCTGGTCGAGGTGGCTCCGATGGCCCGGCCGCCGGTCGCCAAGCTCATGGACTACGGCAAGTTCAAGTACGAGAGCGCTCAAAAGGCGCGTGAGTCCCGTCGCAACCAGACACTCACCGTCATCAAGGAGATGAAGCTCCGCCCGAAGATCGATCCGCACGACTACGGGACCAAGAAGGGTCACGTCGAGCGATTCCTCAAGGCGGGGGACAAGGTCAAGGTCACGATCATGTTCCGCGGTCGGGAGCAGTCCCGACCAGAGCTGGGTTTCCGGCTCCTGCAGCGACTGGCCGAAGACGTCTCTGAACTCGGATTCGTCGAGTCCTCGCCCAAGCAGGACGGCCGGAACATGGTGATGGTGATGGCCCCGCACAAGAGCCCCACCAAGCTGACCAGGGTTCCCGCGGTCAGCCAGGAGTCCTGATCCCGAACGATCCACCGAGCACCGCACCGATACCGAGACAGGACAGTCACTGATGCCCAAATTCAAGCCGCACAAGGGAATGGCAAAGCGGGTGCGCGTCACCGGCACCGGCAAGCTGGTGCACGAGAAGACGAACAACCAGCACAAGTTCGAGTACAAGTCCTCGGGTCGCAAGCGCCGACTGCACGGCACGGAGGAGTTCTCGCCCGCGGAGACCAGCCGGATCAAGAAGCTGCTCGGTCGCTAGTCCACTAGTCACCGGTAGAACACAGACAGGAAGGTGCACCAGTGGCACGCGTCAAGCGGGCTGTCAATGCCCACAAGAAGCGGCGCACGACGCTGGAGGCGGCCAGCGGTTACCGCGGCCAGCGCTCCCGGCTCTACCGCAAGGCCAAGGAGCAGTTGCTGCACTCGGCGACGTACTCTTACCGCGACCGCAAGAAGCGCAAGGGCGACTTCCGGAAGCTGTGGATCACCCGGATCAACGCCGCCGCCCGGCTCAACGGCATCACCTACAACCGCTTCATGCAGGGCCTGAGGCTCGCCGGTGTCGAGGTCGACCGCAAGGTGCTGGCCGACCTCGCGGTGACCGATGCCGCTGCCTTTGCTGTGCTCGTCGGGACCGCGCAGGCAGCGTTGCCAGCCGCGGACGGCGCGCAGGAGCAGGGCGCCGCCTGACCCGCGGCACCCACCCGCGACCCGAGGACGACGCGGTGCTCACACCGCGCTCGCCCCGGGTCGTCGCGGCTCGGCGGCTGACCAGTCGGGCTGAGCGGTCCGCGACGGCCAGCTTCCTCGCCGAGGGGCCGCAGGCCGTCCGGGAAGCCATCGCCGCCGGCGCGGTCACCGCGCTCTTCTGTACGCCGGCCGCAGCCGTGCGCCACCGCGATTTGATGTCAGCCTGGTCCGGCCGGCACCGGGTCGTCTCCGAGGGTGCCGCCGCGAGCCTGTCCGAGACAGTCCATCCGCAGGGGATCGTCGCGGTGTGTACGGCAGTGGACCGGCCGCTCGCTGAAGTGATGTCCGCCGGCCCGCGGCTCGCCGTGCTGCTCGCCGAGATCAACGACCCCGGCAACGCCGGCACCGTCTTGCGCACCGCCGATGCTGCCGGCGCCCGGTTGGTGGCCTTCAGCGCGGGCAGCGTCGACCCGTACAACGGCAAGTGCGTGCGCGCCTCTGCCGGCAGCCTGTTCCACCTGGACCTGGTGCGCGACGCCGGACCGGCTGACGCGCTAGCCGCCGCTCGAGCCGCCGACATGCGCGTTCTGGCCGCCATCGCGGACGGCGAGAACGACCTGGACAGCGAAGCGGATTCCGGGCGCCTGGCGGTGCCGACCCTGTGGCTGTTCGGCAACGAGGCTCGCGGCCTGTCCTCGGACCTCGCGGCTGCCTCTGACGCACGGGTCCGCGTTCCGATCCATGGCCGAGCGGAAAGTCTCAACCTGGCCGCGGCCGCCGCCGTCTGCCTCTACGCCTCGGCCCGGTGCCAACGGCGACCATGATCGCAACCAGCGCACACAGTCCATCGCGACACGCCGCCCAAAAGGGGGCAACACGCCGCGATCAAGGCGCGAATCGACGCGCACTGTGTGCCCGCGTCACGATCTTGGGATCGAAAACCCCGATGCCCCCGAGCTGGGCGTCGCTAGGGTGGTCTTTGTGTCTTGCATCGGTAGTCGATTTGGTCGGTCCGCCGGTCGCCAGTCCAGCTGACCGACCCTGACCGGCGGACCGCGCTCGCGGGTCGGCAGGATGGAACGCCGCGATGCGCGCCGCGTTTCCCGACCCTTGAACGGAC
>Ga0136614_10000866_pt1 | contig 16676 bp, 14 predicted proteins | sample AntDrymUQ2792106_2_FD_106643 | JGI IMG/M metagenome (GOLD analysis project Ga0136614, IMG submission 106643) | Polar desert sand microbial communities from Dry Valleys, Antarctica - metaG UQ279 (21.06) | ecosystem: Environmental > Terrestrial > Soil > Desert | place: Antarctica: Dry Valley... | reverse complement strand
GATGCGGGCTCGACCGCTCGCCTGGTCCGTCGCTCGCTCGCGCTCCCGCGGCGCACACGTCGGCTTCGCTCGCTCGGCTCTGCCTCGCATCGCTCCGCCTCCCGCGGCGCGAGGCTCCTCCGCTCGGTTACTTCGCGGAGACTCCTCGCGCCGCGAGCAGGTCTCGCGCCCCCCGCGCCGCGCGGTCGCTCCGCCGCGATAAAGTCGGTGTTTCGACAAATGGAGATTCGGACTGTTGGTGTCATCGGCAGCGGCCAGATGGGCAACGGGATTGCCCATGTCGCCGCTGCCGCCGGCTGCACGGTCCTCCTCGCGGACCTGGACGAGCGCCTCCTCGAGCGCGGCCTCGCGGCGATCGAGAAGAACCTCTCGCGCGAGGTGGCGAAGGGCAGGCGGACGGAGGAAGAGAAGGCCGCTGCCCTGGGGCGGCTCCGGACGACGACGGATCTCGCGGGCTTCGACCTGGCCGACGTCGTCATCGAGGCCATCGTCGAAGAGGAGGACGCGAAGAAGCGGCTCTTCGGGTCGCTGGCCCAGATCCTCCCGGAGCGCGCCATCCTCGCCACGAACACCTCCTCGATCTCGATCACGCGTCTCGCGACCGCGAGCGGGCGGCCCGATCGGTTCATCGGGATGCACTTCATGAACCCCGTGCCGGTCATGGAGCTCGTCGAGGTCATCCGGGGCATCGCGACCTCCGACGAAACGACGGCGGCCGTCGAGGAGCTCGCGCGCCGCATGGGAAAGACGCCCCTCTCCTGCCATGACTCGCCGGGGTTCGTCTCCAACCGGGTCCTCATGCCGATGATCAATGAAGCCATCGAGACCCTCCGGGAGGGGATTGCCACCCGGGAGGCGATCGACGGGATCATGAAGCTCGGCATGAACCACCCGATGGGGCCGCTGACGCTCGCCGACTTCATCGGGCTCGACACCTGCCTCGCGGTGATGCGCGTTCTGCATGCGGGCTTCGCGGACCCCCGGTACCGCCCGAGCCCGCTCCTGGTGAAAATGGTCGACGCGGGTTGGCTCGGCCGCAAGTCCGGGCGCGGCTTCTACGAGTACGCCGCGAGCTGAAGCCCGGAATGTTCTGTCAGGCCTGCGGCCACCGGAACCCCGACGAGGAGGAGTTCTGCGCGCGCTGCCACTCCAAGCTCCTGGTGCTCTCGGGGGTCGGCGTCGTCGAGGAGACGGGCGAGACCCAGGAGGAGATCCCCTTCGACGAGCACCTTCTCGAGCGCATCTCGACGCTCGAGGACGTCGTGAAGCGGACCGGGGAGGCGGTCAAGTCGCTGTTCGAGTCGATCGCAAACCTGGAGAAGAACCTCTTCGTCGCCCACACGGGCATCCTGGCGCTCCAGGAGACGCTGCAGAGGAGCGGCGCCGTGCGGCAGGAGGAGGTCCTCGACCTCTGGGAAACCAAGATGGACGACCGCATGCAGGCGGTCGAAAAGAAGGACCGATTTCTCGAGCGGCGGGAGCGGATCGTGGCGCGCTTCGCCGGCCAGGACCGCGCGGAGTTCTCGCGCAAGCTGCGGGAGGCGGAGTTCGCGATCCTCGCCCTCGACGCGGAACGGGGGGTGCGGCTCCTCGACGAGCTCTTCCGCCTCGACCGCCACAACACGGATCTCGGGTTCTACCTCGGCGAGACCTACTTCTCGGCGGGTGACCTCGAGAAGGCCTCGGGGTACTTCCGGAAGGTGCTGGCGGTGGAGCCCCAGCACTTCGAGTCGCTCCTCTACTCCGGCATCGCGGCGTCGGAGACGGGAGACTCGAAGTCCGCCGAGGCCTTCCTGAAGGCGGCCATCCAGAGGAAGCCCGACGCGTTCCTGCCGCACTTCGCCCTCGGGGCGCTGTACGCGCACGACTCGCGCTGGGGCGATGCGGAGAGCGCCCTCCGTCGGGCGCTCGACGTCGCGCCGGTCTACTCCGCCCAGGTCCTGCTCGGGACGGTGTTGCGCGAGAGGGGGGACCTCGCCGGTGCGATCGGCGTCTTCGAGGAGGCCCAGGCGGCGCAGCCCGACTCGGAGGACGCCATCTACCAGCTGGGACTCTGCTACCTTGAGAAGAACTGGTCCAAGCGGGCTCTCGAGGCGTTCCAGCAGGCGCTCGAGAAGAACCCGAAGAGGCTCGAGTTTCAGGAAGCCGTCCGATTGCTGGAGCGCCGCAAGGGGCACCTGATGCCGGCCGTCGCGGGTCCGGGAGCCGCGGCCTTCCGCGAGGCCGAGGAGAGCGCGGCGAAGGGGTTCCGCCGGCGTGCCCGGGATCTCTACCGCAAGGCCCTCGAGGCGGAGCCGGGCAACTCCACGATCCGCATCTCCTTCGCCCTGCTCTCGGCCTCGCTCGGTTTCTGGCGCGAGGCGATCGGCGCCTGCCGAGAGGTGCTCGCGGACGACCCGGAAGACGTCGTCGCCGCGGCGGCCTGTTCGACGCTCTCGGAGTCGCTGCGCGCCGAGGGGAAGCCCAACGAAGCGGTGCGGTTCGTCCGCGAGTTCCTCGCCACCCATTCCTCCGAGACCGCCCAGGCGATCGGCTACTACGAGCTGGCGACGAGCCTCGCGGAGTCGGGGGAGGACCTCGACTCCGCGCTCGACTACGCGGGACGGGCGCTCTCGGCGGCGCCCGACGAGTTGAAGCCCTATCCCCTGGCCGCCCTCGGCTGGGTGCATTACAAGCGGCAGGAGTTCGATCGGGCGATCGATTGCCTGCGCAAGTCGAGCGAGCGAGCCGCGGCGCCCTCGACGTTCCGCCACCTCGGGATGGCGTACCTGGCCGCGGGGCGTCCGGAGGAAGCGAAGGCCGCGTTCACGAAGGCGAAGACGGTCGCTCGGGGCGGAGCGCTCGAGGACCGGATGCTCCACCAGGTGCGTTCGAACTTGCGATTCATGGAGAAGGTCGGGAGGCGCAAGGTGGAGGCGAGCACCGCCGCGCCGCCCAAGGGAACGGGTGTTGAGCCGACGTCCGGCCGGTGACGCGGTGATGTATCGTCGCGGCGCTCACCGATGCGCTGGTCCCGCTTCTTTCTCCAGACCGTTCGGGAAGTCCCGGGCGACGCGGAGGCCGTCTCCCACGTCCTGCTGACGCGCGCGGGAATGATCCGCCGCGTGGCCGCGGGGATGTACGCCCTGACGCCGCTCGGCCTGCGCGCCCACCGGAAGGCGGAAGCGATCGTCCGCGAGGAGATGAACCGCGCGGGAGCCCTGGAGGTGGAGCTCCCCATCCTCCAGCCGCGTGAGCTGTGGGAGGAGAGCGGCCGGTGGGAGCGGTACGCCGCGGAACAGATCCTGTTCCATCTGAAGGATCGCAAGGAGGGCGACTATTGCCTCGCGCCCACGGCGGAGGAGGCCGTCACCTCGGTCGTGCGCGCCTTCGTCACCTCCTACCGCCAGCTGCCCTTCACGCTCTACCAGATCCGGACGAAGTTCCGGGACGAGATCCGCCCCCGGTTCGGACTCATGCGCGGCCGGGAGTTCCTCATGTACGACGGCTACTCGTTCGACGTCGATGCCGAGGGTCTCGACCGTTCCTATCGCGCTCAGGACGAGGCGTACCGGCAGATTTTCCGGCGGTGCGGGCTCGACTTCACGGTCGTCGAGGCGGACCCGGGCGCGATCGGCGGGAGCGCCTCGCAGGAGTTCATGGTCCTCGCGGACACGGGGGAGGACGCGGTCGTGCGATGCGCCGCATGCGGTTACGGCGCGAACCTCGAGAAGGCGGAGGCGGGACGGCGCCCCGAGCCCTGGGAGGACGAGACGATCGCGGGCGTCTCCGAGGTCGATACGCCCGGACGGGGCGGCATCGACTCCGTCACCGATTTCCTGGGGATCACCGCCTCGCGCATGATCAAGTGCCTCGTGTACGCGACGGACCAGGGGTTCGCTGTGGCCCTGGTCCGCGGCGACCTGGACGTCAACGAGATCGCGCTCAAGCGCGCGCTCGGGGTCGGGCACCTGGCCCTGGCTTCCGAGGACAAGGTCCTCGAGGCGACGGGCGCCCCCGTCGGATTCGTGGGACCCCACGCCCTTCCCCCCGACGCCACCGTCGTCGCGGACGAGTCTTTGCGGGGCGCCGTGAACATGGTGACGGGGGCGGGACGCCGGGACCGGCACGCCCGGGGCGTCTCGATGGAGCGCGACGTGCGGGCCCCGCGGTGGGCCGTCATCGCGCAGGCGCGGGCCGGGGACCCCTGCCCCCGCTGCGGCCGGCCGCTCGACGTCGCCCGCGGGATCGAAGTCGGACACATTTTCAAGCTCGGCACCAAGTACTCCGAGGCGCTGCGATGCGAGTTCACCGACGAGAAGGGGGAGAACCGGCCCGCGGTGATGGGGACCTACGGCATCGGCGTGGGAAGAACCATGGCCGCCGCCGTCGAGCAGCACCACGACGCGGACGGCATTGTCTGGCCGCTCGCGCTCGCCCCCTTCGAGATCGCGGTCGTCTCCCTGAATCCCGCCGACGAGGCCGCCCGGCGCGCAGCGGACGATCTGTACGCGGCCCTCGGAGAGGCCGGCCTCGAGGTCTTCTACGACGACCGCGACGAGCGTCCCGGCGTGAAGTTCAAGGACGCGGACCTCCTGGGCTTCCCGATTCGCGTGAACGTCGGCGGCCGCGCGCTGAAGGAGGGCAACATCGAGGTCGTTTCGCGCCGGGACCGGAGCGTGCGCGCGGCGCCGGTGGCCGCGGCGCTCGCGACCGTCCTCACCCTCCGAGCCGAGCTGGCGTCCGCCGCGGGCGATGCCGCCGGGTTCCGGGGCGCCCCCTGACGATGCGGAAGATCACGCGCGAGGAGGCGCTCGACTACCACTCCCGAGGAAGGAAGGGGAAGATCGAGGTCATCCCCTCGAAGCCCTGCCGGACGCAGGAGGATCTCTCGCTCGCCTACAGTCCCGGCGTCGCGGAGCCGTGCCTCGAGATCGCACGCGACCCCGAGACCGTCTACGACTACACGGCCCGGGGCAACCTCGTCGCGGTCATCTCGAACGGGACCGCCGTGCTCGGCCTGGGCAACATCGGGCCGCTCGCGGCGAAGCCCGTGATGGAGGGGAAGGGGATTTTATTCAAGCGCTTCGCGGACATCGACGTGTTCGACATCGAGATCGACGCGACGGAGCCGGAAGCCTTCATCGAGACCGTGGCGCGGATCGCTCCGACCTTCGGGGGAATCAACCTCGAGGACGTCAAGGCGCCCGAGTGCTTCGAGATCGAGGAGGCGCTCCGGGCCCGCCTGCGCATCCCCGTCTTCCACGACGACCAGCACGGGACGGCGATCATCTCGGCGGCGGCGCTGCTCAACGCGCTCGAGATCGTCGGGAAGAAGATCGATCAGGTCAAGGTCGTCTTCGTCGGGGCGGGAGCGTCGGCCATCGCCTGCGCCAAGCTCTACATCTCTTATGGGGTCCGCCTCGAGAACCTTCGCATGGTCGACAAGGCCGGCGTGATCTACCGGGGCCGGGGCGGCGGCGACATGAACCCCTACAAGGCAGCGTTCGCCGTGGACACGCCGGAGCGCACCCTGGCGGATGCTCTGAAGGGCGCGGACGTCTTCGTCGGTCTTTCGACGAAGGGGATTGTGACGGGGGACATGTTGAAGGGGATGGCCGCCGACCCGATCGTGTTCGCCCTGGCCAACCCGGAGCCCGAAATCACGCCCGAGGAGGCGCGGGCGGCCCGTCCCGACGTGATCATGGCGACGGGCCGCAGCGACTATCCCAACCAGGTGAACAACGTCCTCGGCTTCCCGTTCATCTTCCGCGGGGCGCTGGACGTCCGGGCCACGGAGATCAACGAGGCCATGAAGAAAGCGGCATCACAGGCCCTCGCCTCGCTCGCCAAGATGGACGTGCCCGACTCGGTCTCGAAGGCCTACGGGGGCGAGTCCTTCCGCTTCGGCCGCGATTACCTGATCCCGAAGCCGTTCGACTTCCGCGTCCTCCTCTGGGTGGCGCCGGCGGTGGCGGAGGCGGCCATGGCGTCCGGCGTCGCCCGGCGCCCGATCGAGGACATGGGAGCGTACCTCCGCAAGCTCGAGGCGATGCTCTCGCGGTCGCGGGAGGTGATGAGCGTCGTGATCGAGAAGGCCCGCCGCGATCCGCGGCGGATCGTCTTCCCGGAGGGAGAACACCCGAAGATCCTGCGTGCCGCGAAGATTCTCGCCGAGGAGGGCATCTGTCGCCCGGTCCTGCTCGCCCGGGAGGAGGAGATCGAAAAGAGCGCCGCGGAGCTCCAGCTCCCGATGGATCGAATCGAGATCATCAACACGAACCGGTCTCCGAAGCTCCCCGAGTACGCGCGCCGCCTCGAGGAGCTCCGGCGGCGCTCCGGCGTGACCAGCGAGGAAGCGCGGAGGGTCGTGCGCGTCCGCAACTATTTTGGCCCGCTGATGCTCGAGCTCGGCGACGCGGACGGGGTCATCTCGGGGGTCACCCAGGAATACCCCGACACGCTTCGCCCCGCGCTGCAGATCGTCGGAACGGCGCCGGGCGTCCGCCGCGTCTCCGGCGTCTACATCCTCCTGATGAAAGAGCGCACGTTCTTTTTTGCCGACACGACGGTGAACATCGACCCGACGGCGGAGGAGCTGGCGGAGATCGCGACCCTCACGGCGTCCCAGGTGCGCGGCTTCGACATCGAGCCGCGGGTGGCGATGATCTCCTTTTCCAACTTCGGGTCGAACGGGCACGCCAACGCCCGCAAAGTCAAGCGCGCCGTGGAAATCCTGAAGAGCTCCCGCCCCGACCTGCCCGTCGACGGGGAGATGCAGGCCGACTTCGCGGTGATGCCCGAGATGCTCGAGACCCACTACCCGTGGGCCACGGTCCGCCGTCCCAACGTGCTCATCTTTCCGGACCTGCAGTCCGCCAACGCCGCCTACAAGCTCGTGTGGCGCCTCGGCGGCGCGGAGGCCATCGGGCCGATCCTCATGGGCATGAAGAAGCCGGTGCACGTATTACAGAAGGGCGTCGACGTGGCGGACATCGTCAACATGGCGGCGATCGCCGTGGTGGACGCGCAGGGTCGCGGGCGCATCCAGGCGGCGCTCCCGAGCGATTGACGGAAACGTTCGGCGGATTCCTCCACGCAAAACTGTGAGCTGGAGGGGATCGGAGGGGCTCTCCTTCTTCCGTCCGCCTCCGGCGTCGCGCCCGCGGCGCCCTGCTTTCTCCGCCGATCGACTTGAGCGTCTCCCGCGCATCGGCCTGCTCGTCGTCCGCCGGCTGATCTGACGGAGACCGGCAGGCCGCGATCCTCCCGGTTTAGGATCGTCGGATGGTGCGCGCGACGGCCCTCGCACGGGCCCTGGTGGTGGTCCCGGCGTTTTCGCCGCGATCCCTTCCCCGGCCCGGGGGGAGTTCCCCGGATCCGTGCCCGACCGCTTCCGCGTCCGCGCGGGCCTGTTCTTTGCCGACCTCGAGACGGAGGTCGCGTCGGGACGGCTCGAGACGGGTTTGCAGGAGCTGATCGACCTCGAACGCGATCTCGAGCTCCCATCGTCCGACGAGGCGTTCCGCGTCGAGGGGAGCTTGCGCTTGGGACGGCGCTCCTCCGTCGACTTCGGATATGTGGGGTTCTCGCGGTCGGAGGAATCGCGGATCGAGCGGCGAATCACCTTCGTCGATTTCACCTTCCTGACGGCTGGAACAGTGCGCGGAACCCTCGACTCCGACAACCCCTACGTCGCGCTGCGCTACGACGTCGTGCATGCGCGCTCTTTCCGCCTTGGCGCCTCCCTCGGCGTCGACTGGGTCAACCTGAAGGCGGAGGTCTCCGGAGAGGGGCTCATTGCCGGGCCCAACGGGTTCCTGATCCCCCTCGCCGTAACGCGCGAGGCCTCGCTTAGCGTGCCGGCGCCGGTGCTCGGGCTCCAGATCGAGGCCGCCATCGTCCCCCGCGCGGTCACTCTCGGCGCTTCAGCCCGTGCGATCGGCGTCGAAGTCGACGAGGCGGAGGGGCACCTCCTCGACGCCTCCGTGCGTCTCGAATGGTTCGTTCTCCGCAACGTGGGGCTCGGCGCCTCCTACGACTGGAGCGAGCTCGAGCTGGACCGCCTCGAATCCGACGGCTTCGAGTATTCCTTTCGGTACCGCTACAGCGGGCCGCGCGCCTTCCTCGTGTTCACCTTCTGACCGGGCGGGCCGCAGGCGCGGCAGGGTTCTCTTCGAGCCGGAGGACGCCGGCGGGCACATTCGCGAGCACGGTCTCTCTGCCCGAGGGCCAGAGGACCCGTACGGCGTCGGCCGAGGGGGCGTCACCGAGGCCGAAGAAGAGCGTGCGGGAGCCGGAGGAGAGAAACGAGTACCCCGCCGCGACGACCTGGGCGCGCTTCAACCCGCGCGCGTCGATGGTGACGACGGCGCCGAGCGCGTCCCGCGTCGAACGGTAGGGGCCCGGCCCGGTCGGGTCGCCCTGGAGAACCACCGCGAGGGTCTTTGCAACGGACGGGTTGCGGTTGACCCAGAGCGACGGACGCTGCAGGAACCCGGTCGCAAAGAGGTCGGGGGCACCGTCCCCGTTCGCATCGGTGATCACGAGCCCCCGCTGGTTGGCGTCCGACTCGAGGCCGGTGACCGCGGCGACCTCGGCGAACCGTTCCCCGTCCAGGTTACGGTAGAAACGCTTGGGCGGGCGCCCCCAGAGCGAGTCCTCGCCGAAGTCCGCCGTTCCGATTCCCTTCTCGAATTTCCTGTATTCCGCGCTCATCAGGTTCCAGAAGTCGATCTCGCGCTCGCGGCGATTCTTGCCGGTGACCATCCCGTTGACGACGAAGAGGTCGGCACGGCCGTCCAGGTCTCCGTCGACGAACACGCAGCCCCACGACCAGGAGGTGTCCCAGACGTCGGCCTCCTCCGAGGTGCGCTCGAATCGGCCGCCGGGGACCGGCCGGAAGAGCGAGGAGCCCCGGGACATCGCCTTGAGCCGGCGCCAGATGAGGGGCCGGAAGAGGCTGTACGGGAAGCCGGGCATCGGGAATCGGCGGTCGCGGAGGAACCAGTTGAGGGGGAAGGAATAGTTCGACACGTAGAGGTCGGGCGCCCCGTTTCCGTCGTAGTCGTCCACGGCCACGCCCATGCCGAAACCGGGGTCGAGCACCCCCGCCTCGCGCGCGGCGCTCCGAAAGGTCCCGTCGCGGGCGTTGCGGTAGTAGGTGTTGACCCCGAAGTCGTTCGCGACGTACAGGTCGGGCCAGCGGTCCCCGTCGAGGTCCGCCGCCTGGACGGCGAGGGACCAGCGCGTGTCGTCCGTGCGTGACGCCTTCGACACGTCCGTGAAGGTGCCGTCCCCCTCGTTGCGGTACAGGTGGTTCGGCGGCGCGTTGTCCGCGGCGACGTTGGGTCCTCGGTCCGGGGGCCCGTAGACCAGCACGTAGAGGTCCGCGTCCCCGTCGCGGTCGTAGTCGAGCGCTGCCGCCGAGGTGCAGTAGTCGTTCAACGCGACCCCCGCACGCACGCCGACCTCCTCGAAGGTGCCGTCGCCCCGGTTTCTGTAGAGCAGGTTGGGCCGGTGCAGGTAAGTCACGAAGAGATCGGTGTCCGCGTCGTTGTCGTAGTCGAACGCGAGCGCGCCGATTCCTTCGCCTTCCTGGCCGGCCACGCCGGCGCGCCCTGCCACGTCCTCGAACGCGCCGCCCGCGCCGTTGCGGTACAGCCGGTTTCCGTCGCCGCCGGGCACGAAGAGGTCCTCCCGCCCGTCGCCGTCGAAGTCGAGCACCGCGGCCCCCGGGGGCATGTGCTCCCCCGGGATCGGGACGTTGCGCCCCGCGTTGGGAAGGAAGGCGCGGTGAGGCCGCGCGAGCCCGAGAGCACTCGCGACCTCTTCGAAGAGGGGCTCGGCGGCCGCTGCCGTGAGCCACTCGTTGAGCGAGGCCGACTCCATGCGCCAGCCGGAGCCCTCGGGCGTGAGCACGGCAGAGATCTTGCCGCCCTCCTGACGGAGGGCTCCGTCGGACCCCTTCCCCGTCAGGAGCAGCCCGAACACCACCTCCCGCTTCTCGCCGCGGCGCCGAAACTCGAACATCACGTTCTCGGTTCGGCCGAGCGAGTGGAAGCGATCGCGGATTTCTGCGAGGCGCCGGCGCAGCGCGCCGGACCCCGGGACCGCCGCGGGGCGTGCGCCCGCGCGCCGCCGGTAGATCGACAGCTCGAGGGGGCGCCTCGCGGCGACGCGCGTCATCGCGTCGCCGGGCAGCGGCCCGGACCAGACGAAGCGGGAGGCGTAGAGGTCCGATGCGTCCCGGCCGCCCGTCCAGGCCGTGAGAAAGCGCTCCGCATAGAGAGACGTTCCGTCGGAATAGTTTTCCAGGGTCGGCAGCGGGCCGGACCGCGTGGCGCACCCGAAGGGGAGCAGGGGAGCGAGCACGATCACGAGCAGGAGGGAGAGCGTTCGCGGGAGATGGGAGACCATCGGGCGAAGAATATGATCGCTCCCCCCGTGCCCAGCCTGTCGGATCGAATCCGGGCGCGCATCCGACGCGAGGGCTCGATCTCGTTCCTCGACTTCATGGAGGCGGCGCTCTACGACGCGGACGGGGGCTATTACGCCTCCCCGGGGCGCATCGGCCAGCCGGGGGACTTCGTGACCTCCCCGCACGTCAGCCCGGCGTTCGCCGGAACGATCGCGCGCCGCTTTCGACAGGACGCGGCGCGGCTTCCCGGCGTCGTGGACTTCGTCGAGGTGGGCGCGGGCGAGGGTCAGTTTCTCGAGGACTTCGCCCGGCATCTCGGCCGTGACGACCCCGCCCTGGCGGCCCGCGTGCGGCTGATCGCCGTGGAGCGCGGCGCCGCGGCGAGGGAGGCCCTCGCCCGCCGACCCATCGCCCCGGAGCCGCGCGTTCTCGCCTCGGCCGAAGAGCTCGCGGAGCGTTCCGTTTCCGGCTGGGTGTTCTCCAACGAGCTGTATGACGCCCTGCCCGTCGCGAGGGTCCTGGGGACCCCGTCGGGCCCCGAGGAGCTGCGGGTCGGGCTGACAGGGGATCGCTTCGTGTGGGAGAGCGTCCGCGCGTCACCTGAGATCGTCGCGGCGATGGCGCGGGCCGCCTTCGCCCCGACGGTCGGACAGAGCGGCGAGGTGCGCCCCGGGGCCGCGCCGCTTCACCGGCGCCTCGCGGCCTCCATCACCCGGGGGCGTCTCGTCGCGTTCGACTACGGACATCGGGCCCGCGTCCTCTATCACCCCCTGGCGCGGCGGAGCGGGACTCTCGCAGTTCACTCCGGAGGCCGCCGCGGGGGCGACCCGCTGGAGAGCCCGGGCGCGGTGGACCTGACGGCGCACGTCAACTGGGACGAGCTCGTCGCGGCCGGTGAGGCGGAGGGCCTGACCACGATCGGAATCTTCCGGCAGGGCCGGTACCTCGCCGAGTCCGGTGTTTTCGATCTCGCCCCGAGCGAGTCGGAGCGGTGGCGGGTCCATCGCCTCATCGACCCCGAAGGCATGGGCGAAGAGATCTCCGTCCTCGTGCAATCGCGAGGGATCTGAGAGACGCATCGCGCTGCATCGGTCGACGGTGGATCGCGGGCGCCGCGCTTGATTCGCCGCGACCCTCCGATAGAATGCCGGCACGTGGCTGTCCGAATAAGGCTCGTCGCGAGCGCGGCGAGGCCGACGCGAGAGCGGGAGCGCAGGGAAACCGCGCGGAGGCGTAGCAGAGCTACGTCGCACCAGCGGTTTGCCGCGCATTCCGCTCGCAACGAGAGAATCGCCGGCGCGCAGCAGGGCCTTAGGAGGACAGCCACGAAGTGACCGAATACCTCCCGATTCTCGTCTTCGCGTTGCTCGCGGCGGCGCTGCCCCTGGCCACGATCTTGATCGCCCGCGTCCTCCAGTCGCGCCGGCCCAACCGGGCGAAATCCCAGGCCTATGAATCGGGCATCGAGCCGACGAGCGAGGCGTTCGACACGCGCTTCTCGGTGCGCTACTTCCTCATCGCGGTGCTGTTCGTGGTTTTCGACGTGGAGACGATCTTTCTTTTTCCCTGGGCGGTCATGTTCAATCGGCTCGGGCTGTTCGGCCTCGTCGAGATGCTGATCTTCCTGGTGATTCTCGTCATCGGCTACGTGTACGTCTGGAAGCGCAAGGCGCTCGACTGGGCGTAGGCCCGAGAAGGGGACGATGGGGCTGCTGGAGAACCGCTTCGACGACAACGTGATCACCACGACGGTGGACTCCGTCATCAACTGGGCGCGCCGTTCCTCGATCTGGCCCATGCAGTTCGGCCTGGCTTGCTGCGCAATCGAGATGATGGCCGTGATGGACTCGCGCCACGACCTCGCGCGCTTCGGGGCCGAGGTGTTTCGCGGCACCCCGCGGCAGTCCGACCTGATGATCGTCGCCGGCACCGTCGTCGAGAAGATGGCCCCCATCGTGAAGCGGCTGTATGACCAGATGCCGGAGCCGAAGTGGGTCATCGCCATGGGCTCTTGCGCCACGTGCGGGGGGCCGTATCGGACGTACGCAGTGACGCAGGGCGTCGACCGCATCGTGCCCGTCGACGTCTACGTGCCCGGCTGCCCGCCCCGGCCCGAGGCGCTGATCTACGGCATCATGGCGCTCCAGCAGAAGATCGACCGGATGAGGGTCGTGCGGAAAGCGTCGTAGGGCGGGGCCGCGGATGGCCGAGGAGCAGACGCCGCCGCCTCCGACGCCCCCTTCGGGGGAGCCCGCCGCCAAGCGACCCGCCCCCGCGGCGAAGCCGGAGTCCCGCGACGCGGCGGGTCATCCGTGGGTGCGGTCGATCGAAACGGGCGTCCCCGGCGCCGTTCTGGGCTCCAAAGAGTTCGCGCGCGAGATCACGGTGACGGTGGACCGGGCGAAGATCGCCGACGTGGCGCGCCACCTCAAGGAGGTCGAAGACTTCCGGTACTGCGTCGACGTGACGGCCGTCGATTGGCGTGACCGCCAGCCGCGCTTCGACGTCGTCTACCACTTCTACTCGTTCTCGAAGAACGATCGCATCCGCGTCAAATGCGCGGCGGGAGAGGGCGAGGACGTGCCGTCCATCGCGCTGGTCTTCCTCGCCGCGAACTGGCCGGAGCGCGAGACCTGGGACATGTACGGGATCCGCTTCTCGGGCCATCCGGACCTGCGCCGGATCCTGACCTGGGAGGGGTTCAAGGGGCACCCGCTCCGGAAGGACTTTCCGCTCGAGGGGATCGACACGGGCGCCGCCGTGTACCCGGAGGAGTGGCCGGAGGGGGGCGGGCCATCGGCGGACGACCCGAACCGGAAGGCCGTGTCGTGACCTCAGGCCCGATCACCGAGGCCGAGAAGGACCGGGCGCGGGCGACAGCCGAGGCCGTCCGCGCGGCGTCCGCGCCGCCCCCCGGGGAGGCGCCGACACTCTTTTCCGTCCAGGAGATGGAGCTCAACTTCGGCCCGCAGCACCCGTCGACCCATGGCGTGCTGCGTATCGTGCTCCGTGTGGACGGGGAAAAGATCATCGAGGCGAAGCCGGACATCGGGTACCTGCACCGCGGCACCGAGAAGCTCTTCGAGACCGAGACGTACCCGATGGGCATCCCGCACACGGATCGCATGGACTACATCGCGGCGGCGACGAACAACCACGCGTTCTGCCTCGCGATCGAGAAGCTCCTCGGGGTCGAGATCCCGCGTCGCGCGCAGCTCATCCGTGTGATCCTGGACGAGCTCCAGCGCCTTTCCTCGCACCTCGTGTGGCTCGGGACGTCCGGCATCGACCTCGGCGCCGTCACCCCTTTCTGGTACGCCTTCCGCGAGCGGGAACAGATCCTGGACTTCTTCGAGGAGTACTGCGGCGCGCGGCTCACCCTCAACTGCATGCGCATCGGCGGGCTCCCGTTCGACCTGACGCCGGGGTGGGTCGAGCGGCTGATGGAGTTCGTCGACGACCTCCCGGATCGTATCGACGACTACGAACAGCTGCTCACCGACAACCGCATCTGGAAAAAGCGCACCGTCGGGATCGGTGTCATCTCGGCCGAGGAGTGCATCGAATACGGCCTGACCGGCCCCATCCTCCGCGGCTCGGGGGTCGCGTGGGACCTGCGGAGGGCGCAGCCGTACGAGTGCTACGAGGAGCTCGATTTTGCCGTCCCGACGCGACCCAACGGAGACACGTACGACCGGTACGTGGTGCGCGTCCAGGAGATGCGGCAGTGCGTCCGGATCCTGACGCAGTGCATCGAGCGGCTCGAGGAGGGGGAGATCCGCGGGAAGGTGGCGCGCGTCATCAAGCCGCCGGCACAGGAGGTGTACGCCTCCATCGAGTCTCCGAAGGGGGAGCTCGGCTTCTACTGCGTCTCGAACGGGACCAATCGCCCGTACCGGATGCACTGTCGGCCCCCCTCCTTCATCAACCTGCAGGCGCTGCCGCGCCTCGCCAAGGGCCACCTGATCTCGGACCTCGTGGCGCTGATCGGCACGATCGACATCGTTCTCGGCGAGGTGGATCGGTGAGGCTGTCCGCGACGCTGCTGACCTACGTGAAGGTCGTCGTGCTGGTGGCGACGGTGCCGGCGATCGTCGGCTTCGTCATCGTCCTCGCGGAGCGCCGCATCATGGGCTTCATGCAGGCGCGGCTCGGGCCGAATCGGGTCGGGCCGAAGGGGACGCTCCAGGGCCTCGCCGATCTCGTCAAGCTCGTCACGAAGGAGGACCTCACGCCGGCGGACGCGGAACGAAAGGTCCACTTCCTCGCCCCTGTGCTGACCGTCATACCCGCGCTGACGGCTCTGGCCGTCATACCGTTCGGGCCACCCGTCAAGGTGGGGCGGGTTTCCATGCCCCTCTGGGTGGCGGACATCAACATCGGGCTTCTGTTCGTGCTCGCCGTCACATCGATCGGCGTGTACGGCCTGATCCTCGGCGGGTGGGCCTCGAACAACAAGTACTCCTTGCTGGGAGGCCTCCGTTCGGCGGCCCAGCTCGTCTCCTACGAGGTCCCGATGGGGCTCTCGCTCGTCTCGGTCCTGCTCATGACGCGGTCGCTCTCTCTCGTGGAGATCGTGGAGCGGCAGCGCGACATCCACCTCTGGTTCGTGTTTCCGGGACTGCTCGCGTTCTTCATCTACTTCGTCTCGGGCGTCGCCGAGACGAACCGGAACCCGTTCGACCTCCCGGAGGCGGAGTCGGAGCTCGTGTCGGGCTTCAACACCGAGTACTCGGGCGTGAAGTTCGCCTTCTTCTTCCTCGGCGAGTACACGGGAATGATCATCATCTCCTGCGTGGCGGTGACGGTCTTCTTCGGCGGCTGGCTCGCGCCGTTCCCCAACGTGGCCGCCCTGAACTTTCTCGACATCGTCCCGCCCTTCGGCTGGTTCCTGGTGAAGGTCGGCTTCTTCCTCTTCTGCTACATCTGGTTCCGTTCGACGTTCCCCCGATATCGCTTCGACCAGCTGATGGGCCTCGGCTGGAAGTGGCTCCTCCCGGTCGCCCTCGCCAACATCCTGATCGTCGCCCTCGCCATCCTTGCGACGCCCGGCCGCACGGACGGCATGGTGACCCTGTCCTGGATCTTCGGCGGCCTGTTCGTCCTGATGTTCCTGCTGGCGAAACTGCGGCAGAGGCTCGCGCGGCGCGACCGCCTCGCGGCTTCGCCCCACGCGCGGGCCGTCTGAAAGGAGCGTGCGCGTGGCGCTGAAGAACTGGCTCGACAAGCTGACGCTGCTCGATCTCTTCGACGGCCTCGGCGTGACCGGACGGCACCTCTTCAAGAAGAAGGTCACGATCCAGTACCCGGAGCAGAAGAAGGTGCCGTCGGACCGGTTCCGGGGGATGTTCCGCCTCGACGAGGAGCGTTGCATCAAGTGCACGCTCTGTGCGATCGAGTGCCCGATCAACATCATCTACATCGACTGGCACAACGAGAAGAACACCGAGGGAAAATCGGCGAAGGTCCTCGATCGATTCGACGTCGACCTCAAGCGCTGCATGTTCTGCCAGCTGTGCGAGGAGGCGTGCCCGACCGTGCCGAAGTCGATCTGGCTGACCACCAAGACGTACGAGATGGCGGCCTACGACCGCAACGAGTCCCTTTACCTCGACATCCGGAAGCTCACGGACTGGCAGGCCGCGCCGAACGTCAAACCGTTCACCGTGGTCGAGCGGGGGTGACGGGCTGAGCCCCGCGGCCGCCGCCGACGCCTCCGCGACCGGGGTGCTCCTGACGGGGGGCGCCGGATGGGCCTTCGTCGTCTTCGCGCTTCTGGCGCTGGGGACCGCCCTGGCCGTCGTCCTCGCACGGAACCCGGTCCACTCCGCGCTCTTTCTCCTCTCCTCCTTCCTGCTCGTGGCCTGCATTTTCTTCCTGCAGCGGGCCGAGTTCGTCGGCGCCGTCCAGATCCTCGTCTACGCGGGCGGCATCATGGTCCTCTTCCTCTTCGTGATCATGCTGGTCCACCAGCGCACCCTGAAGGGAGCCACCGCCTTCCAGCACCAGTGGGACGTCGCGCTGCTCTTCCTCCTCATCTTCCTGGTCCCGTTCCTGTACGTCCTCTGGACGGAGCGCTTTCCGGCGGTCCCGCAGAACCCGGACGCTTTTCGCATGGTCGGCAATCGAATCGCCGGCAACACGCAGGCCGTCGCGTGGGTCCTCTACCGCGACTATCTGCTCCCCTTCGAGGTCGCGTCGATCTTCCTGCTCGTCGCCATGGTGGGCGCGGTCGTTCTCGGGAAGCGTTCCGCCGAGAAGGTGGACTGATGAGGAG
>Ga0136614_10000865_pt1 | contig 16686 bp, 12 predicted proteins | sample AntDrymUQ2792106_2_FD_106643 | JGI IMG/M metagenome (GOLD analysis project Ga0136614, IMG submission 106643) | Polar desert sand microbial communities from Dry Valleys, Antarctica - metaG UQ279 (21.06) | ecosystem: Environmental > Terrestrial > Soil > Desert | place: Antarctica: Dry Valley... | reverse complement strand
GCTTAAAGGGATGCCGCGATCCTGACCGGCATACAAGCCAAGCACGGGCGCACGCAACGTCGGCGCAACATCAATCGGGTGCTGCGGCTGCAAAGAGTTGCGCGGCGAAGTCGCGGTCGGAACAAGCCGCCCGTACCACGCTGCGCCCGCCTTCAGCTTCGGGTTGTGCGCCGCGTAAAGCCAAACGATCCGGCCGCCCCAGCAGTAGCCCGTGATCGCTAATTTAGATTTATTGCCCTTACCCGACTTTTTCGCATACGCCACCGCCGCGTCTAAGTCCGTCATCACCTGTGCGTCGGGAACTTTTGAGACGACCTTGCTGACGATCTCGCTAAAGTCTGTCATCTTCGACACATCGCCCTGACGTGCGTAAAGCTCCGGCGCAATCGCCATGTGACCGAGTTTGGCGAAGCGACGGCACAAGTCTTTGATGTGTTCGTGCACGCCGAAAATCTCTTGCACGACGAGGACGACGGGAAAAGATTTCCCCGTTGCGGGCATCGCGCGGTAAGCCGGAATCTCACCGTCGGAAACAGGAATTTTTATTTCACCCGCGACAAGTCCCGTCGTGTCCGTCGTGATCGTCTGCGCCGTCACGGGCTGCACGGCAAGCGCGAAACCCGCGATAAGCGATGTCATTACGAAATCGCGCCGCGACACTTCCGCCTTCGTCCCTACCAAACTCAATACATCCTCGTTCATCGAAATTCGTCCTTTACATTTCTGAAATTAAAATCGTCCGCGCGTGGCTTTTATTCCGGCGCGCCCGTGCATTTCGGCCCGTTCAAAGCAGGCTCTTTCGCGCTGATGATCGGATACTTCTCCGCTTCCGCGTTCAGCATAGTCCACTCGACGTATTGTTCCGGCACAGCCGTGTCCGGGTAAATCGCCTCAACCGGACATTCCGGCACGCACGCATCGCAATCAATGCACGTATCGGGATTGATGTAGAGACGATCCGGCAGTTGATGAAAAGCCTCGACGGGGCAGACGGCCGCGCAATCCGTGTACTTACAATCAACACAACTCTCCGTGACAACGTAGGTCATCCTTGAAATTTTCCTTCCTCAAATCATCAGGTTATTGAAGGCAATAATAATACAAGGCGGCAATAACACAAGGCGGCGCGCGGCAGTTAGGAAAGCGTTACGTCTGAAACGAACGCGAGTTGAAACGCTTTAACCTTCGGCAACGCCCGCCATCAGCCGCCGCGCACACAACCTCGAAATCACACAAGTTCTCGATGAGAGGCAGGCTAACTCGCGGTCGGCTGCATGGCGTTGTTAGCTGGCGCGCTCTACATGCAAGAACTGACTTACTTTTCTGGCAATTTCATCCAATATACCAGCATCAACGTGAACAACCGCTTTGACGCGCCAATCATCTTCGTACAACCCTGATTTCAGCGTCACTTCAATCGCAACATGACCGAGACCATCCGACTTACACGAGAGACTAAAATCCCCTTCGACGGAAGACCACTCCTTTGCGCCTTCCCAACCTTTCCAGCTAGCGGTTAACTCTTCAAAGAGCAACGCCAAACTGTGAGGCTCGTAAATGTAGACCTTCGCGGACGAGGCGGCAATATCTTTATCCTTGAGACTAACGCGGAGATATTCGACGGGGTAACGTGAGCCGGGCGGCTTCGGGTCAGAAAGCTTCAACTCGCCCGCGCTACGAGAAGACTTGATTGTGACTTCATCAACCATTCGATAGAAGAAGACAGCTAACAGTTCGCACTTCGGTTAGGCTTCGACTCGTTCGGGCGAGCAAATTTCGAGCGACTTAAAAGTTTAACCGCGCGAGCGTTCGAGCAGGATCATCATAATCAAAGAAAGCAGGGCGCGCGTTTCTTCGTCCTGACTCATCTCGGCTTGTTTATCAATTCTGAATTTGCCTTCGAGGAACGCGGGCTGCTTCTCCAGACGCATGATCGTTGTGCCGTCAGCGCGTTGTACGAGATAGGCAGGATGAAACAAGTAGCCCGAAAACATGCCGACGACGGGGACTTCGCCGAGCAGCGAGTCGAACACTTTAATCCAAGCGTTCTCTTCCCTAATTGTGAGATTCGCGTTGTGCGTTTCGTCGAAAATGTCGTAATGAGCTTTCCAGAGCGACTTCATGCCCTGTCGTTTGACGGAGCCGAGCGAGTGGCCGGTGCGGGCGTCGGCGAAGTTGTAGCGGCCGGAGAAATCTAAAATCTTTTCGGCGTTAGCCGTGTAGAGCGGTCGCGTCTGTTCCGCGTCGGCGAAGATCGTGACGGCTTCTTTGAGCTTAAAGGCTTTCTGTTTGGCGTAAGCGAGCAGGTTTCCCGAAGCGTCCGTGACGGAAAGCTGTCGGGCGATGGCCAAGATTTTGAAAGAGACGTGCAGAGGATAGTTCACAAGTTTCTCTCCTCAAGTTGCTTTATACTTCGATAGAGCTATTGCAAAACCCGCAGGTAACTCCAGCCGCCGGTCAACAAATCTTCATCTGAAAGGCCGTCCACGTCGTTTCCGGGAATGATGAAAACGCCGTCGGCAAGGATCGTCTCCGGGTTGACGAGCAGCAGTCCGCGCACGATTTTGCCGATTGTCGCGCTCATCCAATACGTTTCTTTGTCATCAATCTCCGCCGGCGGAAACGGCTCGTTTAAGTGGAGAATGAACGTCACGGCGACGTAATCCTTTTCGTTCGACAGACGATGCGCGCCGTCAATCGAAGCATCCAACTCTTCCGCTTCGGTCGCGGTGCTCGCGGAGAGTTCCGCCGCCCACGCTTCAAACTCCGCTTCGGATTCTTCGCGCTCCGTTTTGTAATCCCAGAAGGCTTGACTCCAGTACGGTTCTTGCTCCAACAGCACGGCGACGATGCGCTTGACATAACGACGCTTCGCCGCCACGTCTTGCAGCGCGCCATCCGGGTCGGCGATCACGTTGGCGAGGCGCGCGCGCAATTCGTCTTTACCGAAAGCGTGAATGAGAAGTTGCAACCCGAAGAAATAAGTTTCATCTTCCCCGCCACCGAAAAGCTGTGAAGCGCCCTTCAACCAAGACCTACGCGACATCTTCATCTCCACACATAACGCGACACAGTGAATAACCTTGAATTCTATTTCCTTTGATCATGATCCTTCTTAACCGCCGCCGACGCCGCCGCCGCGACCGAAGGAGCCGGAGCGACCGGGCGAATAAAAACCGGAACGTCCGGCGCGCGTGCCGACGACGCTGCCCGACGGAGACACGCGCACGGTGGAGCGTCCGAAGCCGCTCGGCTTGCTGCGCCCGACACCGCTTGCGCCGCCGATGCGCGTGCCCGAAAAGACGGTCGGACGCGCGGCTGGAAGATAACGCGGCGGCGTGACCGGCGGGCGAAACGACGGCGAGCGCGTCTCGCTTGAGTAATTCGGGTAGCGGTTATAATACATCGGGTAAGGACGGTAGAAAGGGTAAGAATAGAAAAAGAACATATGACTCGCGGGGCTTCCGCCGTAGTAGTAGTTCTGCCCGCCGGTGTTCGACCACGTGCCGCCGCCGCTCGCGCCCGCCAAGTTTGGGTCACCCTGTGTAAAGTCGCTCAAGGGCAACATCGCCACGTTGATGTTCTTGTTTTTATATTCAACGAAATCCTCGTTCAAGTCGTCGAGTTCTTCGGCGCGCGTGCGGTCGGGCGTAATGTAGATGATTGATTTGACGTTCATCTCGCCGAACTTCTGCGCCGAAGGCAGCTTCGCCAGATAACGGTTATCAAATTGCGCGTCGGCGTCTTTGTAAGCGGCGAGGCGATTCGAGTCGAGCAGAAAGACGACAGGCGCGTTGGCGGGCGCGCTTCCCTGCTTCGATTCGATTTCGCCCGCGTAATAGAGCATCGCGCCGAGCGTCTCGTGCGATGGTGTGACGCCGAGCGGGTGCGGAAAGTTATCGAAAATAGTGACGAGATGCGCGGCGTCTGCCATGCCTGCACCGAAGGCGATGCTGTCACGTCCCGGCAAGTCAACGATGATGGCCGTTTCTCCGGCGTTTTCGGCGTTCGTCAAAAACTCTTTGGCAATCGTCTGTCCGCGCCCGTAAGCTTCGCGCATGTCGGGCATGAAAACGGGTGAGAGTTGATTGCGCAATGTTTCAAACTGCAACGACTGAATCAAGGTCGGCACGAAGAACGGCATCCACTGCGCGGACTTCGGTTGATAGGCGGAGAGCAACGCCGATTGCTCAAGGTATCTACGCCAGTTCTCGCCGCCCTGCGAGTCGGCGGTTTGCGCGCCCGTCAACGTCAGACGCTTCTCTTCCGAGCCGACGTTCCATCCCGACGACTTTTGCAACTCAAGCGAATCTTTATCAACATCGCTCGTGTCATCACCGGAAAGAAGCGCAACGCCGCCCCAGAGCGCGGCGCCGGTGACGGCAAGCGCCGTTCCGCCGATGATAAATTTGCGGCGCGAAGTTTCCCACCAAGTCTTATGCGTCTCCGGCTCTTGTGGGGCGCGCCGGTTGATGCGTCCGGCGCGGCTCAAATCATCTAAAGGATTTTGGTCAGACATTTTGTGATCTACTTTTCTTTCAAAATATAAGTCGGAACGGTTAAGGCCGTATACTGTGTGCTTTGATGCGCGAGGCGCGTGAAAAATCCGCCCGCCGTGCCGCCCATAACGTAAACGCCGTAGTTCGGCAAGCGCCCCGCTTCGTCCGCCGCGACGTGAAAAAATCTCTGCGCCACGAAGTGCTCCGGCACAATCTCTCTAAGCGTCTTCTCCCAAATCTCTTCGCTTACGAATTGGCCGCAGGTCGTCTCCTGCCCCTCGCAACCGTAATCGCTCTTCAGCACCCAACTTTCCCGCTCCGCTCTCAATTGCTCTAAAGAAACGCTTCTCGTCCGGCGCGTCTCTGGAATGTATTTACGAATCCACCCCTGCGCTTGTTTTGAAAATCGTCCCTGCTCTTCCCAGAAGAACGCCAGCGACAACTTATTTTGCGTGACGACCGAACCGAACGGATTAACAACAGTCACCTCGTCGTTCATCTCCGCCGCCAACAACTCGCCGAGCGGCAGGTGAAGCGGCTCCGCGTCTGCATAGTCGGGCGCGTTCTGCCAGACGGGTATGCGCTCACCCCACCAATCCGTTTTGTAATGGCGCACGATCAAATCCACCTCGACGCCGAGCACTTCGATCCGATTCGACTTGCGCCGTAGATTATACGGCGAACCCGCCACCACTTCGATCCCCGCACGCTCAAGCCATCGCCTAAACAACGTGATCATCGCCAAGTCTTCGGTCAACTCCGTCGGGTAGATGATCCCAACCCGTTCGAGCGTGGCGCTTGTTCGCTTCGAGTGGCTTGCGCGCAACATCCGCACATAGCGTTCTTCAAGGAGTAAATTCGGATCAACGATCTCGCCGCGCCCCGCGTATCTCTCTTCGTGCGCGGAGCGAAGAAGGCGATTGAGCAGCACGGCTTCCGGCTGACCCGACGGCGTGTCGCTGTTGAGTTCGCAACACACGATGCGGCCGTCTGTGCAAAGAAAGAGATCGGCGCGCGCTTGCCCATGCCACATCCCGCCCGACGCTTCCCACATTGCCCCTTGGTACGGAGTCAAACGGTAAAACTCCTCCAGCAGCGCGGAATCGTCCGACAGAATCTGGACGAGTTCCTGATGCAGGTAAGTCACCCGCTCGGCGGCGCGCGCAAGTCGGCGGGCGAGTTGTTCGTCGAGCGCCACACCGCTCAATCCGAAGCGTTGGTTTCCGTCAAACCAAGGATCGGAGAGAACGCCGGTTTCGTAAACGCGGCGCGCAAACGTCGCGTAATCTTCGCGGGCGCTTGCGGCGGAATTTTTGGAAGAGAAATCCGTCATGCGACTTTACAACAAAATCATCTTAGCGTGGACGAAAACATTAAATCTTCTCCGGCGAAGCGAGTCAAACATTTTCCCGCCTTGTGAGATCGGCACAAGGGCATTATATAATGCTCCCCAGCGTTACTAATACGAAGCAGACATCCTTTGACGCCGCCGGGAAGCAATTAAAATCGTCGCCGTGCAAGAATTCGTCTTTTCCGTTGTTTGATGCGAACGATATTGTAACGGCCCCTTTCATCCCAATTCTAATGAGCCGCGAGGAGATTCGCCGATGCCCGAAAGTCCGCCCAAATACGATAACAATTCAAAAACCATTCCGCTCGATGCCGATAGTTTTCACTTCGAGACGCTTCAACAATCGAACGGCAACGCCACGCAAATAAAATTCCAGCTCGACGACAAAACCGTTAACGCCGGTGACTGCATCGTGGTGCTCTCCGGCGCAGACATCTACTTTCACGGCATGATCTCAAGCGTCGAAAACGGCGAAGCCATCGCCTCAGACCCGCGCGGCTCTCTGCTGCCTGCCACAGTTCAATAACGATTAAAGTTTCAAACATTCAGAAACGAAAACAATGAAATCGAAGGTCGCCCTCATAGTTCTCACTTCATGCTTGTTGCTAACTGCCGTCGGCGTCGGGCGACAGCAGCAGCAGGCAGCGAACAGTTCCGCACAAGAATCGCAAGCAGCTTCCGCGAGCGAAAGGAAGATTTCGCAGATGGCTGAGAGCTTGCGCCCGCGCCTTATCGCGCAACGCCGCGACTTCCACATTCACCCGGAACTATCGAACCGAGAAGAACGCACGGCGCGCGTCGTGGCGGAGCGTCTTCGTGAATTGAAATTCGACGAAGTGAAAACAAACGTCGCGCGTCACGGCGTCGTCGGCATTCTTCGCGGCGGCCGACCCGGCGCGACAATCGCCGTGCGCGCCGACATGGACGCGCTGCCGATCAATGAGACGATCAACGTCCCGTATCGCTCGCAGAACGCCGGAGTGAAACACGCCTGCGGCCACGACGTTCACACTTCAATCGAATTAGGCGTTGCCGAAATCTTAAGCTCGATGCGTGCCGAGATTCCCGGCACGATAAAATTTATTTTTCAACCCGCAGAAGAAGGCGCGCCCGCCGGAGAAGAGGGTGGAGCGGCCTTGATGATTAAGGAAGGCGTGCTTGAGAATCCGCGCCCGCAAGCCATATTCGGACTTCACGTTCTGCCGAACGTCGAGGTCGGGCAGGTGGCCTACAATTCAGGCGCGGCGATGGCCTCATCCGATAAGTTCATCATTACCGTGCGCGGCAGAAAAGTTCACGGCGCGTATCCGCACGACGGCGTTGACGCTGTGACGGTCGCCGCCAACTGCATCACTGCCTTGCAAACGATCCGCAGCCGTCGCGTTGACACAACCGAGCCGCTCGTCCTTTCCATCGGCATCGTGCAGGGTGGCAACCGTTTCAACATCATCGCCGACGAAGTGAAACTTGAAGGCACCGTCAGGACTTTGAACGAAGACGTGCGCAAGCGCGTGCAAACCCTCATGCGCGAAACGCTCGCGGGCGTGACAAGCGCTTACGGTGCGTCATATGAGATGCAGTACGAGGAAGGCGCGGCTGTGACGTTCAACGAGCCGTCGCTCGTCGAAGAAACTCTGCCCGTGATGCGCCGCGTGCTCGGCGCAAACAATCTCATCACGCGCAAACCGCAGATGGGAGCGGAAGATTTCTCTTACTTTCAGAAAGTAATTCCCGGCTTCTTCTACTTTTTAGGTGTCGGCAATAAAGCGAAAGGCATCACGGCGATGATTCACACTCCTGAGTTCGACGTTGACGAAGAAAGTCTTGTGACGGGAACGCGCCTGATGTCAAACATGCTGCTTGATTACTTGGAGCGACACGCGGCGAAGGCTGGCAACGGACGCACCTGAAACGCGATTGAGAAATGAGAAGCATCACCGCGCCGCAGTTTTTCACGGGCGAAAAGACAAATGCCCCTGCCGGACAATCACGTTTTCAACTTTGCCCATCCGAGAAAACTTTTAGCTTGATGTGGAGGCACACAAATTTTATGCGATCAAAAAGGTTCACTAAGTTCAGTTCGTGGCTGCTCGTTCTGCCGCTCGTCACGTCTTCCTTCGTCGCTTCGGCGCAGCAAGGTAGGCGCGCGGGCGTTCCGCAAACGCGGATCGCAAACGTCGCGGAAGATTTTCACGGCACGGCCGTGAACGACCCTTACCGCTGGCTTGAAGACCAGAAAGCCCCGGAGACGCGGGCGTGGATCGACGAGCAGAACCGCCACACACAATCCGTGCTCGGCTCGCTCGCGGGGCGCGACCGCATACGCCAGCGTCTCGGTGAACTGTTGAGGATTGACACCATCGGACAGCCCACCGTGCGTGGCGACCGTTACTTCTTCTCGAAGCGGCGCGCCGCTCAGAATCAACCCGTCGTCTACATGCGACGCGGACTCAAAGGGCAAGACGAAGTGCTGCTCGATCCAAACACGATGAGCGCGGATCAAAGAACGTCCGTCAGCCTCATGGAAGTTTCCGAAGACGGGAAGATGATCATCTACGGCGTTCGTCAGGGCGGCGCGGACGAAGTCGAAGTGCGCTTCATGGACACCGACACGAAGCGCGACTTGGCTGACCGGATGCCGACCGCGCGCTACTTCGGTATGGACATGACGCCTGACAAAACGGGCGTCTACTACACGCGCTTTCAAATCCCGCAAGGCTCGCGCGTCTATTACCACAGACTCGGCACCGACGTAGCAAGCGATAAAGAGTTATTTGGCGAAGGCTATACGGCGACGCAGATCGTCAGCCCCAGCCTTTCTGAAGACGGCCGCTATCTTTTTTATTACGTCAGCTACGGCTCAAGCGGCAAAAACGAAATCTTCTACCAGAACCTCGCCGAAAATTCGCCGATTAAGCCGCTCGCCACCGGGGTTGACGCGCGCTTCGGCGGGCAGGCCGTCGGCGACCGATTCTTTATGTTCACCACGCACGAAGCGCCGAACGGTCGCATCGTCGAAGTTGGTCTCAAGAATCCGCAGATGGCGAATTGGCGCAACCTGATTCCGCAGCGCGACAACGCCACGATCAACAGCATGTCGCTCGCGGGCGGAAAGATTTTCGTCAGCTACCTCGAAGACGTGGTGACGCGCATCCGCATGTTTGACGATGCGGGCAAGCAACAACGCGAAATCTCTTTCCCGACGCTCGGCACGGCCGGTAACATCAATGGGCGCTGGAACAGAGACGAAGCTTTCTACTCGTTTAGTTCCTACGGGCAGCCTGCGACAATTTATCGCTACCAAGTTTCAAGCGGAAAGCAAGAGGTTTGGGCGCGCATTAACGTGCCGGTGCGAAGCGAAGAGATCGAGACGAAGCAAGTTTTCTTCGCGTCGAAAGACGGCACGCGCGTTCCGATGTTTCTCGTCTACAAGAAAGGCTTGCAGTTAGACGGCAATCGTCCCGTGCTGCTCTACGGCTACGGCGGATTTAACTCAAGCCTCACGCCCGGCTTCTCCGCGACGGCCGCTTTCTGGGCCGAGCAGGGCGGCGTCTATGCCGTCGCTAACTTGCGCGGCGGCGGCGAGTACGGCGAGGCGTGGCACAAGGCGGCGATGTTCGAGCGCAAGCAGAACACCTTCGACGATTTTATCGCCGCGTCCGAATGGCTCATCCAAAACAAATTCACCAACCCTTCGCGGCTCGCCATTTCGGGCGGCTCAAACGGCGGACTGCTCGTCGGCGCGGCGCTCACGCAGCGACCCGATCTCTACCAAGCGGTGATCTGTTCCTATCCGTTGCTCGATATGCTGCGCTACCACAACTTCCTCGTCGCGCGCTTCTGGACGACCGAGTACGGATCGTCCGAAGACCCGAAGCAGTTTGAGTACATCCGTCGCTATTCGCCGTATCACAACGTTAAGAAGGGCGAGAAATATCCGGCCGTGATGTTCATTACGGGCGACGCCGATACGCGCGTTGACCCTCTGCACGCGCGCAAGATGGCGGCGCTCCTGCAAGCTTCGACCGCATCAGACCGCCCCGTGCTTTTACATTACGACACGAAGGCGGGACACTCCGGCGGCACGCCCGTCAATAAGCAGATCGAAGACCTTACGGATTCGATGAGTTTTCTGCTCTGGCAACTCGGCGCGATGAAAAACTAAATTAAGTTTTTCCTTGAAATAATTCGCAAAATTCAATTGCGGATTGCGTGCCGGACGAGAACGAGGAAGGCTAACGGATTAGCCTTCCTCGTTCTCGTCCTTGTTCTTACAATTCATCTTTAGAGTCGGCGCAAGAAAACATCAAACCGCGAAAGCACGCGAATCAACACTAAGACGCACGAAACTTTTTGTGATAATTTCGCGCGTTTTCATTATTGATGCTGTCAGGCAGTTTTTGAAATAAACGCTCGATAATATCAGAGTAGCCTCGCGTAAGTGTCGGTTGTGGCGCGGGCGTCGTTGGTGGTAAATTTTTGCGAACGTCATCGCGCCCCTTCTTGGTTGGAGCCTGCCGCCGAGAAAGTAAGGAGTCAGAAGTTTATGTCTTCGTCCCCCACAGATGCAGAACAATTCGACGCGCAGCGGCAAGCGCTCTCCGCCATCCCGCTCTTCAAAAGCCTTGCGCCGCAGGAAACGGGCGCGCTCGCCGAACTACTGGAGGAAACAACTTTCCAAAGCGGAGAAACGATTTTTCACGAACACGACGCGGGCGACGCGATGTATATTGTCCGCCGGGGCGCGGTGCGCATCTGGACGCACGACGAAGATACGAACGAGGTGACGCTCGCCGTTTTGGAAGAGGGAGCGTTCTTCGGCGAGTTGGCCGTACTCGACGGCGACCCGCGTTCGGCGACCGCGACATGCGAGATCGAAAGCCAGCTTTACCGTCTCAGCAAAAAAGATTTTCACCGCTTTATGCTCGCGCACCCTTCTGTGGCGGTCGCTATGATCCAGCAGATCGGACTCCGCCTGCGGCAAACAAATCAGATTGTTTCGCAACGCATCACGCGCAACATCAACGAAGAGATGGAAGAGCGCATGACTTCCGGCGAACGCATCGCCGACCGCGTCGCAACTTTCGGCGGCTCGTGGACGTTCATCCTTATCTTCGGCGCGATACTCGTTTCGTGGATATCGCTCAACACTTACATCGCGTGGGCGCGCACGGGCAATCCGGCCAATCCGAACGGCTCGTTCGATCCGTTTCCGTTTATCGCCTTGAACCTTGTGCTCTCGACGATTGCCGCCTTTCAAGCTCCGATCATCATGATGTCGCAGAACCGCTCGGCGACGAAAGATCGGCTTGCGGCGGAAAACGATTACAAGGTGAATCTGAAAAGCGAATTGATGTTGCAAGATTTAACGCGCTCGATGCGCCGTTTGCAACTCGATCAAATGGAGGATTTGCTGACGCTCGTGCGACAGTGCTTGAGCCACAATAATGATTCTCAGCAGGCGATTGGGGCGAGTGAAGTTTCGACGCATAAAGTTGAATTCATAAGCACCGACAAAGCGAATAAGAAGCAGACGACTTGATTCATTGCCCTGCATTGATGTAAAAATTATTCACGCCGAATTCATTTTCAATTGGATGAAGTCCTAACTAAGTAGGGGCTGCCCCGCGAAGCGGCGCGGCTCGGTCTATCGAACGAGAGGGCCGAATTGTCAGGCGCGCTGCGAGGAGTCCGAGCGGGTGCAAACAATTCGTTGGGTTTAATCTGTGAGCACTGAACCAATTCTTTCACCTTTGCCGCCGACGCGCGCCGAACAAGAGACGGCGTCGGAAGCCGAACGCTTAACGAGAGAGATACGCCACGCGCGCGAAGCGGTGACGGCGCGGGCGCGCCACGATTCGCAAGAACTCGCCGCCTGCGCCGACCGGGTCGAACGCGCCGCGCGCGACTTGGCCGTTGCCCTCCGCGAACTCGCGCGCGAACGTCAAGATGAAAGTGATGAGCAATCAAAGTAATGAGTGATGCGTGATGAGTAATGAATAAGAACAACATCTTGTCTTATCACTCATTACTCATCACGCATCACTTCATTCTTAAGGAGAGTTTTGATGCAGCAACAGGGACACAGGCCGCAGGCCGCAAATCTGAAAGGGCTTGGCATCGTCGGCGGAGGCGCAGGAAAAGTTTACTGGAATCTTACGACGCCCGAACTCTACGAAGAGATCGCGCGCCGCAACGAAGGAGTTTTCTCCGAACACGGCGCGCTCGTCGTTGACACGGGCGAGCACACGGGGCGTTCGGCGAAAGATAAGGCGATTGTCAGCGAAGCGTCGAGCGCGGATAAGGTGTGGTGGGGCGAGGTCAATAAAGAGTTTGACGGAAGGAAGTTTAATGAGTTGCGCGACCGGATGATGGCTTACGCTTCGGAGCGCGACCTCTTCGTGCAAGACGTTTTCGGCGGGGCGGACGAAAAATACCAACTGCCCGTCCGCGTCATCACCGAACTCGCGTGGCATTCGCTTTTCGCGCGCACGCTTCTGATTGATAAAGAGACGGCCGCCACGCACGCGCCGCAGTTCACCATCGTTGACATTCCGAGTTTCCACGCCGATCCCGCGCGCGACGGCACGCGCTCGCCCACTTTCATCCTCCTTGATTTCAGCCAGCGCCTCGTTCTCATCGGCGGCACGTCCTACGCGGGCGAAATAAAAAAGAGCGTCTTCACGATTCTCAACTATCTTCTGCCGCAACAGGGCGTGATGAGTATGCACTGCTCGGCGAACGTCGGGAGTTCAGGCGATACGGCCATCTTCTTCGGGCTTTCCGGCACCGGCAAAACCACCTTGTCGGCCGACCCTGAGCGGCGTCTCATCGGCGACGACGAGCACGGCTGGTCGCAGGACGGCGTCTTTAATTATGAAGGCGGCTGCTACGCGAAAGTGATTCGCCTTAACCCGGAATCCGAACCCGCAATTTATCAGACGACGCGCATGTTCGGAACCGTCTTAGAAAACGTCGTGCTTGATGAAGAGACGCGCGCGCTCAATTTAGACGATGCCTCAAAAACTGAGAACACGCGCGCCGCTTACCCTCTCACTTCGATCCCGAACATCGTCCCCGAAGGCTACGCCGGACACCCACAGAACATCATCATGTTAACGGCCGACGCTTTCGGCGTGCTGCCGCCCGTAGCGCGCCTGTCGTCCGAACAAGCGATGTATCATTTTCTCTCCGGCTACACGGCGAAGATCGCGGGCACGGAAAAAGGTTTAGGCAAAGAACCCGAAGCGACTTTTTCAACTTGCTTCGGTGCGCCCTTCATGGTTTTGCATCCCGGCGTCTACGCCGATCTGTTGGGCAAACGGATGGCGGAGCATAAAGTTAATTGCTGGCTCATCAACACGGGCTGGACGGGCGGCCCCTACGGCGAGGGCGAGCGCATGAAGCTCAAGCACACGCGCGCCATGATCCGCGCGATCTTAACGGGCGCGCTCGCGCAAATCGAGACGCGCCCCGACCCCGTGTTCGGCGTCGGCGTGCCCGTCTCGTGTCCCGAAGTTCCGGCGGAAGTTCTTGTGCCGCGCAACACGTGGAAAGACAAAGCGGCTTACGACGCGAAGGCGCGCGACCTCGCCCGGCGCTTCAACGAGAATTTTAAGAAGTACGCGGACGGAGTTTCCGAAGCCGTGCGCAATGTTGCGCCGGTCGCGGATTAGCTTTCGTTCTGTATTTCATCGAGTAAGGCACAGGGGCGACTTTTCAACCGGGTCGCCCCTTCGATTTGTTTCGGGTATTTTTGTTTGTCGTTCGTCCCGAAGCAAAAGTTAACCTGAACGAGGAACAAACTTCGACTCGAAAAGATTTTCGTTTTGTTCTTCCCTCGCACGGTGTAAACTAGTTGTGCTCATGAAGCTCCTTTTCAAGAACTCTTGGTGCCAGCCTGACTGTTTTGTTTTCTTATCCGGCGAGTCAAACGTGGAAACGCACGTCGCTCTTCGACGCTCGGAACATTTGCGCAACGGGTTAAATTCAACTTTCCTGCCCTAGCTTGCCCCTCAAGCGCCACAGGAGCGAGAGACCCGGCAACCGACAAGCGTCGAACGAAATAAATTAACGACAGATAAACCTGAGCCGATGTCAGAGCAGTCGAAACACAAAGCGACGCCGGAAGCGCAAGCGGTGGTAAGGCACAAGGTTTCAGCACCACACGACGGAGCCGGAACGCTCGACGAGGTTGTTGAAATTGTGCGTGGGCTAATGCGCGCGGATACGGCCAGCGTGGCGAGTTTTTCGCTGCCAAAGAAAACCGTTACGTGGCACGCCGCCAGCGGATTCCGTCGTCATCGCGTCGGCGCTGGAGGGCATGAAATCGTCTCGCCTCTATCCGGCTCGACGCAGATGCGCGCCGCCGCCGCAACCGACGAGATCATGATCTTTGAGAACATCGGACTGAGCGACGCGCACCCCGCCAGCGACTTTCCGTTGCACAGCGCGGAAGAAGTGATTAACGTGGCGCTCGTACCTTTGCGCGCGCGCGGCGAATGTCTCGGCGCGCTCATCATCGGGCATCGCTCTGCGCACGTTTTCACCACGGAAGAGAAAACGCTGCTTCAAGGTTTGGCCGGGATGGCGGCGCTCGCGCTCGATAACGCGCGGCTACTCGAAGTCATCGGCGCATCGAAAAGAATGTGGGAACAAACCTTCGACGCGATCCCTGACGGCATTATCCTGCACGATGCGGGGATGATCATTCGCCGTTGCAATCATCAAGCGGCCGAAGGGATGGGGATGACTCCGGCGACGGTCGTCGGGCGTCCCTGCGCTGAAGGCTTCGCGCGGATGTTCGGCGAACGCGCCGCCGCCAGCCACATGAAACAGCACGCAGGCGCGGCTTCCGCCTTCGAGTTGCAGTCGGAGAACGGACGGCGTTTTCTCGTTTCGCTCGCGCCGCTCGACTCCTTCGGAGACGCGGAACAAAAGGGTTGGAGCGTGATTACGTGGAGCGATGTAACCGAACTTTCAGAGATGCAGGATCAGTTGTCGCGCTCGCGCAAGCTCGCCACCATCGGGCAACTGGCGGCCGGTGTTGCGCATGAAATCAACAATCCGCTCGCCGCGATCACAACCTGCGCCGAAGCCACCTTGCGCGACCTCCGCGCGTCGTCCGAACTCGCAAAAGTCGCCGAAGAACACGAATGGGATTTCTACCTTGAAGAGATCGTGCGTCAAGCTTTGCGCTGCAAGGGAATTACACGCGGTCTGCTCGATCTCGCACGTCAGCGACGCGCGCGACGCGAAGCGTGCGACATCAATCGCGTTGCGGAAAACACCGTCCGGCTTTTCGCCAGACGCGCGCCGGGCGCGGTGCAGGTTGAGGTCGAATGTGATCCGGCAATCGGCGAGGTCGCCACCGACGAAGGGATGCTTCGCCAGACGCTCGACAATCTTTTGAGCAACGCGCTCGATTCGGTCGGTGACGCAGGGCGGATCACGGTGCGCACACGCGCTCAAGGAGACGAGCGCGTGTGCGTGGAAGTATCGGACACAGGAGTAGGAATTAAGCCGGAGATCATGGTGCGCATATTCGAGCCGTTTTTCACCACGAAGGAAACGGGTCAAGGTTCGGGCTTAGGGCTTGCGCTCTGCAGCACGTTTGCCGAAACGCTCGGCGGGCGCATCGCGGTCGAATCGAAACCCGGCGCGGGCAGCACTTTTCGCCTTTGGCTTCCGCGCCGCGCGCCGGAGTTGCCAAAAAATTTAGGGGCGTCGGGAAGGACTTAAGATAACCGAGATGGATCGCAAGATTCGCGTGTTAATCGTTGATGACGATCCGGTGCTGCGGCGGCTGGTGCCGAATCAACTCGCGCGCTCCGGCTTTCACACCGCCGCCGCGCCGAGCGGCACGCAGGCCCTCGCACACCTGCGCGAAACCGATTACGACGTGGTGCTCTTAGACATCAGGATGCCCGACATTTCGGGTCTCGACGCGCTCGAACTAATTCGCCGCATGGACGATCCGCCTGAAGTGATCATGCTCACCGCCGACACGTCGCTCTCGACCGGCATCGAGGCGATGCGGCGCGGCGCATACGATTATTTAACGAAGCCTTCGACGCTCGACGAGATGGAAGCCGTGATCCGAAAAGCGGACGAAAAGCGGCGACTCGTCGGGCAGAACGCATCTCTGCGCGCGCACGTCGGCGCGCCGGATTTCGAGTCCGATGAGGAGGCGGGGATCGTCCACGCCAGCGAAAAGTTGCGCGCGCTCATTCATCTTGCCGAAGGAGCCGCGCAACACGATTCGACCGTAATCATCACGGGCGAGTCGGGGACGGGCAAGGGCGTGCTCGCCGCCTTCATCCACGAGCGCAGCGCGCGCCGCCGGACGCCGATGCTTACAGTCAACTGCGGTGCGCTGCCCGAAAATTTGTTCGAGTCGGAGTTCTTCGGCTATGAGAAGGGAGCGTTTACGGGCGCGAGCAATTTGAAGCGCGGACTCATCGAAGCGGCCGACGGCTCGACGCTTTTCCTCGACGAGATCGGCGAGATGCCGATGAACGCGCAAGTCAAGCTGTTGCATTTTCTCGAATCGGGAACTTTCCGCCGCGTCGGGGCGACGCGCGACCGCTCTACGGATGTGCGCATCATCACCGCCACGAACCGGCGATTAGTTGAAGACGTTGAAGCGAATCGTTTTCGCGCCGATCTCTTTTATCGCCTCAATGTGATCGGCCTCCACGTTCCCCCTCTGCGCGAGCGCCCTGAAGACATCGCCACGCTCGCCGACTATTTCCTCAAACTCTTCCGCGCGCGCTTCAGCAAGCCCGCGCTCAACCTCACAGACGAAGCGCGCGCCGCTCTCGCCGCATATCACTG
>Ga0136614_10000864_pt1 | contig 16695 bp, 17 predicted proteins | sample AntDrymUQ2792106_2_FD_106643 | JGI IMG/M metagenome (GOLD analysis project Ga0136614, IMG submission 106643) | Polar desert sand microbial communities from Dry Valleys, Antarctica - metaG UQ279 (21.06) | ecosystem: Environmental > Terrestrial > Soil > Desert | place: Antarctica: Dry Valley... | reverse complement strand
ATCGCCGACATCGTCTCGATGTGGACGGGGATCCCCGTCTTCAAGCTGACCGAGGCCGAGACGCAGAAGCTGATCCGCATGGAAGACGAGCTGCACAAGCGCGTGATCGGACAGCAGGAGGCCATCGTCGCCGTCTCCAAGTCGATCCGCCGCGCCCGCGCCGGGATCAAGGATCCCAAGCGGCCGACCGGCTCGTTCATCTTCCTCGGCCCCTCGGGCGTCGGCAAGACCGAGCTGGCGCGTACCCTCGCCGAGTTCCTCTTCGGCGACGAGGACGCGATGATCCAGGTCGACATGTCGGAGTACATGGAAAAGCACTCCGTGTCCCGGCTCGTCGGCTCGCCCCCGGGCTACATCGGCTACGACGAAGGCGGCCAGCTCACGGAGGCCGTGCGCCGCAAGCCGTACTCGGTCGTCCTGCTCGACGAGATCGAGAAGGCGCACCCGGACGTCTTCAACATTCTGCTCCAGATCCTGGAGGACGGGAAGCTGACGGACGCCCAGGGCCGCAAGGTCGACTTCCGGAACACGATCGTGATCATGACCTCGAACATCGGGGCCGCCACGATCTCCAAGAACCAGTCTCTCGGCTTCTCGATCGGCGACGAGAGCGGCCTCTCGTACGACGAGATGAAGGAGCGGGTCCTGGGCGAGCTCAAGAAGGTCTTCCGGCCCGAGCTCCTGAACCGGATCGACGAGGTCATCGTCTTCCACAAGCTCACACGCGAGGAAATCCTCGTCATCGTCGATCTGATGATGGAACGGCTCGAGCAGCAGATGGCCGAGCACGAGGCCGAGATCAAGCTCACCCCGGAGGCCAAAGAGCTGCTCGTGGACAAGGGCTACGACCCGACCATGGGCGCAAGGCCGCTTCGCCGCGCGATCCAGCGGTTCATCGAGGATCCGCTCGCGGACTTCGTCCTCGGACGGTCGATCGAGTCGGGCTCGACGATCCTCGTCAACCGGCATCCGGAAAACGAGGACGAGGTCGACATCACGCTGATCCCCGGCGCACCGCCGATCGAGCCGGAGAAGGTCACCGTTCCCGCCGACGAGCCCAAGGGCGAAGACGGCGACGGCGACGCAGAACCCAGCTCAGAGAACTAGCTCTCCCTAATTCGCGCGTCCGAGGTGGCTCCGCCCGAGCTCCCGGGGCGACGCGCACCCCAGCAGGGCGAGCGCCTGGCGGAGCTCGGCCTGCAGGAGCTCGAGGACGCGCTCGACGCCGGCTTGCCCGTCAACGGCAAGGCCCCAGACGACGGGCCGGCCGATCAGCACCGCCCGGGCTCCGAGCGCCAGGGCGATCCCGATCTCGCTGCCTCGCCGGATCCCGCTGTCCATCAGCACCTCCACCCGGTCGCCGACGGCTTCGACAACCTCCGGCAAGGCGTCGAGGGAGGCGACGGCGCGGTCGAGTTGCCGGCCGCCGTGGTTCGAGACGACGATTCCCTGGCAGCCGTGCTCCGCGGCCAGCTCCGCGTCCTCGGCCGTGAGAATCCCCTTGGCGATCACCGGCACCCCGGCCGTCTCGTGGAGCCATTCGAGGTCGCGCCAGGTCAGGCGCGGGTCGATCAGCTCCGCGGCGAGCGCCGGCGTCAGCTCACCGAGATCGCCGAGCGCAGAGCCGTACGTTCGAATCCCGTACTCGGGTTTGAGGGCGAAGCCGGTGCGAAGGTCGCGCTCCCGCCGACCGAGGATCGGCAGATCGACGGTGAAGACGACGGCGGTGAACCCTTGTTCCCGCGCCTGGTCGAGAAGCGATCGCGTCACGCCCCGGTCGGGGTGCCAGTAGAGCTGGAACCAGCGCTGGCCGTCCGGCGCGGCCTCGGCGATCTCGGCCAGGCTCGAGGTGGCGAAGGTCGAGAGGCACATGATCGTCCCCTGCGCCGAAGCCGCCCGCGCGACGGCGACCTCGCCGTCCGGATGCGCCATGCGCTGGTAGGCAACGGGTGACGTGATGATCGGCATTGAGATCTTGTGGCCGAGCACCGTCACTTCGGTCGAGACCGAGCTGACGTCGACGAGGACTCTCGGCCGGAGTCGCCACCGGTCGAACGCCTCGTTGTTGTGCCGCAGCGTGTGCTCGTCCCCGGCGCCGCCGGCGAAATAGCCGAACGACGCCTCGTCGAGCGCCTCCTCGGCGAGGCGCTCGTAGTCTCGGACGTTCAGGGGGCCGTCGACCTGCTCCACGCCGTCAGCTTGGCACGTCTAGCCTGAGCCGCGTGTCGCTCGTGTCCGGCCGCCCGGTGCCGGCGGCCCTGGCGGGCGCCGTCGCGATCGCGTTTTCGGCGATCCTCTACAGGCTCGCCGACGTGTCGCCCTCGACGGGCGCGTTCTTTAGGTGTGCCTACGCGGTCCCCCCGCTGCTCCTGCTCGCGTGGCTCGAGGATCGGAGCCTGGGACGGCGACCATGGAGGACGCGCATGTGGGCCTGGCTCGCGGGCGCCTTCCTCGCGCTGGACTTGATCGTCTGGCACCGCGCGATCGAATACGTGGGCGCGGGGCTCGCCACGGTCCTCGGTAACACCCAGGTACTGCTCGTCGGGTTCGCCGCCTGGTTCCTGTTTCGGGAGCGCCCGTCAAATCGGGCCCTCGCGGCGATCCCGGTTGCAATGGTCGGCGTCGTGCTGATCTCGGGCGTGCTCGAGGAGGGTGCCTACGGCGACGATCCCGAGCTGGGAGTCCTGTTCGGCCTGATGACGGGGCTCGCCTACACCGGGTTCCTGCTCGCGCTTCGCCACGGCGCCAGCGATCTTCGACGTGTCGCCGGCCCACTGTCGGACGCGAGCCTCGCCTGTGCGCTCTTCACGATTCCGGCGGGCCTCGCGCTCGGCGAGCTCGACTTTCTCCCGCCGCTTTCGGCGCATCTCTGGCTGCTCGTCCTCGCTCTCTCGTCCCAGGTCTTCGGCTGGCTCCTGATCACGCTGTCGCTGCCACGGCTGCCCGCAGTTGTGACTTCGGTTCTCCTGACGCTCCAACCTGTGTGCTCGGTGCTCTTCGCGGCCGTGCTCCTGGACGAGGATCCGTCCACCCTGCAGCTGGTCGGCGTGGCGGCGATCCTCGGCGGGCTGCTGCTCGCCTCGGCCACGAGGCGGGAGTCGCCCGAGCCTGCTTAGATACCGCGCCGTGAGCGAGCTCCCCACGTATCCGAGCGAGGCCGCCGAGCGGGAAGCGGCGCAGAGCCCTGAAGGCGAGCGGCACGACCTCGCCGGCTGGGGTCGGCGCCTCGGCGCCTATCTCCTGGACGCGATCGTGATCGCGGTTCCGCTGATCGCGGTCGTCGTGATCGCGCTCTTGGCTGGCGACCCGGAGGACGCAAGCGACGAGTCCTGGGGCGCAGTCGGCATCGCCTACCTGCTCTGGATCCTCGCTCCCTTCGTGTACTTCACCGTCATGCATGGTCGAGCAAGCGGGCAGACGCTCGGCAAGCGATGGCTGGGGATTCGCGTCGCCGAAGATCGGTCGGGTGGATCGATTGGCTATGGCCGGGCGTTTGGACGCTACGCGATCACGGTCGTGTTCGGAATCTTCGTGATCCCGGCGATCCTCGACTATCTCTGGCCGCTCTGGGACAAGAAGAACCAAGCGCTGCACGACAAGGTCGTCGGCAGCGTCGTCGTGAAGGCCTAGCGCCCGACGATCGTGGTCGTGCGGCCGGTCGACCGTCGATGCGGCGAGCCCGACAGGTCTTCGACTGCCACCGGTTGGCGCAGACTCGTCCCACTTCCGCGGCCGTTTCGCGCGGGAATCGGCCGGTCCGCGTCCGCCCTCGGACCTAGACTCGGTCGTCGTGGCTGCTCCGGCGCTCAGGTACGCGTGTAGCGAGTGCGATCGGTCGACCGGGCGCTGGCTCGGGCGCTGCCCCGGCTGCGGGAGCTTCGGGACCCTGGTCGAGGACACGCCGGTCTCTCCGGTCGGAAAGGGAAGTGCCCGGTCGGTCCTGCGGCTCGTCGAGGTCGAGGTCGAGGAAGCGGCGCGGATCCCGACCGGCGTCGCGGAGCTCGACCGCGTCCTCGGCGGCGGGCTCGTGCCGGCATCGCTCGTGCTCGTGGGCGGCGAGCCCGGAGTCGGGAAGTCGACACTGCTTCTGATGGCGCTCGCAGCCATCTCGCGCGAACGGCGCGCGCTGCTCGTGACCGGGGAGGAGTCCGCTGCGCAGGTAAAGCTTCGGGCCGCTCGACTCGGCGGGGCTGAGCGGGTGGAGATCCTCGCCGAGACCGATCTCGACACCATCTGCGCCACGCTCGAGCACGAGCGACCGGCAGTGTGCGTGATCGACTCGGTGCAGACGCTCTACTCGAGGGATGTGGGGTCCGCGCCGGGCTCGGTGTCCCAGGTGCGTGAGGCTGCCGCCCGGCTGCTCCGGGTCGGCAAAGAGTCAGGCGTCGCGCTGTTCCTGGTCGGACATGTGACGAAGGACGGTGCCGTTGCAGGCCCCCGGGTGCTCGAGCATCTCGTCGACTGCGTGCTCCAGTTCGAGGGTGACCGGTACCACGCCCACCGGGTGCTTCGAGCGGCCAAGAACCGCTTCGGATCGACAAACGAGCTCGGGATCTTCGAGATGACCGGCGCCGGGCTCGTCGGCGTGCCGGACCCCTCGCAGATCTTTGGCGGCGCGCGCGAGGAGGAGGTCGGATCGGCGGTCACCTGCGCGCTCGAAGGCACCCGGCCACTGTTGCTCGAGATCCAGGCACTCGTCTCGCCGACCGATCTGGCCATGCCCCGTCGTGTGGCGACGGGGGTGGATCCGAAGCGGCTCGCGATGATCGTCGCCGTGCTCTCGCGTCATGCCGGCCTCGCGCTCGGGCAGGCCGATGTCTTCGTGAACGTCGCCGGGGGAGTCCGGATCGACGAGCCCGGGGCCGACCTCGGCATCGCCCTCGCGATCGCCTCAGCGGCCCGAGGATCAGTCGTGCCTGCCGGGGTGGCGGCGTTCGGCGAGATCGGGCTGACCGGGCGGCTCCGGCCTGCGTCGCAGGGCGACCGGCGGCTCGAGGAGTGCGCGAAGCTGGGCCTGGCGACGGCCGTCGTCCCGGCCGGAACGACGAGCAGGGAGGGCGTGGACGTGAAGGCAGTCGAGTCAATTCGTCGAGCAATCGGCGCCGGGTTGGCGGCGAAGGCAGACTCGTCGGAACCTGCCCCCTAGCAGGGATTTTGGCCATCCGGCGTAAAATCCCTGGAAAAGCTGGCTTTTTTGGTCAACTTCCGGTATAGTTGAGCGCCTTGCCGGCGGATTCGTCACCCGTCGGCTGTTTGACGTAAACGAAGCGCAACCGGGGAGGTCGGGCTTGTACAAGGTCGGCGACAAAGTGGTGTATCCGCACCACGGGGCGGGCACCGTCGTGAAGAAGGAGTCCCGTGAGGTGCTCGGCGAGAAGCGCGAGTACCTGACGATTCAGATCCTTCACAACGACATGACCGTGAACGTCCCAGCCGAGAACGCCGAAGCGGTCGGCTTGCGGAAGGTCATCAACGAGGACACGGTCAAGGAGGTCGTCAAGGCCCTGACCGGAGACGGCACGGTGATGCCGAAGAACTGGAACCGGCGCTTCAAGCACAACCGCGACAAGATGAAGACCGGAGACATCTTCGAGCTCGCCGAGGTCGTTCGGAACCTGTCTCTCCGCGACCGCGACAAGGGTCTCTCAACGGGCGAGAAGCAGATGTTCGTCAAGGCGAAGAAGATCCTCATCAGCGAGCTCATGTACGCGAAGAGCCTTGAAGAGGACGAGACGGCCGAGTGGCTCGACGAGGTCCTGATCTCCGACGCCCCGAAGAAGAAGACGCGCGCCAAGGCCGGCGCGGCCGCCTAACGCCCCCTCCTAGGCTTCGTCCGTGAGCGTCTGGGCCGTCATCCTCGCGGCGGGCCGCGGCGAGAGACTCGGGCTCGATCGCCCCAAGGCGTTCGCGAACCTCCGCGACCGGCCGCTCCTGGCAGAGAGCCTGGAGCGGATCGAGGCCTCCGAGTGGATCGACTCCATCGTCGTCGCCGCGCCGCCCGGCTGGGAGGAGCCGGTCATCCTCCTCGCCGAGGAGCTGGGCTGCGGCAAGGTCGTCGAGGCGGTGACAGGGGGAGAGACACGCTCCGCTTCGGTGGCGTCCGCGCTCTCCGTCGTCCCCCAGGATGCCGCCGTCGTGCTCGTCCATGACGCGGCCCGGCCGGTCCTCGCGGAAGACGTGGTCGAGCGGCTCCTGACCGCGCTCAACGAGGGCTGGGACGGTGCGATCCCCGTGTTGCCGATCTCCGACACGGTTAAGCGGGTCGACGGCGACCGGGTGGTCGAGACCGTCGTCCGGGCTGAGCTCGCGCTCGCGCAGACACCGCAGGCGTTCATCGCTTCGATCCTCAAGGAAGCACTGAGGGGCCAAGCCGATGGTTCCGACTGCTCGTCGCTCGTCGAGGCTCGAGGCGGGCGAGTGAAGGCCGTGCCGGGCGACCCGCGGCTCGTCAAGGTCACGGACCCCGCCGACCTCGAAGCCGTCGAGCGGTTGCTCGGCTGAGGTGATCGTCGACTACCACATGCATTTGCGGGCTCCTGACGAGACGCTCGACCACTCGGTCACGGGGGTGGAGCGGTTCGTCGAGGGCGCGGCCGAGCGAGGCATCGACGAGATCGGCTTCACCGAGCACGTCTACTACTTCACTCAGACGCGACCGCTCTGGTCCGTCCCGAGCCAGGTGAAGCACTGCGCGCACGACATCGAGCCCTACGTCGAAGCTGTAACGGAAGCGAAGCGGCAGGGGATGCCCGTGAAGCTCGGCCTGGAGGTCGACTTCGTTCCGGGCCGAGAGGAAGAGACGAAGGAGCTGCTCGCCCCGTATCCGTGGGACTACCTGCTTGGCTCGATCCATTACCTCGGCGCTGCCGGAATCGACGGCGCACCGACCCTGATCGACGAGGTCGGAGTCGAGGAAGCGTGGCGTCGGTACTACGAAGCCCTCGGCCGCGCATCGGCGAGCAACCTCTTCGACAGCCTCGCCCACCCGGATCTTGTGAGGATGCACGGCCCTGAGCTCCCCTGGGACTGGGACGCGGTCGCAGCTTCGCTCGACGGCACCTGCCTGGAGGTCTCGAGCGCGGGCCTCCACAAGCCGCACGCGAAGCTGTACCCGAACGCCGACCTCCTGGCTGCGGCGCGCGAGCGAGGAACGCCCGTCACGCTGGCTTCCGACGCTCACGTCCCCGAGAACGTCGGTCGCGACCTGGACAGGGCGATCGACCACGCCCGGGCCGCAGGCTACGACTCGGTCACCGCCTTCGACCAGCGGGAAGCACGGCAGGAGCCACTCGGATGAGGGTTGGCCTGGGAGTCGACGCGCACGCCTTCGATGCCGGCGTCCCGCTCGTCCTCGGTGGCGTCGAGTTTCCCGGTGAGCACGGGCTCGCCGGGCATTCGGACGGCGACGTAGTCACGCATGCCCTGATCGACGCTCTCCTCGGGGCTGCGAACCTCGGCGACATCGGCACGCACTTTCCCTCCGACGACGGTCAGCTGAGCGGGATCTCGTCGCTCCTGCTCCTCAGCCGCGCCTATGGTCAGGTGCGAAAGGCCGGCTTCGAGCTCGTGAACGCAGACTGCATCCTGATCGGAGAACGGCCGCGGATCTCCGACCGCCGAGGCGAGCTCCAAGATCGGCTCGCGGAGACTCTCAATGTCGAGCTGGACAAGGTCTCCGTTCGGGCTACGACGACTGACCGGCTCGGTTTCACGGGACGGGGCGAGGGCCTCGCCGCTCAGGCGGTTGCCTTGCTGCGCAAGACTGACTGATCCCGCAAATAGGCTCTTTCACGGCGCGCCCTAGCGCGGCAGCCGCACCGAGGCCCCGGTCGCCTCCAGGAGCCCGTCGCGAACGAGCGACTCCACCGCTTCGCGGTCGAGCCCGGTGGAGCGTCCAGTCACGACGTCCCTGAGTGTCTTCGCCCGTCGCTCCCGGAAGGAGCCTCTGAAACGCGACTGCTTTCGGAGCGGCTCGTAGCGACGACCTCGGGAGGGACAGCGGGAAGCCAGCGGACAGATTCCGCAGCGTGGAATCCGGGCGAGACAGACGTCCCGCCCCAGATCCATCAGCGCTTCGGCCGACGCCGGGCCAAAATCGGCCGCGGTGCGCTCGATCACGCGCATCACGTTCGTGTCGAGCGGTAGCACGTCGTCGTCATGTGCGAATCGGCGGATCGCGTCCGCGGTGTAGCGGCCGACTCCCGGTAGGTCCGTCAGATCAGCCGGCCAACCTCGCTCCGCCACGATTCTGGCCGCCCGGTGCAAGTTGAGCGCGCGGCGGTTGTAACCGAGCCCCTGCCAAGCCCGGATCACATCGTCCAACCCGGACGCCGCCAGCGCCTCGACAGTCGGCCACCGCTGAACCCAGGCCTCGAAGCGTGGAGCGACCCTTGACACCTGTGTCTGCTGGAGCATGACCTCCGACACGAGCACCGCGTAGGGATCCCTTCGGCGCCGCCAGGGGAAGTCGGTGGCGCGCTCCGCGTGCCAGGCTAGAAGCGCGGGCTCCACGGAGAGCCAGACTACTCAGGAGGCTTGCGAAACGCCTCCCCTGACGCAGCTTCCTCTGGCGACGCATCACCTGGCCGCCGTTGCTGTCGTTGCCCACGGCGGTGTTCGATCAGACCGAGGAACCGGGCGGCGGCCGCAGTCCTCGTCGTCACGCCGAGCTTGGCGTAGATGTTCTCGAGGTGCTTGCGCACCGTGCTGGGCGCGAGCCAGAGAAGCTCGGCGGTCTCAGCGTTCGTCTTACCGCGGGCGACCCAGGACAGGACCTCGCGCTCTCTCGCCGTCAGGGCAACCTCCATCGGACTCTCTTCGAGCACGATCGCGTCGTGGGTCCTCTCGATGGTCAGACGGCGGGAGCCGCGCACCCGGACCAGCGGCCCGTCGTCGGTTTCGAGCCATTTGACCAGTACTCTCGGGAGCCTGTCGCGGGGCTCCCTTGGGAAGAAGTCATGGAGAAGACGGCGTGCCGGAGGCGAGGCGAACTCGATCTCGTCCGCAGCCCCAGAAGGACACGCCATGATGGTCTTCGGCCGAAGTCCGGCCGAGCTCGGCAAGGGCCGCGGCGAGCAGGCGACGGGTTCTCGCCGCCTGCCAGAGTCGGAGCAGATGTGGCCGAAGCAGGTCGAGGACGAGCCGGTCGCGTTTCGTGAAGTCGTGACCGACCATGCGGTTGAACAGAAAGGTCTTGAAATGCCACGGCGGTGAAGGGAGGGGGCCTTGAGCTCGTACTCGATGCCCCACGGCCGGAAAAACTCGTCGTAGATACGGCTTTGCCGCCACTCGCGTGGCGTGGTCACGTCCGAAAGCCGCAAGGCGCTCGAGTAGCCGTCTCTCCTCCACTGCTGGCAAATCGGGTGCTCGCCCATCAGCTCCCAGCCCTCGTCCTCGATGTCGCCGGTCTCATCGTCCTCGTCGCCCGGGCGTGGCAGGTACATGAGCGATCGTCGGTGGACGGGGTCGACCTCCGTGTAGGTGACCCAGTCGGCTTCGATCAGGCGTCCTAGCTCGACGAGCAACTCGCCGGTGAAGGGCTGGGCACCGCTGATCGTTTCGGCATCGGCGACAAAACCGAGGAGCCGCTCCGAGTCGCGTCTCGTGAGCGGCACAGCCCAAAGATACGACGAATGACGAATGGACTCCAGCCCTCCCGCAGTTGAGCCTTTCTGAAAAAGCATGAGGAGGATGATTCAGATGCACAGAAGGGCCCTCGCTGTCGCGCTCTTGGGCGTGGCCGCGCTCGTCGCTCCTGCGGTCGGCTCTGCGGACACCGTGACGCAGTGGAACCAGAACGCGGCGACCGCGCTGTACGTCACTGCGGCGCAACCACCGAATGTTTCCGTCCTGCACATGGCGATGGTGCAGGGAGCCGTCTATGACGCGGTGAACGCGATCGACGGCGGCCACGAGGGATATCTGCTCACCTCGCGCGTTGCGACTCCGGGAGACTCGAAGGACGCGGCAGCCGCGACCGCGGCGTACAAGATGCTGCTCAACATCGTCCCGGCGCAGCAGCCCGCGCTTCAGGCGCTCTACAACCTATCGCTCACCGGGATCGCCGACGGCACGGCCAAGGCGCGCGGTGTCGCCGTGGGAGAAGCGGCCGCGGCAGCAATGATCGCGGCGCGGACGGCCGACGGTCGCTTCGGCCTGTTCCGGTTCCTGGCCGGGACGGGACCCGGCGTCTGGAAACCCCCGTTGCCGCCTTTCGCCATTGACCCGAACTCGTGGGTCAAGGACGTGAAGCCGTTCCTGATTGAGCGCGCATCGCAGTTCCGTTCCAGCGGCCCGTACGAGCTGACGAGCCGTAAGTACGCCCGAGAGTTCGACGAGGTGAAGTCGGTCGGCTCGATGACCAGCACGACCCGGACCACGGATCAGACGCAGGCCGCGCTCTATTGGGCGGAGAATCCCCCAAGGACCTGGAACCGGATCGTGAACACGCTGTCCGCCTCGAGGGGACTGTCCCTGGGGGAAAACGCCCGGCTGTTCGCCGAGGTCTACATGACCGCTGCGGATGCCTTCATCGCCGTCTGGGACGAGAAGGCGCACACGTCGTTCTGGCGGCCGATCACGGCGATCCGCGAGGCGGACACCGACGGCAACGGGAGAACCGCTGCTGACACGGCCTGGCTGCCGCTCCTCGCCAATCCGCCGTACCCCGAGCATCCGTCCGGCCATCTGGGCCTCAGCGGCTCGTTCGGGACGACACTCCGGCAGTTCTTCGGGACGGACAGGCTCGCGTGGACCGACACGAACGTCGCCGGGCGCACGCGGAACTTCTCGCGGGTCTCAGATGCAGTCGACGAGATCGTCGACGCACGCATCTGGTCCGGAATCCACTTCCGGAACGCAGACGAGGCCTCGGTCACGATCGCTCGGCAGATCGCGAAGTATCGAGCAAAGCACTACTTCGACTCCGTCCACGAAGACGAAGACGAGGACGAGGACGAGGACGAGGACGACTGACGCTGACCGAAACGGCCGCCCGGCTCTTGCGCCGGGCGGCCGCTAGATTCGGGCGATGAAACGCGTCCGCTTCGCCCCGAGCCCGACCGGGTCGCTCCACGTCGGCAACGCGTTGAGCGCGGTCGTCAACCGGCGCGAGGGCGAGTGGATCCTCCTCCGAATCGACGACACCGATCCCGCGCGCAACGTGCCGGGTGGAGAGGATGCTCTCCTCCGCGATCTCGAATGGCTCGGGCTCGGATGGGACGAAGGCCCGGTGCGCCAGAGCTCGCGCGGGGAGCTCTACGCTGCGGCGGCGGAGCGCCTGGGCGGAGAGCGCTTCGGCCGGACGACGCTCCTCCGCGAGGACGGAACAGCCACCTACCACCTCGCAAGCGTCGTCGACGACTCCGAGTTCGGCATCACGCACGTCTATCGCGGCAACGACCATCGGTCGAACGAGGAGCTTCACCGGCGGCTCCACGACGCGCTCGGGACGACTGCTCCCGAGTACGTCCATCACGGGCTGATCCTCGGCGAGGACGGAAAGAAGCTCTCGAAGCGCGCCGAGGGCGCGACCGTCGGTGCTCTGCGGGAGAGCGGCTTCCCGGCCGAGGCCGTCCGCCGCTACCTCGATGAGCTCGGGCTTCCGCGCCATGACGTCCACTACGACCTGCCTCGCCTTCGCCGCCTCTCCGTCGAGGCGATCGAGGCGATGAGCGACGAGGAGCTCGCGGAGCGCGTCGGGATCCCCCCCGAAGCAGTTGCCGTCGCGCGGGGTGCGCGAGACCTCGGCGAGGCCCGCGACTACGCGGAGCAGGTGCTCGAGGCTCCGGCGCCAGAGGAGAGCGCGTCGCCCGAGACGCTCGAGCGCTTCAGGGAGCTCGCCGCCGGCGAGCCTCGGGCCGTCGTGCGCGAGCTGAAGGCCGTCGGCGGCAACCTGCGCGCCCTCCGTCGAGCGCTGACCGGCCGCGACCGGGGCCCCGAGCTAGCGGCGATACTGGCCGCGCTCTCCCGGGAGGAAGCTCTGCGCCGTGTCGATCAAGCTCTACAACACACTCACTCGTAGCCTCGAGGCCCTGCCGGCCCCACCGGGCCCGATCCGCATGTACTTCTGCGGTCCGACGGTCTACCAGCGGGCCCATGTCGGCAACGCTCGGCCCTTCTTGTTCGGGATGTGGCTTCGCAACTGGCTCCGCGAGCTCGGCTACGAGGCAACGCTCGTCCACAACATCACGGACATCAACGACTCGATCTACGAGGCGGCACCGGGACGGAGCGCGAAGCTCGCAGAAGACGCGACACGGTGGTACATCGAGGACACGAGCGCCTTCGGCCTCGGCATGCCCGAGCACCTGCCGAAGGCGACCGAGATGGTGCCGCAGATCGTGCGATTCATCGAGGAGCTGATCGAGCGCGACTTCGCGTACGCGGTCGAGGGCGACGTCTACTTCCGCGTCGCCCTCGACCCTCGCTATGGCCGCCTCTCGGGCCAGCGGCCGGACCAGGTCGAGGAGCAGGAGCCGAATCCATTGAAGGAGGACTCGCGCGACTTCGCGCTGTGGAAGGCGAACAAGCCGGACGAGGACACGTCGTGGGAGTCGCCGTGGGGCCTCGGCAGACCAGGGTGGCACATCGAGTGCTCGGTCATGGCCGAGGAGCTCCTTGGACCTGCCTTCGAGATCCACGGCGGCGGGCTCGACCTCGTCTTCCCGCACCACGAGAACGAGCTCGCGCAGTCGAGCGCCCTCGGGCGCGAGTTCGCCCGGATCTGGACGCACAACGGAATGCTCCGCTTCACCGGGGAGAAGATGTCGAAGTCCCTCGGCAACTCCGTGACCATTCAGGAGGCGATCCAAGAGTGGGGACGCGAGGCCCTGCTCGTCTTCTTCCTCACCGGCCACTGGAGGAAGCCGATCGACTTCTCCGCCGAGACGGTGACGGCGGCCGCGACCCGGGCGCAGACGCTGAGAGAGGTGTTTCGCAACCCCTCGCAACCCGCCGGCCCGGGCGAGTGGAGCAGTTTCGTCGCGACGCTGTCGGACGACTTCAACACGCCCGAGGCGCTCGCGACCATGCACGGCTGGCGCGACCACGACCTCCTTCGGCGCGCGCTCGCCATCTTCGGTCTCGAATCGCTGGCGGAGACCCGCGAGGCTCCCGCCGAGCTCGTGCAGCTCGCCGAGCGCCGGCAGCAGGCGCGTGGCGACCGAGATTTCGAAGAGGCGGATCGGCTGCGCGGCGAGATCGACGCAGCGGGCTGGGAGGTCCGCGACGTCGCCGACGGCTTCCACCTCGTTCCGAAGTGACGACGGAGCACGTCTATGGCCGCAATGCCGTGCGCGAGGCACTCCGCGGCCCGCGTAGCGTGCGTGAGCTCTGGGCGACCGAGCGTGCGCTTACCATGGAGCCCTGGCTGCGCGAGGCCGACGGCGTTCGTGTTCACACCAAGCTCGAGCGGGATCTGACGGAGGAGGTCGGCAACCGAGACCACCAGGGTGTGCTCGCCCGCTGCGAGCCCTATCGCTATGCCGATGCGCACGAGCTGGCGGCGACAGACCGGCCGCTGCTCGTCTTGCTCGACCAGGTCACCGACCCGCACAACCTCGGCGCGGTCATTCGGAGCGCCGAGGGCGCCGGGGCAACCGGAGTAGTCGTCCCGGCGCACGGCGCCGCGCGCGTCACGCCGGCCGTGTGCCGGGCTTCGGCGGGAGCCGTCGAGCACCTCGCGGTCGCCGTCGTCCCCAATCTCGCGCGGTACCTGAACGAAGTCAAAGGCTCTGACCTCTGGATCTGGGGCGCGGCGGCGGACGGCGACGTCGGTGTCTGGGACGCGGACTTCGGCGACGGCGGAGTCGGCTTCGTGCTCGGAGCCGAAGGGCGAGGCCTGCGGCCGCTCGTCCGCCGGTCCTGCGACGAGATCGTCTCCATTCCACTACTCGGCAAGGTCGCCTCGCTGAACGTCAGTGTCGCAGCGGCGCTGCTCGTCTACGAGGCAAGGCGGCGGCGCGGTGCCTGATCCCACGCTCTACCTCTTCGACGGTTACAACGTCCTCCACGCAGCGGGACTCGAGGAACGGGAGGAGTTGATCGACTCGCTCGCGAGCTTCGTCGCGCTCAGGGGAGCCCGCGGCGTCGTAGTCTTCGACGGTGTGGGGCCGGACGGGCGGTACGGCGCGCTCGAGATCCGGTTCGCGCAGAACGCCGATGCGGCGCTCGAGCGGCTTGCGGCTGAGCACCGGAACCGTGAACGCGTCTGCCTCGTGTCCTCGGACGTGGCAGTGCGCGGCACCTCCGGCCAGGAGGTTGCCAAGATCAGCTCTCGCGAGTTCGCCTCGACACTCGACTCTGTGGAGCACCGCGAGGAACGGCCGAGCCGCCTCGGCGACCGGGTCGACCAGGAAACCCGCGACCAGCTCGAGCGACTGCGCCGCGCGGACAGCTGATCGGGGACCGGTCGTTTCGGGTCCCACGCAAAGGTCCGGGTGGAACAGATTCATTGCAATACGCTTGTAATGTCTCCGACTCACTGCTACCGTCCTGATCAAGTTGCGGTTGAGACTGGTTCGGAACTAGCACGCGAATCAGAAAATCAACAGCGTCAGAGAGACTCTCATGGCCGCCACACCAGCCACCCGGACGTATTCCGCCCAGCGGGCCGAGCGCGAGCTCGCAGACCTTCAGCTAGTCATTCGCGCCCGGAACGGCGACTCGAAGTCGATGGACACGTTGATCCGGCGCTACACCGGCTTCGTGCGCCTCAAGTCGAGCTCGTATTTCCTCGCGGGTGGCGACTCGGAGGATCTGATCCAGGAGGGCCTGATCGGGCTCTACAAGGCCGTTCGCGACTTCCGCTCGGACAAGGAAACGTCCTTCCGGAGCTTCGCCGAGCTCTGCATCACGCGCCAGATCATCACGGCGATCAAGACGGCGACCCGCTTCAAGCACGCGCCGCTGAACACGTACGTCTCCTTCTCCCAGACACCGGCCGGTCAGGAATCGGAGGGTGATTGCACGCTCGGGGACGCCCTTCCAGGCCCGAGCGTCGATGAGCCGTCGATCTGCGTGATCTCGACCGAGGAGCTCCAGAGCCTCGTCTTCTGTCTCGGCACCGGGCTTTCGCCGCTCGAGTCCGACGCGCTGAGGCTCTATCTCGAGGGCTCGTCGTACGAAGAAATGGCCGTGGACCTGGAGGTCGACACGAAGACGATCGACAACGCGCTGCAGCGGGTCAAGCGCAAGATCCTGCAGCACCAGGAAACACGCCAGGTTCTGCAGTAGGCCGGGCTACCATCCGAGGAGCGCCGGAGTAGCTCAGCTGGTAGAGCACTGCTCTTGTAAAGCAGATGTCGTCGGTTCGAGTCCGACCTCCGGCTTGAGGAGGGCTTGATGCGTAATTCCGCCGGGTCGGATGACGCCCCAGACACAGCGCCGGATCAGCACGTTCCCGCGAACACGTAGCCCTGCTACGCGCCGCGAACGACCGCACTGCCCCGCTTGGTCCGGAACGCCCCCGGCTACGGCCGAATTTCACATCAACCCTCTAGCTTCCGAGCGCCTGCTCGAGATCGGCCCAGATCTCGTCTGCGTCTTCCAGCCCGACGCTGAGGCGCACGAGGTTCTCCGGCACACGGTCGCCCTCCCAGCGCGCGCGGGTTTCCAGGACGGATCTGGTGCCGCCGAGGCTTGTGGCGTTCCTGATCATCCGCACTGAGGTCTCGACTCCGCGCGCCGCCTCTGCGCCTCCCGCGACGTCGAAGGACATGAGCCCGCCGAAGCCCGGGTAGCGGACGCGCTCGACTGCCGGATGGCTCCCGAGCCGGCGGGCGACTTCTCTCGCGTTCGCGGTGTGGCGCTCCATCCGAAGCTCCAGCGTCTCGAGGCTTCTGGCGAGGAGCCACGCGGCATCGGGCGCCGCCACGATCCCCGAACGGCTCCGGAACTCCTTCAGACGCTCGTAGTCGTCCTCCGACCGGCAGACGACGGCGCCGAGGAGCACGTCGTGGTGCCCGCCCAGGAATTTCGTGGCGCTGTGCAGCGAAAAATCCGCGCCTTCCTCGAGCGGACGGAGGTAGACCGGGGTGGACGCCGTGGCATCGACGACAACCGGCGCCGAGTGGGCGACCGCAGCATCCAGATCCGGCAACGTGAGCATCGGGTTGGACGGTGACTCCACCCAGACGAGATCGGCGCCCGCCGGAGGGGGGCCGGTCTGATCGAATTCGAGCATGCGTAGGCCCCAGTGTTCGAGGGCCAGCATCAGGGTGGGCGTCCCGTAGTACGCGTCCTTCGCAACCGCGACCGTTCGTCCCGACTCGAGGAATGTCAACAGGAGAGCGGTCGTTGCACCCGATCCCGAAGGGAAGAGCAGGGCGTGCCCGCCGTCGAGCTCCCCCAGTCGGCGCTCGGCCTCGACCCCCGCCGGGTGTGAGTATCGCTGGTAGTAGAAGTCGCCCGGCTCCCCCTTCTCGTATGGCCAGGTGGTCGAGCGGTCGAGCATTGCCTCCGACTCTAGTTAGGCTCCGCCGGTGGCGGCGACCGACGACCAAACCGACTCGACGCAGGGAAGGCTCGACCGGCTGAACGAGCTTCGCGAGGAGGCGCTCCACCCTGCGACCGAGAAGGCCGTCGAGAAGCACAAGGCCCAGGGCAAGCTCCTCGCCCACGAGCGGATCGAGAAGCTGCTCGACCCGGGCTCGTTCGTCGAGCTCGACCGCTACGTGCGCCACCGGAATCCGGACT
>Ga0136614_10000863_pt1 | contig 16697 bp, 15 predicted proteins | sample AntDrymUQ2792106_2_FD_106643 | JGI IMG/M metagenome (GOLD analysis project Ga0136614, IMG submission 106643) | Polar desert sand microbial communities from Dry Valleys, Antarctica - metaG UQ279 (21.06) | ecosystem: Environmental > Terrestrial > Soil > Desert | place: Antarctica: Dry Valley... | reverse complement strand
GGCGAGCGCATAAGCGACCAGCGAGCCGGCACCGGAGCCGCGCCCCGGCCCGACCGGAATGCCCTCTTCACGTGCGAAGCGGATGAAATCGGCGACGATGAGGAAATAACCGGCGAACCCCATATGCGTGATGACCTCGATCTCCCGCTCCAGGCGCTCCCAGTAGCGCCCGCGCTCGCTCTCGCCGCCGGCCGGGAGGGTCTGCTGCAAGCGGCGATCGAGACCCGCGCCGGCGACGCGACGGAGGTGCGCCTCAAGACCTTCGCCAACGGGAGTAGGGAAATCGGGCAGATGGTGGCGGCCGAGCCCGAGCTCCAGGTTGCAGCGTTGCGCCAGGCACACGGCGTTTTCCAAGGCCTCGGGGATGTCCGCGAACAGCGCCGCCATGTCCTCCGGCCCCTTGAGATACTGCCCCTGGCTGTAGCGTCGCGGGCGCCTGGGATCGTCCAGCATGCGGCCCTCGTGGATGCACACCCGGGCCTCGTGGGCCTCGTAGTCCTCGGGCATGAGAAAGCACACGTCGTTGGTGGCGACCACGGGGACATCGCAGTCGGCCGCGAGCGCCAGCGCCCCTTCGAGGTAGGCCTCCTCCCGCGCACGCCCGGTGCGCTGCAACTCGATGTAAAAGCGCTCCGGGAAAGCCGCCAGCCACTCCTCGAGCCGGTACCTGGCCACGGCGTGACCGCGCTTGGCGAGCACCTGCCCGACCTCGCCGGCGAGCCCGCCCGAGAGCAGGATGAGCCCCTCGGCGGCCTCGTCGAGCCACCCCCGCCGCACCAGCGGGATCCCCTGGGACTGCCCCTCGGTGTAGCTCCGGGTCACGAGCCGGGTGAGGTTCCGGTAGCCGCTCTGGTCCTGGCACAAGGCCACGATGCGGGTACGCTCCGAAGCGCCGCCGCGTGCGCCGGCGCCGCCCTGGACCCATAGATCCGCGCCGATGATGGGCTTCACCCCCCGCGCCTGGGCCGCACGATAGAACTTGACGAGCGAGAAGAGCGCGCTCTGATCGGTAACCGCCACGGCCGGCATGCCGAGCGCGGCCACGCGCTCGACGAGCTCGTCGATGCGGATGATGCCATCGACGAGCGAATACTCGGTGTGGACGTGGAGATGGACGAACATCGGGGCTTGGGGCTGGAGCTTGAGGCAGCCCATGTTACGACATCACGGCAGCACCGGCCGGGGTGTCCCCTCCCCCCATTGCGCTCTGGTCACCTTGCCCCCAAGAGCCTATCCCAAAAGGGGCACGCGTCGGCTTGACGGGGTTCTGATCAGGGTGCATGGTGGGACTGCACGGGGTAACGAGCCCCGCCCTTTTTGTCCCTGGGGTGGACCATGGCCAGACTGACACTATAGAGGTCTCGGAAGACGTCGATGCCCTCCTGCGCGATCTGGCGCGGGCGGAGAAGATCGACAAATACGAGGTGATCCGGCGCGCGCTGGCCCTCTACCAGTACGTGCACCGGGAGGCCGTTGAGCAAAAGCACAAGCTCTCGATCACCGACGACCACGATACGATCATCAAGAACATCGTGTTCCGGTAGCACGCCGGCATGGACGCGTCCCCGGTGCCGCGGACCGGCGGCCCTGCCGCTGGCCGAACCGCGGATGTCTCGGTGTCGGACTTCTCGCGAGACGTGCGGCCGGAAGAGGACCGAATTTCCGAGATCGCGGGGCGCCTCGGGTCGGTACGGCCGCCGAGCTTCCAGGAGCTGGCCGGTGCCCGGCTCGCTACCTTGGTGCTCGGGGTGATCTGTGGCCTCGCGGTCGCGTTTCTAGTCACGTGGTGGTGGACGCGCCCCTCGCTCGCGGAGGTCCAGGCCCTCTTCGGCTCGTCTGGCTCCGCCAAGGACGTTCTGGAGGCCCTGCAGGCGCTGCGCAGCGTGCACTTCGGCGAGCTCCGCGACCTCTTCCAGATCGTCGTCCTGTCGGGGCTCGTGCCCTTGTTCACGCTCCTCGCCGGCTACGTCTTCGGCTCGCACCAGCGCGATAAGGGGCCGTGAGCCGGGCTCCGGTCCTCTACATCGGGGCCGCCGCGCCGCTGGTCGAGCGGGCGCGCGACTGGACGGTGGCCGTGCCCGGCGCGACGGCGCAGGCACGGCAGCAGGCCTTGGCGACCTTCCCGGTGCTCGATGAGATCGGGGCGTATGGCTTGGCGACATCGGAAGGGTTCGAGGCGCTGCGTTTCCGTACCGGCCGACAGGTGAACCAGGCGCGTGTCGGAAAGGCCCTTCAGGGCTGGCAACCGGGCGCGCCGATCGAGTGGGCGGACCGGGTCGAACCCATCCCGCCCATCGATCACCGCCTAGGCATCGCCGCGCTCCGGGAGGCCCTGCGCGGGCTCCCGGTCGCCATTGAGGTGCGAATCGGGCTCACGCTGCAGGCACTTCAGAGAGACCTCGCGCGGCTACGCCCGGAGCTACTGCTCCTCTACTGCCACGGCACGGAGGAGCTCGTTGCTGTTCGAGGATGGCCGGGGGGCGGCGGAATACGTCTCGGGGGCGCGGGTGTTCGGGCTGTTCAATCCGAGGCCGCGGGTGCTGGTCCTCAACGCTTGCTACTCGGGCACCGTGCTGGCGCGGGCCAAGGAGCGTGCCGATTGGCGGGATGCCGCCATCGTGTCTATCGATTCCGCTACGCCGCTCGAGGTCGGGGCGGGTACGGCCTTCCAGACCATGTTCTACGAGGGGCTGCTCCGCGGGCAACCGGTAGAGGCGGCCTTCAAAGCCGCGCAGCGCTATGTGGCCAACGATCCCAAGTTCGGCGACTTCTCCGTTCCGGCCACCGAGACTCCGCCGAGCCAGAAGTTCCGCCTCCAGCCGGGCGGCGAGCCGGTAGCCCTGGTCCCGTCGCCAGCCGCCGCCGACGCCTCCGAGGTCCGGCTTGAGACGCCGCATGTGCGCCGCATCCGCCGCTCCTCGGACCGCTTCGTCGGGCGCCGGGAGGAGCTGGCGAGTGCCCTCGAAGCGCTCTTGCCGCTCCCGGCCGGGGTGCGTCGCGCCGGGCCTGGTCGCGTGGTCACGCTCACCAAGGAAGGCGGGATCGGTAAGACCGCGATGGCCGGCGAGCTCGCCGACTGGTGCGTCGAGCGCGAGGTGTTTTCGGGCGGGGTATACGAGCTGGCCTGCGAAACCTACGCGAGCGCCGAGGCGTTTTTAACTCGGCTCCTGGAGGTCTCGGGCGTTCCGCTCGCCGAGCAACGCGGGGACCTGATGGCGCTGCTGCGAGGCTGGTTTTCCGAGCGCTTCCCGGCCGAGCAGCCGGCGCTTCTGGTGCTCGACAACCTGGACGATCTCTTCGCCGGCGCCTCACCGGCCCGTATCGAAGCCGAGAGGCTCATCGAGGCGGCGCTGGATAGCGCCCCGTCCCTGCGCGTCCTCGCCACCTGCCGCTGGCCGCTGGGCCTCGCCGAGCACGAGCGCCCCATCGAGGTCCCGCCGCTCCGCGCCGACGAGGCGCGGGATGTGTTCATCGAGAACCTGGCAGGACCCGCCCACCAGACCGAGGTGAGGGCCACCTGGGACCGTCCGGACAGCGCGGTCCGCGAGCTCATCGACAGGCTCTCGGGCCGGCACCCACATGCCATGGTATTGCTCGCGCGCCAAATGCGCCGGCCGGGCATGACCTTGCAGATGCTCCGCGACGAGGCGCGCGACGACCTGCTCAAGGTCCTTACCGATCGTACGCGGCCGACGATGAGCAGGACCGGATGAAGAAGGCCGAGGTCTCTTACGGCCTCTCCTACCGGCACCTCTCCGAGCCCGCCAAGCGGCTCTTTGAGCGCCTGTCCAGGTTCCCGGGTGGCGTCTGGTGCGGGGAGCCGGCGCACATGCTGCCCTGGGACGCCCTCCTGGCCAGGGCTGGCGGGGGCTGATCGAGAAGGAGCTGGATCACTATGCCCTCCTGCACTGGGAGCCGGATGCCGGCGATGGCGCCTCGGGGCGCTTCGTCATGCTGCCCTCGCTTTTGGAGTTCGCGCACCGGAAATATCGCGACGCCGATCACGCCGAATGGGAGCCCGGCTGGATGAGAGGTTGGCTCGAGACCGTCCAAACCTGGAACGTGTGGCTCTCCGGACGCGCGCGCGGGGACCTTTCCTCGGAGGAACGCGCTGCTTTCGCGCGCCGCGAGCTCGCCGCGCGCCTCTTCGAGGCCACGCAGGCGAACGCGCTCGCGGCCTTCGACCATGCCTGCGGCTCCTTGTCCGATACCTGCCCGTGGCTCTCGGCCATGAACGAGTTCCTCAGGCTTTCCGGTCAGAGGCTGCTGCGCCGTGGGCTGGCAGAGCGGACTGTGCGGGTGCAGCGCGCGCGCCGCGTCGAGAAAGACCTGGCGTCCTGCCTCGGGATTCTAGGGATCGCGCTCTCTGACCTCGGCGAGCGCGATGCAGCGCGAAACGCCTTCGAGGAGGCCCTCGAGATACGCCGCCCCCTCGCCGCGGCCGACCCGATGGCCTACGAGCCCGATGTCGCCACGACCCTGAACAACCTCGGCAACGTGCTCGGCGCCCTCGGCGAGCGCGATGCGGCTCGAAAGGCCTGCGAGGAGGCCCTCGAGATACGCCGCCGCTTCGCCGCCGTCTACCCGACGGACTACGAGCCCGGTGTCGCCGCGATCCTGAACAACCTCGGCAACGTGCTCGGCGCCCTCGGCGAGCTCGATGCGGCTCGAAAGGCCTGCGAGGAGGCCCTTGCGATACGCCGCCGCCTCGCCGTGGCCGACCGGATGGCCTACGAGCCCGATGTCGCCGCGACCCTGAACAACCTCGGCAACGTGCTCGGCGACTTGGGCGAGCACGAGCCGGCGCGAGATGCCTACGAGGAGGCCCTCGTGATCTACCGGCCGCTCGCGCAACGACTGCCCCAGGCGTTCGGATCGACGGGCTCCTTCCGGGCCAGGTCTCGCTCCACCTCACGCGCGGCCTTGAACCCATGGATCCAGGCGAGCACGTCTTCTTTTTTCATCCGTGTCGTCATCCAACCGATACCGAAGGGACCCGTTACCGACCAGCTCGGCAGGGAGCTTATAGTGTAACTGTGGCCGGAGCGCAAAGGCGTCCCGCGTACTAAGCACCGGATACCGACCGCAGAGCTCACCCATGAGCCCTGCAGCCCCACCGCGGTCCGCCAAATAAGTGCTTGCCGGCCCGGCGCGGACCCGCCCAACCCTATCGTTGGATAAATTGCGCTTACCTGGGGATCTCAGGCAGCTTGCAAAGCCTGGAGGTAGTGCAACAACTCCTCCTGGACCGCGGGATTGGCGGACATGCTGAGGGTGAGGTGTCCCTGAGGTCGAATGAGGCGGCCGGCGCGCTGGATGATCCTGCACCGAAACGTATCCAGGCGTTCGAATACCCACATCTGGATCTACCGAACGCAGGCTTGCCGCGTTACTCGGCGGGCAGGCTGACGCGAACCAAGAGGCCGGAATGATCAGACGGCTCCGTCAGCACAACGGTACCATCGTGCTTTTCCACCACGGTCTTCACGATCGCGAGCCCAAGCCCGCTGCCAGTCGGCACATCGTTGCCGGGTGGACGGTAGAAGCGGTCGAATACGCGCTCGCGCTCCGCGTTCGGAATGCCGGGGCCAGTATCGCTGACTTCCAAGATGACACAAGCCGCCTCGCGCGCCACAGCCACATCGACGCGCCCACCTTCCGGGGTATAGCGGATGGCATTGTCGATGAGATTGCGCAGCATGATGCGAAGCGCATTGCCATCGCCATGCACCGTAGCCCGCTCGCTTCTCACCATGCCGAGATCGATGCGCTTGGCTTCAGCAAGCGGGAGCTTCTCCTCGATCAGCAATCGCGCGAGTGCATCCAGGTCTACCTGTTCGACTGGGCGCGTCGTGCTGTCAGGCTCCTGACGCGCGAGCGCGAGTAACTGTTCGACAAGATGCGCTTCGCGTTTAAGGCTCTCATGCAGTGCTGCGAAAGCGGTGACCCGTTCCGCTTCGGTGCGCGCGCCTTCCGCGAGCTGGGCCTGCAGCTGCAACGCCGTGCGCGGCGTGCGCAGCTCGTGAGCCGCATCGGCGACAAAGCGGCGCTGCGCGGAGAGCGCATTGGCCAAGCGCTGCAACAGCCGATTGATTGCCCCGACCAGAGGTATGATCTCGGTGGGTGTCCTTTCTTCTACGATCGGCTCCAGCAAATCGGGCGAACGGGTCTGCACGGCAGAGGCAATCGCGCGCAGCGGGTTTAGGCCCCGGCCCACCGCAACCCAGATGAACAATCCAAACAACGGAATCGCAGCAAGCACCGGCAGCAGCACCCAAGTGGCTGCCTCCCACGCGATGGTGCGCCGCACATTGAGCGGCTGCGCTGCCTGAAAGATATGCCCGCGCTGCTCCACGCTGAATACGCGCCAATCCTCTGAACCACTGCGCACGGTTGCGATGCCGCGTTGGGCGCGCTCGAACAAACGCGCGTGTGGGTGTGACAAATACACGCGTTGGCCATCATCGGTCCATACCTGCATGATGAAGTCAAATTCGTCGTCTTCTTCCAATCCATCTTAGCTTTGCGCCTCGGGGAACGCATGATCTCGAAGCGACAGCGCCAGCTGCTTTAGATGGTAGTCGAATACCTCGCCGATCTCCTCGCGGGCGAAAAAATAGACGCCAGCCGACAACGCGACGCCGACGATCAACACACCGATGAGAAGCGAAACGAGTAGCGTGCGGCGAATGGAAATCATGCGGGCTTCACCATGCGGTAACCCACCCCCCGCAACCGTGCCGATGAGGTCGGCGCCGATCTTCTTGCGTAGTCTGGACACGTGCGCCTCGACCGAATTGCTTTCCACTTCCTCGTTCCAGCCGTAGAGCCGCTGCTCCAGCTGACTGCGCGAGAGGATCGCTCCCGGCCGCTCGAGTAGCGCCTCAAGCAGCGCGAACTCGGTGGCCGACAGATCGATGTCGCGATCCCCACGAGTCACTTGGTGAGCAATGGGATTGAGCACGACATCGGCAAATGTCACCAACGGATCCGCACGCCCCGCTTGCCGCCGCAAGAGCGCATGCACGCGAGCAAAGAGCTCATGGAGGTCGAAGGGCTTGACCAGATAATCGTCCGCGCCGCTATTGAGGCCCAGCACGCGGTCGGGCACGGCATCGCGCGCCGTGAGGATCAGAATGGGGACGTGGCCGCCCTTGCGCCGCAACGCCTTGAGCACTTCGATACCGTCTTTGCGCGGCAAGCCCAAGTCGAGCAAGATGAGTGCGTAGTCGTCATTGGCTGCGGCAAGCTCTGCTGCAACCCCGTCTTTGACCCAATCCACAGTGAAGCCCTCGCGGCGCAATCCGGTGCGCACGCTCTCCCCAACCATCCCGTCGTCTTCGACCAGCAGAAGTCTCATGAGCTATCCACCAAAAAGCAGTCCGCGCCCTGGCGGGAGAGACCGCCACGGCGCGAACGGCGTTAAGAGAACGAGAAGTACGGACCGCTTCGTCCTCGAGAACTACCTTCAACGTTTGCGGTTCAGTGGTCCTCGGCCACCACAATATTGCTAAACAGACGAGGTGTCCCCGCCGGCGGGGGGGGGGGGCGGACATTAGTCGTTATCTTCCTCGTCGTCCTCCCGTTCTTGCCTTGATCATCGGGCTTATCGGGCTTCGCGCTCAAGACAGCACCGGTCGTGGCGTCTATCTTAACGTCCATGGCGGTCGCGCCTTTCATAACCTCGACTTCGTAGACAAGCTTGCCATTCTCGTCTTCGAGCTCCGCTTGCACCGCTTTGCCCTGGGTGTGCTGCTCGGCGGCGGTAATGGCCTGGTCAAGCGCCACGTTCGCTTTCGCCAGCGTAGCGTTGTCGATTTCGTCGTCCGAGCTGTTCTTACCCGCGTATACTGCGGCAGCCGCGAGCGCCGCCGCGGTAAGCGCGCCGATGATTGCCAGTTTCGATCTAGCCATGTTAAGTCTCCATCAGGTTGAGAATGCGGCGAGGCACCATCGCCCCGTCGTGAAATGCACTGTATTCTCCTACCCTGAAGCGAACCTGAACTTTAGGTCTGCAATCACGCGCCTCCCCCCACCGAGAAGACACCACGCTTGCGGCACCGCATTGAATATCCTATTCTTCTTAATAAAGTCCTTCGGCGGCTGTCCCCGGCAAGATCGAGTGTTCTCGCTAGCATGGCCAGCGATCGCGCTCAGCGTCGTCCCCCTCCTGATTCTCGCGCTCGCCGCGTGCGGGCGCGAGTCCCCGCCACCGCAGCGCTTCGAGGCGGGCCGACTCGGCCGCGTCGAGCTGCTCCGACCGAACGATGTGCCCCGGGCGTTGGTGCTGCTGCTGTCGGACGAGAGCGGCTGGTCGGCGGAGTGGGAGCGCGCAGCGCGGCGGCTTTGCGTCGAGGGGCAGCCGTGATCGGCATCGACCTACCCGTCTATCTCGCCGGCCTGCGCGCGAGCGACGACGGCTGTCACTATGTGATCTCGGAGATCGAGGATCTGAGCAGGCGCGTCCAGCGCGATCTCGGCACCGAGGAATACCGATCTCCGATCCTGGCCGGTGTCGGGGAAGGCGGCTCCCTCGCCTATGCGGCGCTCGCGCAGGCGCCGGCCGCGACGCTCGCCGGCGCCGTCGTCGTCGACCCCGCGCCGGCTCTCGCCACGAAGGTGCCGCTCTGCCCCGGGGCGCCCTCGAGACCCATTCCCGGCGATGGCTTCGCCTACGCCGGCAAGCCCGACCTTCCGGGCTTCCTCCGCATCTCCTCGCGCACGTCGCTCGCGCCGGACCTCGCCGCCCTCGCCGCGGAGGACGTGGCGCCGGCGGGTCCGGGAACGGCGGCCGATCGGCTGGTCGCGCTCGTCGCCTCCGCCCTCGACGCGCGTCGAGACGGCACGGAGTCGCTCTCGGGCCTCCCACTCGTCGAGCTCCCGGCTGCCAGCCACGGCGCCTGGATGGCGGTGATCTACTCGGGCGACGGCGGCTGGCGCGACCTCGACAAGACAGTGGGCGAGCTCCTGGCGCGCGAAGGCGTACCCGTCGTGGGCGTGGACAGCCTCCGCTACTTCTGGTCCGAGAAGCCGCCCGAGCGCGTGGCCGCCGATCTCGCGCGCGTCCTCCGACACTACGGAGAGGCGTGGAACGCCAAGCAGGTCGCGCTGATCGGCTACTCGTTTGGGGCGGGCATCGTGCCCTTCGCCGTGAACCGCCTTCCAGAGTCCGAGCGCTCCCGCGTCGTCCAGATGACGCTGCTCGGGCTCGGTCCGCGCGCGCCCTTCAAGTTCAAGGTGAGCGGCTGGCTCGGCCAGCTGGGGGTCGACGTCGATCCCTACCAGGACGCGCCGCTGGTCTTGCCCGAGCTCGTGCGCGTCGACCCAGCCCTCGTGCAGTGCGTCTACGGCGAGGAGGAGAAGGACACCCTCTGTACGGCGCCGGAGCTCCGGGGGATCGAGACCATCCGCACCGCGGGCGGCCACCACTTCGACGGTGACTACACCGCGCTTGCGCACCGCATCCTGGACGGGCTGCGGAGGCGCGCGCCTGGGGGAGGCGCGCCGTGAAGGAGCGCTTCGCAACGGCGCTCGGCCCCTTTCTCGGACTCGCGCTCTTCGCACTGGCGGCCTGGATCCTTCATCACGAGCTCTCCGAGTACCACTACAGCGACGTGGTCGGGCACCTGGCGGCGATCCCCCACCGAGACGTGGCGCTCGCGATCGCCCTCACGATGCTCGGCTACCTCCTGCTCACCGGCTACGACACGCTCGCGCTTCGCCGGGTCGGGAGTCCGCTCTCGTATCCACGAATCGCGCTGGCCTCGTTCATCGCCTTTGTCTTCAGCCACAACGTGGGTCTCTCCTTCTTCGGCGGGAACGCGGTCCGCTACCGCATGTTCACGAGCTGGGGCGTCACGGTCGGCGAGCTGGCGCGCGTCATCACCTTCAACGTCATCACCTTCTGGCTCGGCTTCCTCGCGCTCGGCGGCACCGTGCTGCTGCTGGAGCCGCTGCCCATCCCCGGAGCGTGGCATCCACTCTTCGCGACGAGCCGCCCGATCGGAGCGGTCTTCCTAGCCACGCTTCTCGTTTACGGGATCTCGACGCTGCGAAATCAGCGCAAGCTGCGCTTCCGCGGGTTCGAGCTGGAGCAGCCCGGGCCCGCCTTCACGGCCGCGCAGCTCGCGCTGTCCTCGCTCGACTGGGCGGTGGCGGCGGCCGCCCTCTGGGTGCTGCTGCCGGACGCACCGGGGCTCGGCTACCCGACCGTGCTCGGCGCATTCCTGCTTGCGCAGGTGCTCGGCCTCGTGAGCCACGTCCCGGCCGGTCTCGGTGTCTTCGAGATGGCGATGGTGTTGCTGCTCGCGCCCTGGCTCCCCGGCGACCAGGTGCTCGGCTCCGTCCTGGCTTACCGCATCGTCTACTACTTCTTCCCGATGCTCCTCGCCGTGGGCCTCTTCCTCGGTTACGAGCTCGTGCAGCGCCGCCAAGGGGTCGCGCGCGTGCGCGACCTGCTTGCGCAGTGGATCCCGGCGCTGGTGCCGCGCTTCTTGGTGCTCGCGACGTTCGCCGCCGGGGTGCTCCTCTTGCTCTCGGGCGCGACGCCCCGCCGCGCCCGGACGCCTGGAACGGCTCGCGGGTCTGCTGCCCCTTCCGCTGCTCGAGGTATCGCACCTGCTCGGCAGCGTACTGGGCGTCGGGCTGCTCCTGCTCGCGCGCGCGCTCCAGCAGCGCTCCGACGCGGCCTACTGGGCGACGCTGGCCCTGCTCGGGGGAGGGGCTGTCGCCGCGCTCGCCAAGGGGCTCGACTGGGAGGAGGGGCTCGCGCTGGCGGTCCTGGCCGCGGCGCTCGCGCCTAATCATCGCTGGTTCTACCGGCGCAGCTCGCTGCTCTCGCAGTCGTTCTCGCCGAGCTGGATGGCCGGCATCGCCGCGGTCCTGATCGTGACGGGCTTCGTCGTGGTGCTCGCGTATCGTCACGTCGCCTACGCGCACGAGCTGTGGTGGCAGTTCGAGCTCGACGCGCACGCGCCCCGCTCGCTCCGCGCGCTGGCCGGCGGCGTCCTCGCGCTCGGCGTCTTCGCGCTCGCGCGGCTGCTGCGGCCCGCGTCACCGCCGGCCGCGCTGCCGACGTCCGAGGACCTCGACCGTGCCGCCGCGCTCGCGAATACCTCGCGGCGCTGCAACGCCTTCCTCGCGCTGCTCGGGGACAAGCGGATCCTCTTCCACGAGCAGGGCGCCGGTTTCCTGATGTACGGCGTGCACGGGCGTGGATGGGTCGCGGTGGGCGACCCGATCGCGGCCGAGCCCGACGCGCGGCGCGAGCTGGCGTGGCGCTTCGTCGAGGAGGCCGACCGCCACGGCGGCGTCGCCGCCTTCTACGAGGTCGGCGCCGACGACCTCCCGCTCTATCTCGACCTCGGACTCCAGCTCCGCAAGCTCGGCGAGGAGGCCCGAGTGCCCCTCGAAGGTTTCTCGCTGTCCGGCCACTCGCGCGCGAAGCTGCGTCAGGCGGGAAACCGGATGGCCCGCGAAGGCGCCGCCTTCGATCTCCTGGCCGCCAAGGAGGTGCCAGCGCTGCTCGACGAGCTGCAGGGGATCTCCGATCAGTGGCTGGCCCGCAAGAACACGCGCGAGAAGTCCTTCTCGCTCGGCCGCTTCGACCGCTCCTACCTGGCGCGCCTACCGGTGGCCGTGGTGCGCAAGGACGGGCGCATCGTCGCATTCGCCAACGTCTGGGCCGGCGAGGTGAAGGAGGAGATGTCGCTCGACTTGATGCGATCCGCCGACGACGCGCCGCCCGGGGTGATGGAGTACCTGTTCGCCCAGCTGATACTATGGGGACACGCGCAGGGCTATCGCTGGTTCAGCCTCGGCATGGCGCCGCTCGCCGGCCTCGAGGAGCACCGGCTCGCGCCACTGTGGAACAAGCTCGGCGCGTTGCTCTTCCGCCACGGCGAGCACTTCTACAACTTCCAGGGCCTGCGTGCGTTCAAGGACAAGTTCGATCCGACCTGGGAGCCGCGCTACCTGGCTTCGCCCGGTGGCCTTGCCACGCCATTCGCGCTCGGGCACGTGGCCGCGCTCGTCAGCGGCGGCGTGTCGGGCGTGGTGACGAAGTAGCGCCCCTGGGCGGGCAGAACGGTCAACACCACTCCCAAGTAAAGATGTGGCTGGCCCTTTGGTGCTCCGGCTTCAATCCGCTGGCACGTCGAGCTCCGCGTGGACCATCTGGCATTCCCGGTACAGCTCCAACACCTCGGGCACGAGCGTAAACGACTGGACGACCTTCTCGAACGCGCCTCCGGGCCTCAAGAGCTGGGGGCGTCCTGTTTGGCGGTGTGCGTGTGCATGCGTACCTAGTAGTCAGTCAAGATAGGCACGTCATTCCGGCATGGATTGCCGGAATCCAGAGCACATGGACGTAGCTGCTGTCTTGCATCCTGGACCCCGGCAATCCCTGCCGGGGTGACGAATCACTGATTTCTCGATAAGGAGCATTACTCCGGCCGGGCTGCCCTAATCGCCCGCGAGCTTCGCGTGTTCCGGAATGCCAGAGGCGCTTCCGATCCGGCCGGCGAGGACTTGGCCGCTTGCTCGATGGCGGCGAGCACGCGGTCGTGGTGCGGGGAGAGATCGCAGACGGGATCGGCGTTTTCCGCGTCCCCGGTCAAGAGATAGGCCTGGCAGCGGCAGCCTCCGAAGTCCTTGAAACGCTCGGGGCAGGTCCGGCACGGCTCCTTCATCCAGTCGAACCCTCGAAACCGGTTGAAGGCCGGCGATTCGTTCCAGATCCAGGCGATGTCGTGCTCGCGCACGCTCGGGAATTGGATCCCCGGCAGCTCGCGGGCCGCGTGGCAGGGGAGGGCGGTGCCATCCGGGGCGATGGTGAGGAACACCGCCCCCCAGCCGTTCATGCAGGCCTTGGGGCGGGTCTCGTAGTAGTCGGGGACGACGTAGTAGATCTTCATCCGGCCCTGGTAGCGGGCCTGGTAGTCGTGGGCGATCGCCTCGGCCCCTTCGAGCTGGGTGCGGGTCGGCAGCAGGCGGTCGCGGTTATGCAGCGCCCAACCGTAGTATTGGGTGGTCGCAAGCTCCACGTAGTCGGCCTGTAGATCCACCGCGAGCCGCAGCATGTCCTCGATGCGATCGATGTTGTCGCGGTGGATCACGAAGCACAGCACCATCGGATAGCCCGACTGCTTGACCGCCCGGGCCATGGCGAGCTTGTGCTCGAAGGCGTCGCAGCCGGCGATGAAGTCGTTCTGCGCCTTTTCGCTCGACTGAAAGCTCAACTGGATATGGTCGAGCCCGGCCTCGCGAAATGCCTGGACGCGCGCCGCGTCCATGCCGAGGCCCGAGGTGATCAGGTTGGTGTAGTAACCGAGCGCCCGGGCATGGGCGATCAAGGTCTCGAGGTCGCGGCGGACCAGGGGCTCGCCGCCCGAGAAGCCGAGCTGAGTGGCCCCCATCGCGCGGGCCTCCGTCAGCACTCGCCGCCACTCCTCGGTCGTCAGCTCCGTCTTGACCCTCGCGAAATCCACGGGGTTGGAGCAATAGGGGCATTGCAGCGGGCAGGCGTAGGTCAGCTCAGCGAGCAGCCAGAGCGGCTTCGGCCCCAGATCCCGATCGAAACCGTCCTTACCAGCGTACCCAGCCGTTGCCATGTGCCGTCTCCAGGAATCTTTCCACGTCGGCCGCGAGCGCGACACCAGGGAACTGCCGCTCCAGATCGGCGATGATCTCGCCTAATCGGCGCTTGCCGTCGCAGCGTTTCAGGGTCTCCGCGGCGCTCTGGTTGAGCTTCACCATACCCTCGGGGTAGAGGATCACATAGACCCCCTGTGCCTCTTCCCATTGCAAGCGGAAGCCGGGCGCGATGCTTGGTGTGTCTTCACGGTCGAGGAGGGCCGTCATCGTTCAAGGCTCGCCATTGAGATTATTGACATTGTAATAGGGCGGCCGGTGGTCGACGTAGGCGAGCCACATACAGTCGAGCAGGGTCCAGAGCACGTCCAGCTTGAATTGGAGGATCCCCAGGGCCCGCTCCTGCTCGTCGCGGGTGCGGAAATGATCGAGCGTGAGCGCGAGCCCATGCTCAACGTCGCGGCGCGCCTCGGACAGGCGCTTGCGGAAATAGGCATAGCCCTCCGGCTCGATCCAGGGGTAATGCTTGGGCCACCCGTCCAGCCGCTGCCGGTGGATGGCAGGTGCGAAGAGCTCGGTCAGCGACGAACAGGCGGCCTCCTGCCAGCTCGCCCGGCGCGCGAAGTTGACGTAGGCATCGACGGCGAAACGCACGCCCGGCAAGACCCGCGCGAGCGACCAGAGCTCGGGGCGCGCCAAGCCGACCGCCTCGCCGAGCTGCGACCAGGCCTCGATCCCGCCTTCGTCGCCGTCGGTGCCGTCGTGGTCGATGATGCGTTTGATCCACTCCCGGCGCACCGCGCGGTCCGGGCAGTTGGCGAGCACCGCGGCATCCTTGACGGGGATGCTCACCTGGTAGTAAAAGCGGTTCGCGACCCAGCCCTGGATCGCCTCGCGCTCGAGCTTGCCCGCGTTCATCAGGACATGGAAGGGGTGATGGATGTGATAGAAGCGCTCCTTGGCGCGCAGCCGATCCTCGAACTCCGCCCTCGTCCAGGCCACCTCGCTCACAGCCGGATCTCCATGCCGTCATAGGCCACCTCGATCCCTTTTTGGTTCAATAGTCGGCGCTCGGGCGACTCTTCGTCCAGGATGGGGTTGGTGTTGTTGATGTGGATGAGGACCTTGCGCGGCCGCGTCAGGCCCTCGAGCACGGACAGCATACCTCCCTCCCCCGAGAGCGGCAGGTGGCCCATCTCGCGGGCGCGCTTCTCCGAGATCCCCTGCCGCGCCAGCTCGTCGTCGGTCCAGACCGTGCCGTCCACGAGCAGTAGGTCCGCGTCCTCCAAGTAGCGCCGGAGGCGCGGCTCGATGTACCCGAGACCCGGCGCGTAGAAGAGGTTCTTCCGGGTATCGATGTCTTCGACCCGAACCCCGATAGTATCGCCGCGATGCGGCGCATGGCGGTGGGGCGAATAGGGTGGGGCCTCGCTCCTGAGCGGGACGGCGGTGAATCGGAGCCCGCCGATCTCGGGGATCGTGAAGGGCTCCCCGTCCACGGGCACGGCATGCCATTCGACGCCGCAATAGTGCTCGAGCACGCGAAACAGTGGATAACCCCCGGTGAGATCCTGGTACACCATGCTGGTGCAGTAGACCTCCAGCGGGCGGGGGTGCTCGCGCAGCATCATGAGGCCCGTCGTATGGTCGATCTGGGCATCGATGAGGACGATGGCGCGGATCGCGGTGTCGCGCACCGCGCGCCCCGGCTGCAGATCGGCGAAGGCGCCGAGCTGCGTTCGGATGTCGGGGGAGGCATTGAACAACACCCACTCCTCGCCGTCCCCGACCGCGATCGACGACTGGGTGCGGGCCTGTGCCCGGATCGCGCCCTGGCGCAGGCCGGCGCAGTTGCGGCAGTTGCAGTTCCATTGCGGGAAGCCGCCGCCCGCGGCGGAGCCGAGTACGTGTACGCGCATCGCGGCAGAGAGTCTCTGGGTCGGGGCCGCGATAGTAGCAAAAACGCCGGGCCGGCGCCCTGTGCCGGCCTACCCGTGCACCCGCGCGGCGCGCGGACACGATCGGGCCCGCAGCCACCCCAGCGCGCGAGGCGATCGGCGCCAAGCCGCCGCCTCCTATCCGGTACCTCTGGGCCATGCTGCTCGTACGGATCTACGAAGTCTTCCCGCTCGTCTGCCTCCGCTGTGGCGAGGCCATGACCTTGTCGGGTTTATCACTGACCGGGGGTCGATTCAGCGGATCCTCGAACACCTGGCGAGCCCACCCGGCCACCGCCCATCGCCTCGGCCCGTGGTCCACCCCACGAAGACTTCGATCGATACGAAGTCGATGCGTTCGCCTCGAGCGACCGGCTGCCCCTCTATGAGTTCGATCAGCTTGCCCCCCCCAGCCTTTCGCGGATTATGGTCCGGCAACGTGAACGCGAACAACAAGAACAACAACCTCCACGTCCGGGTGGTGCGTGGCGGCTCGTGATCGGCCCTGAGCTCTACTCGTTCCGCGCGTTGTGGCGGCATTACCGCAACTGCCGCCGCAACAAGCGGAACACCTTTAATGCGCGCGCCTTCGAGGTGGACACCGAGGCCAAGCTGCTCGCGCTCCAAGAGGAGTTTCGCAGCCGTGGTCTTCACTTGCAAGCGTCGCGGTTTCTGCCCGAGCCGTGGCGCTCGGCGCATGGCGGAGACCGCCGCCCACCTGGTCGATCACGTCATCCCGCCGGTGCCGGTGCGCCAATGGGTGTTCTCGTTTCCGATGCCGCTTCGCTTGCTGTTCGCTACACATCCGGAGCTGCTCGCCCCCGTCTTGCAGATCGCCCGGATCCGGGCGCCGCGGACCGATGAATTGCCCGAAAAATCCCCGGTCCTGGACCGACGGCTAGCGTACTTGACAACCCACAGGTCCATCTCGTACTCTTCCTCTCAGCGAAAAAGGGCCTTTGAAAGTCTGCCTCCTCAGGAAAATCTGTGGGTGAACTTCGGCTCGGGTAGGGCGCCAAGTGTATGATACAAGGAGACTTCCAGCCCGGTCCGAAAACCGTAGGCCTTTCTGGTAGTGAGTTTGGCCTTGGCATTGAAGCCCTCGACCACGCCGCTCGAGAGCTGGCCTTTGGCCCGGAACCAGTTGAGGATAAGCGGTCGATGGCCCCG
>Ga0136614_10000862_pt1 | contig 16700 bp, 19 predicted proteins | sample AntDrymUQ2792106_2_FD_106643 | JGI IMG/M metagenome (GOLD analysis project Ga0136614, IMG submission 106643) | Polar desert sand microbial communities from Dry Valleys, Antarctica - metaG UQ279 (21.06) | ecosystem: Environmental > Terrestrial > Soil > Desert | place: Antarctica: Dry Valley... | reverse complement strand
GCCAAAACCTGCGGATCGAGGGGCCAGAACCTGCGGATGACCGGGTGAGGGTCAGCAGGAGGAGGCGGGGCCGTCCGCGGCGGGCGGTGGCGCGGGTACGCCGAGCGTCGGCATGCCGAGGGCGACTCCGACCGGCTCTGGTACCGCGCGCGCCAGCCATGCCGTAGCCGCGCGGGTCGGGCGCACCGAGAGCACCGGGGCGTCGCAGACGAGGTGGTGGGGGGCGGCGTAGGTGACCTCGACCTCGACCGCGTCTCCGGGGCGCACCGGCGACGCCCCAGCGCCGGGGGCGGCGAAGTGCACCAGGCGGTTGTCGCGGGCGCGGCCGGTGAGCCGATGCGTCGCGCCGTCCTTCTTTCCCTCGGCGTCGGCGACGAGCACCTCGACGCGCCGACCGACGAGCTTCTTGTTCTCCTGCCACGCGATGTCGTTGACCACCGTGACGAGCCGCTCGTACCGCTCCTGCACGACGGCCTTGGGCAGCTGGTCGCCCATCGTCGCGGCGGGCGTGCCGGGGCGCTTGGAGTACTGGAAGGTGTAGGCGCTGATGAAGCGGGCCGCGCGCACCACGTCCATCGTCTGCTCGAAATCGTCCTCGGTCTCACCGGGGAAGCCCACGATGATGTCCGTGGTGATCGCGGCGTCGGGCATCGCCGCGCGGACCCGGTCGATGATACCGAGGTACCTCTCGCGGCGGTACGACCGCCGCATCGCCTTGAGCACCCGGTCCGAGCCGGACTGCAGCGGCATGTGCAGCTGCGGCATCACGTTGGGCGTCTCGGCCATCGCCGCGATGACGTCGTCGGTGAAGTCCTTGGGGTGCGGCGAGGTGAATCGCACCCGCTCCAGACCGTCGATCCTGCCGCAGGCCCGCAACAGCTTGCCGAACGCCAACCGGTCGCCGAACTCGACGCCATAGGAGTTCACGTTCTGCCCGAGCAACGTCACCTCGACGACCCCGTCGGCCACCAGGGCCTCGATCTCGGCAAGGATCTCGCCCGGGCGACGATCACGCTCCTTGCCCCGCAGCGACGGCACGATGCAGAACGTGCACGTGTTGTTGCACCCGACGCTGATCGCCACCCACGCCGCGAACGCCGACTCGCGCTTGGTCGGCAGCGTCGACGGGAAGACGTCCAGCGCCTCCAAGATCTCGACCTGACTCTCGTGCTGCACCCGGGCGCGGTCGAGCAGGGCCGGGAGCGAACCGATGTTGTGGGTGCCGAACACGACGTCGACGTACGGCGCGCGACGGGTGATCTCCGCGCGGTCCTTCTGCGCCAGGCACCCACCGACGGCGATCTGCATACCGGGTCGCTTGGCCTTGACCGAGGCGAGGTGACCCAGGTTGCCGTAGAGCCGGTTGTCGGCATTCTCGCGGACGGCGCAGGTGTTGAACACGACCACATCGGCGGGTGTGTCGTCCGCGGCAGAGGTGTATCCGGCTGCCTCGAGCATGCCGGTGAGCCGCTCAGAGTCGTGCACGTTCATCTGGCAGCCGTACGTGCGGACCTCGTAGGTGCGGCCGCTTGACGAGCCGAGCCGAGGTCGGGCGTCGGCGACAGGAGTGGTCATGGCCCGTCCAGCGTACGACGGCGGTGGTTTGAGCGGTCACGTTTGCATTGCGGCCGGTCGCGGGCTATGTCCTTTGGCGTCGAGGTTCGCTAGGTTCCAGCCATGGCCGAGCGCAGCGGCACCCCCATGGTGGCGATGGACGGGGTGCAGAAGTGGTTCGGCGATCTGCACGTGCTGCAGGACATCGACCTGCATGTCATGCCTGGCGAGGTGGTCGTCGTCATCGGACCGTCGGGCTCGGGCAAGTCGACGCTGTGCCGCACCATCAACCGGCTCGAGACCATCAACGACGGGACGATCGCCGTCGACGGGACAAAACTTCCCGACGAGGGGCCCGGCCTCGCCGGCCTGCGCGCCGATGTCGGCATGGTGTTCCAGTCGTTCAACCTCTTCGCGCACAAGACCATCCTGCAGAACGTCACCCTCGGGCCGATCAAGGTTCGCAAGAAGAGCAGGTCCGAGGCCGAGGAGCGGGCCCGCGAGCTGCTCAGGCGGGTCGGGATCGAGGAGCAGGCGGACAAGTACCCCGCCCAGCTGTCCGGCGGTCAGCAACAGCGGGTCGCGATCGCCCGAGCTCTTGCGATGGACCCCAAGGTGATGCTCTTCGACGAGCCGACCTCGGCGCTCGACCCGGAGATGATCAAAGAGGTGCTCGACGTGATGGTCGACCTCGCCAAGGGCGGGATGACGATGATCGTCGTCACCCACGAGATGGGGTTCGCCCGCACCGCAGCCGACCGGGTGGCGTTCATGGACGACGGTCGCATCGTCGAGGAGAGCACCCCCGACGAGTTCTTCACCAATCCCCGATCCGATCGTGCCAAGGACTTCCTCGGCAAGATCCTCAAGCACTGACGCACGTCAGCGCACCCGAAGGAGAGATATGTTCGTACGACGAATGCAGTGGGCCGGTATAGCGGTCGCCACGGCGCTCACGCTGGCAGCCTGCGGCAACGCCGGGGAGGAGACCGAGTCCGGCACCGAGGCGGAGGTGGCGACCGATGCCGCCGAGGACTTCGAGGACGGCACCCGGATGCGCGAGCTGGCCGAGGCCGGCTCGATCAAGATCGGCGTCAAGTACGACCAGCCCGGCATCGGTTTCAAGAGTGCCACCGCGGACACCCCGACCGGGTTCGACGTCGAGATGGGCAAGGTCATCGCCGGCCAGCTCGGCATCGCCTCGGAGGACATCGAGTGGGTCGAGACCATCTCGGACAACCGCGAGCCGTTCCTGGAGAACGAGACGGTCGACCTGGTGCTCGCGTCGTACTCGATCACCCCCGAGCGCCTGGAGATCGTCGGCCAGGCCGGGCCGTACTACGTGACCGGTCAGCAGCTCATGGTGGCGGCCGACGACGACAGCATCGCCGGACCGGAGGACCTCGAGGGCAAGAAGGTCTGCTCGGTGACCGGCTCGACGTCGATCATCACCGTCGAGGAGGAGTACGGCGCGACGCCGGCCGGCTTCGACACGTACTCCGAGTGCCGTGACCAGCTGCTCAACGGGTCGGTCGACGCGGTCACCACCGACGGCGCGATACTGCTCGGCTACGTCTCCGAGGCACCGGACGACCTGAAGGTCGTTGGTGACACCTTCTCCGAGGAGCGCTACGGCGTCGGCTTCAACATCGACTACCCCGAGATGTGCGAGTTCCTCAACACGACGATCGAAGCGTCGGCCGAGGACGGCAGCTACGCCGAGGCGTTCGAGGCGACGCTCGGCAAGTCGGGGGTCGAGACCCCCGAGCTGCCTAAGCTCGACGAGTGCCCGGCCCCCTGAGCCCGGACCACGACGGTGGGGTTGTCGCACCTGCGGCAGCCCCACCGGCACGCGGGCGAAAGCCCGAGCCCGACGCCAAGGAGGTGAACCCCGCTGGACGCCCTGACCGACAACCTCGGTGACATCCTTGACGGGTTCCTGGTGACCCTTCAGCTGCTGGTGGTCTCCGGCGCGCTGGCGCTCGTGCTCGGCACCCTGATCGCGATCGCGCGGGTCAGCCCGGTGCCGATCCTGCGCAGGGTCGCCGCGACGTACGTCACGTTCTTTCGCAACACCCCGTTGCTCGTGCTGCTGCTGATCACCTACTACGGGTTGCCCGAGATCGGCATCATCTGGAGCTTCTTCACCCTGGTCACGCTCGCCATGGGTACGTACACCGCGTCATTCGTCGCTGAAGCGCTCCGCTCCGGCGTCAACTCAGTGTCGATGGGCCAGGCCGAAGCGGCGCGGGCGATCGGGCTGCCGTTCACCCAGACGATGACGCAGGTGGTGCTCCCACAGTCCTTCCGGGCCGTCGTCCCGCCGCTGGCGAGCGTGTTCATCGCGTTGGCGAAGAACACCTCCTTGGCGGCGGCGTTCGGGGTCCTGGAGGCGACGTTCAGGATGCGGGGACTTCTGAACGACCGCCCGGACGAACGGCCGCTGATCTTCCTCGGCATCGCGCTGGGGTACATCGTGATCGTCGAGCTGATCTCGCTGGGATCCCAGCTGCTCGAGCGCCGTTGGAAGGTGGAGCGATGACCAGCGTCCTCTTCGACGCCCCTGGCCCGCGAGCCCGTCGCCGCCACAAGATCGTCGGCGTCCTTACCGTCATCGCGATGCTCGCCGTCCTCGCCGCCATCTGCTGGAAGTTCTGGTCCGAGGACCAGTTCACGGCACAGAAGTGGGAGCCGTTCGTCACCCCGAGCATCATCACGCTGCTGCTGGAAGGGCTCTGGCGGACCGTGCAGGCGGCCGTGCTCGCGGTGGCGTTCTCGGTCGTCTTCGGGGTGGTGTTCGGCGTCGGCAAGCTGTCGAACCACCGGTGGCTGCGCTGGCCGTGCTGGCTGGTGGTGGAGTTCTTCCGCGCCGTCCCGCTCCTGATGCTGATCATCTTCCTCTGGGTGACATACAGCCCTCAGCTCATCACCTCGTTCATGGCGTTGGTGATCGGGTTGACGTTGTACAACGGCTCGGTGCTGGCAGAGGTCTTCCGCGCCGGAATCAACGCCGTCCCCAAGGGTCAGGCCGAGGCGGCGTACGCGATCGGCATGCGCAAGACGCAGGTGATGACCATCGTGCTGCTCCCCCAAGCGGTCAAGATCATGCTGCCGGCGATCATCAGCCAGTGTGTCGTGGCGTTGAAGGACACCAGTCTCGGTTTCGTCATCCTCGCCCCGGGGCTCACCTCGGCAGGACGCCTGATCTGGGGAACCTTCAACAACCGGCTCGCTACGGCGCTGGTGCTTGCCGCCATCTACATTGTCCTGAACCTCGCCCTGACCTGGCTCGCGACGAAGGCGCAGCAACGCCTCGCCGGGGAGCAGAAGATCAGCATCGTCGGCGGAGTCGTACGCGCCGACACCGGCGAGTCGTCCGTGCCGGTCTGATCAGTCGACCACGCCTATCGGCTGTCGAGCGGCTCGTGGTCGGCCGCGAGCTCCGCGCGGACCACGCTGGACGCCACGCCTGAGCCGTAACCCTTGCGCGCGAGCATGCCGGCGAGCCGGCGCACCTGAACGTCGTGATCGAGCCCACGCATCGAGCGGAGCTTCTTGCGCACCAGCGCGCGAGCCGACTCGCGCTCGGACTCGGGGTCGATGGCGTTGATCGCGTCGCGGACGACCTCCTCGTCGACGCCCTTGCGCCGGAGCTCCTGAGCCAGTGCCCGCCCGGCCAGCCCTCTGCTCCGCTGTCGCGACTGCACCCAGGAGCGCGCGAACTCCTCGTCGTCGATCAGGCCGACGTCCTCGAAGCGGTCGAGCAGCGACTGCGCCACGTCCGACTGGACGCCCTTCTTGGCGAGAGTCCCGGCAAGGTCCGCGCGGGTGCGCGGTTGATTGGTCAGTCGCCGTAGCAGGATCTGGCGGGCGAACGACTCGGGGTCGGCGTCCGTCCCGAGGTCGGCGTCAGGGTCTGGCTCGCTACGCGTCGCCATCGCGTTAGAAGTCGACGGGCGAGGTGTCGACCACCGAGTCCGCTGGGTCGTCGACGACGGCGCCGACGCCGAGCTTCTCCTTGATCCGCTTGTCGAGCTCATCGGCGAGGTCGGGGTTGTCGCGCAGGAAGGCGCGCGAGTTCTCCTTGCCCTGGCCGAGCTGGTCGCCTTCGTAGGTGTACCAGGCACCGGCCTTGCGGACAAAGCCCTGGTCGACACCGACGTCGATCAGGCTGCCCTCGCGGCTGATCCCGTGCCCGTACATGATGTCGAACTCGGCCTGCTTGAACGGCGGGGCCATCTTGTTCTTGACGACCTTGACGCGGGTGCGGTTGCCGACCATGTCGGTGCCGTCCTTGAGCGTCTCGATCCGGCGAACGTCCAGGCGGATCGAGGCGTAGAACTTCAGTGCCTTGCCGCCGGTCGTCGTCTCCGGCGAATTGTGCACCATGACGCCGTCCGCAAAGTAGTTGTGGCTGCCCTCCACCTCGATGTCGAACTTACGCATCGATCGCGTCGGGGGTTTGACGTGAACATCGATGACCCGGGCCGGGACAAGGTGCGGGGCCGGCTCGGCGAACGATGGCGACACGGTGCACAAGCCCTGGAACCTCGGCAGCAGCTTACAGGCCATGGAGTCGTGGACGTACGGCGCGACCAACGCCTGGAACTTGGCGGTGGCCGCGGTGCTGAAGGTCAGGACCGCCATGGCACGCGCACCGGCGGACCGCAGTCGGACGTCCAGCCCGAGAGTGTCACGTAGGTAGTCGACAAGCCGCGGACGGGAACCTTCGCTGAAAGCCTCGACGCAGATCTCGATCCGCCCGCTACCGCCCTCGGTGCGCTGCTGCCGCCCCTTGGACCGGACGGTGAAGCTTCCGTCGTCCATGTACCAGATGGCGAGCGCGAGCGGTGTGAGCGCCTTGAGGTACTCCTCGGACAGGACCTTTTTGCCATCACCGAGGTAGACAGCGCGCTGGAGCTCGCCGAGCTCCGGCAACGGTGTGAAGTCCGCGAATACGGCACCTTTGGCGTCGACCCGCGTCGAGTGCGTGATGTTGGCCAGCAGCGAGACCTTCCAGTCGAGGTAGGAGCGCTGCTTGGCTCCGTGCCCCATCCGGAACCGGACCCCGCCACGCCCACGGCGGTTGGGGGAGAGGTTGCCGTCGCCCATCAGCGAACCCAGCACGACCTGGAACTGCTGGTCGCTCAGCCGCTTGGTCTCGGCCGCCATGACCCGGTCGCCGGCGAAAAGCTCACCGGCCTCACGCCAGCCGCCGGGTGTCCGGATCATGTGGTTCGGCGTCGCGCCGAATTGCGCTCGACCGTTCTTGCCGGACTTCTCCACCGTGAACTGCAGGAAGTGATTGGCGTTTCCGTTGTCGAACCAGCCCATCACCTTGCGTGCCACCACCTGGTCGCTCACCGGGTCGTACGACATGACCTCGACCGACAGCTTCTGGTTGACGATCTTGCCGATCTTCTCGGTGGTGCCGTCGGCGAGTTGCACTCGCGTGCCGTAGGAAAAGCAGCCGAACATGACTCCGATCTTTTCGCGGAGCTGGTTGATGAAGATCGCGGTCGTGCCGGCCCCGTGGATCGCGCCGGTCAGCTTGCGCAGCGCCTGGCTCATCAGCCGGGCCTGGAGACCGACGTGGCTGTCACCCATCTCGCCGTCGATCTCCGCACGCGGCACGAGGGCGGCGACGGAGTCGATCACGATGATGTCGAGCGCACCGGAGCGGATCAGCATGTCGGCGATCTCCAGAGCCTGCTCGCCCGAGTCCGGCTGGGAGATCAGCAGCGCGTCGGTGTCGACGCCCAGGGCCTTGGCGTAGTCGGGGTCGAGAGCGTGCTCGGCGTCGATGAACGCCGCGATGCCGCCGGCCTTCTGGGCGTTGGCGACCGCGTGCAGCGCGACCGTGGTCTTGCCCGAGGACTCCGGTCCGTAGATCTCGACGACGCGCCCGCGGGGCAGCCCGCCGATGCCGAGGGCGATGTCCAGCGACAGCGCGCCGGTGGGGATCACCTCGACCGGGACCTTGCCGCGCTCGCCGAGGCGCATGATCGAACCCTTGCCGTGCGCGCGCTCGATCTGCGCCATCGCGGTGTCGAGTGCCTTGTCGCGGTCCTTGCCCGGATCAGCAGCCATGTGCGTCGTCCATTCTCTTCGTCGGGGAGCAGGTTGCCTACGACGGTAGAAGGAGCCACTGACACATGCGCGCCATCGGCACGCCTTGTGGACGAGGCTCTTCACCCGTCAACCTGTGGACGAGACTAGTCCGAACGTGTGTTCGACGCACGCGACACGCCGCGGCGACGTGCGACCAGCGTCGCGGCCACCACCGCGGCGAGCACGAGGACCGTTCCGATGCTCCAGCTGAGCCAGTAGCTTCGGTCGACAAGGGTCTCGTTGTCGGGGGTGTCGTTCATCCCCGACAGGACGCTGGCCGCCGCCACTGTCAGGGTCCCCCAGAGGACGAACCCGACGACTGCGGGCCGGCGCGCCGCAACGGGGAGCCACCTCGTGGCAAGCAGTCCCAGGCCGACCGTCGCAGGGGCGAGCAGACCGTCGTGAATGACCGCACCGCCAACCAGCCACACGACCGCCGAACGCAGTTGGGTGAGGTCGAAGTCGCGTACCAGCCACAGGCCGTACAACCCGGCGAGCACACCGACGGCGCCGAGCGCGACCCGGACCGTCCTCATGCCGGGCGCGGTAGCATCGCGTGCCGCCACAGGTTGAGGCGGTTGGGCATGCGGTACGGCCTGCGGCACGAGGTCGGCAACTGGTGGAGGTTGCGGCGTTGCCACAGCTTCGCGTCGAATGCCGGTGTCCGACAGTGGCTGCCGACTGGCCCGGCGACCGCGCACCTGCGCGGCAAGGACGTCGCGCGCCAGCCACAGCCCGTACAGGCCGGCGAGCACACCGACGACACCGAGTGCGACCCTCGTCACCCTCATGACCCGCGTCGCCCTCACGCTGAGACCTCGAGCTTGGTGACCCACTTGGTCTGCAGCACGCCCGGGCGGTTGGGCGCGATGATGCGGCACGGGTAGCCGTGGTCGAGAGTCAGGTCCGCGCCGTTGAGTCGCAGGGCAAGGAGGGTACGCCGGTCGTCGACGAACTGCGGCGGGAGCTCGCTCGTCGCGAACGCGCCGCGGGTCTGCATCGACGTCACAAACACCCGTGCGCCGGGCGGTGCCCCGGCCGCGGCGGTGATCGCGGCGACCGGCACTCCGGTCCAGACCCCCGAGGCGCTCCGGCCCTCGACGCAGGCGATCGGGAGCTCCTCGTCGACCTGATCCATCGCCTCGAGGTCGGCGCGGCTCATCCGCTTGGTGCGGCCGTTGTACCCGATCTCGAGCTGCCAGGCGTCTCCTCCGGCGTCCGGCGGCACCCCGGCCTCGGCGGCAGTGCGGTTGATGGGTACGCCGAGCGGACCGTCACCGCTGCGCACGGCGAACACCGAGACGCTACGCAGCCAGGGCACCGTCTGGCCCGCCGTTGCCACGAACGCCAGCGCAGCCGCGACCCAGGTCGTCCGCAGCAATGTGCGGCGGCTGATGCCGGACGCCTCAGGGTCGGCGTCGGCGTTTGCGGGCGGCTCGTCGTCGTCCAGCGGCCCGGTCAGCGCCGAGCGGATCAACGGGAGCTTGACGGCGATGTGCAGCACCAGTGCGCCGATGGCGATCCACGCGACCGCGTAGTGGGTGGAACGGAAGCTGAACGACCAGGGGTACCAGTGCACGACGTTGAGCAGGCCTGTCACGAGCTGGAAGATCGCGGCAGTCACCAGGACCAGCAGGTAGAAGCGGTCGAGACCGTTGACCAGCATCGTCCTGCTCGGTCGCAGCGGGAATCGCTTGAAGAACTGCGGGTACACCGACCAGAGCTTGACCAGCAGCAGCGGCACGGCGACCGTACCGGTGATGACGTGGATGCCTTGGGTGACGCGATACAGCCAGTAGGGGCTGGGCGGAATCGCGAGCCAGCCCGGGGTTGTCTGCTGGAAGTGGCTCCACACGCCGGTCAGGAAACAGATACCGAAGCAGATTCCGAGCGCCGTGCCGACCCTCGCGGTGACTGCCGGGCCGCGGAGGCGGTCGGAGAAGTCCTCGACCCGAGGCACTGTGAGCATGGGCTCAGTGTGCCCTGGAACCGACGCCCTGGGACAGCGACGCCGCGTATCGCCCGGCGAGGGAGGTGATGTGGCGCACACGGAGGCCGGCGGCGACCGCCACGTCGGCGATGGCGTCGACACCGAGATGTGCCCAGGCGAACGGCACGCTGAGGCGCTCGCCGACGCGTACCTGCACGATCTGCTGCACCACTCCGGTGCCCGGACCGGCGAGCTCGACGAGGATGGTGCCGTCAGGGCGAATAAGCTCGCTGACCCGCCCCAGCAGGCGGGCTGGGTCTCCTCCGATGCCGACGTTGCCGTCGGCGAGGATGGCGTGGTCCCAGGTGCCAGCGCCCGGGACGTGGGCAAACACGTCACCGCGAATCGCCGCCGCGCCGCGGCCACGAGTCTGCCGGACGGCCTCGGCAGAGATGTCGATACCCATAGCGTGGACCGCGCGCGCTGCCAGCGCAGCGGTCAGACGGCCCGGGCCACACCCCACGTCGAGGGTCGTCCCGTGACAGCTCCGGACGAAGAGGGCCTGGTCGACGGCGTCGGCGTCGGCGGACCAGCGATGTACCGCCAACGGTGACGTGGTGCCGAAGGCGTCGACGAGCTCGGCAGGGTGTCCGGCGAAAGCGGCATCCATGGCGTCGACGGAGCTGAACGACACGACTTCTGTCACGGTGCACTCCTCGCGTGCGTCAGGGGACCGGCACGGCGGACCTGCGCCGCGAACCGGGTGTGGGGCGCTGAGCGTGCGACGACCTCGGCATCTTCCCACGTATCGACATCGCGCATCGACGGTACGTCGGCGACGCGCGCGCCCGACCGCTCCAGCGCAGCCCTGGTCAGGGCGCCGGTGTCGTCGGCTGACATGGGGACGTCTGCAAGACACTGGGCGAGATCCGCGCGACGTACGGCGAGAACCCACCAGCCGCCGTCCTCGGCGGGGCCGAGTGCGGCGTCGTGGGTCTGCAGCGCGTCGGCCGCCAGGTGCAGGTGTGCCGGATCGAGGTGCGGGGTGTCCATCCCGACCTGTACGACCCCGTGGCCGGCATCGGCATCGGCGTGCGCCGCCACCAGACGGTGGGCGAAGTCGTCGCCACGTTGCGCGATCACGCGATGCGGTCCGATGGCGGCCGCGATTTCCTGTGCCGCGGCGGCGTCGGCGAGGGACCCCACCATCGCGACCACGACCGGCCAACCCGTCCCGGCCGCCACCTCCAGGGTGTCGAGGAGGGATGCTGCGGCAATGTCTGCGGCTGCCTCATATCCGATATTCGTACCCAATCGGGTCTTGGCTTGGCCGGCAACCGGCGCTTTGGCCACCACCAGCAGAGTCGGCGCCGTCATCGGACCACCTGTCGGCCGGTCATGACCTTGGCGAAGTCGACCACCACGCGCGCGGTGCCGCGTACCGAGCCCGACACCTTGGAGCGTGTGCCCTTGGCGCGTTCGCGGTAGTCGATGTCCACCTCGCGTACCGTCCAGCCGGCCTGCGCGGCCTTGCGCATGAGCTCCAGCGGGTAGCCGAACCGGCGGTCCAGGATGTCGAGGTCGAGCAGGTCCTGGCGCGGGCACACCCGCATCGGGGCGAGATCGTGGATGGCGAAGTCGTTGCCCCGGCGCAACCACCAGGAGAGCACGGCCGTTCCGGCGCGGGCATGCCACGGCCACACGCCTTTGTCGACGGGACGGCGACGGCCGACTGCCATGGTGGCCTGGCCCGAGGTGACGATGGCGAGCAGCTCGGACATGTCCCCCGCGTCCATCGACGCGTCACCGTCGATCACGCCGACGAAGTCAGCGGTTGCGGCGAGCAGGCCGGCGTGCACGGCCGCGCCGTAGCCGGGCCGTGCCTCGTGCACCACGCGCGCGCCGAGGCGGGTCGCCACCTCGGCCGTACCGTCGCTCGAGCCGTTGTCGACGACGATGACGTCGAAGCCGTCGGGTACGGCCGCTAGGACGACGGGGAGGGCCAGAGCCTCGTCTCGACACGGGATGATGAGGTCGCATCGAGGGTGCGCGGTCGACCGGGCTGAGCTGTCGTTCATCACCTCGAACCTATAAGTTCAGCGGACTGCTCGTCGACTCCCACGCTGGCGGGCCAATCTCCTCGTGGCCGGTCACCGCTGGCGCAGGGGGGCGGTCGCCAGCTCGGCGATGCCTTCGTCGGGGCCGATCTGCGCGTTGAAGCCGAGGCCGTCGCGCGCCGCCTGCGGCGAGGCGGCCACGTGGCGCACGTCGAAGGCCCGGTAGTCGCCCGTCACCACCGGCGCCTTGCCGCCGGCAGCCTCGCTCAGACGTTCGGCCATCGCACCGATGGTGTACGTCGTCCCGGAGCACACGTTGTAGGGCGTGACGCCTTGGCGGTGGTCGCCGACCCGCTCGATGGCAGCGAGGTTGGCCTGCGCCAGGTCGCGCACGTGCACGAAGTCCCGCACCTGCCGGCCGTCCTCGAAGACCGCAGGCGCCTGCCCGCGCGCGATCGCGGAGCGGAAGATCGCCGCGACACCGGAGTACGGCGTGTCGGCGGGCATGCCGGGGCCGTACACGTTGTGGTAGCGCAACGCGACGCAGCGCGCAGCCTCCAACGTGCACCAGGCGTCGGCGTAATGCTCCTGCGCGACCTTGGAGGCGGCGTAGCTCGTCCGCGGGGCGAAGACCGTCTCCTCGCCGATCAGGTGCCAGGTCACCGGGCCGTCGCAGAACGGGCAGCGGGGGTCGTACCTCCCCTGGCGCAGGTCCTCCTCGCGGCGCGGCGCGGGAGGTACGTCGCCGTCGCGTCCGCACGTGTAGCGGCCGTCGCCGTACACCACCATCGAGGAGGCGAGCACGAGCCGACCGATGCCGGCGCGCGCCATCGCGGCCAGCAGCACGGCGGTGCCGTAGTCGTTGTGGGTCGCGTAGTCCGGCAGGTCCTGGGCGTCGACGCCGTTGCCGACCATCGCCGCCTGGTGGCAGACGACGTCGACCCCCGCGAGCAGCGGTTCGAGGTCGGCGGGCTCGCGCACGTCCGCGCGCACGACTCCCGGCGGGAGCCCCGCGTCGGTGCCGTGCGCCTGCGACAGCAGTGCGTCCAGACCCACCACGTCGTGGCCCGCCGTGCGCAGCGCGTCGGCGACGTGCTGGCCGATGAAGCCGGCCGCGCCCGTGAGCAGCACCTTCACGGCAGCACCACCGGGAGGTCCATGCCGTCCAGGAGGTCGGCGCACGGGCAGCCCCGCTCGAGCGAGACCTCGCCGGCGACGGTACGCAACGAGGTGCGCAACATGTCCATGTGCGCACCGAAGACCGCGAACACCTCTGCCTGGCTCACCGAGCTGTCCGCGTCGACACCGGCGTCGTAGTCGGTCACGACAGCGACCGTGGCGTAGCAGAGCGCCAGCTCGCGGGCCAGCACCGCCTCGGGATGGCCGGTCATGTTGACCACCGCCCAGCCCTGCGCGCCGTACCACTGCGACTCAGCGCGGGTGGAGAACCGGGGCCCCTCGATCACGACCATGGCACCCCCGTCGACGGGCTTCTCGTCCGCCCCGACCCCGGACAGCAGGCTCGTACGCAGCCGCGGGCAGTACGGATCGGCGAACGAGACGTGGCACGCCCCCTTGTCGAAGTAGGTCTGCACGCGGTTGCTCGTACGGTCGATGAGCTGGTCGGGTACGACGAGCGTGCCCGGGCCGAGGGCGCGTTGCAGGCCGCCGACCGCGCACGGCGCGAGAACCTGGCGCACGCCGAGACTGCGCAGCGCCCACAGGTTGGCGCGATAGCTCACCATGTGCGCGGGAGACTCGTGGTGCATGCCGTGCCGCGGCAGGAAGGCGACCCGCCGTGGGCCCTCGGCGGCCTCGACCGTACCGATCGCGACCGGAGCCGACGGCGGTCCGTACGGGGTGTCGACCTCCACCTGCTCGGCGTCGTCTAGGAAGGTGTAGAAGCCTGAGCCGCCGATCACGGCGATCTGCGGGGCGTCGGGGGCTGGCGTGCTCGTCATGGTGCTGAGTTTGCCAGCGCCTCGCACGATGTGTGCAACGCCCCTAGGCTGACCGCATGGCTGCGTCCCCCCTGACCAAGTTCCTCGACACCGTCCTCGACAAGGCTGTCGCACCGGGATACTCCCGCCTGGGGTACGCCGCGCGGCAGGCGTGGTGGCCTGCCGACCCGCCGGCCGATGCCCTGGCCGGCAAGCATGCCGTGGTCACCGGGGCGAGCTCAGGCATCGGTGCGGCGATCTCCGTCGGACTTGCCCGTCTGGGCGCCACCGTGCACGTCGTGGGTCGCAGCGCCGAGCGCTTGGAGCCGGTGGCGGACCGGATCCGCCGCGAGATTCCCCGAGCCGAGCCGGTCGTCGACGAGTGCGACGTCAGCGACTTCGACTCGGTGCGTGCGTTCGCCGCGCGTCTCGGCGGGCGTACCGAATCGATCCAGGCGCTGGTCCACAACGCAGGTACGATGTCGCAACGGCGCACCGAGACCGCCCAGGGCCACGAGCTGGCACTCGCCACGCACGTGCTGGGGCCGTTCCTGCTGACCGAGCTGCTGCGGGAGAAGCTGTGCGCCGCCGACCGCGCCCGGGTGGTGTGGATGTCGTCGGGCGGGATGTACACCAAGCCATTCACGCACGACCTTGCCGAGGACCTTGAGTTCCGGCAGGACGAGTACTCCGGAACCGCGGCGTACGCCCGGTCCAAGCGGATGCAGGTCGTCGTTGCGAGGATGATGTCCGAGCGGCTCGCCGGCGGCGACATCTTCGTGCACAGCATGCACCCCGGCTGGGTCGACACCCCCGGATTTCAAGACGGGTTGCCGCGGTTCACCAAGCTGACGAAACCGATCCTGCGCACTCCCGAACAGGGCGCCGACACCGCCGTGTGGCTGTGCGGCTCGCCTGAGGCAACGGTGGCCTCAGGCCTGTTCTGGCACGACCGCCGCGCCCGGCACACGACCTACGTGCCCGCACAGATCGAGGAGGCCGACGACCGGCAGATCCTGTGGGACTACTGCTGCGAGGCCACCGGTATCACCCCCGCCTGACCCTCCCCCTCGGCGCCCGTACGTGGATGATGGCGCGTCCGTACGTGGATGATGGCGCGCCCGTACGTGGATGATGGCGCGCCCGTACGTGCATGATGGCGCGCCGCGCATACTGGGCGCGTGAGGCACAGCGAGCTCTGGGACCGGATGGACCACCACCTCGGCACGGCGTACTCCAAGGCGTGGGCCGCGGACCAAGTGCTCCGCGAGCTCGGCGGTCGTACCGTCTTCCAGGCACTGGAGGACGGCGAGCCACCGAAACTGGTGTGGCGCGCGGTGTGGGCAGCGCTCGAGCTACCCGCCGCCGAGCGCTGACGCGCCACACCTCACGTACCGGCGCCCACAACTCACGTACGAGCGCGCCTAAGTCACGTACGAGCGGGATCAGTGCAGGAGGAGGGTGTCGATGCGGTGGGCGGCGATGCGCAGCCCGACGACGCCCATGACCACGAGGTAGGCGACGTGACCGACAGCCTCGACCCCGACGGTGCCGGTGGTGAGCGCGCGCTCGAGCGCGACCCCCTGGTAGAGCGGAGTGGCCTGCACCACCAAGCCCAGCCCCTCGGGGTAGGTGGCAAGCGGGTAGAACGTCGCGGAGAACAAGAACATCGGCATGATCGCCAGCTGGACGAACTCAAAGTCCTGCCATGAGCGCATGAACGTCGTCAGGGCCATCGCCATGCCGGCGAACGCGAAGCCGATCAGCATCGCGGCCGGTAGCGCCAGCCAGGTCCACCAGGACGACGTCAGGTCCATGGCGACCATGATCAGCACGAACGCGGCGGAGTAGACAGTGCCGCGGCCCAGCGACCAGACGATCTCACCGACGGCGATGTCGCGGGGCCGCAAGGGCGTCGCCAGCATCACGTCGTAGAGCTTCTGGTACTTCAGCCGGAAGAAGACGCCGTACGTGGAGTCGAAGATGGCGCCGTTCATCGCCGACGCCGCGAGCATCGCGGGGGCAATGAAGGCGGTGTATCCGATCGGCGTGCCGTCGGACAGCGTGAACGCCGGCACCAGGGCAGCGAGGCCCACACCGATCGACAGCAGGTAGAACAGTGGCTCGAGCATGCCGGTGAGGAAGACGAGCCATGCCTTGCGGTAGACCACGAACGTGCGCTCGATCACGCGGGTCCATCCCCCGCGGACCAGCGGCATCGGGGTGAGGCGCAGACCGAGGATCGGCGTCGGTGTCGGTGGGGTCATCGCTCAGCCGTCCGCGAGCCGGGCGGTGAACTGGCGTCGGGCGAGCAACCATCCGGCGACGACCCATACTGCGAGGTAGCCCGCGTGGCCCGCCAGTGGCAGCCAGGCCACGACACCGGTGGTGCACATGCGCGCGGACTCGACGCCGTGCCAGATCGGCGTCAGGTACGCGACCCATTGCAGGGCCTCGGGCATCTGCGAGACCGGGAAGAACGCCCCCGAGAACAGGGTCATCGGGATGATGCCGAGCCGGAACAGCAGGGCGAACGGTGTGTCGTCGTCGATGCTCGCCGAGAGCGCGAACACGGGCAACGCATACGCCAGCCCGAGCAGGGTGCACATCAGCACGGCGCCCACCCCGCCGGCGACGCTCGAGACGGTGCCGAAGGCGACCAGGACCGCCATCATCACCGCGCAGGTCAGCACCAGGCGTACGAGCAGGAACGCGACGAGGCCGTTGAGGACGTCGACGATGCGCAGCGGCGTGGCAATCCGGGCGGAGTAGACCGGCTCCCACTTGAACGACACCCAGATCGGGTACGTCGACTCACCGACCGCCATCGTCATGGCGTTGGTGGCGAGCATCCCGGGTGCGATGAAGGCGAGGTAGCTGATCCCGATGGTCGACGACCCGCCGTCGTCGATGTAACCACCGAGCCCGAGTCCCATCGCGAGCAGGAAGAAGACGGGCAGCACGGTGTTGGAGACGATCGAGCCCCGCCAGGTGCGCCGAAAAAGGGTACGGAAGTAGTCCCACTGCCGCGCCACCATCTCCAGGCTGCCTGGTTGCGTGCTCATGCTCACTCCCCCAGCGATCGACCGGTGAGGCGCAGGAACACGT
>Ga0136614_10000861_pt1 | contig 16707 bp, 12 predicted proteins | sample AntDrymUQ2792106_2_FD_106643 | JGI IMG/M metagenome (GOLD analysis project Ga0136614, IMG submission 106643) | Polar desert sand microbial communities from Dry Valleys, Antarctica - metaG UQ279 (21.06) | ecosystem: Environmental > Terrestrial > Soil > Desert | place: Antarctica: Dry Valley... | reverse complement strand
GAATGGCGTGTTGTTCCGAGGTGGAGCCGAGGGGTCTATCCGCCGAGGGATGATCGACGACGGCCGGATCGCGGCGGTGATTGCCATCGGGCGCTCTCTGCTCGCCGGCACCTCGGTGCCGGCCAGCTTGCTCGTGCTCCGCGGCGAGGGCGCGACCCGGGCCGGCGAGCGCGACGTGCTCTTCATCGACGCCGAGCACGAAGTAGTCGTGACGCGGTCGCGGACCCGCCTGGCTCCGCGCAACGTGGAGCGGATCGCGACCACCTTCCACGCACGCCGGCAGGTGCCTCGTTTCTCTCGGCTGGCGACGATCGAGGAGGTTGCCGCCAAGGGATACTCCCTGAGCGTCGGTAACTACGTCGACCCGCGACCCCCTGCTCGCGCGAGACCGAGCGTCAATGCAGTGCTCGAGGGCGGCGTGCCGGTCGACGAGGTCGAGGCACAGCGGGCCCGGTTCGTCGCGTTCGGAATCGAGGTGGCCGACCTGTTCGCGCCCGGCCGACCTGGTTACCTGAACTTCCCCGCGCACGGGTACGAGAGCGCGGCCGCGGCGATCCCGGCGCTCGCCGCACCGAGCGAGTCGGCCTTCGCGACCGCGGCCAGCGACTGGTTTGACGGGTTCCGGCAGGAGAGCGACGTCCTCACCGGCCGGCCACTCGCGGTCGCCCGCGAGCACGTCGCCGAGGAGTTCCACCGCGTGCTGAGGGCCGCAGCCGTCGTGGACGACGACCAGCTCACCGGCCTCTTCGTGGACTGGTGGGTGGCCAACCGCGAGGAGCTTGAGCAGCTGCGCAGGCCCGCAGGCGACCTCGGTGCGCTCGCACCAGGCGAGCGTGCCGCGGCCCTGGATCGGATCGGAGCCGACCTTGCCGCACGCGCTCGGGTGCTGGTCGCTCACCAGCGCGAGGAGCTGGTCGAGGTGTACCGGGCGTGGGGCGAGACGTACCGCGCGTCGCTGGCAGAGCTGGAGCGCCGCCGGGAGGCGGCGTCCGCGCGCCTGTCCGCGCAGCTGCGCGAGCTCGGTTACCCCGGAAAGCTTCTTGCCTGATCGGCACAGCAGCGACCACCCGGTTCGGCTCACCGCGGGCGTCAATCCGGTTCTCGACCGGGGTGGCAGCCGTCATGGCCACGGACGACGTACCCGTGGGACGCGCCGCGCCCGCGGCGAGGACGGCGCTGAATCGCCGAATACGAGCTTGTCGATACCGATCACCTCGGCGGCCAGCGCCAGCCACGCCTGGGCGTCCGCGCCCTTCCGGTCGTCGGTCCACATCAGCACGCCGGTCGGACCGCCGCCCGCGTCGTGCGGGCGGATACCGTTTTCGGCGTACCACTGCTTCTTCAGCTCCCACTTCCGGGCGTAGTCGGGTAGGTCGAGCATGCCGGCGTGCTCCCACAGCACCATGCGGCCATCCGCCATCGTGAAGGTGAAGTCGGGCAGAACCTCGCGGCCGTCCGCGCCGGTGAACGGTTGCTCGTACTGCCACTGCCCGGGCACGAGCTGGTCAAGCAGCCCAGCGATGATCACCTCGTTCTTCGAGGCCATGGGGACGCCGCTCGCGGAGACGTGGAGCAGCGCGCGGTCGTAGCGGCGGGCCTCCCCGCGCAGCTTCAACGAGACGGGTTCCGGCGGGGCGAACAGGTCGGTGAGCCGGCGTGCGGTCTCCGACCGCCAGGGCTGCGCGAGGTCACGGAGGTCCGCGAGGGTGCCCTCGTGGAGGATGACGACCTTCTCCTTCTGCCGGGTCAAGGCCGTGTACATCAGCTCGCGGGACACCGCCGCACGGGCAGGCAGCACGAGGAATGTGGTGCCGAACTCCGACCCCTGCGACTTGTGGACGGTCACCGCCCAGGCCAGCTCGAGCATGACGTCCTCGCCCTTCGTCGGCCAGTAGCTGTACTGATAGCCGGGCTGCGAGGAGAACTCCACCTTGAGCGCGAGCGAACGCTTCGGCCACTTCGCAGCCGGCACCACTCGGCCGATGCCCACTCCGATCTCGCCGTTGGCGACGTAGTCGAGCCCGCCGGTCTTCGGGTAAGCCTTGAGGCGCCGGTTGACGGTCTGCATGACCTTGTCACCGCGGACGATGAGTTCCGGACCGACGGGTGCGGCAATGTTCGACCGCGCGGTGCGTTGACCGTAGTGCGTGTCCGCCGTCCGGTACGTGCGCTTGATGTGCCGGTTGAGCTCGACGGTCCCGAACGTCCGTGACCGCGTCGGCGCCAGGATCTGCCAGCGCTCCGAGACCGCACCGGCGCCCTGTTCCCAGTTCACGTACTCGCCGTTCAGCGTGGCTCCGTAGGTGAGCGCGAAGGCCCGCTCCGGGTCGGGATGCCCGTCGAACGCGAGCTCCTCCTGCAAGGCGGCGGTCAACGCCTCCACGGCGGTGCGATCGCCCCACGGCTCGTAGCGCACGGTGGGCAGGTTCGGCGTGGTGGCGAGCTCGGCCCAAATCGCTTCGTCGCCCGCCCCTCGACCACCATCGCCGAAACAGGCCGCCAGCTCCAGGTCGTGGCGGGTGCCCTGGCTGCCGTCGGGCAGCTGGCGTCGGGGAACCTGCAGCTCCACGTAACCGGGCGCCGCCCGGACCCAGTCGTCGAAAGTGGCAGGACGCAGCTTGCGTACGAGATCGACGAAGGGCCGCCCGGCCCCGATCGGGGGGAGCTGCCGCGGGTCGCCGACGAGGATGAGGCGCCGCACGCCGACCAGTGCGTCGAGGGTGGCCGCCAGCATCTCCTCGGTGAGCATCGACGCCTCGTCAATCACCACGAGGCCGAAACTCTGCCGCGGGCGGGCGTCGCCCCACACCAGGTAACGGCCGGTGTCCCCGTCATAGCGGTCGGAGCGGGCGAGGTGGCTCGCCAGGGTCTTCGCCGGCAACCCCACCTTCGTCTCGAGCTGTACGCGCGCCTTACCGGTGGGAGCGAGCAGCAGCACGCCGCCGTCGGCGACCCCGGGAGTCTCGACGAGTGCTTTGAGCAGGGTCGTCTTGCCGGTGCCCGCCGGCCCGATGAGCACCGCCAACGGGGAGCCGTGGAGGAACGACAGGCCGGCGGCCTTCTCCGTGCGAGCCCGGTCCTCGGACTCGTCGAGCGCTCCGGGTGCTGTGTCGACGGACTGGTTGCGGGCCAGCGCATCGTCGAGCACAGTGCGGGCCCCGGTCAGGGTCCCGAGCGCGGCGCGACCCTCCTGATCGGCTACCCAGTACCGGATGACGTCGGCGGTGTCCGCGAAGCGGGAAAGCTTGTAGGCGGGGGACCGGTCGGCCAGCACGACGCTGGTCAACGGTGACCATTCAGGCCACTCGAGCAGCGAGTCGTGGTCGAGGTCGAGCCCGTTGAGGATCATCCCGCTGAGATCCACCGGCTGGCCCAGGTTGAACCCGTTGGCCAGTTCGACAGCTTCCCCGACGGGAACAACCGTGTCCCCCTCTGCGCATTGGCGTTCCAGGACCTCGGTCAGGAGCGCCTCGATGCGGCGCCGGTCGAGATGACCTTCCAACGGGTCGTGGTCGTCGACGGGCGGTCGCCACGCCACGTAGGACGGTGGGAAGAGCGCGTGGTCGATGGTGGCGAACGGAACGTGCTCTGCCATCCCGTAGGTGCAGGCCGCAGCGAGGTACAGGTTGTCGAGCAGGTGTTCCGGTTCCAGCTCGACCTCGGCCCGGCCCTCCAGGAGCATGCGGACCTGGCCGGGCCCGATGTCGAGGGCGGACAGCAGCTTCAGCACCGCCCGGTGCCCGGCGGGCAGCTTGGTCCAGATGCGCCCCACGGGACGCGGGAGGTGCGCGCCGAGCCCGGCGGGTGCCGCGACCGGGTCGGCGAAGATCGACTCGAGCAGCGGCCACGGATCGACCTCGCCGACATGGTCGGTCACCGCACGCGCGGCGAGGTGAGCGCTGTTCACGCCCAGCGTGGAGAGCGCAGCGGCCAGTCCCGGCACGGGACCGCGGGCCTGCCACAGCCGCTCGGTCTGCGCAGCGATCCAGTCGACGGCCGCGTCGGGGACGGTCACACCGAGTGCTCGAGCCCCGCGGGCGGCCCGCTCCAGCGCACCCAGCGCCTCGATCGCGGCGTCGTCGGTCAGGTGCTCTGTGACGTATGAGAACTCGATGTCGCGGCCCTCGGGCGCCCATGCGAGGGCACCGTCGATGTCGATGCCCTCGTCGAGCAGTGGAACGAGCTGCTGGTAGGGCAGCAGGACCCCGTCCGCCATGTCGGGCCGCAGGCTGTGCTCGACGACCGTCTCCCACATCGACGAGGAGAACGGAGGCCTTCCCGCCTGGTCGTACATCGGCGGCGGCGTCACACCCGTGATGCGTGCGGCGCCGACGAGGAGCCGGTCAGTGCGCTGCTCCTGGAGAGGGGAGTGCTTGAGGTACACGAACACCAGTGAGCTGCCGGGCAACAGGCTGTCGAAGAACGCGTCGATGATCGCCCGCTGGTTGTGGCCGTCCATCACCCAGGCGGCACCGTCGAAGCCGATCACGCGGTCGACATGGTCCTCGGCAGCCGGGTCGAAGCCCGGCACGCACTGGATGCCGATCTCCTCCTTGAACGAGGCGCGGTTGAGCCAGCGGAACGGGATGGCCTCGAACGCGTAGCCGGGCATGGCGACAGCGGTGGGCAGCAGGTGATCCTTGAGCGCGCGGTTCCAGGCGTAGGGGTGGGTCTTCGTCACCGAGTACCCGAGTTGTGACATGAAAGTCGCCCGTTCACTCAGACAGGGCAACCGGTCCTGGTCGAGGGAGTCGATCCCCGCGCCAGCGTGGGCGACCTCGTAGGCATCGTCACGCCGCGGCCCCACATTGGACAGGAGGGTGCACGAGGAGTTGCCCAGCGGATCGTTGCAGATGAACTGGTCCCAGGGGCGATCCCGCCACGGCACGCGCATCGACAGGTGGTGGACACCGCTCATGGCGAAGGTCTATCACTTGCCGCGCGCAGCGACCGTCCGGGTCCAGCCACCTCAGGTGCGGCCGCTGCGCGGGTCGCGCGTCCCTCCGGGCGGTGCACATGCCCGGCGAGCGTCTGCTAGTCAGTTCACTAGTTCTCGGGCACAGATCAAAGCTCTACCTCCCGGACCGTTAATAAGATCATCGGATGCCTCGCCAACTATCCAACCCCACGACTCACCCATGGCTCACAACTATCTGAGACCCCATGGCCCTACCCCGGGCCGCCTCGAAGGATGAGAATCGGTCGATTTCTCTTCACAGCGCGAGTCGTGTGGCTAGTGCGCAAGTCCCCCCTCGGACACACTCGCTAGCCACACGCAAAGACAGTGTGGCTACACCCCCTTCATCCGCAGGTAGGTAGCGGACTTCGAGATCAAGTTCCCGGTACAGCCGCGCGAGCCGCTCCGGCTGCGCGCGCTCGATCACCGGACCGACGTCGCCCAACGCGTCGATCATCGCGTAGACCTCGGCCAGGTCCATGACCGGCGGCTGGTCAGGCGCCTGTGCCAGGTGCGCCCGGGCAGCATCCCGCTCCGCCCTGACCTGGTTGATCGCATCGACCACAGCGGACGGTTCGACACCTGCGAGAACGTGCTCTGATAGCCGCGCCGGTTGACCCGCACCGGCGGGGTGGCGAACTCGACCTGCCACCCCTCCTTGATCGCCCGGTTCATCGCCGGGATGCCCAGGTGCGCGAGCGCGGTCGCGATCCCGCCCGGCGTCACGATCACCGTCGCGTGCTCCCGCGACCCGCTCGGCGCCGCCCACGCCGGCACAGCCCCGCTCCGGCGGCCCACCTCCCAGAAACCGGCCAGCGCGGCCCACGGGGCCACGAAGACGACCGGGAGCCAGACCGCTCCGAGCAGCCACACGATCCACTTGATCAGATCAACCGCGCTGCGCAGTGGAGCGAGCAGCCAGGAGAAGTCCTCGTAGCCGATCGCCAGCACCGCGCCGAGCCCGAGCAGGAGCCCAGCCGCGGTCAGGATCGTGGCGATGACGGCTCGCACCACCGCGACCGGCACCGACAGCAGGTCCATCCGTCGCCGATGTCGGCGGTCGCGCGCCTGCTGAACTCCGAGCAGGGCGCCGTGACCCCCGACCCGGCGTCCTGCTCGGTCCCGCCGAGATGGATGGCGCTAATCTCATATAGGTGCCCTAGTCCACAAAAGGTCGCATCTGGTATCGGTCATCTTCGGCTGCCCGAAGGTCGGCCGACGCCCGCAGGAGCCTGCCCAGGTAGCGGTAGCACCCCTAGCCGCCATTGACCGCGACATCACCCTCTCCATCACCTACAGACCTGGGCAATACTGGACAAGATCACGAACGCACCGTCGACACGACCACAGAGCAGGGCGACGTCACCTGAAAGGTGACGCGCCGAGCGGGCCCATTTTCTCTATATCAGAGCCGAAATTCTTAACAATCCTACCAGTGATGCTGCGCATTGGACCGCCGAGGTCGCTGCTACCAGGACGCGGACCGCGTGGCGTCCACCGTCCGGCTGATCTTGTCGCACCCCCGCAGTACCCTTGACTGGTCCGGCGCCGGCGCCGGACGAGGGCGTCACGAACGAAGTCACGATTCCAGCTCAGTTCCTCGAGCTCCCGTCAGGTGGATCGGTGGTCTTGCAGTTCGCCCGGCTACCTGTACGGAGCTGGTGTAGGAGGACAAGATGGGCCTCGATGAGGCGTTTGATGAGTTCCAGAAGACGGTCGACGCCGACCGGGACCAGGTAGTCCTGGCCCGCGAGCGGCGCGACACGTTCAAGAAGGCGTTCGGGTCCGAGAGCGACGTCGCCGACGTCTTCGGCTCCGGGTCGCTTGCCCGCAGCACCCAGCTCAAGCCGGTGCACGACGTCGATCTGGTGATCGTCTACGACCACGACAAGCATCCCGACTGGGGCCAGCCGGGCGACTCGGCGGAGTCGGCCCTCGACTACGTCCGCGGCCGGGTCAACACGCTGCTCGGCGCCACGAACGGCAGCGTTGACACGTTGGTTCGCCTGGCCCGGTGGCGCAACCATGCCGTGAAGTGCTTCATCGACGACCCGGACGACCCGGACGCGTTCACCGTCGACGCGATGCCCGCGCTGCGGCAGCCTGACAACACCCTGCTCATTCCGGAGGCGCTCAGCGAGCGGTGGGTTACGGCTGATCCCGAGGACCTGATCCGCCGGGTCGCCAAGCACCAGTCGGACTGGGAGTACTTCCGGCCGATGGTGCGCGTGCTCAAGCAGTGGCGGAAGTCCGTCTCCGTCGAGGGGAAGATCAAATCCATGGTGATGGAGGTGCTGGCGCTGGAGTGCATGCCCCGCGACGGTAGCCGGACGGCGGCGCTGCGCGCGTTCTTCACCGCCGCTGCGGTGCGGGTCAACTCGGAGATCGCCGACCCGGCGGGGCACTGTGGAGCGATCCAGCCCGATCTGGATGCCGTCGGCCTGCGTACTGCGTTGGAGGAGGCGGCGGAGATCGCGACCCAGGCGTGCGCCGCGGCGGAGAACGGCGACACCGACGACGCGTTGCGAGCCTGGCAGGAGATCTTCGGCCAGGACTTCCCGGCCCCCGCGCCGACGAAGTCTTCCTACCTGGGCGGTACCGGTCCGGCGCTGATCACCCCTCGCCCGGTCAAGGACGCTCCGCAAGGCTGAGCGCTGATGACGCTGCACGAAGATGCCGCCCCGGTGACATGGTGGCAGTGCGAACCACGACGGCTCGCCCGCGACCAGGCCGAGATCGCCGACCGGTTCCCCGACCTCACCTGGCACGCGCCCGGGGCGGCTGGCTGGACCGGGCGATTGCCACAGTGGCCGTTCGTTCGCGATGAACCGTCTGGGCTGACCGAGCTAATCGGCACCGACGGGCTGCCGGTCTCGGTCGAGTACGGGCATGCCTACCCGATGGTGCCGCCCCGGATCTACCCGCTCGACCCGGAGCCCAGCATCCAGGAACGCACCGAACACACATGGCACGTCATGGGTGACGGCAGCCTCTGCCTGCTGCAGGACGCCGCCGCTTGGTCCGGCCGGGACTCGATCGTGGACCTGTTGCTGAAGGCGGCCGGGTGGCGAGTGGAGTATGCCCTGATGAAGGCCGGGATGATCGAGGCGATGACGCTGCGAGGCATCATCGATGACGATCAGCTCGATCATCTCGTCGCCGCGGCGGTCGAGGCCGGCGTCACTACCGCAGATGGGTCACCCGAGTCGGCCGGGGACGACGCACCGCTATGAACCGGTTGCTCATCCTCGTTCCCGGTAGTGCCGCCGACATGATCCGCGACAGCGGCGACTGGGGCAGCGTCACCATGAGAGTGTCCGACGTGGAGAGTGTCGGCTACGTGCGGGCGGTGTCGGTCAAGCAGGAGCCGCGGCTTCCTGTCACGCTCGAGCCCAAGACGCACTTCCTAAACTCCGGCGATGATCGCGGGGCCGGCTGGTGGTATCGCGCGAAGCGAGAATTGCACATGGCATGGGTATACCTCCAGCGACGTCAGGGCGCGCTGACGCTCGACGGGTTCGCCGACCTCGTACGCTCCGGGTTCAAGAGCCCGGGCGGCAGCTCGTATATCGCGATCACCTACGCCCCCGAAGTCGAGTCGGACTATCCAGACTCTGGGCTCCCTGACCTGGTCGCCTGGCAGGTGTCATCAGGCGGTGCCGTCCCGGTCGACATCGAGTGCGCACCTCCTACGCTGGGAAACGCCCAGCTGGCTGGTCATTGGCCAGTCGAGGCGCTGGCTGCGGCAACGGCTATGGTCATCGGTGTCGGCAGCATCGGCGGCGCCGTCGTACACGCCTTGGCCGGCTACGGCGTCGGTCGGTTGCTGCTAGTTGACCCGGATCGGCTGCGCTGGCACAACCTGGTCCGCCACGTCTGCGGTCCTGCGCACGTCGGCCAGATGAAGGTCTCCGCACTGCGCGACGACCTCCGCCTGCTACGTCCCGCCACGATCACCGAGGTCCATCCACTCGACGTCGTCGATGACGCGGACCGCGTCCGGCCGCTCCTGGGGCGAACGGACCTCGTCGTGTGCGCCGCGGACGGGGTCGATCCACGCCGGGTGGTCAGCCACCTGGCCCGGCGCGCCGGCGTCGAGGCGGTACTGGCCTGTGTGCTGGAAAACGGTGGCCTCGGCGAGGTGCTGCGCCTTCGTCCGTGGACGGACCGCGGATGCCTGGTCTGCCAGCGCCAAGCGCTCACGACCGCGGGCGGAATCAACCCAGAGCCCAACCTCGACGCAGACTATGGCACCGGCACGCGGCACCGACCGATGACCGCCATCGGCGCCGACCTGCATCTCGTCGGCCAACTCGCAGCCAAGGCCACGGTCGCGACCCTCCTGGAACGTGCCGGCCACCCCGACCAGCGCCTACCAGCAGACCATGCCCTCCTCGCGCTACGGCCCCAGCCGGACTGGGCACCGCCCTTCGACCTGCGCCGGGCCGGCGAACTCCGATGGCTGCCCGCGACGGCGCCGCTGCCCGGCTGCCCGACCTGTGAAACTGCATGACCTCGAACCCCAGCTACGTCCGACAGGTCCAGCTCTCGGAGTCGGCTGCAGCCGCGATCCACCGTGAAGCCGGCCGGTCACAAGACGGAAACGAGACCGGCGGCATCCTGCTCGGCCACCTGCGCTGTGACGGGACCGCCGAGATCCGAACGGCCGGCGCCCCAGGACCGGTGGCAGTCCGGCAGCCGACGTTCTTTCTGCGCGATCTCGATCACGCCCGGCGCCTCGCCGGGGAAGCGTTCGCCCGTGACGGCAGCGTCTGGATCGGCGAGTGGCACACTCACCCCACCGCCGCACCCGTGCCGAGTAACCGCGATCTGCACACCTACGCCGGGCTGCTCGCCGACCCCGATCTCGGTTTCGAGGCCGTCGTCGCGATCATCCTCACCACAACCGACCCCGCCTGGGTCCATCTGATTGCACGCGCGTGGATCTGCTACCCGAACCGCGCCGAAGCCGTACCCCTGCTCACCGCACCCAGCCGAGCAATCACCGAGTAGCCACCGACCTCTCTTCCCCGCGCCGGCTTTCCCCGGCCGCTCCCCGCACAGGACACTCCATGACCGAACCCCGACCAGCCGCTGGTCCACCCTCACGCAGCGGTGTGCGCCGCAGTGGCGACCGCTACCAGGACCTGATCACCTGGTCTGCGGCGATGCGGGTCATCCAGCAGGACAGCCCGTTCGATCAGCTGGAGATGGAGGTCAACGATGCCGGCAACGTCGACGACGTGATCCTCCGAGCACGTCACGGCCGACACCGCTACAGCCAGGTGAAGTGGACAACCCGCCCTGCCGAACAAGTCGACAACGAGTACCTGACCGCCACGCCCGCCAAAGGCAAGTCGCTCCTGCAGAAGTTCTACGCCAGTTGGACGCTGCTACGCCGCCGCGACGACAAGCCACCGATCATGGAGTTGGTTACCAACCGTACTCTCGATCGCGCCGACCCGCTGCTAAGCCTGGTCGACGGACGAAGCGACCTCCTCAACCCTGCGGCCAGGAACACGTCGGTGACCTCAGCAGCCGGGGGTCGAATCGACCAGTGGGCGCACCACCTCGGCTGCACCCGAGACGACGTCCTGGCCATGCTCGACTCGCTGCTGTTCAAGACCGGGCTCAGTGTCAGCGGTGAGGAAGATCGCGCGCAGACGCTCATGCTGGCCAACGGGCTGCTCGGCGACGCAGATGCCCTAGACAAGGGCATGGGCATCGTCGCCCGCTGGATACTCGGTGGTAGCCGGACCGTCAGCGGCGACGATGTCACCAAGGAGGTCGAGCGAATGGGTCTGCGAGCCGGGCCGCCCAGGGCGGTCCTCCTGGTGCAGGCCATCAACCGCGACCCCGAACCCGACGATGCGACCATCGCACTCGACTGGGTCGACCTCTACGACGGCAACTCCCCACCCACGCGTCGCCAGCCGCGCGACCCCGCCGACTGGTCCACCATGAGCAACGACATCGACCGAGCGGTCAGCACACTCGACACGCAAGGACACACCGACATCCTGGTGCGCGGCGCGATGCGGCAGGCCACCTTCTTCACCATCGGCGCCCGACTCGCCCAAGTCACCGGCACCACCATCACATACATCCAACACGGCACCCCCTGGCCATCCAACGCACAACGCATCCCGGTCCCGGCGCCCACGGCACAGATCACGACGATCGACACCGGCGACGAACTCGCCGTCGCCATCGGAATGACAGTCGACCCGACGACGGCCATCGCCCGGTTCCTCGGTGCCGCTGATCTCCCCGTGCGATCCCTCCTAACCCTCATGCCCGCCGAGGGTGCCCACGACCAGTCTGTCGCTGGACCCGGGCAAGCCGTCGCCTACGCCCAAGCACTGCGCAACGCCGTGCGAGATCGACTCGAGACAGCTCCTGCAGAACGAGTCCACCTCTTCCTTGCCGGACCTGGCGGCCTGGCCCTGCTCCTCGGACACCGGTGGAACCGCATGGCACCCACCCAGGTGTACGAAGATCTTGGACCCGGGCGCGGATACACGGCGGCGTTCACCGTTGCCGCCTAACCCGGCGCTACCGCCCGGTTCTAGCCCGTCAAGGCCGACAGCAGGGCGGGCAACCCCCGTCTGCGTGCTCGAACCTAGATCGAGCTTGTCAGCCTCTTCGCAACCGTTGTGCCCGGTGTGCCCACGTGCGGCGGCGGGCCCGACTACGATCGCGCTAGATCAACGCCGTGCGCCGCAGCCGGTGGGTGGATCACAGCCCGATGAACCCGACATCACCCAGTCTTGCCGACTTCTGGGCCTCAGCTAGCGAGTGTAGACCGCTATCAAGCTAGTGTGAACCGGTGCCCGATCCGAATTCTGATGCCCAGACGTACGCGTGGAACTGGTTCGCGCTGCACTCGAACCAGCGAATGCAACTAGTGAACTTCTGGCTGGTTGCGGTCGCGTTCCTTGGTGCAGCGTTCGTGCAAGCCCGCTCTGGCGACCTACGCTCGGTGGCAGCCGGTGTGTGTGCGATCGGGGCGGTGGCCAGCGTCGCCTTCGCGATGCTCGACGCGCGAACGCGTCAGCTCGTCCAGGTTGCTGAGGCCGCGCTGCGGAGGCTGGAGCATGAGCGCGCCGCAGCTGGAGCAGACGAGAGCATGCGACTAGTCTCGGCGTCACACGCGGCACGTTCGTCGCGAGTATCGTCCTACCGGTTCGTAATCCAAGGCCTCCAGATCGTGGTCGCCGTCCTCTTCGCGATGGCGTGCGTCTTCACGATCGCGGGCGGTTGACCCTTGCATCCGCGGCTGCAAAGGACATGCGGTGCCAACGTGCAGCTCGGCCGACTCTGCGACAGGGGGCGCCTAAACTTCGACCACTAGAGTGAGCCTGTTACTAAACTTCGGCCTTGTCTACCCCAATACTTCGGACAGCAACCAGACCTGCCCTCCTAGACGAGCTTCAAAGAATCTCCCATGCCGGATGAGCTGAAAGACGACTCGAAAGGAGCCAAATGAGCAAGCTCGTTTTCGATCTCGACGGCGTGATCATCACGTACGAGAAGAACTTCGCCGAGACGTACGCAGCCGAATTCAACCTCGATGTGGCGATGATCTACAAGTTCTTCTCCGAAGACTATCGCGACTGCGCCATTGGCCGCTCCAACCTGGCAGACGAGATTGCGAGGTATTTACCGGCCTGGAAGTGGCCCGGCGACTCCGCGTCTCTTATTGCGTACTGGTTCGACTGCCAGAGCCAGATCAATGTAAAGCTTATTGAGCTAATCGAGGAGTCAAAGTCTGCCGGACACACTTGTTACATCGCGTCCGACCAGGACTTCATTCGATCCCAATACATTTGCGCGTTGTTTGATGTTGATAGTCTATTCGACGCGTGCTTCTTCTCCTGCGACTTGGGAGTAACCAAGACGGATCCGCTATTCTTTCGGCACGTATTGAGCCGCCTTGGCGATCGGGCCACTGACGTGTATTTTTGGGATGACAATCCCGACAACGTAGCGACGGCGCAGCGGCTTGGTATAAACGCCGAGCTCTTCGTGACTTATGAGGCTTTCGAACCCTCGTTCTCCGAGCGATTCAGGCCGCTTCGTTAGTGTTTCTGCATACACAGTAGGGCAGGGTTTTGCAATGGTCCCGAGCACTGCAATTCTTCTCCCTTACTAAGGAGAAACTAGGCTACTGGACTTTAGATAACTCTGTTGATCTTCATCGTCGCTGCTCATCGACCAGATGGCTTCTTGAATGTAGGTCCAGTAGTCTGCTTTCCCATTAGTATACATATGACAGCCTGGAGGACCGCCGAGTATATTCGTCGGGCCGCGGAGTATATTTGCGCACCGCTGACGGGCGTGACATCTTAGACGGTCTTGCAGGATCGATGAACGCCAATCTCGGTCACGGAAACAGCGCTGTTGCCGCCGCTATGGGAGAACAGGCTCGTGGACTGGTAGCTGTACCTACGATCGCCGGCGACGTGTCCGACAGCGCGCTCGCACTGGCTGAGAGGATTCGCCAGGTTATAGGAATCCCCGATGCTACGTGCACTTTTATGTCAAGCGGCTCGGAGGCAACTGAAGCGGCATTAGCGGTAGTCTGGAAATACTGGTCAGAGCTGGGGCAGCCGCGCAAACAGAAAATAATTTCACTAGACGGAAGTTACCACGGCTGCACCTTGGGAGCGCTCGCACTCACGGGGCGAACTGACGAGCACTTGGATATCCCGTCCCTTATCCCGACGTTCAGGCTCGCCCTACCGGCTTGGGACCCCAGTGACGCCTCGCGCGTGTCCAGATCATTGGAGAAGTTGCTGGAATCAATAGACGTAGATGATATCGGCGCGATATTTTTAGAACCAATCATGGGCCTCGCAGGTATGATACCTGCAGCAGTCGACGACATCAGCAAGGTCGTGACGATCTGCCGAAAGAACAACATCCTCGTAGTTCTCGACGAGGCGCTTACCGGTCTGGGTCGTGCCGGCCGTGTTACCGCTGCCGGCATGTTCGGACTCGACTATGACCTGCTTTTGATGTCAAAGGGCCTGGGTTGCGGATTCACCCCGATCGCCACAACCTGCATCGCCTCGCACGTTGCGTCGGTATTGGGTGAAACGGTACCCGCATTAAGACATGGACATACATCATCTGGAAACCCTCTGGCAGCACGGGTCGCACAGGTCGTCTTGGATCAACTCGTCGCTAGTAAAGCGGTCGAAAATGCGCTTCAAATGGGAGAGGTGTTCGAGCAACTCGCATTAAACGTGCTATCTGGAATTGGGCGAGAGTATCCAGTGAGGGCCACCGGTCTGTGCCTGGCCGTCGAGACCGACAGCTCAGAATATGCGCAGGGTGTCCGTCGTCGCGCCTTCGATCTGGGACTGCGAATTAGGGCGATCGACCGCAACATCATTCTCTGTCCGCCCCTAATTATTGAGCGTAAAGATATGTTGCAGATGGTATCCTTGCTTACTCGCGCCATTTTGGAGACCGAGCGCGCCAGTACCGGCAGTTAGGAAGCGGCATGACTAGAATACCGGGAGCCATCTACCGGCCCGATATTGCCATCCTCACAGCCCTACCGAAGGAACACGCCGCGGTCCGAACCTTGATGGACGATGCGGTGTCCCACTCGGAGACGGATCACCAAGGAACGCGACACTACACCTTCGGCACTATGCCTGCGCGTGACAACGGGAAGCATTCCCTCGCGTTGACGATGGTTGGCGTCGGAAACAACATCTCTGCCATCGCGACAACTCAATTGCTCAACGACCTGCCAACCATACGAACCGTGATTCTCTCGGGAATCGCCGGTGGAATTCCTAACCCCACAAGCGCTACCGATCATGTTAGGCTTGGCGATATAGTCGTCTCAAGCGAAGAGGGCATCGTTCAGTTTGACTTCGTGAAAGACGAATTTTTCGCTATAGTGTCAAGGCATCCACCCAGGCCTGCGAGTTCAAATCTACTACGTGCCGCAAGAATGCTCGAGGCTGATGCGTTCCATGGTCTTCGACCTTGGGAAGTGGTCATTGATCAAGTACTGAGCACACTCCGATGGAAACGGCCGCCATCGACCACCGATAAATTGGCTTCGCCGGATGATCCGACGAAGCTACTGAAGCACCCGAAAGACCCTATACGCATCAATGGGAAGCCACGGGTCTTTCTTGGAACAATCGCTTCGTCGAACACCCTCCTCAAGAACCCTGTCCGCCGTGACGAACTAAGAAGACGTCACAACGCGAAGGCCGTAGAGATGGAGGCGTCGGGGACGGCTGATGCCGCCTGGATGGCGCAGGCCCACCACTTCGTCATCCGCGGTATCTGCGACTATTGCGACTCGAAGAAGGGGGATGGCTGGCAGAACTATGCTGCCGCAGCAGCGGCCGGCTACCTCAGGTCTCTCCTTGCAAGGGTCGGCGAGGCGGGCAGGCGGAATATACCCCGGATAGCCATTGATTCAGTTCGCCCCGAGGTGGCCCGATCCGACGTAGCATCTGCCGAGTACCTCAGTCTCGACGACGACGTTCTGCACCAGATCGAGGCAACTCAGAATTGTCTGCTAAGTTTGCTAGCTGACGGCAGCCATGCCGCGCAACTCTTGATCCCGACCATCAGTTGGATCACCTCGATCGACAGGAAGTTTCATCAACACCGTCTGCTGGAGCGCGAGGCGCGAGCGCTCCAGGCGATCTCCGCCGAGGTGCGGCAGGTCGGTATGGCCTACTCCAGCTCCTCGGTATCGCCGGTCGAACGCCTATCCCTGAACTTGCTCGACCGCTACCAGGGTAGCTCAGTTCTCAGGTCCAATTGGGAAGTTCGTTGTGCGATCGGTAATCTACTAACGCTCGCGGTCTCGGAGCCAGCAGGCTCGACTTCAGCGCTTATTTCGGAAGTCATGCAGAAATCGGTCTCGGGTGCGAACTGGGACTTGGCCCAGATGCTCTTCGACGCTCTTCACCATGCAACCCCGCTCGGTGATTCTGGCCGCGACTTTATGCTTACCACGGCCATTTAGCACGAACACAGTCAGGTACGCTGGAATGTCGCAGCTGGCTTGAAGTCTATCCAACTTCCGGAAGGAGATCTAAGGAAAATCTCTACTCAACTGCTGCGTGATTCTTCCGGCTGGGTCGCCAAAGAGTTGATCGACGTTGCACTCAAGAATGACGGGATCTTGAGACAGATCTTCAGCCCGAAGAATGCAAATGCGGTTCTGGACCTATTAGGTCGAGATTCTCAGTTGACAGAACACGCCATCCTTACCTTGAGGTCGCAGAAACGACGACCGTCGTCGAGTCAGTTTCCATTATTTTTCACGCAGACTTCCCCTAGCTACTCGACCGATGATGGGCGTAGCGCAGAGGCTGCAGGGCGTCGCGAGATGATTTTACAGCAGGACTACCGGAGAGTCGAGCAGGTCAAGTCTGAATTGGCTGGCCAGCACGGCAAGCTCTACAAGGCGGCCGAACAGGTCGTGAACCAACGGCTGGCATCTCCTGATGTCGAACTGCGCCAGGAGGCGATCTCGGCGTATCTGCATTCTGCCCACGATGCACTGGCCTGGGCCAGTGTACGGGCGCTGTTCAGCGGCAGATTGGACAACTGCCCCGACGCCTTCCTGCGCGAGGCAGTGAGGCTTATCAGAAAGTCCATATTATTCAATCTTCCTCGGCGCGCCTCCCACAGAAACAACGACCCCTCCAGGAGAATGTGGTGAACAGCTACCAACAGTTCATCACACCCCGGAGGGATCG
>Ga0136614_10000860_pt1 | contig 16719 bp, 16 predicted proteins | sample AntDrymUQ2792106_2_FD_106643 | JGI IMG/M metagenome (GOLD analysis project Ga0136614, IMG submission 106643) | Polar desert sand microbial communities from Dry Valleys, Antarctica - metaG UQ279 (21.06) | ecosystem: Environmental > Terrestrial > Soil > Desert | place: Antarctica: Dry Valley... | reverse complement strand
GCCTTCGCGCCCGCATAGGGCAGGCGGCACGACGCGAACTTCCAGGTCATGGCCCGCGCCAGCCGTGCGACCTCGCCCGAGTCGACGTCCGGGATCATCCGCGTCCCGCCGGCCGAGACCGGAAAGAGCTCGTGGTCGACGACGACGACGGCGTCCAGCCCTGCTTCGGCGTCCCGCAGCTCGATGATGCGCGCGGGTGTCCTGCCCTCGGCCATCCGAGCTAGCCGCTCGGCGGCGGGTCGAAGGTGGCGATCAGGGCCTCGGCGACTACGCGCATGGGTCGGCCCGAGCGCTGGCTGGCGCCGCGCAACCGGGCGAAGGCCTCCTGCTCCGACAGACGCTCGCGCTCCATCAGCAGGCCCTTCGCCCGCTCCACGACCTTGCGGGTCGCGAGCGCCTCTCCGAGGGACTCGGCCTCCTCGCGGAGCGCCTCGAGCTCGGCATGGCGCGCACAAGCGGCCTCGATGGCGGGCAGGAGGTCGGCCTCGCGAAAGGGCTTGACGAGGTAGCCGAAGACGCCCGCCTCGACGGCGCGCGAGACGAGCTCGTTCTGACTGTAGGCGGTCAGCATCACGATCGGAATCGGCCGATCCGCGATGATCCGGCGGGCCGCTTCGATCCCATCGAGGCCCGGCATCTTGACGTCCAGGATCGCGAGGTCGGGGGTCTCGCTCCGGGCGAGTGCCACGGCCTCCTCACCGTCCTTCGCCGCGGCGCACACCTCGAACCCCGCCGCCTCGAGAGTCTTCTCCAGATCGAGCCGGATGATCGTCTCGTCCTCGGCGACGAGGATCCGGAGTGCCATCAGCTGCGCGGCATGTAAGCACCGGGGCGCGAGCCGACGACGACGTACGAGAGCCCGTCGGGGCCGGCGATCACCTGGCGCGTCTGCTCCGGCGGAACGAACACGTACCGCCCCGGCGCCAGATCCTCCTCCTCCTCCTCGATCACGATGAGGCCGTTGCCCGCGAGCGGGATGTAGACCTCCTCTTGGCCGGAATCGAGCTCGTCGTGAGGGCGGCTCTCGAATCCGGGTGGAGCGTCGTACTGGTTGATGCCGAAGGCAGACACGCCGAGGCATTCGCGGATCGGCTTCCGACGGCCCTCGAAGTCCTTCGAGTCGACGATCCGGTAGGCCATCAGGCTGGAAAGGTCACCTCGGCCCGGAGGCCGTCGTGATCCTCGAGTGCGAGCGTCCCGCCCAGCTCATCGCGCACGAGCGCGCGCACGATCGAGAGCCCGGTGCCGTCGCCGTTTCGCTGCGTCCACTCACCATTGTCCGAAACGCTGAGAAGCGCGCCGCCATTCCGCCGCGCCAGACGGACGCGGATCTCATCCCCTCCGTGCTCGAGCGCGTTCTGGAGGAGCTCCGCGAACACGAGCGCGAGCGCCGTCGCGCGTCCGCCCTGGAGGGAGACCGACTCTACGTGCGACTCGACGTGCTTCTCGGCGCCGAGCCCCTGGACGAGCATGGCGCGCAGCCGCTCGACCAGTTCACCGAGGTCGACGTCGTCGTCACGTTGCTCCGTGAGCACCTCGTGCACGGCGGCGATCGCGAGGATCCGGGTGACCGAGTCTTCGAGTGCCTTGCGCGGATCGGTCCCGGGCGCACGGGCCTGGAGGCGGAGAAGCGAGGCGACCGTCTGGAGGTTGTTCTTCACCCGGTGGTGGATCTCCTGGGCGATGACCCCGCGCATGACAGCCCGGCCGTGCTCGAGCGCGACAGCTGCGTGGTTCGCGATCGAGGCGAGCAGCTTGGCCTCGTCCGACGTGAACGACGTGTCGCGGTCGCAGACGAGCTCGCCGATCTCCCGGCCCTTCCAGCGCAGGGGTAGCCGGATCGCGTGAGCGCCGGGCCGGCCCTCCGGCCACGCGATCTTGCCGTCCTCGAGCACGAGCGCCGCACCGGTCGCGGCAACCGCGGCCATCGTCGTCTGGACGATCGCGCTCAGCGACTCCTCGAGGTAGAGGGACTCGGAGACGGCCTCGGAGATCTTCGCCAGTGCCTCGAGCTCGGCCACCCGTTGCTGGGCGTGCTCGTACAGCTTCGCGTTCTCGATCGCCTGCGCGACCTGGCCGGCGATGGCCATTAGGAGGTCGATCTCGGCCTCGTCGAACTTGCGGGGCCTCTCGGTGCGGACGTTCAGCGCGCCTTCGAGCCGGTCCTTGGCGAGGATCGGCACGGCCAGGATGGACTGGTACTGCTCCTCGCGGAGGTTCGGAAAGCTCTTGAAGCGCGGGTCGAGGTGCGCCTCCTTCGGGATCATCACGGGAACCCGCTCCGCGGCCGCGACGCCGGTAATGCCCTCGCCCGGGCGCATCTTCGGAACCCTCGTCATCTCGTCGACCCTCGTTCCGCACGAGGCGCGCAGGACGAGCTCGTCCGCCGCCTCGTCGTAGAGATAGACGAAGCAGGCGTCGGCCTCGAGCGCCTCGGCAACCCGCGCGGCCACGAGATCGAAGAGCTCCCCCAGGTCGAGGGTCGAGTTGACGGCCGCGATCGTCTGGGTGACGAGCCTGAGGTGCCGCTCGGACTGGTTCATGGCACGTGGGACGATGCTTCGGCCTGGACGATCCGACGCGCGGCCGCACGGCCGCTGACGACAGCGCCTGCGATCCAGCCGCCGTGCTCCTCGGCGAGGTCCGAGCCTGCGAACACCACCCGGCCAGGGGAATCGCCTCCGTCGAAGAGCCCCTCGGCCAACCAGCCCGGCCTGGCGGCGAGCCACGTCCCCCTCGACCACGGATCGGCCACCCAGTCGTGCGTGTCGACAGCCAGCACCCGGGCATCCGGAGCGTAGACTCGGACTGCCGTCTCGACGGCGCTCGGGTCACCCAGGTCGAGCCCGGCGGTCTCGTGCCCGAAGCCGACGACGAGCAACCCCTCGGGAACGACGCGCTCGGCCGAGAGCCACTGGAGCGCAGTCCCGAATCCGAGCGCCAGAAGCCCTTCGGGAACTCCCTCCACGAGCGCCCAGACCTTCAACGAGCGCCCCGCATGTTTCTCCCGGGCCATCCGCTCCAGGCCCGGAGGGAGCGGTGGGTCGAACTGGATGGCGTCGAGCGTGTTCACCGGGACAGAGACCACGACGGCGGCGGCTCGGATCTCCTCGCCGGCGTCCGTGATGACCACGACTTCGTCGTCACGCTCCTCGATTCGGGTCGCGGGCGTCGAGAGCCTGACTTCGGCTTCGGCGTCCCCTGCCAGCGCGTCGAGGAGGGCTCCGGTTCCGTCGGCGAAGCACTCGGAGATCTCGTCGTAGAGCGACCAGACCTCGCCGCCGTTTGCCGCGAGGATGCTGAGAAGCTCGACCATGGACACTTCTCCCGGGTCGGCGCCGCTCATGAACGAGGCCCACGCGAAAAGGAAGTCCCGCGTCGCGTCCGGGAGATCGTCACCGAGCCAATCGGGCACGGAGACGTCGTCACGCACGAGGTCGATCTCCTCCGAGGCGAGCGAGAGCCGGCGGAGCGCGCGTTCCAGCTCGGCTCCCTCGCCCTGCGGGACGGGAAGGCCGTGTCGCGTCACGCCGCCCGTGTGCCAGCAGGCACTCTGCCTGGTCGCCGCCGGGACGACACGCACGCCGTAGCGCTCGACCTCCTCGGCCAGAGGCCGCTGCCGAGCGAGGGAGAACCACGTTCCGCCCAGCTCGACGCGGTGCTCAGTACTGGCGAACGGTCGGTGCCACGTGCGGCCCCCGAGCCGGTCTCTCGCCTCCACGACGACGACTGAGCGCCCGGCGGCGGCGAGGTCGCGAGCAGCAGTCATTCCGGCGAAGCCTCCGCCGACGATCGCGACGTCATGGGTCATGAGCAGCAAGTGGCAGTGGGCTCGTACATCGCAGGATCGATGATAGGCACCGAGCCGTGCGTCCTACCTGACACATTGCGACACTCGCGCGTTTTCGGGGCGTAGGCTGAACGCGGTGGGTGGTTCGCGGTCGGCCCGAGACCGTCCGAGGAGCACCAAGGCCACGCCACAGCCCGTACCGGCTTCGGGCCCGGCCAAACGCGGCTGAGCTGCCGGCTGCCTTAACGACCACGAGCCGCCTTCGCAGGGGGCTCGTGGTCGGCCGTCAGTACGTCCCGCTTCGAACGAGAAGCGGTGACACATACACACCCTACTCGGACGTCTTCCCGTTCACAAGACCGGGAGGTACTTCTCGAGCTCCCAGGGCGTGAGCTGCACCCGGTAGTCGTCCCACTCCTTGCGCTTCAGCTCGACGTACCGGGAGAAGACGTGGGGCCCGAGCGCCTTCTCGGCGAGCTCGGACTCCGCCAGCTCGCCGATCGCCTCGCCGAGCGTCTCGGGCAGCGCAACGATGCCGCGCTCGCGCCGCTGCTCAGCCGTCAGGTGGTAGAGGTTCTGTTCCATCGGAGCCGGGAGGTCGTAGCCCTTCTCGATCCCCTCGAGCCCCGCGTGCAGGAGCGTTGCGAAGGTGAGGTAGGGGTTGCAGGCAGGGTCGGGGCAGCGGATCTCCGCCCGGGTCGCCTGCTCCTTCCCGGGGTGGTACAGCGGGATCCGGATGAGGGCCGAGCGGTTTCGCCGCGACCAGGCGCAGTAGACGGGCGCCTCGTAACCCGGCACGAGTCGCTTGTAGGAGTTCACCCACTGCGCGAAGACCGCCGAGATCTCGCGGGCGTGGCGGAGCTGGCCTGCGATGAAGGCCTTGCCGACCTCCGAGAGGTGCCACTCGTCCTCGGCGTCGAAGAACGCGTTCTTCCCGTCCGTGAAGAGCGACTGGTGCGTGTGCATGCCGGAGCCGTTCTCACCGAAGAGCGGCTTCGGCATGAAGGTGGCGTGGACGCCGTACTTCTGCGCCATCTCCTTGACGACGAGGCGGTAGGTGAGCGTGTGGCCGGCCATGTCGAGGGCCGGCTGGTAGCGGATGTCGATCTCGTGCTGCGAGGGCCCGACTTCGTGGTGTGCATACTCGACCGGGATCCCCATCGACTCGAGCGCAAGGATCGTCTCCTTGCGGAGCTCGGACGCGGCGTCGAGCGTCGTCATCGAGAAGTAGCCCCCCTCGTCGAGAGCCTGCGGATCGGATCCGTTGTCCTCGAAGAGGAAGTACTCGAGCTCGGGCCCGACGTTGAACGTATCGAAGCCGAGCGCGCGCATCCGCTCGAGCGCGCGCCGCAGCACGTGGCGCGGATCACCCTCGTACGGCTCCCCCTCGGGGGTGATGACGTCGCAGATCATCCTGGCGACCTTGGACTCGCCCGAGCGCCACGGCATCATCTGAAACGTCTCCGGATCCGGGATCGCGATCATGTCGGACTCCTCGATCGCGTTGAAGCCGGAGATCGAGGAGCCGTCGAATCCCATGCCGTCGTCGAGCGCGCCCTCGAGCTCGCTCGGAGTGATCGCGAAGCTCTTCAGATGCCCTTCGATGTCCGTGAACCAGAGGAGCACGAACTTGATCTCTTCCTTCGCGACCCGCTCCACGATCTCCCGCCGCTTGGCGGGCTCGCTGGTCGCTCGATCCTCCCGTTCCACTGTCGCCATTCACGCCTCCTTAAACGAAAAGAGCCCCGGGCGCGGACGCCCGAGGCTACGTCGCCTCGACCTCCGGATCGTACTTGGCGGACGGCCCGCGCGCAATCCGACCACGGTACTGCGACCGGCCGACGGTCAGCCCGAGCGCTTGAGCTTCCCGTGGCGCTTGGCATAAACCTCGCCGCGGTGAAAGACGTACAGACCGAGCGGGATGGATGCAGCGCCGATCACGAGCAGCGGCCAGAGGTTGGCCCAGAGGTCCGACACGCTCGCCCCGTCGAGAATGGCGGCCCGGATCCCCTCGAGCGCGTACGTCGCCGGCGAGATGGTCGAGAGGGCCTGCATCCAGCCTGGGAGGATGTCGACGCTGTAGTAGACACCCGACACGACCAGCAGCATCCCCTGTGCGATGAAAGCGAGCTGCGTCCCCTTCTCGGGGGAGATGAGCGGCAGGACGGCCGTCATCATGCCGATCCCGATGAACGAGATCGAGGCGACGAGCAGGACGAGGAACGCGCCCGTGAAGTTGGCTCCGGGAAAGCTCAAGTCGAAGAAGAGCGCGACGAGCCCGAAGAGGAGCATCGTCCGGAAGAGCCCGTAGAGGACGGCGAAGATCCCCATCCCGAAGAGGTGCGTCGGCCGTGCCAGCGGGGCCATGAACGTGTACTCGATCGTCCCCTCCCAGCGCTCCCAGGCGACCGTCTCGGTGAGGATCTCGAACACCGCCGAGAGGTACGCCCAGATGACCGCGCCGATCAGGAGGACGACCGTCTGGCGGTTCACGTCCAGCCGGCCCCCGGCCGCCTCGATCCCCTTGGCGATAAAGACGATCGTCAGCGTGTTCGCGACCGACCAGACGAACCAAGCGATCTCCCACCACACATAGCGCTTGACGAGATAGGCGTTTCGCTCGACGACGCCTCCCAGCCCGATCAGCTCGCGACGAAACGCACCCTGCAGGGCACTCATGAACCGTCCTCCCCTGCTTGTTCGTCGTCGAATGGGCGGCCCGTCGCCGCGAAGAACGCCTGCTCGAGCGTCTCGGCCTCGTACCTGGCCAGGATCGCATCGACATTTCCAAGGCACACCAGCCGCCCCTCGTCGAGGATCCCGACACGATCGGCAAGGGCCGCCGCCTCGTCCATGTCATGGGTGCAGAGCAGGATCGTCGCGTCGTGCTCGGCTCGCATCTCGCGGATGAACTTCTGCACTTCGAGCTTCGAGCGCGGATCCAGGCCCGTGGTCGGCTCGTCCAGGAGCAGGAGCACCGGCGAGGTCAGGAGCGCACGGGCCAGCGCAACCTTCTGCTGCATGCCGCGCGAAAGGTTCTGCATCGGCTCCGATCGGCGCTCCGCGGGGAACCCGACGCGGCCGAGGATCTCCGGGATCCGGTCCTTTGTGTCGCGGGCGGTCAACCCGTAGAAACGAGCGGCATAGGCCAGGTTCTCGGCCGACGACATCCGCTTGAAGAAGGAGGCCTCGACCGAGACGCGGTTGACGAGCCGGCGCACGGCCCTGGCTTCGCGGAAGACGTCGTGGCCGAACACCTCGGCACTTCCGCCGTCGTGGAGGAGGAGCGTTGCGAGCAGGCGCACGAGTGTCGACTTCCCGGACCCGTTCTGGCCGAGAATCGCGGCGCACTCCCCGCGCTCGATGTCGAAGCTGACGTCACGGAGCGCAGGCACACGCCGTCCACGCAGCTGGAAGCCGCGTCCGTCGCGGCGGACGAACTCCTTGCGCAGATCAGAGACGTGAACGGCGTTCATGCATGCTCCTTCGGGTCGAGAGTCGGACGAAAACGGCAGGGCGAAAGTGGGCCGTGGAGGGCCCCTGCACCTGGTGTTCAGACTCTGCGAATGAACATGCCGGGACGACGATACCGGCTCCCGTTTCGTCCGTCCAGCCCGCGCGCTACAGTGGCTTCGCGTCGGCGTCGCAGAAGGTGCCGGCGGCAGGCGACGGAGCCTCAGCGATCTCTCTCGGGATCCCTGGGGCTTTTTCATTGGTCCAGAGGGAGGCGAGCATGCAGGAGACGACGGCCAAGCACTACCTGGCGAACGGGACGCGGCCGGAACCAGAGGAGGCGGTCGCCTGGGCGATCGAGACGAAGACGAAGATGGTCGACCTCAAGTTCTGCGACCTGCTCGGGTCGTGGCAGCACATGACCCTGCCCGTGTCGGCGTTCGACGAGTCGGCGTTCGACGAGGGCCTCGGCTTCGACGGCTCGTCGATCCGGGGGTGGCAGGGGATCGCGGAGAGCGACATGCTCCTCAGGCCGGACCCCGCTTCCGCGACGCTCGACCCGTTCGCTGCCGAGCCGACCCTCTCGCTCGTCTGCGAGATCGCCGACCCGCTGACCGGGCAGCCCTACGCCCGAGATCCGCGCCACGTCGCCCGCCGGGCCGAGGAGCACCTGCGAGAGACCGGGATCGCCGACACGGCCCACTTCGGGCCCGAGTGCGAGTTCTTCGTCTTCGACGCCGTCTCGTACACGCTCGACGCACACCGGGCCGGCTACGAAGTCGACTCGGGCGAGGGGCACTGGAACTCGGGCCGCCCCGGGCTCGGTTACACCGTGCGCGAGAAGGGCGGCTACTTCCCGCCCGCGCCGCACGACACGCTCTCCGACCTCCGCACCGAGATGGTGCTGACCCTGGAGCGCCTCGGCATTCCGTGCGAGTTCCACCATCACGAGGTGGCCTCAGGCGGTCAATGCGAGATCGACCTCCGCTACCAGCCGCTCCTGCGGATGGCCGACCAGGTCATGCACTACAAGTACGTCGTCCGAAACGTTGCGCTCGCGGCCGGGAAGAGCGTCACCTTCATGCCGAAGCCGCTCTACGGGGACAACGGGTCCGGCATGCACACACACCAGTCGCTCTGGCTCGAGGGCGCCCCCCTCATGGCCGACAAGTCGGGCTATGCAGGCCTCTCGAAGCTTGCCCGCTGCTACATCGGCGGCCTCCTCACCCATGCGGGCGCCCTGCTCGCCTTCTGCGCCCCGACGACGAACTCCTACCGAAGGCTCGTCCCCGGTTTCGAGGCGCCGGTCAACCTCGTCTACTCCCAGCGGAACCGCTCGGCCGCGATCAGGATCCCGATGTACTCGAGCTCACCGAAGGCGAAGCGGGTCGAGTTCCGGTGCCCGGATGCGGTCGCGAACCCGTACCTCGCGTTCTCGGCGATGCTGATGGCCGGCCTGGACGGGATCCAGCGGGAGCGCGACCCGGGCGCCCCGTTCGACTACGACCTCTTCGAGGAGGCCACGGACGGCGTCGCGCAGGTGCCGGGCTCGCTCGCGGAGGCACTGGCCGCGCTCGAGGCCGACCACGAGTTCCTGCTCGCGGGCGACGTCTTCAGCGAGGACCTGATCCGCACCTGGATCGACTACAAACGAGAGCACGAGGTCGATGCGGTCGCCCTGCGGCCTCACCCGGCCGAGTTCGCCCTCTACTACGACGCCTAGCGGCTCAGGCGAAGGCGGTCAGGTACGGCTGCCAGCCGTCAGGGATGCGCGGCGCCGAGAGCGTCACGAAGAGCGCGGGAGCGGGCGCCCGTGGGTGCGACTGGAGGCGCATCTGTACCTCGTCAGGCGTCCGGTTCCCCTTCCTCAGGTTGCAGGGGCTGCACGAGGCGACGACGTTCTCCCAGACGGACTCGCCGCCTCGGGATCGCGGCACGACGTGGTCCAGGGTCAGCTTGCCGCTTTCGGAGCCGCAGTACTGGCACTGCCAGCGATCCCTGGCGAAAAGGGCGCGCCTCGAGATCTTCCGCTGGATCGCGTTCGGGACGCGGACGTACGCGAGGAGCCTGATCACATGGGGCCAGACGAACGTCTCAGCGGCCGAGCGCAGGGGCTTTCCGAGGTGCTCGATGATCTCGGCCTTCCCCTTGAAGACGAGCACGTGAGCGCGCCGCACCGTACATACGTTGAGCGGCTCATAGCTCGCGTTGAGAACGAGGACCTGGCCCATTTGCCCGGGGAATCGTACTGAATCGCGACCCGGCCGAAGCCCTGCTCAGGCCTGCGGGAGCACGAGCTCCAGCACGTTCTCCCCGGCGGACACGAAACCACGTCCGCGGTAGAAGTCGTGCGCGCGACGGTTCTCGTCCTCGACGACGACCTGGAGCGTCGCGGCCCCCTGCGAGATGGCGTAGCCCTCGGCGTGCTCGAGCAGGCGCCTGCCGACGCCCTCGCGCTCGTGCTCGGGACTGACGAAGAGCTGGTCGACCCGCGCCGACGCCTCGGTCAGCTCGACTGCGACGTAGCCGGCAGGTGCGCCGCCCACCTCGGCCACGAACACGGTCTCGCGCTCGAGGACGTCGAGCGTCCGCCGGTCTGCCCCCCGGTCGAGCCGGGCGAGGCCGAAGAGGAGGGGCTCGTCCTCCGGGCGAAGCGGCCGGACATCGACCCGGATCTCGGTCACAACGCCATCGCCCGGTCGACTGCCTCCTGCTCCTCCGGCGAGAGCGCGATCGGCGCGCGGCCGCGATCGAGCTCCTTCACGTAGATGCGCGCGTAGTCGCGCCCCTGGATCGCGCTGACGACGATGCCCGACCGGGCTCCGTCCAGGAAGGCGAGGGAAGCCGACTGGTGCCCACCGGCGTCCTCGTAGGCGTCGTAGCGCACGATCGACGTGTGCGAGAGGCAGCCGTCGATCCTCTGGTCGAGCCGCGAGAGCCCGACGGCGACCTCGTCGACAGCGCGGTGCAGGTCGTCGATCCGACCCTGGAGGGAGACCGCGAACTCGACGAGGTCGCCCTTCGTGCCTCCGAGGAGGACGAGCTGATCCTGCCTCACGCGGCGAAGCTTCAGGTAGAAGCCGAGCACGAGCAGGAAAGCGAGCACGGCCGCCGCCGCGGATCCGACCGCGAGCCAGCCGGTGACCGCGTCGCCTGGAGGCATCTAGACGATCCCTCTAGCCGAACGAGAAGATGACCGGGTACTCGACCGTGTTGTTGCTCGTGTTCTGCTCACCCTCGACCGGCAGCACGTTGACCCGGACCGTCGTCCGGGTTCCGAAGGGGAGCGTCCCGAGGTCACGGAACACGACCGACTTCGTCTTGCCGGGATCGATGATCTCGATCGTCTGCTGGCGCTTGATCGGCTGGGTGCCGCCCTGCACGGTCAGGGTCACCTCGACCTGGGTCTCCTGGCTGTCGCCGCTGTTTCGGACCGCGACCTCGAACGCCAGGCGCTCGGAGGCCTCGACGGTGTTCTCGTCCGTCGGCGAGAGGCGATCGCCGCCCGGCAGGACGCGGACGCCGTCGACCTGGTTGCCATGGAGGCCTCCGTCCGCCGGCGACTGGGTCAGGCGCTTGACGACGAGCTCCCACGAGGACGCCGTCGCGAGCTCGGGCGTCGTCAGGAAGGCCGAGGCGGGCACGTCGACACCCGTGATTCCCTCCCGGTCGAGAATCTGCTGGGACGGGGTCCGGAAGAAGTCGTCGTAGACGACGTCGCTTGCCACGAAGCGGGCCGACTGCTCCGCGAGCGACCTGCCGGCCTGGGTCGCGTCGGAGGCGGCTGTGATCTGGGCGAATGCCTGGGCGAGCCCTGCAAGGCCGCTGACGCGGAGCGCCAGGGTGTCGACGAGGCTCGCCTGCTGCGCCCGGAGCGTGCCGGGCGGATCGAGCCCCTGCGCCTGCGTCACGACCTGCGCCTCCTGGTTTCGAAGCCCGTCGAGCCGGTCCTGGAGGTCCTGAAGCTTCAGCCCGGGTGTCGCGATCAGGGTGTTCAGTTGCCTTCCGATCTGGGCCGACTCGCCCGTCACGTTCCTGACGTCCTCCATGTACGTCTGGTACGCATCGACCTTCTGGTCGTTTCGGCAGCCGTTGACCCAGAGGACGAGCACGACGGCCAGGAGGATCGCTCCGGCGATCAGGGCCGCGAGCCGGAGCACGGGCGGCGGGGCGCCGCCGCCGGTGGGCCGACGAGGCAACCGGGGGCGCCTCGGACCACGCGGCGCGTTTTCTGTCGCCGACGCTTCCCTCGTCGGGGCGTCGTCGAAGAAGTCGAAGTCGATTTCTTCGATGTCGCGTCTGTCGCGATCGATCACGGTTGTGACCTGGCGAGGGGCGGAAGTCGGCGGAGTTTACCACCGTCAGCGGCGATTACATCACTTTGCGGGGGAAATGGAGGACTTCGAACGCCCAGGAACAAAGGCGAAAGCCCGTGCAGACCGCCACCGCTCTTCGCACCGCTGACCTGGTCCTGGGGCGCTACAGGCCCCTCCGACCACTCGGAAGCGGCGGCTCGGGCTCCGTCTGGCTGGTCCGGGACGAGGACACGGGCCGCGACATTGCGCTGAAGGTCGTCGAGCGAACGGGCAAGGCGGGCTCGCGCGCGGAACGGGAGGTGGAGGCGGCGACTCGCCTGCGGCATCCGCGGTGCCTCCGCGCGCTCGCGTTCCACCGCGACGACGGGCACGTCTACGTCGCCTACGAGTACGTGCGCGGCAAGAACCTCCGGGAGGCGCTCCGCGCCGGCGGCGTCGTAGATGCGACCGCGATCGAGGTGGCCGCACAGGTGCTCGACGCCCTGGGTCACGCGCACGCGAAGGGAATCGTCCACCGCGACGTGAAGCCCGCCAACGTCATGGTCGAGGAGTGCAACGAGGTCTCGTCACGGCTCCTGGACTTCGGCCTGGCCCGCCTCGACGAGCTCGAAGGCCTGACCGCGACCGGTGACGTCCCTGGCACCCTCGCCTACGTCGCCCCCGAGCGGCTCGAGGGAAAGGCGGCAGGAGGTGCAGCGGACGTGTGGGGCGTCGGAGTGATGCTCTGGGAAGCCCTCGCCGGCTTCCACCCGTTCGCGGCCACGTCGCCCGTGGAGACGGCACGGCGGATCGCAGCCGGGGCACCGCGTCTCGCCACCCAACGGCCGGATCTGCCACGCGAGGTCTGCGCCACTGTCGACTCGATGCTCTCGGTCGAGCCCAGGCGCCGCCCACCCGCCAGGCGGCTTGCAGCCGACCTTCGCGCGGGCGGCGAGCTTCGAGCACACCGCCCGCACTCGGCCTCCTCACGCACCGCCCTGCAGGAGCGCGCCGCTCATGCGCTGCTCGCAGCCGTCGCGGCCGGCGGAGCGACGACGCTCCTCCCTTTCTTCCCGCGCGGCTGGCCGCTGGCGCTCGCCGCCCTGGCCGGCCTCGCAGCGCTCCGGTCGCCGGTCGCCGGCCTCGCCGTAGCCCTCGCCGCTCCCGTGCTGCCGCTCGGGAACCTCTCCCTCGGGCTCGCGATCGCCTACGTGGTGTCCGCAATCGCCTGGCTCGCCCTCCACGCCCGGGACGCCGAGCGGAGCTTGCTCCCGGTCGCCGCCCCTCTGCTCGCCCCGTTCGGGGCGATTCCGCTCCTCCCGGTGGCTTTGCTCGAAGCCCGGGGGCGCATCCGGCGGGCGGTCGGCGGCGCCGCCTGCGTCCCGCTAGCCGCCGGAGTCGCGGTGCTCGCCGGACGGCCGCTTCCGTTCGCCGGCGAGCCCCCGGGCTCGACTGCTCCAGTCGCCGGCTCGACCGGGCCGCTGGAGGTGACCGCCACGCTCTACGGCGCCCTTGCGGGAAATCCGACCCTCGTCGTGGCGGCCGTCGCCCTCGCGCTCGCGGCGACAGCGGCCGACCTCGCGGTCGCTCACGGGCGCTGGGCGATCGCCGGGTGGGGGACAGCCCTTCTCGGCTGCGTGCTCCTCGCGCCCGTGGCTTTGGGCGGTGAGCCCCCGCAAGCGCTCTCGACGACGCTCTTCGTCTGGGCGGCAACCGGCCTCCTGGCTCTGCGCAGGCATCGCAGCCCCGATTCAGCGGGGTCGGGCAGAATGCCGGAGCCGGGTGAGCGTCCTACGTAGCATCGAGCACCGCATCGAGTCCCTCATCGAGGGAGCCTTTGGACGTGCTTTCAAGTCTCACGTCCAGCCGGTCGAGCTCGCCAGGAAGCTCGCGAAGGAGATGGACGAGGGGAAGTCGGTCTCCGTGTCCCGGGTCTACGTGCCGAACGAATATCTCCTCTATCTCTCGCCGTCGGATCGGGAGCAGTTCTCGAGCTACGAGGAGTCCCTGGTCACGGAGCTCTCCGACTACCTCTCGGAGCACGCTCGCCGTGAGGGCTACGCGCTCCTGACGACGCCCCGGGTGATCCTGCACGAGGACGAGGACCTCGAAGTGGGTGAGTTCGGGATCGCCACCCGGATGGTGCAGCCACGGCGGGAGGCATCCAGCCCGCAGGCGCCGCCCACACCCAGCACGCCCGAGCCCGCTGGTCCTGAGCCCGCGGCCGACGCACCGGCGTCCTCGGAGGCCGGCGAGACGAAGATCTACCGCCCGGCCCCCGACACCGCCGCCGTCAGCGCCGAGGAAGCCGACCGCCTCGGGCTCGCGCACACTCCGCCTGCCATTGTCCTGAACGGCGTCAAGCACACGCTGGACAAGCGCCGGCTTGTGATCGGCCGCTCACGCGATTGCGACATCACCGTCGAGGACGCGAACGTCTCGCGCCGCCACGCCGAGGTTCACACCGAGGACGGCGCGTACTGGCTCGTCGATCTCGGCTCGACGAACGGGGTCGAGCTGAACGGCAAACGCATCGAGCGGGAACGCCTGGAGCACGGAGACTCGATCATCGTCGGACAGACGCACCTGAAGTTCGAGCGGCCCGGGTAGGTGCGTCCGTGGAGCAGCTCCTCCTCGGTCTCCAGGCCCTCTTCCTCATCCTCCTCTACCTCTTCATCTGGCGTGTGATCCGCGGGGCCTCTAGAGACCTGCGGGTGCCCCAGGAGAGCTTCATCATGGCTCCGGCCCAGGCCCGGGGCACGCCGCTCACAGCCGCCGGCTCGACGGTCCCGGCACGGCTCGTGGTCGTCTCGAGCCCGTCCGTTCCGGTCGGCTCGGGTCATGACGTCGGCCCCGTCCCCATCACGATCGGGCGCGCAGACGAGAATACGATCGCCCTCGACGGAGACGAGTACGCGTCGGGTCACCATGCCCGGATCGAGGCCGGCCGGGACGGGATCTGGCTGCACGACCTCCGCTCGACGAACGGGACCAGCGTGAACGGCGAGCTCGTCGAGGGCCGCCACCGCCTGCACGAGGGCGACCTGGTGCGGGTCGGAGAAACCGAGCTGAGGTTCGAGCAATGAGGCTGGGGGAGCGCGCGGCTCTCACCCATGCCGGCCGGAAGCGGCGCCGGAACGAGGACTCCTTCGTCGCGGATCCGCCGGTCTTCGCGGTCGCCGACGGCATGGGTGGAGCGCAGGCGGGCGAGGTGGCGTCGAGGCTCGCGGTGGCGGTGTTCCGCGAGTTCCACGAGGCCGACGAGCTGGACCCCGAACAGCGGCTCCAGGCGATCATCCAGGAGGCTAACCGACGCATCTTCGAGCGCGCCCGGACCGACACCCAGGCCACGGGCATGGGGACGACCGTCACGGCGTCGCTGGTCGGCGAGGAACGCCTGTCGATCGGACACGTCGGCGACTCGCGGGCCTACCGGATTCGCGGCGGCGCCCTGGAGCAGCTGACGGAGGACCACTCGCTCGTCGCGGACCTCGTCCGGAGCGGTCGCCTGAGCCCGGAGGAAGCCGACACGCACCCGCAACGGTCGGTGATCACGCGCGCGCTGGGCACCGATCCGGAGGTTGACGTCGACACGTTCACGGTCGCCGTCGAGATGGACGACGTCTTCCTGCTCTGCTCCGACGGGCTGACGACGATGGTCGAGGACGACCGGATCCTCGCCGTCGTCCGGGACGCGAAGAGCCTCGACCACGCCGCCAGATCGCTCGTGAAGGAAGCAAACCGCCAGGGCGGCGAGGACAACGTCACGGTCATCCTCTTTCGGCTCGAGGCCGGGGATGCGCTCGACGACACGCTCGTCGCCGGAAACGGCCACGACGCCTCAGCCGACCTCGAGGACACGCTCTCGGGCCTCGAGGCTCCCGCCATGCGGGAAGCGGCTCCGACCGAGACCATCGTCGCGCGCCCGGAGCAAACCCGCGGGTGGCAGGAGCCCGAGGCGGCCGATCCGCATCCGAAGGGCAAGCGTCCCCGGGCCCGCCGCCTCCCGCGTTGGCTCCTCTGGACGCTCGCGTTCGTGGCGATCCTCGTCATCCTGGCGGCGGCCGCCTTCTGGGGTGTCTCGCGCGCCTATTTCGTGGGCGTCGAGGAGGACGGCCACGTAGCCGTCTACCAGGGAGTGCCCTGGGATCTGAGCGACGGCGTCCATCTCTATCGGGCCAAGTACGTGAGCGAGCTCCGGGCGGAGCAGCTCACACGGGCTGAGCGCGAGCAGCTCTTCGACCACGACCTCGGAAGCTACGAGGGCGCCAGAGACCGGCTCGCCCCCCTCGAGGAGGAGGGCGTTCCCTGAGCCTTCGGAACCGCGAGCTCCTGAACCTGGTCGGGGTCGGGATCCTCACCGCCGCGGGATTCACGGCCGTCTTCGTCGCCCGCCAGGCTTCGGACGACTTCTCGACCGCCTCGCTCTCCTACGCGGCGTTCTTCGGAGCGCTCTTCCTCGCCGCACACCTCGTCCTCCGGGTCCGCCTACCGCACGCGGACCCGTACCTGCTCCCCCTCGTCGGGATCCTGACCGCGGTCGGCCTGACCCTCATCTACCGCATCGACCCCGACCTCGCTTTCAGGCAAGGACTGTGGGTCGTCGTGGGAGTCGCGGTGTTCGCGCTCGCCGTCGTCTTCGTGCCCGACTACCGCCGCCTCGACAGCCTCAAGTACACGCTCGGGATCGTCGCGGTCGTGCTGCTCGTCCTGCCCGCCCTGCCGGGTCTCGGCGCCACGATCAACGGCGCCTCCCTGTGGGTCGCCGTCGGACCGATCGCGTTCCAGCCGGGAGAGTTCGCGAAGGTTGCCCTCGTCATCTTCCTCGCCGGCTATCTCAGGGACAACCGCGAGATGCTCTCGAGGGGAGTCGGGCGGGCGGGCCTGCCGTCGCCGAAGCACTTCGGGCCGCTCTTCGTCATCTGGGGCGCGGCCATGCTCGTCCTCTTCCAGACGAACGACCTGGGCGGGGGCCTCCTCTACTTCTCGGTCTTCCTGGCCATGCTGTACGTCGCGACTGCCCGCTGGGCCTACGTGGGCGCCGGTCTCGGACTCTTCGTCGCAGGCTCGTACGGGCTCTACCACGTGAAGCCGCACATCGCCGAGCGCGTGTCGATCTGGATCGATCCGTGGAAGGACGCCTTCGACGACGGCTACCAGCTCGTCCAGTCGATCTACGCG
>Ga0136614_10000859_pt1 | contig 16740 bp, 19 predicted proteins | sample AntDrymUQ2792106_2_FD_106643 | JGI IMG/M metagenome (GOLD analysis project Ga0136614, IMG submission 106643) | Polar desert sand microbial communities from Dry Valleys, Antarctica - metaG UQ279 (21.06) | ecosystem: Environmental > Terrestrial > Soil > Desert | place: Antarctica: Dry Valley... | reverse complement strand
GTTGCTCCTCCCGCTTCTCTTCCTTCCGCTCGTGATCCCGATCGTGGTCGGAGGCGTGGGGGCGAGCGTCCAGGCTGATCCGGGCCGGTACCTCGCCTTCCTCGGCCTGTACGACCTCGTCTTCGCGATACTTGCGTGGGCCAGCTTTGAGTATGTCGTTACGGAATAACGCAGGCCCAGCAGCCGCCCTCGGCGCTTTCGCGTTCCTTCTCGGAGGAGTCGCGCTCGCCTTCTACTGGGTGCCCGACGATGCCGACCAGGGGTTCAGCCAGCGAATCTTCTACATCCACGTTCCGGTCGCGCTGACGGCGTACGCCTGCTTCGGCTGGGGCGCGTGGAAGGCGCTCAGGCTTCTCTGGACGCGCGACCAACGCTATGACCTCGAGAGCTACACCGCGGTGCACATGGGCGTGATCTTCGGCGTCCTGACGCTCGTGACCGGCTCGATCTGGGCGAAGATCTCGTGGGGCGTCTGGTGGAGCTGGAGCGAGCAGCAGCTCGTCCTCTTCCTCGTCCTATTCCTCTTCTACTCGGCCTACTTCATGCTTCGGTACTCGACCGATCCGGGGCCGCGGAGGGCGAGCATGTCCGCCGTCTATGCCCTCTTCGGCGTCGTCCTCATCCCGGTCAGCTTCCTCGCGATTCGACTGGCGGAGAACTTCATCCACCCGGTCGTGTTCACGCGGGACGGGCCGCAGATGGAGGGAACGATGTTTCTTACCTTCTGCGTCTGCCTGGCCGGAGTCCTGGCCCTGGCGACGGCGCTCTACCAGACCGAGCTGGCCGGGAAGCGCCTGGACGAGCGGCTGCGCGAGCTGCGCGAGGCGCTGGCATGACGACCGCCGAGAAGTACGTCACCGCTGCCTACCTCGTCGTTCTCGCCGTCGTCCTTCTCTACGTCGTCCTCTACGCCTTCAGGATGGCGCGGCTCGCTCGCCAGGTCGATGAGCTCGCGGAGTCACATGGCCACCGCGACCCGGCTCATCCGCAGGCGGCGGTGCCCGCCACTCCCCGTGCTCGTCCGGCTCGGGTCACGCGGCAGTAGGCTCGCGCTCACGCAGGCCGAGCTCGTCGCCGGCCGCCTGCGCGAAGCCGACTCCTCGCTCGACATCGCCCTCGTCCCGATCACGACGGCGGGCGACCGGGATCGTTCGAGGCCGTTCGGCGAGATCGGCGAGCGGGGTGTCTTCGTCAAGGAGATCGAGGAGGCGCTCCTCGCAGGGCGTATCGACCTGGCCGTCCATTCGGCGAAGGACATGACGTCGACCAACACCGACGGCCTCGTCGTCGGTGCCTACCTCGAGCGCGAGGATCCCCGAGACGCCCTCTGTGGTGCGGCGGCGCTGCGTCCGGGGATGCGGATCGGGACGGCCTCCGCGCGGCGAAAGGCGCAGCTCCTCGGGCTCGAGCCGGAGCTCTCGATCGAGCCGCTTCGCGGGAACGTCGACACTCGCCTGCGCAAGCGCGACGAGCGGGGGCTAGATGCGATCGTCCTAGCGGCCGTCGGCCTCGACCGACTCGGCAGGTCGAGCGAGATCGGGAAGCGGTTCGAGGCCGGAGAGCTCGTGCCGGAGGCCGGCCAGGGTGCGCTGGCGCTTCAGGTGCGCGCGGGGGACGAAGGCGCCGTGGCTGCGCTCGATCACGCAGAAACCAGGCGACGCGTCGAGGCGGAGCGGGCCTGCGTGGCGAGGATCGGGGCCGGGTGCCTCGCCCCGGTCGCCGCGCACCACGACGGCGATGCGGTGGAGGCGCTGATCGCCGCCGAGGACGGCAGCTGGGTCGAGCGGAGACGCGGGACCGATCCTCGACTGCTCGCCGACGAGCTCCTCGTTGCGGCCGCCGAGCACGCGTGAGGATTGCGGTCACCCAGGCCGCTCCCCGCGGGGCAGTCGTCGCGGAGACGTTGCGCCGGGTGGGCTTCGAGGCAGTCGAGTGTCCACTCGTCCGGGTCGAGCCGTTGGAGGGGCCACCGATTCGTGCTGCTGGCTATGACTGGCTCCTCCTCACGAGTCGAAACGCGGTAGTCCCGTTCCTTGCCCGCCTCGAGGGCGCGCTCCCGCCGGTCGGGGTTGTGGGGCCGGGCACGGCGGAGGCGCTCCGCGAGCAGGGGGTGGAGCCCGCTCTCGTCGCGACCAGCTCGAGCCAGGAGGGCCTCGCCGGCGAGGTCCCTAGGCCCGCGGGTCGCGTGCTCTTCGCGGGTGCCGAAGGCGCGCGGGACGTGCTCGTGCGCGAGCTCGGCGCGGACTTCGTTCCCCTCTACCGCACGATCGAGGAGCAGCCCGAAGTGTTTCCTGAATCGGAGCTCGTCCTCCTCTCCTCTACGTCGGCCGTGAGGAGCTTCGCGGCGCTCGGCCTAGGCCGGCCGTGCGTCGCGATCGGCCCGCTGACCGCAGAGGAGGCTCGCAACCTTGGGCTCGAGGTCGTCGCGGAGGCGGCGGCCCAGACCCCCGAGGGGCTCGTCGACGCCGTTAAGCTCGCCGCATCGCGCATCGCTTCATCACACTCCTGACGGATTTCGGTCTCGCGGACGATTTCGTCGGGACCTGCCGAGGCGTGATCAAGCGGATTGCCCCGGACGTGGAGGTGATCGACATCACGCACGGGATCGAGCCGCAACAGGTTCTCCAGGGCGCGCTCGTGCTCGCAAACACGCTCCCCTACATGCCGCCCGGCGTCCACGTCGCGGTCGTCGATCCGCAGGTCGGTCGCGAGCGGAAGGCCGTTGTTCTCCGCGGCGGCGAGCGCCTCTTCGTCGGCCCCGACAACGGGCTCCTCCCCGTCGCCGTCGAGAAGCTCGGCGGCATCGACGATGCCTACGAGATAACCAACCGCGCGCTCCTCCTCGAGCCGGTCTCCCGCACGTTCCACGGTCGCGATGTCTTCGCGCCAGTCGCGGCGCATCTCGCCGCGGGACTCGACCCCTCCAAGGTCGGGGAACGGTTCGACCCCGCCGCTCTGACGCGCTTGGACGTGCCCGAGCCCGACATTGGGCGTGCACGCGTGCGGGTCACCGTTCTCTACGTCGATCGCTACGGGAACGTCCAGGTCAACGCGACGGCTGATGACCTCGCCCGGGCCGGAATGACGCCCGGCGTCCAGGTCGAGATCGACGTCGGCTTCGAGTCCTACTTCGCCACTGTCGCGACGACGTTCGCAGACGTCCGGATCGGCGACATCCTCGTCTACGAAGACGCCTATCGGAACATCGCTGTCGCGATCAACGGCGGCAATGCGGCCGACATGCTCTCCGCCAGGACCGGCGAGGAGCTTCGCATCCGACTCGTCGGATGAACAGCGGTCTCGACCGCGCGTGCCGCCGGTTTGCCCGGTTCGTGACTCGGGTGGTCGTCGCCCAGCCCGTGCTCTGGAGGATCTTCCGCGGACCGCTTCGTGCGCAGTTCGACCGGTTGGCTCCCGTGTGGGAGGGGCGCCGGAGCTCCGAGAGCTTCGCGCCTGTGGAGGCAGCACTCGCTCGCCTCGAAGTGGTTCCAGGGCGGATCCTCGACCTCGGCACGGGCACCGGCCTGGCGGCGCGGCTCCTCGCGGAGCGGTTTCCTTCCGCGGAGGTGGTCGGCGTGGACGTCTCGCCGGCGATGGTCGCGGAGGCCCGGCGAATGCTCTCGCCGACGCTCACTCTCCGCGTCGATTTCCAGGTGGCTGACGGTGCGAAGCTCCCCTTCGCTGACGCCAGCTTCGACCTGGTCGTGCTTCTGAACATGATCCCGTTCTTCGACGAGCTGGCCCGCGTGACTGTCGATGGGGGCGCGGTCATCGTCGCGTCGTCACGGGGAGCCGAGACGCCGATCTACGTTCCCGGCGAGGTGCTCAGGCGGCGGCTCGGGCGGGTCGGCTTCACGAGGCTCGAGGAGCTCGTCGCCGGTCCCGGGACTGCCGTGGTGGCGCGGCGAAGCTAATGGCGAGGGCCGGAATCGAACCGGCGACACCACGGTTTTCAGCCGTGTGCTCTACCAACTGAGCTACCTCGCCGCGGCTCGGCCAGTGTAGCGACGCTATGGTCGCCGCCATGCCGCCCCGGGACGTCGCGATCATCGGTGCCGAGCTGGATCTTGGTGCCGGCCGCCGAGGCGTCGACATGGGCCCGTCCGCCATCCGCTATGCGGGCCTAGGCGATCGAATCTCGGCAATCGGCATCACCGTCACCGACCTCGGGAACGTGGACGCCGCTCTCCCGGAAACGGTCGCCGCAGGCAGCGAGCGGGCTCGCTTCCTCGCGGAGATCAAGGCCACGTGCGAGCGAATCGCCGACCAGGTGGCACGCGCGGCCGACGAACGGTTGGTTCCCCTCGTGCTCGGCGGAGACCATTCGATCGCGCTGGGCACGGTCGGAGGGATGGCGCACCGCTCGGGGGCCGGCGGGGCGCTCTGGTTCGACGCGCACGGCGACCTGAACACGCCGGAGACGACGCCGAGCGGCAACGTGCACGGGATGCCGCTGGCGGCTGTGCTCGGGCGGGCAACCGATGGCTTTCAAAGCGACGCTTGGCCGCTGCCGGCGCTCGACCCCACCCGCGTTTCGCTGATCGGCGTTCGCTCCCTCGACGAGGGGGAGCGGCGGGTCGTTCGCGAGCTCGGCCTGGCCGTCTTCACGATGAGCGAGATCGACCGGCGCGGCGTCGAGGAGGTTGTGCGGGAGGCGCTGGCGCGGGCCGAGGGAGCGGCCTTCGTCCACGTGTCGCTCGACATGGACGTGGTCGATCCGGATGTCGCTCCCGGGGTTGGCACGCCCGTGCGGGGCGGGCTTTCGTACCGTGAGGCGCACCTGGCGATGGAGCTCGTGTCGGAGTCGGGCCTGCTCGACTCCATGGAGATCGTCGAAGTGAACCCGATCCTGGATCGGATGAACGAGACCGCCGCACTCGCCGTGGAGCTCGCTGCCAGCGCTCTCGGCGCGCGCATCCTGTGACTCCATGGGAGCCCACGCCGGCCGTCCAACCCGTCCAAGGGCGCACTACGCCCACGCCCCACCCAGGGTGGTGGTGAGGCACCCCGGGGTGAGGGGTCCACCCACCACCCACCGAAAAGAGTACGCCCGAACCGCCCGCGGCTTCTTGACGGTTCGAGCCATCCGTGTGCCAATTCCGAGGAGGAACGATGCGCTTCTATCCCGATGTCCCTGCTCAGCGGCTGTCGACCGCTGCGCGCGACCTCGTCGTCCTCATTCTGCTCGCTCTCTTCGCGTGGCTCGCCGTCGCCGTCCATGATGCCGTGGACGCTTTGGCCGTCCTCGGCGAGGGGGTTGGCGAGGCGGGCGAGTCCGTCCAGGGCGGGTTCGGGACGGCTGCCGACGCGGTCGACGACGTCCCGGTCGTCGGCGGGACGCTCGCCGACGGCCTGCGTGCTGCGGGCGAGGGGAGCGGGGGCAACGTCGCGGAGGTCGGCCGCCGTGGCGAGGAGCGCGTGCACGAGCTCGCGAACCTCCTCGGCGTCCTCACCTTCGGGATCCCGGCGACCCTCCTGCTCGTTCAGGCGCTTCCGCCGCGGATCGCCCAGGTGCGTCAGCTGACAGCAGCGGGGCGAGCGCTTCGCGACGGCGTCCACGCCGTTGAGGGAGCCGAGCGGACGCGGCTCGTCGCCATGCGCGCGGCCTTCTCGCTCCCCTACGGACAGCTCCTGCGCTTCACGCCGGATCCGTTCGGAGACCTGGCGGCCGGCCGCTACGACGACCTCGTGCGCGCCGCGTACGAAGATGCCGGCCTCCGCTCGGAACGGGCCTGAGTCTCAGCGGCTTCGGACGAGCGCGTCGTCGAAGACGATCTCGCTGTCGCCTGCCACGCTCTGGACGACCACCGCGAGGCCGCGGAACGAGCGCGGCCCGTCGAGGTCGACCGCCGACCCGATCTGGTCGCCGTCCACGGAGAAGGCAAGCTCGACGCGTCCCTCCCGCGAGCCTGAACAGCCGGCTGCGAGCTCGACCGGCGTCCCCGGCGCTCGGAGCCCGGCCCCGGCTCCCTCCGTCAGCACGGCGAGCCCGCCGGCCGCGAGCTCCTTTCGGATCGACCAGCGGCCGAGCCGGTCGACGAGAAAGAGGTAGCCGCGCTCGGCGAGCGCGTAGCAGCCGATGCCGAATGAGCTCGGCCGGCCTGGTCGCTCCGTCGCGGTCATGCTGGCTTCGATCGCCCGCACGGGCCGCTCGGTGAACACGAGGCCGCGCCTGATGCTCCCGCTCTGATCCAGGCGCACGCGATAAGCCCCGTCCGTGTACCCGAAGGAGCCGAACCGGGCCCGACCGCTCGGCCAGCCGCTCGCCTCGTCGGAGAAGTCGTCGCTCAGAAGCGTCCGAGGATTGCCCGTCTCCATGGTGGGCTCTTCCTGGGCGAGCGCCGCCTCGAGGTCGCGTCCCGCGAGGCGGTCGGCCGCAAGGTCGTCGAAGCGCACCTCGGTGCCGTCGCTCGTGCTCGCGACGTAGAAGCCCAGGTCGCCGAAGGAGGAGGGCCGGTCGGGGTCAGCGGCGGCGAGGACGATCCGACCGTTGACCGCGAGCACGAGTCGGCCCGCCTCACCCTTCGGCGCCAGGCAGTCGGCCCGAACACGCACGCTTTCGCCCGGTACAAGCGGCTCGGCCAGGGCCTCGTCGGTCTCGGCAAGCGTCTCGAAGCCACCCACCTCCCGCTTCACCCGCGCGATGAGCGCGAAGCCCGCGGGGCTCACGAGGAACAGGTATCCGTCGCCGTTGACGCGCGTCCAGCAGCCGACGCCGTAGACCGCGCGCTCGCTCCCGCTGAGAACGGGCGGGCCCGACTGGAAGGTCGCCTCGGCCTCGATCCGAACCGCGGGAGTTCTCTCGATCGTCCGATGCGCCGCGACCGGCCGCTCCGAGCGCTTGACGAGGACGCGGTAGCGGCCTTCGACACAGCCGAGCACGGCTGCGGCGCTACTTGCCTGCGCCCACCGGCACTGTCCTCCGAAGTCGTCGCGAAGCGGAAGCTCGGCCGCATCGCCCCCGACCGGGCCGCAGCCCGCGAGAATTGCGAGCGAGGCGCCGGCCGCAGCCAGCCACGCCGCCGCACGGGTCACCCGTCGTCCTGCGCGCGCTCCTCGCCCGCCCCCGACGGCTCGTAGTACGTACGGCCCTGCAGCTCCTCCGGGAGGTAGTCGACCCCGTAGCCCGCTGGATCGCTCGGGGGATAGAGGTAGCCCTCGCCGTGGCCGAGCTTCTTCGCCCCGCGATAGTGCGCGTCGCGGAGGATCTTCGGCGGCCGGATCGTTCCGTGCTCCTTCACGTCGCGGGTGGCCGCTCCGAGGGCGCTGAGAACGGCATTCGACTTCGGCGCCCGCGCGAGGTAGATGGTCGCGTGCGCGAGGTTCAGCCGGGCTTCCGGGAGCCCGACGTGCTCGAGCGCGTGCGCGGCGGCCGTCGCCACGAGCAGGGCGCGCGAGTCGGCCATTCCGATGTCCTCCGAGGCGTGGACGATCAGTCTCCGCGCGACGTAGCGCGGGTCCTCGCCGCTCTCGAGCATCGCCGCGAGGTAGTAGAGCGCTGCGTCGGGATCGGAGCCTCGGATCGCCTTGATGAACGCGGAGATGAAGTCGTAGTGCGCGTCGCCGTGCTTGTCGTAGACGAGTGGACGCTTGCGGGCGGCGTCCTCGACATGGCGCTCCTCGAGCTCGCCTCCCTCCGCGCGCGCAGTCGACCAGGCGAACTCGAGCGTGTTCAGCGCGGCCCGCCCGTCACCACCGGCCTTCTGGGCGATCAGCCGCACGAGCGGCTCGGGGACGTCCGCGGCGATCTCCTCGGCACCGCGCTGGACGATCGTCGCGACGTCAGACTCGTCGAGCGGCTCGAGCTCATAGATCTGGCAGCGCGAGAGAAGGGCGGAGTTGACCTCGAAGTAGGGGTTCTCGGTCGTCGCCCCGATCAGCGTCACGAGCCCGGTTTCGACCGCCGGGAGGAGCGCGTCCTGCTGGGCCTTGTTGAAGCGGTGGATCTCGTCCAGGAAGAGGATCGTGCGCTGGCTCGACGTTCCGAGCCGCTCCTTTGCACGGGCGAGCACGCCCCGGACGTCCGCCACTGACGCGGAGACGGCCGAGAGCTCCTCGAAAGCCGCCCCGGTCGTGTGGGCGACGATCCGCGCAAGGGTCGTCTTCCCGCTCCCCGGCGGGCCGTAGAAGATCGCCGAGCCGACGCGGTCCTCGGCGATGGCAAGCGCGAGCGCTGATCGGGGCCCCACGACCTGCTCCTGGCCCACGAAGTCCGCGAGCGCTGCCGGGCGCATCCGGACGGCGAGGGGCGCGACGTCACCCAGCTGCTTGTCCGCGGCGTCCGAGAAGAGATCGGCCATGCCGAAAGTATGCTCCGGCGGTGGCGGGAACAGCGCTTCGGGACGAGGCTTCGGAGCTCCTCCGGGAGCTGATCCGCCTCGACACCGTCAACCCGCCGGGCAACGAGACGCGTGCCGCAGACCTGCTGCGCGACTACCTGGAGGAGGCGGGGCTCGAGTGCGAGACCTACGCCAAGGTGCCCGCGCGCGCCAACTTGGTCGCGCGCCTTCCAGGTGGCGACGGGCGCCGGCTCCTCCTGCTCGGCCACACTGACACGGTGCTCGCCGACCCCGACGAGTGGTCGGTCGATCCGTGGTCCGGCGAGGTGCGCGACGGCGCAATCTGGGGGCGAGGCGCGCTCGACATGAAGAGCCAAGTCGCAGCGAACGCGGTCGCGATCGCAACGCTGGCGCGCGAAGGCTTCCGGCCGAGCGGCGACCTCATCTTCGCGGCGACGGCCGACGAGGAGGTGGGGACGAGCGACTTCGGGCTCTCCTGGCTCTGTCGCGAACACCCCGAGGCCGTCCGCGCCGAGTTCTGCGTGAACGAGGGGGGCGGCGACCGGATGATCGTCGGTGGCCGGCCCGTCTACCTCTGCGCCGTCGCCGAGAAGATGAGCTCGCCGTTCGTCCTTCGGGTTCGCGGCCGAAGCGGGCACGCGTCCATGCCGGGGATCGCCGACAACGCGCTCGCCCGGGCGGCGCGACTCCTCGTGCGGCTCGCAGAGCACGAGCCCGAGCCGCGCCTCCTGCCCGAGACCGAGGCGTTCTTCTCCACGGTCTTCGGGCACGTGCCCGGCCCGGACGAGCTCGGCTCCGAGCTCCGCGCCCTCGAGCCCGCTCTGGCCGGCATGGTCGAGCCGATGCTCGCGCTGACCATCTCGCCCACCATGGTGGAGGCCTCGCGCAAGAGGAACGTGATCCCGGCGGTCTGCGACGTCACGTGCGACTGTCGCCTTCTTCCGGGACAAACCCAGGCGGAGGCCGAAGCGACGATCCGGGCTTGCCTCGGCGAGGACGAGTACGAGCTGCACTGGATCGAGGGCGTCGGGGGAACTCGCTCCTCTCCTCACACGCCGCTCTGGGAGGCGCTCGAGCGCGCGATCGGCCGGGAAGAGCCAGGCGCGGCGATCGTCCCCGTCATCCTGCCGGGCTTCACCGACAGCCACTACCTGCGTGAGGTCTTCGGGACTGTCGCGTACGGCTTCTTCCCCATGCGGACGATGACCGCCGAGCTTGCCGCGCGGCTCGTCCACGCGGCGGACGAGCGGATCCCGGTCGACGACGTCGAGCTCGGCACGCGGTTCCTGACTCGGCTCGTCCGCGACCTGCTCGGGTAACGGCCTGCGGCCCCGCGTCGGGTCCGTACACTCGGCGGCATGCCCGATCGGATTCGCCTCGGAGGGATGGCGCTCGAGAACGGCGTGCTCGTGCACGGCCCGCGCCATTGGGCCTGCGCCGTTCGCGATGAGGGAGGCTCGGTCAAGGTTGCGTCCGGGCCCAAGCCGCTCGTCTCCGCGGACGTCAAGAGCAGCCTCGCGCGCGGGCCCCTGAAGCTGGCGGAGATCTTCGCGCTGCTGCCGGTCGTGCGAAAGCGCCTGCCCGAGGCGCGCCTCCCGTACGAGCGGCGAGGCGTTCTCGCCGCGCTTGCGGGCGGCGCCCTCGCCACACGAGGGATCCGGGCGACCCGGCTCGCGGCACCCGTTCAGGAGGCCGTTGCCGCCCTCGTCTCCCTCGCGCCCGCGCTCTACGCGCTCAAGGGCTCGACACTCGCCGAGTACCACGGGGCCGAGCACATCTCGATCGGAACGTACGAACACGGAGCACCGCGCTCGCGTGAGCACGAGCGCTGCGGCTCGCATCTCGTCGGCCCGCTGCTCTTCACCTCGGCAGCCGGGAGCCTGGTCGCGCGCGCGGCCCCCCCGCATATGCGCCTGCTCGCCCGCGTGACCGCCGCCGTCGGCGCGATGGCCGCCTCGACCGAGGTCTTCTCGTGGATGGTCAAGAACGAGAGCCACCCGCTCGCGCGCGCGCTCGCCCGGCCCGGCCACGAGTTGCAGCAGCGCATCCTCACCGCCGAGCCGACGCCCGCGCAGCTCGAGGTCGCGCGGACGGCCCTCCAGGAATGCCTGCGCCTAGAATCGACCGGAGATGGCGGTCGAGGCGATGACACGGAGGACGCGCCTCCAACCTGAGATCTTCGACCTCCCGGTCGAGAAGATGCGGGAGGGCTACTACACGGACGCTTACTTCAACCAGGCCCGCGACGTGCTCCTGGAGGACGGCCGCCATCCGCGGGTTGTCATGCAGGTCTTCCAGAAGCAGCAAGCGGTGCTCGGCGGCATGGACGAGGCGATCGCGATCCTCAGACTCTGTTCGGACGACTGGGAGGAGCTGACGGTTCACGCCCTGTACGACGGGGACGAGCTTTCTCCCTACGAGACCGCGATGACGATCGAGGGCGACTACACGCTCTTCGCGCATCTCGAGACGGTCTACCTCGGCGTCCTCGCGCGCCGCACGCTGGTCTCGACCAACGTGCGGCGGGTCGTCGAGGCCGCGAACGGCAAGCCGATTCTCTTCTTCCCTGCGCGGCACGACCACCATCGCGTCCAGACGGGGGACGGGTACGCGGCGCACATCGCCGGGGCGATCGGGGTCTCGACCGATGCGCAGGCCTCATGGTGGGGTGGCAAGGGGATCGGCACGATCCCACATGCGCTCATCTCGGCCTACGGAGGCAACACCGTCCTCGCCGCCTCCAAGTTCGCCGAGCACGGCGACCCGGAGGCCAACCTCGTCGTCCTCGTCGACTTCGAGAACGACTCGGTCCGTACGGCGCTCGAAGTCGCACGCGCGCTCGGCGACCGGCTCTGGGGTGTCCGGCTCGATACCTCGCGCACGCTCGTCGACCGCTCGCTCTGGAGTGAGATGGGCTACTTCGACCCGCGCGGGGTCAACTCGCGGCTGGTCGAGAAAGTCCGTGGGGCACTCGACTCCGAGGGGTTCGAGCGTGTGAAGATCGTCGTCTCGGGCGGGTTCGACGCCGAGCGGATTCGACAGTTCGAGGAGAAAGGCGTCCCTGTGGACTCGTACGGCGTCGGGTCCTCGCTCCTCCGGGGGGACAACGACTTCACCGGCGACGTCGTGCTGACCGACGGCCGCCCCTCGGCGAAGGTCGGTCGGCGCTTCGTCCCAAACGAGCGGCTCGAGCTCGTCGAATGACCCGGCGGGCGCTTTAGGCCGCCGCGGCGCCGGCCGATGAGTCGGCGATGGACTACTTCGGCGACTGGCTCGGCACGCTCGGCGAGTACGCCCTCACCTGGCTCCCGCTCTTCTTCCTCGGCGCGATCGTTTACCTGGTCTGGCGCTCCCTCGCGCTCATGCCGCGTGTGAAGCCGACCGAGGTCGAGCCCGACTCCAAGTCGTCGGTCACCTGGGAGGACATCGCGGGCGTCGACGAGGCGGCCGCGGAGCTCCAGGAGGTGGTCGACTTTCTCCAGCATCCACAGCGCTTCGCCAAGCTCGGCGCGCGCGTGCCGAAGGGCATCCTCCTCTACGGCCCGCCCGGAACCGGGAAGACCCTGCTCGCGAAGGCGGTCGCTCACGCGTCGGGCGCGAAGTTCTACTCGCAGAGCGCCTCAGCCTTCGTGGAGATGTTCGCCGGTCTCGGCGCGGCGCGAATCCGCAAGCTCTTCGAGAAGGCTCGCAAGAACGCTCCGGCGATCGTCTTCATCGATGAGCTCGACGCCGTCGGGATGCGCCGCTCCGGAAACGGCTTCAACCGGGAGCACGACCAGACGCTGAACCAGCTCCTTGTCGAGCTGGACGGCTTCAAGAATCCTGACCAAGTAGTCCTCATCGCCGCATCGAACCGGCTCGAGGATCTCGACCCCGCCCTTCTTCGGCCGGGGCGCTTCGATCGCCAGCTTCTCGTCTCGCCGCCCGACTTCGCCGGCCGCGAGGCGATCCTGCGCGTCCACACCCGCGGGAAGCCGCTCGCCGCCGACGTCGACATCGAGCTGATCGCGCGCCACACCGCCGGGCTGACCGGGGCCGACCTCGCAAACATCTGCAACGAGGCGGCGATCTTCGCGGGGCGCGCCGAGCAGCAGTACATTCGCCACGGCGACTTCGAAGCTGCGATGGAGCGGATCGTCGCCGGACTCCAGCAGCGGCGCGTCGTCACCGAGAAGGAGAAGCGGATCCTCGCCTACCACGAGTCGGGCCACGCGCTCATGGCCCATCTGGTGGGCGACCCGCAGCCGGTTCAGAAGGTCACGATCGTTTCCCGAGGGTCTGCCCTCGGCTACACGCTGCACACGCCTCAGGAGGATCGCTACCTCCACACGAAGGAGGAGTTCGTCGACCTGATGAAGGTGATGCTCGCGGGCCGGGCAGCGGAGCAGATCGTGTTCGGGGCTGTCACCAACGGCGCGGCAAACGACCTCGAGCGGGTCACGGATCTTGCGCGCCGGATGGTCTTCGAGTTCGGGATGAGTGACGAGGTCGCTTCGCGCACCATGCGCGCGGACAACTACGCGCTCTCCGAGCACACGAAGCGCATGCGCGACGAGCAGCAGGCCCGCCTCACGGACGAGGCGTACGCCGAGGCGCTCAAGTTCCTCGGGAAGCACCGTGCCTCGCTCGACCGCGTGGCGGCCGCGCTCCTCGAGAAGGAGACCCTCCACCGTCCGGAGCTCGAGCATCTGCTCGCCGGCGTCGAGCCCGAGTCGAACTCCTCCGAGTCGGTCGGGGTGGCCCAGATCGTCTCGCTTCCCGTCGACCCCTCGTAGCGACCCGCGGCGAACGGTACGATCGGCCCCCGTGGACGTGCGGGGCGTGCATCACGTGGCGCTTGCTGTCGAGGATCTCGACCAGGCGATCGACACCTACGTGCGCTTTTTCGGCGCCGAGGTCGAAGAGAGAGCCCGGATCGAGGAGCAGGGAGTCGACGCGGTCTACCTGCGCGTCGGCGAGGGGCGCCTCGAGCTCGTTTCGCCACTCGACCCCGATACGCCGGTCGGACGGTTCCTCGCGCGTCGCGGCCCCGGGATGCACCACGTCGCGTTCGAGGTCGATGACGTCGGGGAAGCGGTCGCGATGCTCAACCGCTCCGGTGCGAACGTGCTCGAGCCGGCGCCCCGCCGGGGCTTCGGCGGCCACCAGGTCGCCTTCGTCCATCCGGAGTCGCTCCGCGGAGTCCTGGCCGAGGTGGTCGGTGGCTGACGACCGGGTGCGGATCGAGATCGCGTTCGAGGGCGGGCAGACGATCGGCGGACTCGTGCCGTCAGCGACGGTTGACGAGCTGAGAGACGCGCTCGCCCGGGGCCCGGAGGGCGTCGTCGAAGTCCCGACCGAGGACGGCACCTATCTCGTCCCGCTCCACGCCGTGATGTATGTGAAGCGGTTCGTGAAGGAGTCGCGAATCGGCTTCGGCCAGGCGGGCTAGGCCCGCCCCGGGCGGCCGCGGCCGCTCCTTGTCATTCCTCTTACGAGTTTCTGCTTAAGTGCGATGAAGACGGCCTACCCCTTCCGGGGACACAGCGGACAGGCCCGGGGAGTTCTGAGACATGAGCGGACAGGACGGAAACGCGGCGGTCATCGACGGCCCCGCACCGAAGCGCGACGCCGTGCCCGACGTTCGCCGGCTGGTCGAGCGGGCGCAGCGGGGCGATCGGGCTGCGTTCGAGCAGCTCTACCTCATCCACTTCGACCGGATCTACAGCTACCTGCAGCTCTCCGTCGGGAACCGGCACGACGCCGAAGACCTGACGAATCAGACCTTCATCAAGATGCTCGAGTCGATCCATCGTTTCGTCTGGCGGCACGCGCCCTTCTCCGCATGGCTCTTTCGGATCGCGCACAACCTCGCCATGGATCATTTCCGGGCCGGCCGGCGCTGGCAGCCGGAGGAGAGCCCTCCGGAGGATCCTGACTCTCTCGAGCTCTCCGCAGAGGACGAGGCCTTTCACACGATGGGGCGCGAGAGCATGCTCGGGATGATCGCGAGCCTGTCCGCCGACCAGCAGCAAGTTCTGACCCTGAAGTTCGTCTTCGACTTTTCGAACGCGGAGGTGGCGGCGATCCTCGCGAAGACCGAGGGCGCGATCAAGTCGCTCCAGCACCGCGCGCTCGCCTCGCTCCAGCGTCAGTTGACGCGCTGAGGGCTTTCCGGCCGTAGCCTGGAGCTGTGGCGCTCCAGGTCGGCATTGTCGGGCTCTCGAACGCGGGGAAGACCACGCTCTTCAACGCGCTCACGAACGCGGGTGCGGAGATCACGGCATACGCGACCGTCTCCGAGAAGGCGAACGTCGGCATGGCCCCGATCGCCGACGAGCGGCTTCCGAAGCTGGCGGAGCTCGTCAGCGCGCGGAAGGTGACGCCCGCGGCGGTTCGCGTCGTCGACGTTCCCGGCTCCGGACGGCAGCTCCTCGGGGGCTTGCGCGAGGTGGACGCGCTGCTCGCCGTGCTCAACGGCTGGGCCGCCGATGCGGATCCCGCCCGGGATCTGGAGACGCTCGAGCTCGAGCTCCTCGTCGCCGACCGCGACCATGTAGAGCGGCGACTCGAGCGGGTGGAGAAGCAGGCGAAGTCGGGCGAGGCCGCACTTCGCCAGGAGGTGGAGGACCTTCGCGCTTTGCTCGAGCACCTCGACGAGGGTCGGACCCTGAGGGACTACCCGCGGGAGCTCCCCTCCGCGCTCGAGCCCCTGACCACCAAGCCGATCGTCGCGGTCGAGAACGGCCCGGTCGGGGTCGACCTGAAGCTCGAGGCCGAGCTTGCCGAGCTTCCGGAAGACGAGGCGGAGGCGTTCCGCGAAGGCCCCTCGGCGCTCGGGACGATCGCCGGCCGGCTCTTCGAGACGCTCGACCTCCTGAGCTTCTTCACCGTCGGTGACAAGGAGACGCGGGCCTGGACGCTTCGCCGTGGACGGACGGCGCTCGACGCCGCGGCGGAGATCCACACCGACATCGCGCACGGCTTCATCCGGGCGGAGGTGATCCGCTGGGATGCACTCGTTGAGTGCGGGTCTCACGCCGAGGCGGCGCGGCGAGGCCTGATGCGGCTCGAAGGGAAGGCTTACGAGGTAGAGGACGGCGACGTCCTGAACGTCCGCTTCAGCCCGCCGCGTTAGGCATCGAGCTGCCAGACGTCTCCGCGCAGGAGCGGGACGGCGTCTCCCTCCGCGGTCACTCCATCCACCTCGATCTCCGGCCCGCCCACCATGAAGTCGGTGTGGATCGAGGACTGCGAGACCCCGCGCGCCGCCTGCTCCTCGCGGGAGAGCTCGCTCGCGTCCACGACACTCGCCAAGCCCTGGCCATAGGCGATGTGCGAGGTCGCGTTCTCGTCGAAGAGCGTGTCGTAGAAGGTGATCCCGGTCTGGCCGACGCGCGACGAGCCGTCGACGAGCGCGATCTCCCCGAGCGTGCGCGAGCCCTCGTCCGTCGCAATCTGTGCGCGCACGACTTCCTCACCCGTTCGCGCGCTCACCTCCTCGATCCGTCCCCCGGCGAAGCGCACGACGAGGCCTTCGACGATCGTGCCCTGGGTGAAGAGGGGCCGTGTGGAGCGGACGACCCCTTCGGCGCGGCGCGCGTCCGGGGTGGTGAAGACTTCCTCGGTGGGCAGGTTGGGGATGAAGGATCGACCCCACACGGTGTCTTTTCGTGCGCTCGACCAGATCGAGCCCGCGTGGAGGCCGACGGTCAGGTCTGTGCTCGGGCCGCGATACCGGATCGCATCGAAACGACGTTCGTTCAGCGCAGCCGCTCGCCGCTCGAGGCGCTCGACGTGCTTCTGCCAGGCGGCGACCGGGTCGGGCTCGTCCAAACGGACGACTCGGCGAATCGCCGCCCAGAGGCGGCTGAGATCGGTCTCGCCGAAGATCGTTCGCGACCAGCCCTCCGTCGGGCAGCCGACGATGCACCAGTTGACCAGGCGCTCGGTCACCTGGCGGAGCCAGACGTCGTCCTCCTCCCGACGCCGCGAGCGGCCGAGGCGGTCGTTGTCCACGTCGTCGAAGAGGTGCGGGTCAGGCGAGCCGCGCACCGTGAGGAAGGCGCCCCGGTCGGCGAAGGCCCTGCGCCGCTCGAGCATCCAGGGTGGCGTCGACCCGAGCAGCTCGTCCGGCACGGACTCGACGAGGGACTTCCGCACGTCCTCGTCCGAGTAGAGGACGTCGACATAGCGTGCGCCCGCTGCGTATGCCGCGCGCGTGACCGCCCGGACGAACGGCGCGTGCTCGACGTAGGCGTTCACGCCGAGCATCTGCCCCGGCTCGAGGTTGACGCCGACCCGGACGACGAGCCGGGCGTAGGCGTCGAGCTCGTCACGCGCGATCACGCGGCGACTCTAGCTGGGCTCCTCAGCAGCAGCCGCAGCCGCATCCCTCGCAATCGCAACACGCTTTCCGCATCGGTCACCTCCTCCGGTAGCCTTATATCGAAGAGTATCG
>Ga0136614_10000858_pt1 | contig 16745 bp, 16 predicted proteins | sample AntDrymUQ2792106_2_FD_106643 | JGI IMG/M metagenome (GOLD analysis project Ga0136614, IMG submission 106643) | Polar desert sand microbial communities from Dry Valleys, Antarctica - metaG UQ279 (21.06) | ecosystem: Environmental > Terrestrial > Soil > Desert | place: Antarctica: Dry Valley... | reverse complement strand
GACTTGCACGCTGGTCGGGCCACCCAGCCCGAGCGAGTGCGCCAGCGGATTGCGTGAGTAGTTGTAGAAGACCTTGAGCACGACGGCCTCGGGCAGTGCGATGTCCTTCATCGGGAAGTGGTCGGAGAGAACGCGCCGGAAGCGATCGCCGCTCCCGCCGGCCTTGCCCTTCACCGCCTTCATGCTCGTCTTGTAGAAGGCGACCGACGCGCCGGAGATGATGTTGAACAGCAGGGCGGCGGTCGCGAAGTTGCCACCGATGTGGGAGCCCGGCTCAGGAAGGCGGAGAAGCACCCGCAGTCCTCGAACTGCATGTCGATGTGGTCGGCGAGTAGCTGCTTCAGGTGCGGGTAACCCTGCACCTCCGGGAACTGCGACGGGAGCACGCGACGAGGCTACGTGGCCGTTGAGTCGTGCGCCACCGCGTCGTTTCGTCGCGCTTGTTGAACGACCGGACAAAGCCGAACACGCAGCAGGTCGCCCGCGCCGGCCTGGTCTCGCGCTAATGCCTATGAAGCCCGACGCCGCTTGACTTACTGAAGATCAGCAGCTATCCGGGTCCCTGACGAAGCAAAGCCGCGAACCGCCCTCGCGCACGGTGTACGGCGGGCGCTCGGGCTCGATCCCCTTCTCGCTCAGGCGCGCGAGCGTCGCGTCGAGGTCGTCCACGGTCAGTGCGATGTGGCCGTACCCGGTCCCCACGTCATAGCCGCCGGGCGGCGTCTCCAAGTTGTAGGTCAGCTCGAGTTCGGGCCCGTCGCTCCCTGGCACGCCGAGGAAGTAGTTGACCGCCTCGTCGCGGATCGGGAGCTCGCGTCTCCTCTCCAGGCCGAGCGCCTCGTAGAAGGCGACCGAGCGCTCCGGATCGGTGATGCGGTAGCAGGTGTGGATGAGCTCCATGCCCCGAGGATAGACGCCGCGCGCCTTCCGAAACGACGAGCTGCATGCCTCGGCGGGCGGCTCGTTCGTTCGCTCTCTTGTTCGTGCCCTAGTTGGGGCGGCCTGTCAGACTGGCTCCCCGCCGGCACCCGTGCCGGCGACCCCGAAACCGCTCCGCACCGGGCGGCGATGGCCTCAGGGGCGCTAAAGGAGCGCGAGCTTGCGTTCGCCGCAACGGTGATCCGGAGCGTCCCATTGCGCGAAGGCGGCACCCGCACGGCGGCGACTCCGTCGCTGTTCAACCGAACCGCCCGCCGAAGCCCCGCCCGCGCAAGCGGACCGAGGCACCCGCTACGTCGACCCGGCAAGCCCGGACGGTCGCATCGACGCTAGTTGCGCAATGCGTCCAGATCTTCCCGGACGAGCGCGAAGAGGACGCCGTCGACCCACTCGCCGTTTCGCCAGTAGGCCTTCCTCTTCACCCCCTCCTTGACGAAGCCGCTCTGGTCGAAATGGTGGACGGCGCGCTCGTTGTAGCCGTAGCACTCGAGCTCCACCCGGTGGAAGTTCAGGTCACGGATCGAGTAGCCCGTGAAGAGCTCGGTTGCCGCGCGCGCAAGGCCGCGGCCGCGGAAGCGCGGGTCGAGCATGAGCCCGTAGAGGTGGACGATCCGGCTGCGACGATTCGTCACGTCGAAGGCGACGGAACCGGCGCGCCAGGCGTCGTCCTCCCCGACGGCCTCGATCACGAAGCGGCCGCGCTCGTGGGGAGCGGCCTCGGCTGCCTCGATCTCGTCGAGGAAGGAGTCGACGTCCCGCGGGGACATGACCGCGAGAAACGGGCTCACCTCCTCATTGGCCGCGAGGTTCGCAAGGAACTCCGCGTCCTCGGCGGCGGCGCGGCGCAAGCGAAAGCCCGCACCTTCGAGCGGCGATCTCACGCGCGCGGGGTGGCCGGGACGACCTCGCGTCGCCTGGTGAACCGGACGACGCCCGACCCGATCGCGATTCCGCTCAGGATGAGCAGCAAGCCGGCGATCGCGTTCAGGTGGATCGGCTCGTCGAGCAGAAAGGCGCCGTAGAGGAGGGCGGTCATCGGCACCAGATAGGTGACGAGCGACGACCGTGAGGCTCCGTGCACGGCCAGCATGCGGAAGTAGAGGATCAGGGCGAAGGCCGTTCCCCCGATCCCGAGCGCGGCGACCGAGCCGAGTGCCTTGGCGCTCGGGACTTCCGCCGGGAGCTGGATGAGAGCGGGCGGGAGGAGCATCAGCGCCGCCGCAAGCGAGGAGCCCGTCACGATTACGAGCGGCTGGGTCTCGGAGAAGCGGCTCTGCGCAAAGAGGTTCGAGACCGCGTAGAAGACCGCTGCCGCGGTGACGATCAGCGTCCCGGCAACCGCCCACCAGCCACCCTCCGGGTTCAACCCCGCGAGCACGGCCACGCCGACGAAGCCGAGCAGGATTCCGGCGAGCCGCAGGCCGCGCACCCGCTCCTCCGGCCTGAACCTGATCGCGAGGAGCGCGACGAAGATGGGGACGGGCGCGTTCGCTATCGCCGCGATGGACGAGTTCACGTGCGTCTGCCCCCAGGCGATCATCGTGAAAGGCAGCGCCATGTTGATGAGCCCGAGGAGGGCGAGCCCCCAGCCAGCCTCGCGCAGCTCGGAGAGCCCCGCCCGGACTCCCTCCTGAGCCAGGAGGAACGGCACGAGGACGAGCGCGGCCAGGACGAGCCGGAGCGCGATGACGACGGTTGGCTTCATCTCGTCCACGGCCACGTCGATGAACATGAACGAGGCACCCCAGATCCCGGCCACCATGAGGAGGATCGGGAGGTAGCCGCGGACCATTCCGCCACGCTAGCGACTCCGCTTCGGGCCGCGCCGGAGCCGTCCGTCGGCGTTGTTACCGTCATCGATCTGAGTCCCGTCGCCGCGACATCGCTCCACCGCGCGCTCGGCCTGACGGACGGAGAGCACGACCGCATCTGCGCGCTGCTCGAGCGCGATCCGAACGACTTCGAGCTCGCGGTCTTCTCCCTCCTCTGGTCGGAGCACTGCGGCTACAAGCACTCGGCTCTCCTCCTCCGCCGCTTCCCAACCGAGGGTGAAGCCGTCCTCCAGGGCCCGGGCGAGAACGCCGGCGTAGTCGACGTCGGAGACGGCCAGGCGGTCGCGTTCAAGGTCGAGTCGCACAACCATCCCTCAGCGGTCGAGCCGTTCCAGGGTGCGGCGACCGGCGTCGGCGGGATCCTGCGCGACATCATCGCGATGGGAGCCCGGCCGATCGCGCTCCTCGACGGCCTGCGCTTCGGCTCGCCGGGGTGGGAGTTTGGCCGCGCGGTCGGTGGGATCGGCCACTACGGAAACTGCGTCGGGGTTCCGACGGTCGGCGGCGAGGCGGTCTTCGACGCCGCCTATTCGGCAAACCCGCTCGTGAACGCGATGTGCGTCGGCGTCCTGCCGGTCGAGCGTCTCACGCGCGCGCGCGCGAGCGGGGCCGGGAACTCGGTCGTCCTCTACGGCTCGACCACCGGACGCGACGGGATCGGCGGCGCGAGCGTCCTCGCGAGCCAAGAGCTTTCCGACGAGGACGAGGACAAGCGCCCGACAGTGCAGATCGGCGACCCCTTCACGGGCAAGAAGCTGATCGAGGCGAGCCTCGAGCTCGTCGAGAGCGGCCTGGTCGAGTCGCTCCAGGACCTCGGAGCGGCCGGGCTCGCATCGTCGCTCGCGGAGATGGCCGCTCGCGGCGGCGCCGGCGTCGACGTCGAGCTCGACCGCGTCCCGCTGCGTGAGGCGGACCTGGAACCGGTCGAGATCATGATTTCCGAGAGCCAGGAGCGGATGGTGGGCGTCGTCGCGCCCGAGCGCCTCTCCGACGTCGAAGCTGTCTGCCGCCGGTGGGAGCTCGAGTGCGCGGTGATCGGCACGGTCACCGACACCGGCGAGCTACGCGCCTCCTTCGACGGAGAGCTCGTCGGCGAGATCCCGGCCCGTCTGCTCACCGACGAGGCGCCGCGCTACCGGGTCGAGACCCGAGCGCGAGCGCTCGAAGCGCCGATCCGGCATCGTCGAATCGAGCCGTCCGGAGGCGATCTCCTCACGCTCCTCGGCTCGCCGAACATCCGCAGCCGCCGGCCGGTCTTCGAGCGCTACGACTTCCTCGTCGGCTCGCGAACGGTGCGCCGCCCGGGGCTCGACGCGGCCGTCCTGCGCCTTCGGCCCTCGCGCCGGGGGATCGCCATCTCGCTAGACGGCTCGGGCCGGGTCGCCTCGCTCGACCCGCGAACGGGCGGGTCGCAGGCGGTCCTCGAGGCGGCGCGAAACGTTGCCTGCGCCGGCGGCCACCCGCTCGCGATCACGAACTGTCTCAACTTCGGGAACCCGGAGAAGCCCGAGATCGCGTGGGAGCTCGCGGAGACGATCGAGGGGATGGCCGAGGCCTGCGAGGCGCTCGGCGTCCCGGTCGTCTCGGGGAACGTGTCGCTCTACAACGAGACCGACGGACGGGCGATCCATCCCACTCCCGTCGTCGGCTGCGTCGGGATCGTGGAGGACGTCGGCCGCGTGCCGGGGGCGTGGCAGGAGGGTGACGTCGTTCTCGTGGCCGGCGAGCCCGAGCTCGCGCTCGATGGCTCCGAGTACCAGGCGCTCTTTCTTGGCGGCGCCGCCGGACGCCCGCCGCGGCTTGTCCCGGCGGCCGAAGCCGCGCTCATCCGCTTCCTCGCCGACTCGTCGCCGCTCCTGACGAGCGCACACGACACCTCCGAGGGCGGGCTGGCGGTCTCGCTCGCCGAGTCGGCGCTCTTCGCGGGACTGGGCGCCGCCGTCGAGATCGGAGACGATGCGGTCGACTGGTTCGGCGAGGGCGGCGGACAGGCCGTCGTCACCTGCCGGGCCGAGGATGTGAGCCGCCTCGAAGGGGTCCCACTTCGACGGGTCGGCGTCGTCGGCGGTGACAGGCTCCTCGGCGTGCGGCTCGACGCCTTGCGGGAGGCCTACGGCTAGATGTGCGGCGTCCTCGGCATCCATGCTCCCGAGCGCGACGTCGCCCGCCTCGCCTACTTCGGCCTCTTCGCGCTCCAGCATCGCGGCCAGGAGTCGGCCGGGGTCGCGGTCTCGGAAGGCCCCCGGGTCACGGTCTTGCGCGACATGGGCCTCGTGACGCAGGTCTTCTCGGAGGAGAAGCTCCGTGGCCTCCAGGGCGACGCGGCAATCGCGCACTGCCGCTACTCGACAACGGGCGGGGCGCGCTGGGCCAACGCGCAGCCGATCGTCCAGCACGGGCCCGTCCGGACCGTGGCGCTCGGCCATAACGGGAACCTGACGAACACGGCCGAGCTCCGGGACGAGCTGCGCTCCCGTGGGATCAAGCTGCGCTCGACCTCGGACACCGAGGTGATCGCCGCGCTCCTCGCCCACGACGAGCGCCCGCTCGAGGACGCGGTCGCCCACGTCGTCGGCCAGCTCGAGGGCGCCTTCACCGTCGTCGTCCTCGCCGAGGGCAAGCTGATCGGCTTCCGCGACCCGCATGGCATCCGCCCGCTCGTGATCGGCCTGCTGGGGACGGATGTCGTGCTCGCCTCCGAGACCTGCGCGCTCGACCTGCTAGGGGCCGAGTTCGAGCGCGAGGTCGTTCCTGGCGAGCTCGTGGTCGTGGACGAGCGAGGACTCCGGGCCCGGCCGGCCGTCCCCCAGCAGGACGGCGGAGCTCTCTGCATCTTCGAGTTCATCTATCTCGCGCGACCGGATACGAAGCTCCGCGGGATCGAGATCCACGGCGCCCGGGTGCGGATGGGCGAGCGGCTCGCCGAGGAGGCGCCCGTTCGTGCAGACATCGTCATCCCAATCCCCGACTCGGGAACCCCGGCCGCGATCGGCTTCGCGCGCGCGAGTGGAATCCCGTTCGACGAGGGCCTGATCAAGAACCGCTACGTCGGACGCACGTTCATCCAGCCTGACCAGGCCCTGCGCGAGCACGGGATCAAGACGAAATTCAACCCGCTCGCGGAGGTCGCCGGGAAGCGCGTGGTGGTCGTCGACGACTCGATCGTCCGCGGGTCGACGACGCGCCAGATCGTCGCGATGCTCTACGAGGAGGGCGCCCTGGAGGTGCACGTCCGCGTCTCGTCGCCGCCGATCATCTCGCCCTGCTTCTACGGGATCGACATGGCGACCGAGGGGGAGCTGATCGCGGCCGGGCGGACGGTCGAAGAGGTGCGCAAGGCGATCGGCGCGGCCTCCCTCGCCTACCTCTCGCTCGAGGGCCTCCAGGCAGCGACACGCCGGCCCGAGAGCACGTTCTGCCGCGCCTGCCTGACGCGGCGCTACCCGACACCCGTCGAGAGCGCCTCGGCGCTCGCGAAGAACCGCTTCGAGCCGGCGCGCGCCTAGGCGATGCTCGCGGGCTGTCCTGCGGGCGCCTTCGCCGGCGCCTTCTTCTTGAGCGCCTTGCGCGTCGCGGGGCCGACGCGGCCGTCGACCTCGAGACCGTTCGCCTTCTGGAAGGCGCGCACCTGAGCGTCCGTCTTCGCGCCGAAGATCCCGTCCGGCGAGCCGGCGTCGAAGCCGTGGAGCTGGAGGCGACGCTGGACGAACTTCACGTCCTCCCCGCGGTCGCCTTTCCCGAGCACGGCGTCGGTCGGTGAGTCCTCGAGCGTGCGCCCGCCCTTCCGCTCGAAGCCCGGGACGAGCCCCGCGTGCGTCCAGCCGCGGCTCTTCGTGTCGAAGACGTTGACCCCGTAGGCGCGGCCCCGCGCTTCGATGGTCGTCCCGTTGCCGAGCGAGATGGCGACGTGGTCGTTGCTCGGCCCCTCGTCGATCCGGAAGAGGAGCGCGCCCAGTGTGCGAATCCCCTCGTCGACCGAGACCAGCGTGCCGGCGTTCCGGCAGGTGTCACGCTGGTTCTGAGCCCCGTCCACGAACCGCACGCCCAGGCGGGCCGACGACCACTCGACGAGCTCTGAGCAGTCGCAGGCGGGCGGATCCGGGTCGTCGAAGCTCGCTTCGGCGCCGAACACGTACGGGTCGCCCCGCTGCGTGAGGGCTTTGGCAGCCAGGTCTCTCAGGGTCGGCATCGCACTCCTTTTCTGGCGGACGAGGTCAGGCTCGAGCTTACGAAAGTCAACGATCCGTGACCAGAGGGGGCCAGTACCCTTTCCTCCATGGCGACCGTCTCGCGCCTCTGCGTCACGCCCGTGAAGGGGCTCGCCCTCCTCGACCGGGACGAGGTCACCCTCACCCCGACCGGCGTGCCCGACAACCGCCGTTTCTACCTCCTCAGCGAGCAGGGGAAGCTCTGGAACGGCACCAAGGACGGGCCGCTCTACTCCGTCCGCTCGGACACCGACCCGGAGGGGGAGAGCCTCCGGCTCGAGTTCGCGGATGGCCGCGTCCTCGACGAGCGGGTCTCGCTCGGGCGGCGTAAGTTCACGGCGTTCTGGGGCCGGCCCGTCTGGGGCAACGTCGTCGAAGGGCCCTGGGCCGATGCGCTCTCGGACCTCGTCGGCAAGCCGGTGCAACTCATGCGAGCAGAGGATCCTGGCGGCGCCTTCGACGACTCCCCGGTGTCGCTCCTCTCGGACGCCTCGCTCGACGAGCTCGCGCGGCGCTCCGGCGCGAACGAGGTGGACGCGCGGCGCTTTCGCATGCTCGTGCACATCGCCGGGACCGAGCCGCACGCGGAGGATGAGTGGATCGGGCGCCGGGTCCGGATCGGTGAGACGCTCCTCGACGTGACGTACCAGGACGCGCGCTGCCGGATGACCACGCGGAACCCGGACACCGGCGTGAAGGATTTCGACACCGTGCGCGAGATCAAGAGCTACAGAGGGCTCCGCGAGGGCAAGTACGCCGACTTCGGCGTCTACGCTGACGTCGTCGAGCCGGGTCTGATCAGGGTCGGCGACCCCGTCGAGCCACTGTAGGCCGACTACCTACGGCGCTGCGGCTCAGACCGTCGCGGGAGAGCGTCCCAGGACCTTCTGTTCCCAGGCCTCGTCCAGAAGCTGCTTCAGCACGCCGAGGAACTCGTCGAACTCCTCCCGCCCGGCGACGAGCGGCGGCGAAAACTGGGCCGCCGTCTCGGCCCGGTCGTCGACGCGCATGTACACGCCGAGCTCCCGCGCCCGCGGCACGATGAACTGCTTGATCAGCTCGTCGCGCTCCTCGGGCGTGAACGTTTCCTTCGTCGCCTTGTCCTTCACGAGCTCGAGGGAATAGAAGAAGCCGTCGCCGCGCACCTCGCCGACCATCGGGTGCTCGCCGGCGAAGCGATTGAGCTCGGCCTTCCACTCGTCCTGGTGTCGCTGCACGTGGCCGATCAGATCCTCGCGCTCGAACACCTCGAGGTTCGCGAGTGCGATCGCGCAGGAGAGCGGATGCCCGCCGAACGTGATCCCGTGGATGAACATGCTCTTCGGCTCCTTGAAGAACGGCTCCACGACCTTCTCGCTCGCGACGAGGGCGCCGAGCGGCGCGTAGGCGCTCGTCAGGCCCTTGGCCATCGTCATCAGATCAGGCTCGATGCCGTATTTCGTCGACCCGAACCACGCTCCCACGCGGCCGAAGCCGCAGATCACCTCATCGGCGACGAGGAGAACGCCGTGGGCGTCGCAGATCTCCCGGATCCGCTGGAAGTAGCCGGGCGGCGGCCCGATCGAGCCGCCCGAGTTCTGCATCGGCTCCATGATCACTGCCGCGACCGTCTGCGGGTCCTCGTTCCGAATGATGTCGTCGACCTCGTCCGCGCACCGGAGCGTGCAGGCGGGCTCGTCCGAGCAGTACGGGCAGCGGTAGCGGTAGGGAAGCGGGGCGCGCAGGCAGCCGGGGACAAGCGGCTCGAACTGGGCGCGAAGCGCGGGGCTCCCGTTGATCGAGATCGCACCCATGGTCGTGCCGTGGTAGGCGCTCCGGCGCGTGATGAACTTGTAGCGCGTGGGCTCGCCGCGCAGGCGGTGATATTGGCGTGCGACCTTGAGGGCCGCCTCGACGGCCTCCGAGCCGCCCGAGACGAAGAAGATCCGTCCGACATCGATCGGAACGAGCTCGGTGAGCTTCTCGGTCAGCTCGAGCGCGGGGGGCGTCGCGAAACCGACCCAGTTGGTGAAGAAGGGGAGGCGCTCGATCTGCTCGCGGGCCGCCTCCGCAATCTCCGGGTATGGGCCGTAGCCGATGTTCACGCAGTAGAGAGCCGCCAGGGCGTCGAGGTAGCGGTTCCCCTCGGTGTCCCAGATATAGCAGCCTTCGCCGCGCTCGATGACGATCGGTCGCGCGGTCGCGCCAGCCGGGGTGAAGTGGCGCCAGAGGCGGTCGGTTACGGGCGAGCTCGCCATCTGGCGAGACTCTAACGCCCCTGCTCAGCGGTTCTCGAGAACCTTGCCGAGCTTGGCGATGCCGCGCGAGATCAGGTACGCCGCCGTCGCCCACTTCGCGAACTCGACCCAGTGCGCGGAGACGACGGTCTCTGCCGCCAAGGCGACGATGCCGACGACGACGAGGGAGACGATGTAGACGATCACTTCCGGGTTTGGCGCCGGAATCGGCGGCATGCTCGCGCCGTAGTAGTGGCTCTGCTGGGGCGGGGAGGGTGGCGTCGACATGGCGCGTGAGTTCGCGCCGTCTTCGCAGACTCCTTCACGGGAGTCGTTCGGCGCCGGAGCTACGATGCGCCTCGGCCGGTGCAGCTCTTCCACTACCACCTCGTGACGAGCCAAGTCAGGCTCGTCGAGGCGCGGTACGTCGGGAAGCTGGGGTTCGAACTCGTGGCCCGCTACGGCTGGGTGGGCGAGAGCTCCCATTGGTTCGAGCCGGGCAAGCCCTGGGAGGACCTCGACGCGATGGGGTTTCGCCTCCGGCTCGTGGAGCTCTGCCGCGGAGCCATGAACGTCGTCCTCCAGCCGGGGCACTGGGACGTGCCCCGGCTCGATCACATAGGTGTCGCACTCGACGAGGAGGGCTACATCAGCGCACTCGAGCGGGCATCCGACCTAGAGCTGAAGATTCAGGATCATCCGGGTAAGCGCACGTTCATCGCCACCGAGGCCGGCTTCCGCATCGAGGTTCATCCGCCGCGGGACTGGATCGAGGAGGCGCTCGAGCGCTCCGGCGAGCTGCGGCTCACGGAGCTCCACCTACGCTCAGCCGACCCGGATGAGAAGGCGGACTCCCTCGCGAGCGTCTTCGGGCTGGAGCGGATGGGCGGGGACGTGCTGATCGGCGAGACGCTCGTCCGCTTCCTCCCCGGAGGTCCGGACGGACGACCCGAGCTCGTCGGAGAGGGCCTCGCGTGAGTCCGACCTATGGAGCGGCCGGGGTTTCGCTCGCGGCCGCCGGCGCGATTGTGGAGCGGCTGCGTGCAGCCGCAGCCTCGACCGCGACGGCGGAAGTGGTAGGTGGTCTCGGAGGATTTGCCGGCCTCTACGCGCTCGACAAGGAACGCCTGCTCGCGGCCTCGACCGACGGTGTGGGCACCAAGCTCGTCCTGGCACGCCGAGCGGGCCGGCTCCGCGACGCCGGCTGCGACCTCGTGGCCCACTGCGTGAACGACGTCCTGACGACCGGCGCCGAGCCGCTCTTCTTCCTTGATTACGTCGCCGCCGAGCGGCTCGACCTCGAGCAAGTGGCCGAGCTGGTCGAGGGTGCGGCCGGCGTGTGCCGAGAGGCCGGATGCGCGCTCCTCGGCGGCGAGACAGCCGAAATGCCGGGCGTGTACCGGGAAGGCGAGCTCGACTTCGCCGGAACGTGTGTCGGACTCGTTCAGCGGCGCGACCTCGTCGACGGCTCGAGGGTCGGGGAGGGAGATGTGGTCGTCGGCCTGCCCTCGTCGGGCCTTCACGCGAACGGGTTCTCGCTCGTGAGGCAGCTGCTCGGGGACGACGACTTCGATGCGGATCTGCTGCTGGCGCCCACGCGCCTTTACCTGGACGACGTGCGCCGGCTCCGATCCCGCTCCGACGTCCGGGCGCTCGCGCATATCACCGGCGGCGGGATCGCATCAAACCTGGCGCGAGTGCTGCCGACCGGCCTGGGCGCGCGTCTCGACCCGGGGGCCTGGGAGCGCCCCGCCGTCTTCGACTGGCTGAACGAGCAGGGTGTCGCCGAGGAGGAGCAGCGCCGGGTCTTCAACCTTGGGATCGGAATGTGCGCGGTCGTCCCTGCCCACGAGGCCGCGCGAACGGGATACTCAGCGATCGGTCGGGTCACGGCGGCTCTCGACGGCGTTGTCTTCGAGGACTGACGACGTGGTCGCCTATCGGCACGATTCCGCGACGATCTCGACCCAGAGCGTGCTCCACCTGCGCGGTTCTCGGCCGTACGCTGTCCGCATGGGGGCGAGGGGCCGAAGGCCCCGGGGGGTACAGCATCACGCGCCCGCGAGTCCTCGCAGCGGCGCCGGACGCGCTTCATGATCGGCGTGCTCGTCTCCGGAGAGGGTACGAACCTGCAGGCGCTCCTCGACGCAGACCTGCCTGTCTCCGCCGTCGCCTCGAATGTCCCTGCTGCAAGCGGGCTCGATCGGGCCCGGCGGGCCGCCGTGCCGGCCGCCGTCTTCGAGCTCGCCGACTTCGAGTCGCGGCACGCGCGCGACGCGGCGATGGCCGACTGGCTCGCCAGCCACGCCGTCGACCTCGTCGTCTGCGCCGGGTACATGCAGTTGCTGACGCCCGGATTCCTGGAGCGGTTCCCCGTCCTGAACGTGCATCCGTCCCTGCTCCCCGCCTTCCCCGGAACGCGCGCACTCGAGGCGGCGCTCGAGGCCGGCGTGGCCGAGACCGGGGTGACCGTGCACTTCGTCGACGAGGGGATCGACAGCGGGCCGGTCGTCGCCCAGGAGCGCGTCCCTGTCCACACGGGAGACACGCCGGCCGCGCTCCGCGCGCGAATCCACGAGGTGGAGCACCGCTTGCTTCCCGAAGCGGCTCGCCGTTATCTCGCCGGCGCTTTACGCTCTCCCCCGCTGTGATCGAGCGCGCCCTCATCTCGGTCTTCGACAAGTCCGGGCTCGATGCCTTCGCGCGCGGGCTCGCCGAGCTCGGCGTCGAGATAGTGGCGAGCGGAGGGACGGCCACGTTCATCGAGGAGCTTGGCCTCGACGTCACTCGTGTGGACGAGCTGACCGAGGTTCCGGAGCTCCTGGGCGGGAGGGTCAAGACCCTCCACCCGCGCATCCACGCCGCGATCCTCGCCCGGCGCGACCGTGAGGAGGACCGCGCCGCGCTCGAGAAGAACGGGATCCGCCCGTTCGACCTCGTCTGCGTCAACCTCTATCCGTTCCAGTCGGTCGCGGCCCGCAAGGACGTCCGCGAGGAGGAAGCGGTCGAGATGATCGACATCGGCGGCCCGGCGATGATCCGCGCGGCGGCGAAGAACTTCGTCCACGTGCTCCCGATCTGCACCCCCGAGCGATACGGCTCCGTAGTCGCCGAGCTCCGCGAGCGAGGCTCCATCGGAACGCCCACGCGCCGCGCGCTCGCTGCCGAGGCCTTCGCCCATACGGCCGCCTACGAGGCGTCGATCGCCGCTTGGTTCTCCGATCGCGAGACGTTCCCCGACCGGCTCATCCTCTCGCTCGCGAAGGTGGTCGACCTCCCCTACGGAGAGAACCCCCACCAGCGCGCGGCGTACTACGCCGAAGCGGGCGCGCGCCGGCATCTCCTCTCCCGGGTCGACCAGCTCGCCGGAAAGCAGCTCTCCTTCAACAACCTCAACGACCTGGAGGCAGCACGGGCGCTCCTGCGCGAGTTCACGGTGCCGGCCTGCTCGATCGTCAAGCACGCAAACCCGTGCGGTTGCGCGCTCGGCCACGACGTGGAGGAGGCCTTCACGAAGGCGCTCACCGGCGACCCCGTCTCGGCCTACGGCGGCATCGTGGCCGTCAACCGCCGCGTCGAGCCAGAGCTCGCGCGCAAGCTGGCCGACCAGTTCGTCGAGGTGATCTTCGCCCCCGACTACACGGAGGAGGCGCTCGAGCTACTGCGCGCGAAGGAGCGGACGCGGATCCTGGCCGACCGCGAGCGGCGGCGCGGCTCGCCGGGCGAGCGCGACCTGCGCCGCGTGATCGGAGGCCTGCTCGTGCAGGACGCTGACGCCGACGTCGAGGATCGGGAGGGCATGGACGTCGTGACGAGCCGCGTCCCCCAGGAGCCCACCTGGGGCGACCTCCTCTTCGGGTGGCGCGTCGTCAAGCACGTCGCCTCCAACGCGATCGTCCTCGCCAAGGACCTCCAGACGATCGGGATCGGGATCGGCCAGACGAGCCGCGTCGACGCAGTCCGGATCGCGCTCGACAAGGCCCGAGAGCTCGGGCACGATCCGACCGGGTCCGTACTGGCGTCGGACGGGTTCTTCCCATTCGCGGACGGCCCGTCCCTCGCCCTCGACGCCGGGATCGTCGCGCTGATCCAGCCGGGTGGCTCGAAACGCGACAGCGAGGTCGTGGAGGCGGTGGAGCAGGCTCGGGCCGCGATGGTCTTCGCGTCCCGCCGCCATTTTCGGCACTAGCGCCCACCAGCGCCGTAGGCTTACGCGCGTGGCGCGCGAGTACCCGACCATCCTCGATCTCGTCGGCGGCACGCCGCTCGTCAGGCTGCAGCGGGTCAGCCAAGGCCTCGAGCCGACGCTGCTCGCGAAGCTCGACTACCTGAACCCCGGCGGGAGCGTGAAGGACCGGATCGGCCTCAAGATGATCGAGGCGGCCGAGCACGAGGGAACGCTGCGCTCCGGCGGGACGATCGTCGAGCCGACCAGCGGGAACACTGGCGTAGGGCTCGCCATCGCGGCGGCGCTCAAGGGCTACCGCTGCATCTTCGTCATGCCCGACAAGGTGAGCCAGGAGAAGATCTCGCTCCTCCGGGCCTATGGCGCCGAGGTCGTCATCTGCCCGACAGCCGTCGAGCCCGAGAGCCCGGACAGCTACTACTCGGTCTCGAACCGCCTCTCCGAGGAGATCCCCGGCGCGTACAAGCCCGACCAGTACTCGAACCCTGCAAACCCGCAGTCGCACTACGAGACCACCGGTCCTGAGCTCTGGGAGCAGACGGGCGGCGAGCTCGACGTGCTCGTCCTCTCCGTCGGCACGGGCGGAACGATCTCCGGCGCGGTTCGATACTTGAAGGAGCAGAAGCCCGACCTGCACGTCATCGGCGCTGATCCGGAAGGGTCGATCTACAACTCGCCGACCGTGCACACCTACCTCGTCGAGGGAATCGGCGAGGACTTCTGGCCGACGACCTTCGACCCGTCGCTCGTGGACGAATACGTGACGGTCACCGACCGAGACTCGTTCCAGACGGCGAGGCGCCTCGCCCGCGAGGAGGGCCTCCTGGTCGGTGGCTCGGGCGGGACCGCGGTCTGGGCGCTGCTGCAGGTCGCTCGAAACTACGGAGCCGGCACGACGATCGCGACGCTCATCCCGGACAGCGGGCGCGGGTACCTCTCGAAGTTCTACGACGACAACTGGATGCTCGAGTACGGGTTCCTCGAGCGCCGGCCCTCTCCGACGATCGAACAGGTGCTCGCCCACAAGCGCAGCGACTCGCCCGACTCGCCGCCGCTGATCGTCGTCGACTCGCACGAGAAGGTGGGCCAGGCGATCGAGCTCATGCACCGCCACGGCATCTCGCAGATCCCGGTCGCGCGCCACAAGGGCGCCGAGTCGCTCGCCGACCTCGTCGGCTCGATCCACGAGCGCGGTCTCTTCGAGCGGGTCTTCCGAAACCAGGACGCGTTGAACGAGGAGGTTGCCTCGGCGATGGGGCCGCCGCTCCCGGCGGTCGAGACCACCGATTCCGTCGACACCGTCTTTGCCGACCTCTTCGACAAGAGCCCGGCGGTCGTCGTTGCCCGGGACGGCCAGCCTGCAGGCGTCCTCACCCGCGCCGACCTCCTCGAGTACCTCGCCCACACGCGGACGAACTCGCACACCTAACGCGGCGCCGGTCGAGCTCTCCCTCGGCCAGGCGCGGCGGATCGCCGTCCGCGCGCAGCTCCTCGAGGGCAGCGCGCGCGACGTGCTCGAGACCGTGCGCGGGCTCGGCTTCCTCCAACTCGCCCCAACGCGGCGGGTGGAGCGAACCGAGTACCTCGTCCTCTGGAGCCGCCTCGGCGCCTACGACCGAGCCGAGCTCGACCGGCTCCTCTGGGAGGAGCGGGCGCTGATCGAGTGGAACGCGTTCGCCTACCCGGTGGAGCACCTCCCGCTCCTGAAGACGCGCATGCGCCGGTTCGTCCGCGGCGACACCGCCCGCGCAAGGCAGACGAACGAGTGGCTGCACGAGAACGCGGCGTTTCGCCGCCACGTCCTGGGCGAGCTGCGCCGGCGCGGCCCGCTCCTTTCCCGGGAGCTCGAGGATCGCGCCAAGCGCCAGCTGTGGGAGTCCTCCGTCTGGTGGGGGCCGAGGAGCGTGTCGCAGCTCCTGGAGATCCTGAACATCCGCGGCGAGGTGGCCGTGGCCGGCCGGCGGGGCGGGCAGCGACTCTGGGATCTGGCGGCTCGCTGGTATCCGCCAGGGAAGTCCCTGCCCGCGCCGGAAGCTGACCGGCGGCTTGCGGAGATCGAGCTCCGCTCGCTCGGCATAGCCCGGCGCGGACTGGGTCTTCCCGCGCGCGTCGAGGGAGTGCCGGGCTCGTGGGTGGTGGACTCCGAAGCGCTCGAGCGAGCCGACGAGCCGCTCCCGGAACGGACGACCCTGCTCTCGCCCTTCGACCGCCTGATCCACGACCGCGCCCGCACCGAAGCGCTCTTCGGGTTCCGCTACCGGATCGAGATCTACGTCCCTAAGGTGAAGCGACAGTACGGCTACTTCGTACTACCCGTCCTGCGTGGGGAGCAGCTCGTCGGCCGGATCGACCCCGAGTTCGACCGGCGCACGGGCGCGCTGCGGGTGCACGCGGTCTATCCCGAGCCGAACGGCGACCTCCGCGACCTCGACGACGCGCTCGCGAGCCTGGCGTCCTTCCTCGGCGCCGAGAGCGTGGTGCTTCCGTCCGGATAGCATCGGAGTCGTGGAGTTCGAGACTCGCGCGATTCATGAGGGACAGGAGCCGGATCCCGCCACCGGCGCGGTGACCACCCCGATCTACCAGACCTCCACTTACGCGCACGAGGAGGTCGGCCAGCACAAGGGCTACGTCTACTCGCGGAGCGGCAACCCCACGCGGGCGGCACTCGAGCAGTGCCTCGCCTCGCTCGAGAGCGCCGAGCACGGGTTCGCCTTCGCCTCGGGGATGGCCGCGACGACGACCGTGCTTCACCTGGTCAACCCGGGAGATCGGGTCGTCTGCGTCAACGACGTCTACGGCGGCACCTACCGCCTCTTCTCCAAGGTGCTCGAGGCGAAGGGCTACGAGTTCACGTTCCTGCCCGCCGAGGAGATCAGCCGGAACCTCGCGCCTGCCCTGGACGAGCGCACGCGCCTCGTCTGGGTCGAGACGCCGACGAATCCGCTCCTGAACGTCGTCGACATCCGTGCCGCGGCCGAGGCCACCCACGCGGTCGGCGCCGTCTGCGTCGTCGACAACACCTTCGCCTCCCCGTATCTCCAGCGCCCGCTCGAGCTTGGCGCCGACATCGTCGTGCACTCGACGACGAAGTATCTCGGCGGCCACTCGGACGTCATCGGCGGATTCGCAGCGACCACCGACCCGACGATCGCCGAGCGGCTCGCCTTCCTGCAGAACTCGCTCGGCACGGTGCCGGGCCCCTTCGACTCGTGGCTCGTCCTGCGCGGACTGAAGACGCTCGCCGTGCGGATGGAGCGCCACTGCGAGAACGCACGGCACATCGCGGAGTGGCTCGAGAGCCACGCGTCCGTCGAGCGTGTCCGCTATCCCGGGCTCGCGAGCCATCCGGATCACGAGCTCG
>Ga0136614_10000856_pt1 | contig 16766 bp, 18 predicted proteins | sample AntDrymUQ2792106_2_FD_106643 | JGI IMG/M metagenome (GOLD analysis project Ga0136614, IMG submission 106643) | Polar desert sand microbial communities from Dry Valleys, Antarctica - metaG UQ279 (21.06) | ecosystem: Environmental > Terrestrial > Soil > Desert | place: Antarctica: Dry Valley... | reverse complement strand
TGTTAAGTGTTGTTTTCATGCTCATGACATTTATTATATTTGCACTTTATGGAATACTGGCAAGCGGAATTAGCTCCTATTTACTAAATTCATCTAAAGCGGTTAAGCGTTTTCAACAGGCATTTGCAGTAATATTCGCTGCATTCGCAGTTAAGCTGGCGTTGAGTGAAAAATAAGAAAAGCAGCCTTGTCAATGACAGGGAATAAATTGCAAAAACTGCCCAAAACCGCGTGCAGTCCCTCCCCTGCACTCACCGGCATGGTCGGAGACCACTCCCGGGCGGGGCAGTCTTACGCCAACCGTTGGGCGCTGGCGGTAGATAAACAGAGTGAAATATGAATCAACCATCCAAAATCGAAACATTCTGGCAAAGTTATCTTTCCACGCTGTCAGAAGAAGATCAAAGGAACGCGCCAGCATATGCTGTTGATCAATTTGCTGATACTCCCGAAGCAGCCACGAAAGTCGGCAAACTCGTCCGCGACGGAGTCAAGACCACAACCAGTTCACTCGTATGGGGACTGGAACACATCGGCGAGCCGCTCCCCAACGTAGGTAGCATCGAACTCATCGTGGATGGGAAGGGCGAACCCCTTTGTATCATTGAGTTGACCGAAGTGGAAATCAAACCGTTCAACTCTGTGGATGAACAATTTGCCTTTGAATACGGCGAAGGTGACCGCACTCTCGCCTATTGGCTTAGTGACACTTGGGATTTTCATTCACGCTGGTGTATTGAGATCGGGCGTGAACCGAGTGAAACCATGCCCCTTGTCTTTCAACGCTTTCGCGTGCTGTATCCTCCAAAACAACACTCACTTGAGTAAGACATCTTGATGGTGATCCAGTTTTGCACTGGCAAAAAGTTGATAAAAAATTCTTTTTTACTCGTTCCAGGACAATGCGCCGGACACAGCCTGCAACCGAATCCGGGGACTGCTGCGTCGCCCCTTCGGGACTGCCGCCTGTAGGGACGGCGTTCGCGGCAGCATACGCGATTTACAAGCATTTTTCTGGCTTCGAGCTTTTCTGTTCTCAAAGCAAAGTCCACTTCCATCCCTTCGTGCAAAAATATTCTGGAACTTTCCGATGGCATGCTGAGTCTAAGCCAAAGTAGGTTTTCCAGTTTTATTTCAAAAAGGAGCGTGATGATGACAGTAATACGATCCCTCTTGTTTGCCATCCTGCTCGGATTGTTACTCTCAGGTTGTGGAATTGCCGCTCAGCCAGCCGCTACTCAGTTAGCAGAGTCTATGAAAGGCTATGAGCTTTACAGCTGGCAGGATGGTAGCCTGTGGAACTTCTCCCTGCTGGTCGGGACAAACCGCGAAAAAACTCTAAACGAAATCAAATCCGCTGACGCTGTTCTGCCCGGCATGGATGCGCTAAAGTCCACGCTCGAAAAAATCCCGGCTGGACAATATGTCACGTGGTCGTTAAGAGAAACGCTGTCCTTCCCACCAGACGACATCATCAAGCAAGTCGAGCAAATCTGCAAAGATAAAGGACTACTATTGAATATAGCCAAATAATCAGCGTGTAAGTGATTGATATCTTCATCGCAAGGTGGCGTCTTAAAGGCAAATAAAAGCGGGCTGACAAAGCATACAGTGGACGTCTGGGACTGCCACCCGAAGGACGGCGTGCGTGATTTACAGGCATTTTTCTAACCTTGGCTTTTTCTACGCCCAGGCAAAGTCCTCGCTTGACTAGTTGTCACTACCCTGCAAAAAGCATGCGGTACGCTACGCAAACGCTAGTCGCTGGTCAATCAACAATTTGCGTTTTACTTATAGAACAACAAAGAGGACCCATGTCAATTCGTATCAGTCTCGCTGGTGCCACAGGATGGGCTGGTTCAGCCCTGGCGCTTGCGATTGCCAAATCCAACGATATTACTCTTGTATCGGCGGTCTCACGCACCCATGCCCGACATAGTCTGGGTGATGTGCTGGATGAACCGCTTCTAAATTGCCCGGTTTATGCGACCGCCCAGGAAGCACTCGCGGCGCATCCATGTGATATTTTTTTCGAGTTCACAAAACCAGATGTCGCTAAATCCAATGTCCTGGCAGCATTACAACAGGGAGTGCATGTCGTTATTGGTACATCAGGATTAACCGACGCAGATTATGCCGAGATTGCGATCATCGCTGAACAGCGCCGACTGGGAGTATTGGCAGTTGGTAATTTTGCCCTCACCGTCGTCTTATTGCAAAAATTTTCCGAAATCGCAGCCAGATTTATTCCCCAGTGGGAGATCATTGACTATGCACATGATGGCAAAAAAGACGCGCCAAGCGGAACAGCGCGCGAACTGGCTTATCGGCTGTCAAATATTCGCCCGTCAGAATTAACCATCCCATTGGAGCAAACCCTGGGCGTCGTAGAGACACGCGGCGCACGCCTGACAGGATCACAAATTCATTCCATCCGATTGCCTGGATATACAATTTCGGCGGAAATCATTTTTGGCATGCCTGACCAAAAACTCACAATTCGGCATGACTCAGGCAGTAGCGCCCAACCTTATGTGGATGGTGCTCTATTGGCAATCCGAAAGGTCAATACATTCGTTGGTCTGCGTCGTGGACTTGATAATGTTCTTGATTTGTAAAGCAAAGGGTTTGATTATCCAACGTATTGGTACATCATGTTCTTTTTGGTAGTTGTCAAAGATTAAGAGGTTGTCGATTGGCAAAGCCATGTCGAGACATTGCCTGTAAAATCCTGTCATCTTGGCGTGGGGATTCCGTCTGGGTAACTGCACCCAAACGGTTTTTTTATCCCTTGACATATACCTATATGGGTATATAATGATGCTATGGCGCGTATCCCTACCACACATGATCCGTTCAACGCCGTGGCTGAACCCAAGCGGCGGGCGATCCTCGATGCGCTTGGGCCGGCCGAACGGTCCGTGAACGAGATCGTGGAGCTGCTTGGCTGGCCGCAGCCGATGGTCTCCAAGCACCTGGCCGTACTCAAGAAGGTCGGGCTGGTGCGCGAGCGCAGGGCAGGCCGCCAGCGGCTGTACCGGGTGGATATGGGGAAACTTAAGCCCATCTATGACTGGGTGACGCCCTTTGAACGTTACTGGAGCGAAAGCTACGAGCGCCTTGACGAAGTTTTATCGGATATTCAAAAAAAGGAGAAATAACATGTCTGAAAAAAAGAACAAAACAGTGATCAATGCCGAACCCGGCAAACAGGAGCTCTTCATAACCCGTGAGTTTGACGCACCGCGCGAGCTGGTCTTCAAGGCCCACACCGACCCGGAGCTGTACGTCCAATGGCTCGGGCCGCGCGACCTGAGCATGAGCCTCGAAACCTTCGAGCCTGTCAGTGGCGGCCGCTGGCGCTTTATCCAAAAAGATAAAGACGGCAATGAATTCGGGTTCCATGGCGTAAATCATGATGTGACGGCCCCCGAGCGTATCATCGGCACGTTCGAGTTCGAAGGACTTCCGGAATCAGGGCACGTGATCCTCGAGACCACCAAATTCGAATCCCTGCCGGGCGGCCGGACCCGGGTCACGACGCAGTCTGTCTATCAGTCGGTTGAGGACCGGGATGGCATGGTCGCAGCCGGCATGGAAAGCGGTGTAGTGGACGGCTTCGAGCGACTGGATGAAATTCTGGAAAAAATGAAATAAGCCATATGTAGCCCAAAACTTACTGGTGGAAGGAGATTAAAAATGACAACCATTGTTAAACAGGTACATTCGATATCCGAGTCAGCCATCCGTGCAATCCTGGCCTCAGCGATACTGTTCCTGGTTTTGCTCGCTGCACTACTCGTGCTCAAACCCGAGATCGACCCTGCCTGGCGTTTCATCAGCGAATATGCCATCGGACGCCACGGCTGGATGATGACCCTCGCCTTTCTCGCGCTGGCAGCCTGTTGCGTCGCCACGGTCATTGCTCTTTGGTCGCAGGTGCGGCTGGGCGGCAGGATCGGGACTGGTTTCCTGCTTATCGGCGCCCTGGGACTGACCCTGGCGGGCATCTTCACCACCGACCCGATCACTACTCCCCTGGATGCTCAATCGACGAGCAGCCAGCTGCATGGCCTAGGCGCGATACTGGGAGATGGCGTTCCGATTGGGGCGACGTTGATCATCGGGAGCCTGATCCGTAACAAATCCTGGCGTCGGGCGCGCTGGTGGATAATTGGGATACTTGCGGTCATTTGGATTGTCTACGCCTGGCTCATCATGAGCATGCCCGCGGACGGTAATTTCGGTCCGGGCGTGGCGGTGGGCTGGCCGAGCCGTCTGTTGATGGTGTCTTACTGCCTTTGGTTCATCGTCACAGCCTGGCAGGCGCTCAGGTTGCACAGGCAAACCGCGTAATCCTGTGTTGGAAAGGAGAACCCCATGGGAAAAGTGATTTTCAACATGACCATGTCGCTGGATGGTTTTGTGGCCGGCCCGAACGATAGCCCTGAGAATGGTCTGGGGGATGGCGGCGAGGCGCTCTTCAATTGGTACTTCAGCGGCGACACCGAGGTTCCGATCTCGGATGGTAACATGGTGCTCAAGGTCTCATCGCAAAGCGCCGAAGTCCTTAAGCAGGCATTTGATACCTACGGGGCAGGAGTCTGGGGACGGAAGACCTTCGATATCGCCCGGGCCTGGGACGGCCATCCCCCTGGGACGCCTTGTTTTATTGTCACCCATACCGTCCCACAGGAATGGACCAGGGAAGGATCGCCGTTCACCTTTGTCACCGATGGGGTTGAAAGCGCCATTCGTCAGGCCAGGAAGGCCGCAGGGGACAAGGATGTCGTCGTATGCACCGCCAGTATCCTGCAGCAATGCCTCAACGCCGGCCTGATGGACGAGATCCATATTGACGTGGCGCCCCTCCTGCTTGGAAAGGGTGTCCGGTTGTTCGATCATTTGACTATAGAGCCAGTTGAACTGGAAAGCATACGCGTGATCGAAGCCCCCGGCGTAACACACCTAGGATTCCGCGTCGTAAAGTAATCCCGAAATGGACCGGTAGTTTCCATCCGGAGTATTCCGTACAGGAAGTCAATTAATAATAGGAGAACTTACATGAGAACAGTCACTTCAAAAGATGGTACGACGATTGCGTTCGATCAGTCAGGTACGGGACCGGCGGTCATCCTTGTAGATGGGGCGCTGCAGTATCGAGCTTTTGACCAGGGGATGGCGCAGCTGGCTGACCTGCTGGCGCAGTACTTCAGCGTATTTCACTATGATCGTCGCGGACGAGGCGACAGCACGGATACACAGCCGTATGCGCTGGAGCGTGAAATCGAAGACATCGAAGCCATCATCGACGAAGCGGGTGGACCGGCATTCGTATACGGCATCTCCTCCGGCGCAGCTCTGGCCATGGAAGCAGCTATCCAGCTCGGTGCCAAGGTGAAGAAACTGGCAATGTATGAGGCACCGTACAACGACGATGAGGCTGCCCGGCAGGCATGGCGGGAGTACACAAAACAGCTTGGGGAGCTGCTGGCAGCAGGTCGCGGGGGCGATTCGGTGGGGCTCTTCATGATGCTGGTGGGCGCAACAGCCGATCAAGTGGAAGGAATACGCCAGGACCCCATGTGGCCGCTGTGGGAATCGGTCGCGCCCACCCTTGCTTACGACCACATCGCTGCCCTCGGTGAAGATGCCTCGGTACCCACCGAACGAGCCGCCAGCGTTAGCGTGCCGACGCTCGTTATGGACGGTAGCCAGAGTTATCCGTTCATGCATGTCACGGCAACGGCGCTTGCGAACGCCATCCCCAACGCACAGCACCGCACTCTGGAAGGCCAGACGCACGAGGTCGCTGCGGAGGCCCTCGCCCCCGTGCTGATAGAGTTCTTCAAAGCCTGATGCTATGCCAGCACGAGCATTATCTCGGTCTGCCGCAAACATCAAAAACGGAGACGGCGCATTTGCGGTTTCCGTTTTCATTTTCTGGCCTTTTCATCGCAAGATGATACATTTGGAGTAGCGAACAAGTGTTCTGATATACTATAGTCCAGGTATGCTGAGCGACACCCAAATTCTTCAGGATCATTCCAACTGTATCGAGGATGTGATGCGGTATATCCGTGAGCACATCAGCGAACCGCTCGATCGGGAAATGCTGGCGGGAGTCGCCGGTTTCTCTGTGCCCCATTTCCATCGCGTCTTCACTGCTCATGTCGGTGAGAGCGCGGCCAGCTACGTCCGTCGTCTGCGCATGGAACGCGCGGGACGCAAGCTGCGGATGGGCGCAGTGGACATTACGGAGGTTGCACTTGCCGCCGGATATGACTCCCATGCTGCTTTTAGCAAAGCCTTCAAACAGCAGTTTGGTTTCCCTCCCCGTGAGTTTCGCCAGCTCGGTTGCGGTGCAGCCACTCAACTTCTGAGGAAAGGATAAACTTATGAAAATTAAACTGACCAGTGTACCTATAGACGACTACGACAAAGCTTTGAAGTTTTATACGGAAGTTTTGGGTTTTATGAAAAAGCGGGATATTCCGCTGGGAGAAGGGGCACGCTGGATAACAGTGGTCTCACCCGAAGAACCAGACGGTACCGAGCTGCTGCTTGAGCCAAATGCCGATTATCTTGCCATGAAGGCGCTCAGGGAAGCTCTTGTCAAGGATGGGATACCGTTCACAGCATTCCAGGTTGGCGACGTTCAGGAAGAGTATGAACGAATGAGAAGCCTGGGCGTGGAGTTTACGATGGAGCCGACAAATATGGGAGTGACCAGCGCGGCTGTATTCAATGATACGTGCGGCAACCTTATACAGATCTATCAGATCAACGCCGCCTGACAAGTCGTTGGAATCAAAAACGGAGACAACAGATTCTGCTGGCTCCGTTTTTATTTTGATGTTTAACTAAAACAACTTGAGCACCGCGCTGCTTGCCCATGCAAACAGGAATTGCGGCACGAGGCTGATGACCACCGTCGCGACGGCCGTGACAATCGTGGTGAGATCGAGAAAGGATTCGCGTTCGGTCTCCGGTTCGCCATCTCGCATATACATCGTGACGACAACGCGCAGGTAGTAGTATGCGGAGACAAGCGATGTCAGCACGCCGATTACAGCCAAGCCATAAAATCCGCCGTCAATCACCGCCCGGAACAGATAAATCTTGCCGACCAATCCAACTGTGGGTGGGAGGCCGATCAATGAGAGCATGAAGACCGTCATCGCGGCCGCGAGAGCAGGATGTTTACGCGCAAGACCAGCGTAGTCTCCAATTTCCAATCCCCTCCCCTCTGATTTTTCAAGTGCAATGACCACACCCCATGCGCCGAAGTTGGTCACAGCATAGGCAACCAAATAAAACAGTCCCGCGGCGATGGAAACAGGGGCAACATCAGGGTCGCCATACGGGACAAATGCCATGAGGATGTATCCTGCTTGTGCGATACTGGAGTAGGCCAGCAGTCGTTTGATATTGGTCTGCGCAATGGCAATGACGTTGCCAAGGATCATGGTCAATGCGGATAGCGCCCAGAAGATACCCGTCATGTCAGTGGCAATGGATGGGAAAGCGGTTGCAAACACGCGCAGCAACGCCGCGAACCCCGCGATCTTCGCCCCAGAGGACATGAAAGCTGTCACCGCAGAAGGGGCACCTTGATAGACGTCGGGAGTCCACATATGGAAGGGGACCACCGCAACCTTGAAACCGAGGCCGACAAGGATGAGAGACGCGCCGATGGATAGAAGCAGACCTGACGTGTTGGATGAGGTGGCCTTCTGGATAATCTCAAAAATGGAGGTTGTGCCCGTCGCGCCAAAGACCAGTGCGGTCCCGTAGACAACAAAGCCTGTTGCGAATGCGCCGAGCAGGAAGTACTTTAGTCCCGCTTCTTCTGATTCAACTTTGGGGCGGGCAAATGCAGCAAGCACGTACAGTGGGATGGAGAGGAGTTCCAACGCCAGGAATACAACGATGAGGTCGGCGGCCTGCGCCATGAGCATCATGCCTGTGATGCTGAAGAGCATCAATGTGTAATATTCGCCACGTTCGATGCCCATGCGTTTGACATAGCCATAGGCGAGGGCAACACCAAGAAGACCACTGACGAGTAAGAGGGCGTTGACGAAGATCGAGAAGCCGTCAAGAACAACCATGCCATTGAAGCCCAATCCTTCATCACCAATTTGTGCGAGAGTAAACCCAAGCGTCAGGGCCAGGCCAAAAGCGGAAAGAAGAGCTGTAAGCCCTTTACGTTCCTTGGGAATGAACAGATCAGCTAAAAGTAGAACACACGCCCAGATAGTCAGCAACGTGAGCGGCCAGATGGTGTAGAAGTCAAAGGAATCAATTGGCGTCATGATGTTCTAGTGCATTGCCAGCGCGGCAGTGGAGAGTGAATCAACAAGGGGATCCACAGCCGGAGCCAGGAGTGCGAAGAATGGCTTGGGATACAGGCCGATCCAGAAAATGAGGATCAGAAGGGGAACCATGATAGCGATCTCACGCCAGTTGAGGTCGCGGATGCCGTGTCCGTGCTGCTTAACTTCATCCACGATTTCGCCCTGCGGGCCGAGGAACATCTTCTGGAACATGTACAGGATATACACCGCGGCCATAATCACGCCAAGGGCCGAGATCGCCGCGTACCAGGCATTCCCAATGGCCTGCGAACCGAACGCACCAAGCAGGATGGCGAACTCGCCGACAAAACCATTCAAGCCGGGCAGGCCCATCGAGGAAAGCGCAACAATGAGCATGATCGTTCCAAAAACCGGTGTGATCTTCCACAACCCGCCGTAGACTTTCAATTCGCGCGTATGGGTCTGTTCGTAGATCATACCGACCAGGAGGAACAATGCGCCCGTGCTCAGGCCGTGGTTGATCATTTGCAATATCGCGCCCTGCATACCCTGTGAGTTGAGGGCGAACAACCCGAGCATCACGAAGCCTAAATGGCTCACAGAGGAATAAGCAACCAGCTTCTTGACATCTGCCTGCGCATACGAAACCGCTGCACCATAGATGATACCGATGGTCGCGAAAAGCGCGATCCACGGGGCAGCCTGGATGGAGGCTTCCGGAAAGAGCGGAATGTTGAAGCGCAGGAAACCATAGGTACCCAGCTTCAGCATCACGCCTGCCAGAATGACAGAACCAGCCGTCGGTGCTTCTACATGGGCATCGGGCAGCCAGGAATGCAAAGGCCACATCGGCACCTTGATGGCGAACGCAGCCGTGAACGCAAGGAAGAGCCACGTCTGAACATTCGCGGGGATATTTCCCTGTGCGATCAATTCAGGTACAGAGAAAGTTCCTCCGTAAATGCCTAGCCACAGGATGGCAAGCAACATCAATATGGAGCCAGCCATTGTATACAGGAAGAATTTGATGGCAGCATAAATGCGGCGCGGTCCGCCCCAGATGCCGATGATGAAGTACATTGGCACGAGTGTAAATTCCCAAAAGATGTAGAACAGGAACAAATCCTGTGCAAGGAAGACACCCGTCATGCCCACTTCAAGCAAAAGGAAGAATACCATAAAGTCTTTGACGCGCTCTTCGACAGCCGTCCACGTGGAAAGGATCGAGATCGGCGTCAGGAAGGTGGTCAATAAAACGAGCAGGATGCTGAGACCATCCACACCCAGGTAATATTGGATGTTCCATCCAGCCACGGTGATCCAGTCATATTGGGCAACCAGTTGCAGGTCCGGGTTGGAAGGCTCGAACATCGACAGCACCCAGAGCGAAATGCCGAACGTCACCAGACTGACAGCCAGCGCAGTCCAGCGCAACGCGTCTTTTCTGTCACTGGGGATGAAGAACAAGATCAGTACACCCAGCAGTGGGAAGAAGGTGAGGAGAGTCAAAGGCTGCAGAAAAAAATTCATGTTTATCCTCGTTTCTACGAGTTATTTCAAGATCAGATAACCGACGATAAGAACAACGCCGAGCAACACGGATAATGCGTACGAACGCACGAATCCGTTCTGGATCCTACGCATTGTCGCCGATAACCATTGCGTCACCCCGGCAAGGCCATTTGCAAACGCGTCGATGCCTCGTTGATCGGCATAACGGTTGAGGGCAATGTTGCTGACCCAGTTATACGTTCCGGCGATAACCGTCTCATGGAACCAGTCATGCCAGAAGCGCCAGTCAATGACATCTGCGACGAACTGAGATATTTTGACAAAGGGAGTAACAATAATGGCTTGATACAGTTCATCAACAAACCATTTATTTTCCGCACCAGTGAAGATCGCTCCCAAACGTCTCTTCAACGGATCAATCTCACCCGCCCTGAGAGGATTGCGGCCATAGATATACCAGGATGCAGCAATGGCAAGCAGGGCAAGCACGGTTGAAATCCCCGCGACTGCATAGTTAAGTGGCAGAGCTTCAACTTCATGAAGCGTATATTCCAGCCAGTGACCAAGATTGTGGAAACCTTCAAACGGAAGGTTCAACGCGCCGCCAACGAGGGATAGGAACGCCAATACCATCAACGGGACCGTCATTACTCTGGGGCTTTCCTGTGCATGTAGGGCGGCTCCGTGGCGCGGCTCGCCGAAGAAAACCATCCAGATTTGTCGTCCCATATAAAAGGCAGTAAAGAAAGCGGCAATACTCAAGAGCCAATAAACAATTGGATAACGCAGGCTTGCATCCAACAAAATTTCATCCTTCGACCAGAACCCTGCAAACGGGACAACGCCAGCCAGAGCAAGTGTACCGATGATATAGAGCCAGAATGTGACTGGCATGGTCTTGCGAAGCCCCCCCATATTGCGCATGTCATTCGGGTCAAACACCTCTTCCTGCGCCTCATGAGATCTTTCTTCTTTCCTCCCTTCGACCTTGCTCAGGGCATGCTTTCCTTTTTTACCTTTACCACGATGAGCATGCTCCGCGTGGTGATGCCCTCGTTCCAATCCAAGAATGACAGAACCAGCGGAAAGGAAAAGCAGGGCCTTGAAGAAGGCATGTGTAATGAGATGGAACATCCCTGCCACGAATGCGCCCATTCCCACCGCAGCAACCATGAAGCCAAGTTGTGAGATGGTCGAATATGCCAGCACCTTCTTAATGTCATATTGACCGACGGCTATCGTCGCGGCAAAGAGAGCGGTCACGGCGCCTGTCAGTGCCACGATGTATTGCGCCTGAGGTGCAAGCGTATAAAGTTCCGCAGAACGCGTGATGAGATAGACACCCGCCGTCACCATTGTCGCCGCATGGATGAGGGCCGAAACGGGAGTTGGGCCCGCCATCGCGTCGGGAAGCCATACATACAAGGGAATCTGCGCCGATTTGCCGGCCACACCAACGAGCATAAAAAGCGTAATTGCAAGGATGGTTCCAGGAGCAGCATGCTGGGCAGCTTCAAAGACTTGATCAAACTGGAAACTGCCAAATGCCCAGAACATAATAAAGGCCGCGATCAGGAAGCCAAAGTCACCAATACGGTTAACGATAAAGGCTTTCTTGGCAGCATTTGAATTGGCCAAGGAAGGTCGTCCCAATGTATCCATTTCATACCAGAAGCCGATCAGCAGGAACGAGCACAAACCCACGCCTTCCCATCCCACGAAGAGCATCAGGTAGGAGTCGCCCGAGACAAGGATCATCATCATAGCGATGAACAGGTTCAGGTAGATAAAGAAGAGGCGATAGCGCCCCACATCATGCTTGAAACGCACGTCTTCATGCATATATCCGATGGCGTAGATATGGATGAGAGTCCCAACGCCCGAGACTATCAGCATCATCGTGGTGGATAACGAGTCGACACGGAACGTCCAGTCCAGCTGCAGATCCCCGATGTGGATCCACTCGGCTAACTGCCAGCGAACGAGTTCACCATGATTTACTGAAATTGAATAAGCCAGCAGCACTGAAATGACGAACGCCGCGCCCGATGCTAGACTCGCAACAGTGCCAATCATCGTTTCGCTGAATCTTTTTCCAAAGATAAGATTAATCAGCAAACCGATAACAGGCGCAAACACCAACCAGGGGGCAAGGAAGAAAAACCCAGAATGAGTTGGTTCAGCCAGGAACATGCTTATCCCTTCAAACTGCTCATCTGATCTACATCAATACTGCGCTTGGTCTTGAAAATTTCAACGATCAAGGCAAGCCCCACGGCAACTTCCGCGGCCGCCACGGCAATCACAAAGAATACGAAGATCTGTCCGCTGAAGCTCTGAATCACACTGCTAAACGCGACCATCGCAAGATTAGCGGCGTTCAACATCAATTCAACGGACATAAAGATAATGAGAGCATTGCGACGGATGAGCACACCGACAACACCAAGGGTAAACAGGATAGCGGAAAGGATGATGTAATAATTGATTGGGACCATTATTGATGTACCCTTCTCTCTCTCCTCGTCAGCACAATAGCCCCGACCATGGCAACCAATAACAAAACGGATGTTACTTCGAAAGGCAAAAGATATTGGTTGAACAACATCATGCTCATTTCACGCAGGCTATCCATCATGTTGGCTGTCTCCGCAGGTGCAACGATATTTCCTGCAGGGCGTGCACGTGTGATGAAAAGAAACGTCGCTTCCAGCGCCAGGGCAACAGACAGGATGCCAGCCAGGGGTTTCTGCCACGGCAGCACCTCAGCTTTTGGAAGGCTTTCCGCACCCAGCAACATGATGACGAACAGGAATAGCACCATGATCGCGCCGGCGTATACAGTGATCTGTGCCATGGCGATGAAGGGCGCACCCAGCAGTAAATAGAATACTGCCACCGTGGTGAAGTTCAGCACAAGGAACAATGCGGAATAGATCGCGTTGCGACTCAATAACATGCCTAAGGCAGTTGCGATGGCAATAAGGGATAGGATAAGGAAAAGAATAAGGTCAAGCGTCATGAGTAGCCTTTAAGTTTTCGACTGACGATCAATCGTCAATTACAAATCCTAATTCATTAATCGGCGGGATCTTTCATCTCAGGCACGGAGCGCCTGCTGTACTTGCCGGGTTCCACTTTTTGGGGCGTGAGCATCTCTGGTGAAGAGACAGATTCCAGTAGCATTTCTCTGGTATAGATCGCTGAACGGCGGTCAAAGAACGAGAGCTCGTAGTTATCTCCGAGCACAATTGCTTCAGTAGGACAGGCGTCTTCGCAATATCCGCAGTAGATGCAGCGGATCATGTTAATCTCGTACGTGGAAGCATAGCGTTCTCCGGGGGAGTAGCGTTCCTCATCCGTATTTTCGCCAGCCTCCACAAAGATCGCATCTGCAGGACAGGCTGCCGCACACAGCGAACATCCAATACACTTCTCGAGACCATTCTCGTAGCGCTTCAAAACATGACGTCCACGAAAGCGCGGCCGAACCTGCCGCTTCTGTTCAGGATATTGAACGGTCACCGGACGTTCGAGCATCATCTTAAGCGTGGTGCCCAGTCCACGCGCAAGTTCAATAATCGGGTCAAGCACGCTCATAAGCTTTTCTCCTCAACTCACGGTAAATCATTACAACAGTAAACAAACCAACCAATGTGGAAACGACTGGAATTGCCCAGAAATACAATCGGTTATTGAAGATATCCGCGAGCACAATTCCCGTTGCAGTGATAAATGTGATCGCCAGCGACAGAGGAAGCATGACTTTCCAGCCAAACGACATCAGGCGGTCATAGCGGATGCGCGGCCACGTGGCACGTACCCAGATCATACCGAACAGCAATACGACAACTTTCACGAAAATGTACAAGGGCCCAAGGAACCAATTTGTGATCTGCCATGAACCCAGCGTCCAGGCGTAATCAACACTGAAAATAGTGTCTTTCAAAAACCAGAACTCGCGAAACCCACCAAAATACAACGTTGCAGCGATGGCGCAGATGACAATCATTTTCTGATATTCTGCCATAAAGAACAGGGCAAATTTCATACCCGAATACTCACTGTGATACCCAGCGGTCAATTCCTGTTCAGCCTCGGGCATATCGAACGGGGCGCGGTTGACCTCTGCCAGCGTCGCGATCCAGAAAATCAATGCGCCAACAGGCTGGACCACAGCGAACCACATATTCTCCTGCCTTTCCACAATATCCAGCAGGCGCATTGAGTCGGCCAGAATGATTACCGTCGCAAAGGAAAACCCCAGCGCCAGCTCATAAGAAATCATTTGGGCGGAAGCACGCAAGCCACCAAGCATGGCGTACTTGCTGTTCGATGACCAACCCGCCAGCACAATTCCATACACCGCAATGGATGCAATCGACATCAGGTACAACACACCGACGTTGATGTCCGCAACATACAATGTGATCTCACGGCCAAACGCGCTGAACGACGGTCCCCATGGAATGACCGCCGCAATAATGATCGACGGAACCAGTGTAATGATTGGAGCCCAAAAGAAGATGATCCTGTCCGCCTTGCTGGGTGTCAGTTCTTCTTTGAAGATCAACTTTACCGCATCTGCGATGGGTTGAAGCAAGCCGAAGGGTCCCGCGCGATTCGGTCCGATACGCGTTTGGATGCGCGCCAGGGCTCGGCGTTCATACCACGTCAGATAGGCGAATCCTGCCAACAGCGCCAGGGTCACCACCACCGCTTTGACAAACCATTCAAGCCAGAGAGTCCAATCCGATAGCATCAATTCACCTTTGCGGGAACAGGTTCACGGATCGCCAGCCCCATATCACGAGGCACCAGCGCGACGCCGACCGAGATCGTATCGTCAAACTTCACCACCGCTTCGCCACTCACGCCGTTGAAACTGACATTCACCAGTTGTCCCGCTTCCACGCCCAGATTTTTAGCAGCATCAGGATGCAGTGCGATCATGGATGCACCGATGCGATCGCGCAACAGATGGGCAGACATCATCACGGTTGTGCCGCGGTCATAAAGCTTATTGACGGGCACAGCCAGCAATTCTTTTTCCTTGGGACGTGGAGCCGCTGCTCGCAAAGCATCGGCCCGCGGGATGCTCACCGTTTCCCCGCGTTCCGCGGCGGCTGTGAGGTGTGCGCCCAACCCCATCGTATTCTCGTAGGTCGTACCGCCGTAATACATGTCACCGCGCCCGACAATAGGCCACTGCGGCTTGACCTCTGACACTTGGGCGTAATTCAAGCCCTCAAACGACTTCACAGAGTCAGCCAGGATATCGAACACTGCTGAGGGCGAGCTGCCTTCGAGAACAATTCCCATATGACGCGCCAACTGGGCCGTGATGGCAAAATCAGGTTTGGACTCGCCGGTCGCAGGCACGGCGGGATAGAAGCGTTGCACACGTCGTTCACCGGAAGTCAGCGTTCCCTCGCGTTCCGTAAATGCCTGCGCGGGAAGAAGGACATCTGCAATCTCCGTTGTGGCTGTTTCCATCACATCCTGCACCAAAACGAATTCCGCGCCTTCGAGCGCCTTAGCCAGGTTCGGGTCATCTCCAACAGGGTCAGCGCCAACGATGTAAACAGCCTTGCCTTTAAGCGCTGTTGCGAGATCTGCCTCCACCTGGAAACCCATCTCCAACGCGCCCTGATCGTTCGCGCGTTCCCAGACCCCGATCAATCCATTGTTGGGTTTGCCAACGTGCCCGGTATCTTGAAGCACCTTTGCACAGGCAGAAGCGAGGTTGGCAGTGCCATCCAGTCCAAGCCCATCACTTCCAAAGAGGATGACAGCATTCTGTGCGTTTGTAAGAACATCGTGGATCTCGCTCTTCTTGTCAAGATCATAAATAGCATTGGCTTCATGGCCATGTATATAACGAACCACGTGGGAAGCATAGCGGTCCAGTTTGGTTTCGCGTGGGTTGAATATAATTAAGGTCGCGCCGCGGTCGGCCGCTTGCTTCACACGTAAATACCAGATCGGTGCCTCCTGATATAGATCAGAAGCTACAACGATAATGGCCGTTTCCTTGCCCATCGTGCCAAAGTTCGTACCAGCGCCAACACCGACCAGCGTGGTCAGTTCACCGCCGCCCATATGAGAGTAAAGGTAAGCCTGCCCACCTGCGCGATCAGCAACCGATTTTAGATTGAACAGGTCTTCGTTTGCAAGCCTGCCTGATGCAAGGATGACGAAGTCATTCTTTGCTGTGAGGAAGTGCTCTGCAGCAAGTTTTGTGGCCTCATCCCAGGAAGCGTTCGCCGCCTTCCTATCCTTACGGATCAGCGGTTTTGTGAGACGTTTTTCGCTATCGGTATAGTGATGTGTGAAGCGGCCTTTATCACAGATCCAAATTTCATTCACTTCTTCGTTCTGGCGCGGCATCACACGCTTGACGACGAAATCGCCGCCTGCTCTGGCTTCACGACGCGTGTTCAAGGTGATATTGCATCCCACGGGACATTGTGTACAGATAGAAGCTGAAGATTCCAACTCCCATGGACGTGCCTCGAAGCGGAAATCCCTGGTTGTCAACGCGCCAACGGGACAGATGTCGGTGGTGTTGCCTGAGAAAACGGAATCAAATCCCGGGTCCGAGAAGGTGATGATCTTCATCGAACGAGAGCGGTCATCGAAGCCGAGGACCGAGTCGCCCACGATCTCATCCTGAAAGCGAATACAGCGCGCGCACTGGATGCAGCGCTCCTGGTCGAGCACGATTAGATCTCCAAGCGGCACGCGCTTTCCGAGACGCAGCTTTTCATCGTAAAGGAAGCGGCTCTTCCCAGGGCCGTATGCCATGGTGAGATTTTGCAGTGGACACTCGCCTCCCTTATCGCAGATCGGACAATCCAGCGGATGCGAAGTGAGCAGGAACTCAACAGTTCCTCTCTGCCCGTCCTTTGCCTTCGCGGTTTGGGTTAGAAC
>Ga0136614_10000855_pt1 | contig 16772 bp, 15 predicted proteins | sample AntDrymUQ2792106_2_FD_106643 | JGI IMG/M metagenome (GOLD analysis project Ga0136614, IMG submission 106643) | Polar desert sand microbial communities from Dry Valleys, Antarctica - metaG UQ279 (21.06) | ecosystem: Environmental > Terrestrial > Soil > Desert | place: Antarctica: Dry Valley... | reverse complement strand
GGCATGCTGCAATTGTTTGACCGCGTCCCTAGGCAGGCGCGAATCCGCATGCAGGAACCAAAGGACGTCGCCCGATGACGCCGCCGCGCCCCCGTTCATCTGCTCCGCGCGCCCCCGGCCTGTTTGGAAAACGCAGTCGGCCAGATCATCGCACAGCCGGGCGGTTCCATCGGTGCTCCTGCCATCGACAACAATAAGCTCCGCCCGCGGCGCGCGTTCGCGCAGGTGTTTGAGGAATGAACGAATGCCGGCAGCTTCGTTCCACACCGGAACGACAATCGAGAGTCGTATTCCCCGGGGCGATGCGCCCGAATGCATGTCATCCCGAGGGGAAAATAGGCCGAAGGACCCACCAGCCGGAGTGAGGGTACCGCGAGCGAACCTTTGCGTAATGCCGGGCCCGCGCGCGAAGTCCCTCATCGTCTTCGCGATTCGGGATGACAGCCATCCAGGCGTCACTCTGATCTTTCAAGTTTCAACGCCGCCGAGTTCATGCAATAGCGGAGGCCGGTGGGCTTCGGACCGTCTTCGAAGACGTGCCCGAGATGCCCGCCGCAGCGCGCGCAGAGCACCTCGGTTCGCTTCATGAAAAACTTGCGATCGGTCTCCGTCGCGACGGCATCCTCTGCAATCGGTTGATAGAAACTCGGCCAGCCTGTCCCTGATTCGAACTTCGCCTCAGAGTCGAAGAGCTCCTTCGCGCAGGCTGCGCATTTGTAGATGCCTTTGTCGTGATTGTTCGCGTATTCGCCGCTGCCGGCGCGCTCGGTGCCTTTTTCGCGCAACACCTGGTATTGCTGCGGCGTGAGTTGCTCTTTCCATTCGGCGTCGGTCTTGGTAATTTTGTCGGGCATATTTGGCGCGGGTTGCTTTGGTGAATCCTCGGCGCGGCCGATCGACACTAAGGAAACGAAGGCGACAGCGGCTAAGGACGCGGAAAATTTCATATGGCGCGGTAGCTCGCTCGTAGGAGCGGGAAGGCGATCGATTTATTCCGCGCTGAGCGAGGCGCGCGCCTGGGATGCGAGTCGGAAATCTCGCGCACGCTGGAATAAAATCCGGCGCATCGGCTCTAGAGAACGGGAACGCGCGATGCCCCGCTCTATGAAATTGACGCACATCTTTCAGGCCGGCACTGGATTTAAGGTCCTCGAAACAACCGAGCGGAGCCAGACCGGTCTCCTTACCCTGGAAGCCGGAGAAGCCACCGGCGATAAGCCCAGCACCCACGCCGAGAGCGATCAGGTGCTTGTCGTTTTGAAGGGCCAGTTGACCGCGGAAGTCGGCGGCGAGAGCGAAGTGCTCGATATTGGCGATGCCGTCACGGTGCCGGCCAAAACGGCGCACCGATTTATCAACACTGGTCACGAACGCGCGATTACCTTCAGCGTTTACGCGCTGCCCGCGTTTCCGCCGGATAAGAAAAGCGACTAGGACGAATGAAAGCGGAATACCTCAGCTCGTCGCAGGCGCCGCGCGAAATCGGTCTTGTGAAAGTCATCGCGATTGGCTTTATCGGCGGGCTGGTCGCGAGCGGTGTGAAATCGCTTTGCGAATTGATCGCGCCGCCCCGGGCGCCCGGCGTGCAATCGCCCTTGGGAAATGCACTCGACGCCATGGCGATGGGTTTGACCGGCGAGGCGATGCCGGAAGCTGCAAAAGCAATCGCGGAGCCTGCCATGCATTTTCTCTTTGGCGCGGGAGCGGGTGCTGTTTACGCCGTGCTCGCGCGAAAACTCCCGCTCGCCACGGCAGGCTACGGCGCACTCTTCGGTTTCGTTTTCTGGCTCCTGCTCCACGAAATTGCGCTGCCGTTGATGGGCCTCTCACCCACCCCGGCGCAGATGACACTGTGGGAGCAAGGCAACGAGTTGGTCACGCACATCGTCTTCGGCGTGGTGCTGGAGTTCGTGCGCCGCACCCTTGTGCGCAAGTGGGAATGACGCGGTCCGTTCTGGCGTCGGCGCGCACGCTCCCTTCTGTCGTCCCGAGTCGGCGTAGCGCGAAGAGGCCTCGCACAGGGTGATCAGGGGACCTCGACCTAAGAGCGTGAACAACCACCCGATGGGAGGTCCCTCACCCTCTTCGCGGCTCAGGATGACCCGCTTTTGGACAACAAAGGCTTCATGATCGCGACTGACTCCTACGACGTCATCATCATCGGCACGGGCGCGGGCGGCGGCACGCTCGCCCATCGCCTCGCACCCAGTGGGAAGCGCATCCTTATCCTCGAACGCGGCCGCTTTCTCCCGCGCGAAAAAGAAAACTGGAACTCCACCGCGGTCTTCCAAGACATGCGTTACCACACGATGGAAAAGTGGTTCGACGCCGATAACAAAACCTTCATGGCGCACACCGGCTACTTCGTCGGCGGCAACACCAAAGTATATGGCGGCGCCATGTTCCGGTTGCGTGAGCGCGACTTTGAAACCGTCCAGCACAAGGGCGGCATCTCGCCGGAATGGCCGGTGAAATATCGCGACTTCGAGCCCTATTACCTTCAGGCGGAAGAGCTCTACGAAGTGCATGGCAAACGCGGGGTCGATCCCACCGAGCCGGCGATGACTGCGGACTATCCGTTTCCGCCGTTAGCGCATGAGCCACGGATCCAGGAATTAGCCGACAAACTGCGGAAACGCGGGCGCGCGCCGTTCCAAATCCCGCTCGCCCTGAAGCGCAACGAGACCGATCTGCTGCACAGCCCGTGCATCCGTTGCAGCACGTGCGACGGCTTCCCGTGTCTGGTCGATGCGAAAGCGGACGCCGATGTGAACGGCATCCGGCCCGCGCTCCAGCACAGCAACGTCACACTCCTGCAAAACGCGAAGGTGACGCGGTTGCTCACGGCGAAGAACTCGCGCGAAATCTCCGCAGTCGAAGCGGAGGTGAACGGAGAGCCGCACAGCTTCCGCGCGGACCTCGTAGTGGTCGCAGCGGGCGCGATTAACTCCGCGGTCATCCTCCTGCGCAGCGTCTCGGACAAACATCCCGACGGCCTCGCGAATTCCTCCGGCCAGGTTGGGCGAAATTACATGCGACACTTGAACGGCGCGATGCTCGGCATTACGCGCAGGCGCAACCCGGTCGTCTTTCAAAAGACGCTGGCGATGAATGATTATTACTGGGGCGACGACGGATTCGCGTTCCCGCTGGGACACATCCAGCTCCTCGGCAAGACCGACCGCGGGACCGTCGGAGCGGACGCACCGTTCTTCGCACCGGGGTTTGTGCTCGACCAAATGGCGAAGCATTCGATCGATTGGTGGTTCACGGCGGAAGACCTCCCGCATCCCGACAATCGGGTTTCGGTCGACAAAACGGGCGCGATCCATCTAGAGCAGCGCGATCGTTACCACGAACATTTTGACCGGCTGATGGACCGCTGGAAGAGCGAGCTGAAAGCGGTCGATCGCGATGGGTGTTTTCTTCCGCTCCCGTTCTATCTCTTCAAAAAGATCCCGACCTTGGGTGTAGCGCATCAAAACGGAACCTGCCGTTTCGGAGAAGATCCGAAGACGTCCGTCTTAAATGTTTTCTGCCAGACGCATGACGTGGATAATCTCTACGTCGTCGATGCGAGCTTTTTTCCGTCGAGCGGCGCGGTCAATCCGTCGCTCACGATTGCGGCAAACGCCTTGCGCGTCGGCGATCATTTGATCGAGCGACTCGGCTAGCACCGTGGCGTGGCTGGTGTATCCGGGGAGCGCGCGCTTCCAGCGTGCTGGTCTCCGCATTCTGCGGAGACGAACTTTCGGAGGTGAGACCAGTTCACGCGTCACGTGAGAGCCACGTTTATCAAAGCCTGTTTCGGCAGAATGCCGAAACCAGCACGCTGCAAGCGTGCGCTCCCCAGATCCGTGTTCTGCGCGCTCGTATTCGCGTTGCCATGTGCTCTCTCAGCATCGGTCGAGATCAAAGCGATCGAGATGACGGTGTCGGACCTTCCGCGTGCGGTCGCTTTTTACACTGGTGTCCTGCAGTTTCGACCGGTGCAACCCGGGGAGGCGGGGCTCACCACCGCTCACCTGCAACTCGGTGAAGAGAGGCTGCTCCTTCGAGATAGCGGGGCGAGCGGCGAGGCGGTTCCAGAAAGTCTTCCCGCGAATGACTTCTCCTTCCAGCACATCGCTATCGTCGTCAGCGACATCGACGCGGCCTATGCGCATCTCCTTCGACACAACACGCGCATCGTTTCCGCCGGCATCCAGCGACTGCCGGATTGGAACTTCGACGCAGCGGGAATTCGCGCGCTCTACTTCCGCGATCCGGACGGTCACTTCCTCGAGCTGATCCAATTCCCCAGCAACAAGGGCGAGCCGCGCTGGCACCGCCGCAGCGATCGGCTTTTCCGCGGCATCGATCACACCGCAATCGTCGTCTCCGACCTGAAGCGCAGCGTTCGCTTTTACCGTGACGTGCTCGGGTTCAGCATCACCGGGGAGAATTTCAATTACGGCGGGGAGCAGGAGTTATTGAATCGGGTCCCCGGCTCGCGGGTCCGCATCACGAGCCTGCGCGGCGCGAAGGGACCCGGGATCGAACTGTTGCATTATGAGGCACCGGAAACATCGAACATCGAACTCGCGGCTAACGACTTGTCGGCCTGGCGCATCGACATCGAGACCGGCCGGCGCGAGGCGAGCAGAGAAAGATCCGATCCGGACGGCCACGCCCTGCTGGTGGAGGAACGGCCGGAGGGCGCCTCGGCCCTCGAGTATCCGCTGGAAGCCCTCCGACAGCACTGGCCGCGCTATTTCATGGAAGGAGTCGAACTCGGAATCTTCATGGCGGTGGCGTTGTTTCTCGCTCTCGGGCTGGAGCATCCGAAATCCAGGCTGCACAAGGCGATCGCAGCGCCACTCCTCCGTCGCTTCATCTTTGGTCTCGGAATTGGCGGGACGGTGATCCTTTTGATCTACTCGACGTGGGGACGGCAATCCGGCGCGCACTTCAACCCTGCGGTTACGCTCTCCATGCTTTATCTGAAACGCATCCAGGCTTGGGACGCGTTCTTTTACATCATCGCGCAATTCATTGGCGGCTGGCTCGGGGTCGTTCTGGCCGCCGCGCCGTTCCGGCAAGCGAGCGCACAGAAAGACGTCAACTACGTCGTGACGGAGCCAGGGAAACCTGGCGTGGTCGTCGCCTTTATAGCCGAGTTTGTTATCTCGTTCATTCTCATGGCGACGCTTCGGTTGGTGTATCAAAGCGATCAGCTAAAGCCATTCCTGGGATACTTCGCCGGCTTTCTTCTCCTCGTTTACATCACCTTCGAGTCGCCGCTCTCGGGCATGAGTTTAAATCCGGCGCGCAGCGTCGCCTCCGCAATTCCGGGGCAAAGCTGGAAAGCCATCTGGATCTACTTCGCCGCGCCCATTCTGGCGATGCTGCTCGCGGCGATCGTCTGCGGATAACCCGAGATGTCGCAGAGAAGTCCGGGGAGCGCGGGCTGTCGCCCGTGGGTCGGGGAGCCTCCCGCGACCACCAAACGTGTGACACGCCAACCGGCGGCGGCACGTCCGCGAGTGATGCCGGGAGACTCCCGGCAACTACGGGCTGGCAGCCCGTGCTCCCCGGATCTGGTGGCGAAAGCTGCGCTATGTCGTGGGCTCTCGCCACTTCGAGGCGTTCGAAGTGAAGAGCTTCGCGGTTTTCGGCACGCGCATAAGACCGGCGACGATGCCCTTGAAGCCGATCGTGGGCCCGACACTGCGCTTGAATTTTTCGTGGTCAGGTAACTTGTGGAAGCCTGGCATTTTTTTTGAGCCTTCAAGGTTCAAAACGGTTTGAATGAAGCCGAGATGCGAGAAGGCCTGCGGGAAATTCCCAAGGAAAGCCCCGGATTCGGGATCGATTTCCTCCGAGAACAAACCGAGCGGACTGGCCATGCTTACCACTCGTGCAAGCATCGATTCCGCACGCTCGAGGTTCCCTTCCTGGATGAGATGATTGATCCACCAAAAACTGCAAATAAGAAAAGCTCCCTCCTGTCCCGGCTTTTCTTCGCCTCGATAGATTAAAGGATCTCGCGCCAAACCCTGTTCGACCGCTTCGCGCGTAAGTTTGGCCAGATCTTCGTCGAGAAATCCGGTTGTGAAGGTCAGTAGAGTGGACGCGTCGAGAAACGCTTCGTCGAGCTTCGCGGAGAGGATTTGCTGGCCGTTTTTCGTCACGAGCGCGCGGTCGAGGACCTCACGGCGAATTTCGGCGCAGGTCCTTTCGAGTTTGCCATCATCGTCGCCGAGCAAATCGCGGGCGCGCTGCAGCGCCACCCAACACATGACTTTTCCGTAGGTGTATTGCTCCAGCTCTGTTCCTTCCCAAATCCCGTTGTCAGCCTTCCGCCAGAAACGAACGGTCTCGTCGGTCAGACGCAGGAGCATCTCGCGCTTCTTCTGATCGATCTTGCCGCCGGTGTGACGAAAGAAAAATAGCGACTGAAGCAAGTAACCGTAGTTATCGAGCTGGAACTGCTCCTTCGCGCGATTGCCCGTCCGGACCGGTTTTGAGTTTTCGAAGCCGGCGAGATGGTCGAGCCCGGTTTCCGGCGGAATCGGCGCCTCGCACACAGGATACATCACTTCCGCCGTAGGCACTTCGGATTGCTCGCCGAGCAGTTTGTTCCGTTCCATCCACTTCTCGACCGCGAAATCGAGAAAGGCGCTTGCTTCGCCAGAATATCCGAGTCCGAAAAGCGTCTGGATGAAGAGCGCGGTGTCGCGCACCCAGCAGAAGCGGTAATCCCAGTTCGAGTCGCCGCCGGGCTGCTCCGGGAGCGACGTGGTGGGCGCCGCGACGAATCCCCCGCTGCTCGCGTACGTCAGCAGCTTCAACGTAACCGCGCTGCGACGAACCAATTTCTCGTGCGGGCCGCGGTAGTAATTGAAGAGATTCCATTCATGCCAGAATGCGGTCGTGAGCTGGAGCCAGTCGTGGATCGTCGGCAGATCCGGCATGCGCGGCTTTTCGCTGTAATCGAGCACGGCGAAGAGCGGGCGATTAGGTTCCACAAGAAAACTTCCAGCCAGGTCGTCCTCCCTCCGCAGGATCTCCCCATTCGTAAAAAAAGTCGTCTCATCGAGCACAAAGCCGGCCTCGGCCAGCTCCCGCCAGTCCGGCGATTTGCGTGCGTAATCCGGACGGGCGCGCACTAGGATCTCCATCGCCGTCGGGTCCCCACTTTCCCATTCGACGAGGCGAACCAGCTTCCGCGTCGGGTGGAGCGACGTGAAATCGTAGAACCGCGCGTTCGCCTTCCGCGCCACAACAAAGAAGTCCGTCAGCCTGACGACTCCGGCGGCGGTGCGGAAGCGTGTCTCCAGGATCGCGCTATCATCCAAATATCTGCGCTCGACTTGAAACTCTCCCGCCGGTCGAAGGGTAAAGTCTCCGCCTTTTTTTTGGTCGAGCAGCTTCCCAAAAACGGAAGCCGAGTCGAACGTCGGCAGGCAGAGCCAGTCGATGCTGCCGTTCGGATCGACGAGCGCCGCCGTCTCGCAATTTCCGAGCAGCGCGTAATCCCGGATCGGCGTCATCGCAGCCAGCCACCGACCGCCTGCAGCGGCTCGATCCGGCCGCTCTCGGTAATCCAGGCGGCGATTGCCTCGCGCGCGCCAGAGGCCTGCCCGGCGCCGCCGGGGGGTAGACGCACTTGTTTCGCTCCGCCCGTCATCGGCTCTTTCACGAGCGAGAGAACCACGAAATCGTGCAGCAACTTCCGCCCGCCGTTTTCGCCTGCTTTCACATGGATGCGCAGATCCGAGCCGAGCCGGGCGACATGCAAATCAAACGTCCGCATCTCCCCACTTTCCGGCGCAAACTTAGCTTCCACGGTGTCACCCTCCGTGAGCGCGAGCTTCAGGACGCCTGACCTTTCTGTCGACGCCCCCGGAACTCCGCTGTTTCTCCATTCCCGTCCATTCAAAACGAAACCCGGCGTATACACGCTGCTGCTTTTCCACCGCGCCGAATATTCGTATTGCCGCGCGGTCCATTGTTTCGAAGCGAAGGGATCGCGCCAGCCGAGCCGATCCCAGTAATCGACATGAAAGGCAATCGGAACGAACTCGCGCCAAAGCCGTGGCTCATCCTTCAGCCTGCTCAGCCAGGCCTCGGCCGGTGGACAACTGCTGCAGCCTTCCGAGGTGTAAAGCTCGAGCAGATGAGTGCGCGACGGGCCGCTCTCAAAAGTCAAATCTGCCGCGCGAGACGAGGCTGCCATGCTCATGAAACCGAAAAACAGGATGAAGCGAATCATACGACTATGAGCAGGGGGGCCGGCAATTATTTCGCATCAGGGAATAACTGGCGCGCGCTGCACTCTCACGCTGCAGAAGGGACGGAGGGCGAGTTTTCACTAGCGGCTGGGTCTGTCGCTGGGTAGTGGTGCATGTGGCCGATGTGGAATTCGAGCGCTTGGTCGAGGATTTCTACATGCCACTATACCGCTTCGGTCTCTCATTGAGCCGTAAGGAATCTGAAGCGGCCGATCTCACCCAGCACACCTTTCTCACCTGGGCGGTGAAAGGCCACCAGCTGCGCGACCCGGCGAAGGTGAAGACGTGGCTCTTCACGACTTTGTATCGCGAGTTCCTCGCGGAGAAACGGCGCGCCGCGCATTTTGTGGAGACGGAGGAAGAAACGGAGTTTGTCGAGCCGCCCCATTTTTCTCCGTCCGTGGCGAACGCGATTGACGCTAACATAGTGCAGAAAGCGTTGCTCAACCTTGAAGACCGCTATCGCGCGCCCGTGACTTTGTTTTACATGCAGCAACACTCTTACCGCGAGATTGCCGAGATCCTCGAGATACCACTCGGGACCGTGATGTCGCGGATTTCCAGAGGCAAAGCAGAGATGCGCAGGAGCCTTGACGACCTGACCACAATCGAGGCGCGAAAGATCGTGTCGTTAACCAATGAAGGACAAAATGGATAAGTCCGAAATCCGCGCCGTCCTCAGCGTCTATCGCCCCGGAGATCCGGAGACCGAGGATCCGCGTCTTCAGCAAGCCAAAGCCGCCGCGGCCGCGGACCCGGAACTGGCGCAGTGGTGGGCCGAACATCAGGAATTCGACCGCATCATCTCCTCAAAGCTGCAAAGCGGCGAGGTGCCGGCCGGCCTCCGGTCGCGACTCAGCGCGTGGGAGAAGCGAACCGTGCAGCGCAGCAACTGGAATCGCGGGTTCCTGCTGGCCGCCGCATCGATCATTGCTCTTGCCGTCCTGTTCGGTTCGTGGCGCGGCCCATTCCAGCCGGCCCCGTCGCTCGCGGAGTATCGCGATGAACTGGTGAGCTTCGTAAAACTCGATCCGCCACTGGAATTGAGGTCATCGGAGATTGTGCGCTTGACGGAATTCCTGCAGAAGAACGGTGCGCCGTCTCAGCTGGATATTCCGCGAGGGCTGCGGCGATTGGATCCCGCGGGCTGCCGGACGTTGCGCTTCCGCGGGCAGGACGTGGCTTTGATCTGCTTCAAGCGCGAAGACGGCGAGCTGGTCCACCTGTTCGCGGTCAAACGGGGCGCCTTGCCTCGACTCGGCCAGAAGAGGGAAACACCGGAGTTCGCTGCGCAGGGCGACTGGATGACGGCGGCCTGGGGTGGGGGTGACTATGCGTATCTGGTCGCGGGGAAGGGTGATCGCGCTTCGCTCGAGAAGTATTTCGGCACCTCTTAATAGTAAGTTCGGAAAAAAACGGAATGACTGGCAAACCAATCAAGTCGCGCCGTAAACGTCGCCCTCCCACGGCCAAGGCGACGACCGCATGGGTCGACGGCTACTCGGAATCGAAGCGGCCGCTCGGTGGCTATGCGGCGCTGGTGGGTCTGTTCACGGTTGCTTTCAGCGGCGCGCTAGCCGGCTCGGCCGCCGGGAAAGACGACGATGCACCCGCCCTGAGCTGGAGCGATCTCATTCTTTTCGGTCTGGCCACACATAAGCTCAGCCGCATCGTCACGAAGGACCTCGTGACCAGTCCATTTCGCGCGCCCTTTGTGAAATTTAAAAAGTCAGCCGGCGCGGGCGAGGTGGAAGAGGAAGCGCGCGGCGAAGGCCTTCAGGAAGCGGTGGGTGATCTGATTTCATGCCCTTATTGCATCGCGCCATGGGTGGCCTCGATCCTTGTCTTCGCGCACACCCGCGCCCCGCGCGCCACGCGGCTGGTTTGCTCGGTCTTTTGCGTTACCGCAGCATCCGATTTTCTGAATCAACTCTACGGGCGCGCGAAAGGCTAACCTTGAGCAGGTTCGTCAGACCACCGCCCGGCGGCGAGTTGGTGGCTCGAACGCGGCACTCAGCAAATCCGCGGGAGTTGTTCGCCGGAAAGCATGTCGACAACGCGCCGGCCACCGACGCGGGTGTTCATCGTGACGAAGCCCGGATGCTCCGTGACGACTTCGCCGATGATTGCGGCCTCCAATCCCAGCGGATGCGCGCGCATCCCAGCGAGCACTCGCTCGACTGACGCAGGCGGGACGATCGCCAAAAGCTTGCCTTCGTTCGCGACATAAAGGGGATCGAGGCCAAGGATTTCGCAGGCGCCTTTTATGTCCTCACGGATTGGGATGGTAGCCTCGTTCAGCAACATCCCAACCCTGGCGGCCTGCGCGATCTCGGTGAGCGCGCTCGTGATTCCGCCGCGGGTGGGATCACGCAGAACGTGAATGTCCTCCCCCGTGGCGAGGATGGTCTCCACCAGGCCGTTGAGCGGAGCTGTGTCGCTCGCGACTTCGCTTTCAAACTCAAGACCTTCGCGCACGGACATGATGGCAATTCCGTGCACCGCCATCGCTCCGCTCATGATGATCTTGTCGCCGATGTGCGCGCGACCTGGGCTGATGTTTATCCCCTCCGGAATGACGCCAATGCCCGAGGTATTGATGAAAATTTTGTCGGCCTTACCGCGATCAACCACCTTCGTGTCGCCGGTGACAAGCAGAACGCCCGCCGCGTCCGCGGCTTCGCGCATCGATTGCACGACGCGCCAGAATTCCTCCATCGGTGTGCCTTCTTCGAGAATAAAGCCGACCGAGAGATAGAGCGGCCGCGCACCGCACATCGCCAGATCGTTTACCGTCCCGTGGACGGCCAGCTTTCCGATATCACCGCCCGGAAAGAAGATCGGATTCACGACATACGAGTCCGTGCTGAAGGCGACGCGCTGACCGCCGATCGAAAAGATCGCGCCGTCGTGCAACGGCTCGAGCAATTCATTCCGGAACTGTGGCAGCACCATCTTCTCCATGAGCTGATGGCTCAGCTTCCCGCCACTGCCATGAGCGAGCACGATCTCGCTGTAATTGGTGATCGGGATCGGACAGACCGCGCCCAGCAAACCAGCATCGCCGGTCGCTTCAGATGACATCTTCCGCTCCGGCTGCGATGTGGATCAAGTCCCACAGAACGTGCACGAGCGTGGCGTGCACTTCCTGGATGCGATGGATGCTGAATGACGGCACGATGAATGAGTAATCTGCCAGCTCAGGAAACCGTCCACCATCCTTCCCCGACCAGGCGATCGTGAGCATGTCTCGCCGGCGCGCCTCTTCGAGCGCGTAGATTAGATTAGGCGACTTGCCACTGGTGCTCACCGCCAGCGCCATATCTCCGGGATTACCGAGCAGCCGCAATTGATCGACGAAGATGCGCGAAAAATCGGCGTCGTTGCCGATCGCGGTCATCGTTGCGATGTCGGTCATGAGCGAAATCGCCGGAAAGGCGGCGCGCTTCTCGATGATCGGATGCGTGAATTCGACCGCGAAGTGCATCGCGTCACAAAGGCTGCCGCCGTTTCCCATCGTCAGCAGCTTGTTGCCGCGGGCAAACCTCGTCGCCATCTCGCGGCTCAAGGCTTCGATCTGGTCCGCGTATTTGATGAAGAATTTCTCCTTCATCTCGATGCTCTCGCCTGCTTTGCGGAGCACCTTTTCGCGAAAACTCTCAGTCGTCTTGTCCGCTGGGCTCGGTTGAAGCGTGGCGTTCACGAACAAATATCGGAGACGCCCGACTTTCTCTTCTGGGGAGCGCACGCGCCTCGCCTGCTGGTTTCGGCGCCTCGCCGAGACGAACCTGGCTTGGGAAACCCCGGGGAGAGAAAAGTTCGCGCTGGCGAGGGCGCCAGCGCCAGCACGCGAGGCGCGTGCGCTCCCCAAAAAGTCATGCCGCCTCCACGGGTTGCCTTAAATCCTGCGGATTCAATTCCAAGTGGCGACCATACGCATAGTAGGCCGCACAGGCCCCTTCCGCCGAGACCATCGTCGCGCCGAGTGGATTCTCCGGCGTGCATTGCTTCCCGAAACAAGCGCAATCGTGCGGTTTCTTGACGCCTCGGAGAACGAGGCCGCTGATGCAATTTGCCGGCTCCTGCGTGTCGATCTCTCTCACATCGAAGATGCGTTCCGCGTCATGCTCGCGGAATTCATAGCGCAGCTTGTAGCCGCTCTTCGGGATCGAACCGACCCCGCGCCACTTTCGGTCACAAACTTCGAAGACGTTGTTCACCAGATCCTGCGCGACCTTATTTCCTTCGCGGTTCACGACGCGGGGATACTGATTCTCGACCGTGTGCGTGCCGGCTTCGAGCTGGCGCAGCGTCATCAGCGTCCCCTGCAAAATATCGATCGGCTCGAACCCTGTGATCACGATCGGGACGCGGAAACGTTCGGCCAGCGGCTCGTATTCGCGATACCCCATCACCGTGCAGACGTGACCAGGCCCGAGAAATCCCTGCACCCGGTTCTGCGGCGATTGCAGAATGGACGCGATCGAAGGGGGCACGAGCACGTGCGAAACGAGGACGGAAAAATTCTTCAACCCTTGCTTCTGCGCCTGAAAAACAGACATCGCGTTGCTGGGCGCAGTGGTTTCAAACCCAATCGCGAAAAAGACCACTTTCTTGTCCGGATTGGCCCGCGCGATCTTCAAACAATCAATCGGCGAGTAGACGATCCGGATGTCCGCTCCGCGCGATTTGAGCACCAGCAGGTCGCCATCGGAACCCGGCACGCGCAGCATGTCGCCGAAAGAACAGAAGATGACATCGGGGCGCTGCGCGATCGCATGCGCCTTATCGATCATCTCCAGGGAGGTAACACAAACCGGGCAACCAGGTCCGTGCACGAGCTCGACCTGGCGGGGCAACAAGCGATCGATCCCATACTTCACGATGCTGTGCGTCTGGCCGCCGCAGACTTCCATGAGCACCCAGGGCCGGGTCACGGTGCGGTGGATTTCGGCGACGATTTTGTCCGCGATCTCCTCACTCCGATATTCGTCGAGGTATTTCATCGTGCGTTAAGCAGTAGGTTCGAATGTCCGTCCAGCAGCGCAGATCTGCATCCGAATCATCTCCCCGTCCGGTTGCCAGGATAGTATCACAGCACTCCGCGTTCGTCAGCACGCGAACCCGCGTTCTTAATGGTACGGTATCTTTCCTCCGTCATTTCTGATCGGGCCTTAAGACTGGGGTGAGAGGAAGGGCCAAAGGCTATGTGTATTCTTCCTGCTGGCGTGCCCAAGGCGGGCTACCGTCCAGCGATGAAAGCCCGTCGCTCGCAATTAACCACCATCGGTGTGACCGCGGCCGTGACAGCCGCGGCGACTGTCTTCGCGCGCAACTTCATCTCTGGCGAAAAGAAGGTTAAACAGCAGATCATTGACGGGCTTGGCATGTCGGTCGGTTCCGCGAATTTCGACAATCGCTCATTCCGCCTCAACAACGAAGCGAACCTCAACATCATCGACCGCGAGATTGCGGAAGGCGAGACACGCGCGTTTGAGGAAGATAAGTCGAACTCGCAGGAAGTGACGCATCGGGATTTGCAGCAGCGTCCTCTCGAACAAAAAATCGCGGATGCTTCCGCCGCACTTTTCCGCTCTCAACTTTAGAATCGGCCTCGAATTTCCGACCCCACATCATGCCAGGTCCCACAAGCAAAACTCGATCGGCCGACGCACTCGTCGGCCTCTGGACGGTGGCGTTGACCGCGTTCATCGTCGCTTCGCTTTATATCGCACGCGATCTCCTGATCCCGCTTTCGCTTGCGGCCTTACTCACCTTCCTTCTCACCCCGATCGTAACGCGCCTGGAGCGATGGATCGGGCGGATCTGCGCTGTCCTCCTGGTGGTGACGTTGATCTTTGCCGCGACCGGCGGAGCGGGCTGGGTCCTGACGCGGCAGCTGGTCGACCTTGCAACCAAGTTGCCCGACTACAAGGAGAACATCCAAGGCAAGATGCGCTCCCTGAAATCGCCGGGTGGTGGCTCGTTCGAGAAGTTCTCGCAAACAGTCGAGGAACTGAAGCAGGATTTACCGGGCGCCGACGCTCCTACCATCACGCAAGTCCCGGGCAAGCCCGAGACCGCCGTCGCAGTGCCGCCGAATCCGGCGCCGGCGCCCGTCCAGGTAGTCCAAAGTTCGAAGGCAAATCCGCTTGAGTTGATGCAGGTCATCATTGCGCCCGTGCTTGGGCCGTTGGGCACGGCCGCGCTTGTTCTCTTGCTTGTCATCTTCATGCTCCTGCAACGAGAAGATCTACGCAGCCGCGTCATTCGACTGATCGGCCAGGGACGAATCAGCGCCACTACTCGCGCCATGGACGATGCCGGTGATCGGGTCTCGCGCTACCTGCTCATGCAGCTGATCGTGAACGTGAGCTACGGCGTGCCGGTGGCGATCGGGCTCTATTTTATCGGCGTGCCAAACGCAATTCTGTGGGGCGCTTTCGCCACCGTGCTGCGCTTCATTCCTTATGTCGGGCCTTGGATCGCGGCTGCGTTCCCGATCACGCTCGCGCTTGCGGTTTCACCTGGCTGGATGATGCCGCTGCTCACGATTGGACTTTTCGTTGTGCTCGAATTGCTGAGTAATAACGTGATGGAGCCCTGGCTTTACGGCTCCAGCACCGGCGTGTCATCGATGGCTTTGATTGTGGCCGCCGTCTTCTGGACCTGGCTTTGGGGACCGGTCGGCCTGGTCCTTGCAACGCCGCTCACCGTCTGCCTTGTGGTTATGGGCCGGCACGTGCCGCGGCTCTCATTTCTCAGTGTCCTGTTAAGCGACGAGGAGGCACTCACCCCCGCGGAAGATTGTTACCATCGCCTTCTGACCGTGGGCGAGCAGGATGAGATGGAGCTGGTGGAAGCCTATTTGAAAGCGAACTCGCTCACGGCGCTTTACGACTCCGTTTTGGTTCCTGTTATCACCGCCGCCGAAACCGATCATCGGCTTGAGCTGCTGGATAATGAACAACGCGTTCTCGTGATGCAGAGCCTGCGCGACATCGTGGATGACATGGGCGCAAGGCCGCCCGTTCCTTCAAAGATCGATGCGGACAAAGTCGTTGCCGAGCATACTCCGCCGCCCGCGCCCGCGCCCGCGCCTGCATGTCGCGTCTACTGCCTCCCGGCCCGGGCCGAGCGCGATGAAATGGCAGGCGCGATGCTCGTCCAATTGATGGGGCAGCAAGCCTTCGAAGCGCGGAACGCCCCGGCGAACCGTGTGGTCGCCGATTTGATCAAAATGGTCGAGGAGGCAGAAGTGGATGCGGTCTGCATCTCCGTGGTGGCACCATCCACCATCATCCACGCGCGGTATCTTTGTTTAAAACTGCGGGCGGCGCTCCCGAAGCACAAGATTGTGGTCGGTCTTTGGGGAGCAACCGAGAATGTAACGGAAGCCGCCAAAGGCTTGCGTGATTCCGGCGCTGATGAAGTGGTCACCACCCTGGCCGATGCTATCGTCCAATTGGCCAAGCTCGCGCCGGACTTCGAAGAACAGATGACGCCCGCTCCGATCCCGGCCGATGAAGAGGAGCGTTTGGCTGCGCTCGCTGGCCTGGATCTCTTGAACGGCGAAAGATCGCCGGGTCTCGATCGACTCACGGCGCGGCTGACGCGTATTTTCGAAGTGCCGATCGCACTCGTCACACTGATCGATCGCGACCGGCAATACTTTAAAGCGCAGACGGGACTTCCAGAGGATGTCGCGCGAACACGGGAAACCCCGAGAAATGTTTCGGTGTGCGGCCACGTGATCGCGAGCAACGAACCGCTCGTGATCGAAGACCTCGCGCGCGATCGCCGCTTCGCGAACAACCCGCTCCTGAAAGAGCGCGGCCTCCGTTTCTACGCCGGCATCCCCCTCCGCGCTGCCAACGGTCAGCCGATCGGATCGCTCTGCCTCCTCGATAAAAGGCCACGAAGCTTCAGCGAACGGGAGCAGCGGCTTCTCCAGGAATATGCCGAGGAAGCGATGGAGGAGATCGCGCGGAAGAGCGATCAAGCGGAAAGCAACGCCACCGCCCTCAGCCGTTAACGAAATCTTAGGATCGACGATAACTTTGCCGCGCACGCGGAAGGTTGAACGGGCTCTCGGGTCACGGCGGCGAGCTGCTCCAGAACCTGAGACCACTGAGGCGCCAACCGTGCACGCGCAAGGCCCCCTGCATCTTGGCCGCATCGAGCTTGAAGTGCTGACCGGTCCAATCAGGTTACAGTCTCGGAACCGGTTTGGCCGGTGTCGGTTGGGGCTTCGGTTCGTAAATCTGAATGTCGACTTCGCCGCCATCGATGTGGACGTCGTCGAGCGGTCAGCGACGCAGAAAGATGCCGATTGGATTGAAGCGCGCGATATTCCGCGCGCGTCGAGGCTCGTCATCGCCTTGCGTCCTTTCTGCGCTGCAAACTTCTCCGTCGCCGCGGAGAGGAAAACCGGTCCGACGGATGGGCCGCAAATTCACTGCTCGAAAAATACAGACCTTTGCCGGTCTGCTTCTC
>Ga0136614_10000854_pt1 | contig 16783 bp, 15 predicted proteins | sample AntDrymUQ2792106_2_FD_106643 | JGI IMG/M metagenome (GOLD analysis project Ga0136614, IMG submission 106643) | Polar desert sand microbial communities from Dry Valleys, Antarctica - metaG UQ279 (21.06) | ecosystem: Environmental > Terrestrial > Soil > Desert | place: Antarctica: Dry Valley... | reverse complement strand
CGTCATCCACGCCTTCGCTGAACGCCTGAAGGCGGCCGGGAAACCCGCGAAGGTGGTGATCGTCGCCTGCATGCGCAAGCTCCTCAGCATCATGAACGCCATGGTCAAATCCAACTCACCCTGAAACCCCAAAATCGCTTGACAACGAACACGGTGCTCACCCCTCTCGGCTTGCCCGCCCGGGCACCGCCCCGATCCTCGGCGCGGCTATTCGACCGACTCCAAATAGCCTGACCGGAATCCGATAGCCTCCTCCCTCCGGTTCATCTCCCCGAGCCGACGATCCTCCTCGGCCTGCGCCCGCTCGACACGCCAAAACACCCCGAAACATAGGCGGCTCAGGCCGATGAAGGGCCCGACAGTGCCCCGATTCCAGGCCCCGATTCCAGGCCGAGGACCGGTATGCTTGACGGCTCACGAGCCCAGCGGTACTATGCCTCTTGAAGAGAAGCGCCTTTGAAATCCCTATGCCCCCCTGCCCGGCTTATTCGTTGGTTTTGTGCGTGCGGGATCACGCTGATGACGGGGGCCTCGGGTACCATTGGGTAGTTTTCTTCCGGCATAATTTTGGCAGGATTTCTTGTTTTGATACAGGTAATGTTTGATAATAAATTTGAATGGATACCTAGCCTAAACGGGCTTTTCGTTCTCTGGTTTAGTTAGGGAGCGATTTGTACATTGCTATTTTACAGGAGGTTGGCTGCTTACTATATTTTTGTTTTTGTATTTACAAATTCAATTGCTGAATACGCCTGCACAGGATGTTAGCTGAGAAATACCTTAAAAGCAATGTCTTTGTTTTAATGGCCGGCACATTGCTGTCTCAGCTTTTGCCGTTTCTGATATCACCGATTTTAACCAGATTATACACACCGGAAGAATTCGGAACATTTGGTTTGTATTTCAGCATTTCCATGATCATTTCAGTTTTTATAACCGGCCGTTATGAAATGGCGATCATATTGCCTAAATCAGACAATGCTTCTGCTAATGTTGTTGGATTGTCGTTACTGATAACTGTTGTCGTTTCTGCTGCTGTTTTTTTAATAACCATATTTTTAAAACATTCTATTGCGATATTGTTCAATAGCGACAGAATTGAGAATATTTTATTCCTTTTGCCGCTCACAATGCTTGCCATTGGGTCATATCAAACGTTCAATTATTGGAATAACCGAAAAGAACATTACAAGCGTTTGGCCGTGAGCAGCGTCGCGCGGTCTGTCAGCAGCAGCGCGGCAAGCGTAGCTTTTGGTTTTACTTCTTTCAAAGCCTTCGGTTTGATAGTTGGTGATACGATCGGTCAATTGATAGCCAGCTTTTTTCTTTTTATAAGGACATGGCGTAATGATAAAACCATTTTTAAAGGGATCACAAAAAAAGGTATGCGTGAACAGGCCTTGCGTTATCAGCATTTTCCCAAATTCAATGTTGCCTCCGGGTTGTCCGAGAAATTATCGGGGCATATTCCTGTTTTAATGTTATCGGGTTTTTTTGGCGAAGCAATAACCGGGCTGTTTTCTTTATCTCAGCGTATTGTGGCAGCGCCGGGTGCTATTATTGCGCGGGCTGTAGGAGATGTGTTTCGCAAGCAGGCAACGGTTGAATACCAGGTTAATGGAAATTGTATTGCTTTATTTAATAAGACATTCAGACAATTGACTTTCCTCGGCTTCATGCCCTTTTCAGTTTTTTCATTTTTACGCCTGAACTATTTTCATTTTTGTTTGGTGAAAAGTGGGAAATGGCCGGGCATTACTCACGCATCATGACCATTATGTTCTATTTACAATTTGTGGTTAGTCCGTTAAGTAACATGTTCCTGGTGGCCGAGAAACAAAGGATAGATCTTTATATTCAAATTGCCTTGCTGGCATCAGTTTTACTAGCTTTTACCTGTGGATATGAACTCTACAACAGTCCGCAGGTATGCATATTACTGTTTACCTTTGTATACTCCTGTAAATATTTAGTGGAGTTATACCTGTCATTTAAATTCAGCAGGAATAGAAATAAGATATGAAGGATAGAATATACCAGATGTGCACTAAAACCGTTATGGATACAACAGACCCAGACATTGTGTTTGATGCAAATGGTATTTCCAATCATTACCATGAGTTCATGCGCTTGGCGCCTTTCGATATGTACCAGGGAAGTGAAACAGATGCCGCGCTTGAAGCATTGATAGCAGATATTAAAAAGAACAGCCGGAACAGTGATTATGATTGCATTTGCGGAGTGAGCGGAGGAGTAGATAGTTCATACGTTGCATACCTGGCAAAGCAATTTGGGTTAAGAGTTTTAACAGTGCATTTTGATAACGGATGGAACTCCGAACTTGCTGTTAAAAATGTTGAGAACATTGTTAAAGGATTGGGATTCGATTACCAGACATGGGTTGTAGATTGGGAAGAATTTCGTGATCTGCAGTTGTCGTTCTTAAAAGCATCTGTAGCGAATGCCGAGATACCAACCGATCACGCTTTTCTTGCTGCCATTTACAGGTTGTGTGCAAAGTATAATATCAAGTACATTCTGAGCGGGAGTAATTTTGCCACTGAAGCAATTCTACCTAAGAGCTGGGGTTATGACGCAAAAGATGTAAAGCATTTAAAAGCGATTCATGATCAGTTTGGGAAGGTTTCATTTAAAACGTATCCGCTGCTCGGTTTTAATAAGGAGTTTTATTACACCTATATAAGAGGAATTAAAATGGTGCGCTTGTTAAACTACGTACCTTATGTTAAGCCGGATGCAATGAAGGTGATCGAAAAGCAATTGGGATGGACGTATTACGGGGGTAAGCACTATGAATCTGTGTTCACACGTTTTTTCCAGGCGTATATACTTCCGCAAAAATTCAACATTGATAAAAGGAAGGCACATTTGTCAACACTTATTTGTTCTGGACAAACAACAAGGGAAGAAGCTTTGGAGGAATTGCAAAAAGAATTGTATCCGGCAGATAAATTAAGAGAACATCGTGATTACGTTATAAAAAAATTAGGAATCCGTGAACAGGAATTTAATACGATCATGAGTACTCCTGTAAAAACATATAAAGATTATCCGAATGACGAAAAGAAACTTAAATTCATTTATTCGGTATACAATAAAGTTCGAGGCAGGTAAAACATGATTGCAATAATCGATTACGGTTTAGGAAATCTCGGCTCAATCAAAAATATGCTGAAGAAGATAGGCGCTCAATCTAGTATTACCCGTGATCATGCTGACATTGAGAACGCATCTAAACTTATTTTACCGGGTGTTGGTGCATTTGATAATGGGGTACAGAATCTTCGCGATTTTGGTCTGGTTGATCTGCTAAATAGAAAAGTGTTACAGGATAAAACTTCTATACTTGGTATTTGTTTAGGCATGCAGCTCATGACCAAAAGCAGTCAAGAAGGGATATTGCCAGGCTTTGGCTGGTTTGATGCTCAAACTATAAGGTTTAACCTCGGCGGCTCTGCAAAAAAATATACGGTGCCGCACATGGGCTGGGAGTTTGTTATTCCTGTTAAGGAGAGCAAGCTTTGGACGGGAATGTACGCCAATCCAAGGTTTTATTTTGTACACTCATATTACATAAAGTGTAATCAACCTTCAGATACATTGATCACAACGAATTATTCTCATGATTTTGTATCAGGATTTGAAAAGGATAATATTATCGGTGTTCAATTTCATCCTGAAAAAAGCCATAAGTACGGAATGATGCTGTTAAAGAATTTCATGGAGAAGTATTAATGGCCATAACGCTTGTCATACCGGCACTTTTACTGCGAAACGCGAGTTTAGTGAAGACTGCCCAGTTCAAAGATCCCAAGAACACGTCGGCCGGGGTGAAGGAGGGGAGGGCGGAGTGCTGATGGTGATGGCTTGGCTGTACCAATGGAGGACCTTGGCGCGCCAGGCGCGGGCGTGCTCGGCGTCGCGGAAGCGCCCGGGGGAGGTCAGGCTGGTATGAGCGTTTTTGAAACAGCGACTCGGAGAAGGGGTTGCCGTTGGACACCCGAGGGCGGCCTGTGACTGGGATCGACCCGGAGCTCAGCCAGCGGGTCGATGAACCCCCGCGCGGTCATGGGCGCCCCGTGGTCCTGGTGCCCGTAGAGTCGCCCGGGTCCGATGGCCGCAGCGGGCGATCGCCCTCGGCGAGCAGGTGCTTAGCGAGCGCGCATAACAGCTACACTACGCCTGTGTCATACGGCAAACACGCTCTTAGAGCATTAACTTGACAATACCGGTAAACCTATTCGTTATGCGAACATATTATTCACGCCTGCCCTTTTTTCTTCTCACTGTGCTGTTTGGAATGAGGACGGCTCTTCTCCAGTCTGCTTTATTAACAGCACAGCTGGCGAGCGCGGCGACGGACTACTACGTTGCCACGACCGGCAGCGATTCGAGCCCGGGAACTCAATCCCAGCCGTTCAAGACGATTCGCAAAGCATCGCAAGTCGCAACAGCCGGAACTACCGTCCACGTTGGGGCAGGTACCTATACCGAAACGATACGAACAAAAAACAATGGCACTGCCTCTTCCCGTATCCGTTTTGTATCATATGTAAAGTGGGGTGCCAAGATCTTTCCGCGCGCAAATTCAACAAGCGAGCATGTGTGGGATATTCGTGGCAACTATGTTGATATCAATGGATTCGAAGTCGACGGCTCGCGCTGCACGAGCTGCGTTGATGGAATTTACATGGGTGGCTCCTACGACCGCGTCATAAATACGCACGTTCACAACATTGCGAACAACATCCCTTGCTTATCACATGGCGCAGCCGGCATTATAGGCGATCATTATTACGGTGGAACGCGTAATGATGTCATAAGAAATGTCGTGGCAAATATCGGCGTAGTGCCATGCACATTTCACCAGGGAATCTACATGAGTACGAGCGGTGTTGTGGTAAATAATATCGTAAATAACGTCTCAGCGTATGGGATTCATCTATGGCACGATGCGACAAATGTTACTGTTGTCAACAATACGGTATTTAATAACGGCTCACCGGGTAGCGACGGTGGCGGAATTATGATCGGCAGCGGGGAGTACTACAACTTCAGCGGACCCGGCGATCACAACACGGTGAGTAACAATATCATCTATAATAACAAGGGGGCGGGGATACAAGAGAACGGCAATACAGGAAAACATAATACATACACAAACAACCTTGTGTACGGAAACACTACGGATTGGAGCCTACAAAACGGACTGATGCATACCAATACGATAACCGCGGATCCAAGATTCGTTAATTATCTCGCCAACGGAACTGGTAATTATCATCTCGCAGCAGGTTCTCCGGCAATTGATAGGGGAATAGAGGCTTTCTACGTTCCTACTAAGGACTTTGGCTTAAGGAGACGTCCTCGAGGAGCCGCTTCTGACATCGGGGCGTATGAGTACCGACGTCGGTGATGCAAGAATGGCCCATCGGCGCGATCCTCGAGCGTACCAAACCTGATGACCAAAACCCCAGCTTTGGTACCTTCCTAAAGTGAGACGTTTTACGTGGGTCCTCCCCCGGAAAGCCCTCGCTTTGCCTATTAGAGATCGCTGTAGGACCGCATGTCACCGCTAAGCGTTTCGATCGTCGTTCCCTGTAGGAACGAAGCCAAAATCATAGCCAAATTCCTGGAATCGCTCTTGGCGAACGGCTATCCCAAAACAAACCTGGAAGTGTTGGTTGTCGATGGAGCGACGGCCGCACACGGGATATCATCAAATGTTACACGGAACTGCATCGTTTCATTTGCCTGTTGGACAATGCAAAGAAAATAACGCCGACCGCGCGCAACATAGGTATCCGCCGCGCCAAGGGCGACTGATGCCGAGCTTCCGGCTTGCCGGGTCAAGGGTAACGGATGGGTGCGGTCGATCATCGCCTTGCGCCCAGCATGCCCGCCTTGGTAAGCGCGTGTTCTAAAAATCGTTCTCCAGCGCCAGTTCCCCGATCTTCGCGTGCAGGGCCTTGAGGTCCACCGGAGGACTCGCCGATCGGGCCTCGGCGCCGAACACCTCGGCCCGTTCCTGCAACCGAGCCTTCCACTCTGTGGATCTGGTTGGGGTGCACGTCGAACTGGCTCGCCAACTTCGCCAGGGTCTTCTCGACTCGACGCGAACAGCGCCTTCACAGCCGCGCGTCCGATCGGCATGAATGTGTTCATGCGTCCCAACAAATATGAAGCGGCGCCCGCTCATATTACTGTCATCAACTCGGAGAACCTGGACACGGTGATGCTCAGCCTTGCCAATACCAGCCTCGCGGTCGGCCAGCAGTTTGAGATACGTGGTGCAGAATTACTTCGGTGCACCCGTAGTGACTGGAACCTACAACGGGGCAGGTGTTGTGCTACCTTGAAACTTGACGGCAGTGAGTCCGATACTCGGAGCCGGTTTGCCGGTTAATGCGGCGATGACGCTTCCGATCCACACGGCCAAAGAGTTTAACGTCTTCGTCGTGCTCCCGCGCTGAGCAGAGCTCGTAGCTACAATTATTGGCAGCGGGTTGCTGAATTTAAGATTGGAATTAGGCAATCCACTGACAGCTTTCTCCAAACAGTGCACGTGACGATAAATCTAACGACTGATGGTGCCCATTTGACCACCTGTGTCCCATGCTCGTGGCTGAAAGAAACTGGCCCAGAGACCATACATTAATCCCAAAGCGTAGCCAGCATGGAGCGTGGCAATCGCCAAAGGAACCCGGCAGGTGACTTGCAAGCCGACTCTCGGTAATACAATCAATCCAACTGCTACTAACGCGCCACCATACAACGCAGGCAAGACTAATGCAATCAGAGGCTGCCTGAACCAGACTCCGATCAGCAGCAGGCAAATGCACGCGAGATAGAACAACGAAGGTATCAGTTGGCGCAGTGTGGTTGGCCGTTGATGTTTCTTCATCACCGGGATACGCCAAAATCCATACTGGAAATACTGCCGGAAGAGTTGCCGCACCCGTTCACGCACAAAATATGTGTAGCGGATCCGCGGCGAAATATAAACCTTGCCTCCAGCCTGTCTAATCCGATAATAGAACTCATCATCCTGATTACGCACGAGTCGTTCATCGAGCGTTCCGGCGCGCTCAAACACCCAGCGCCACAGCGTGGGGAATGGCGCTCCCTCGGCATAACCTTCATAGTTAGCGAAATGATGAGAGGCATTGCCGACTCCCAACCGATGTGACATCGCCACGGCCACCGCCTTGCCGAAGCGGCTGTGAGCGACATGCGAAATTGGGCCCCCGACGCACCATGCTTCCGGATGTTCTTTGAGGAGAGCGACGCTTTCACGCACGAAATCTACAGCGACCTCCGAATGACCACCTAAGAGCACGATGACTTCACCGCCGGCAAACGTTAATGCGGCATTGAATCCGGCAGCCATGATCCGGGCTTCATTATCAACCAAGCGCACACGCGGATCGCGCCGGGCAATCTCTCCCACGATAGCGCGTGTGCCATCGTCGGACATCCCGTCCGCCACAAGAACTTGGAGACGATCCGCCGGATAATCCTGCGCGAGTACGGAACTGAGGCTTAGCCTGATCGCCTTCTGCTCATTGCGCACAGGCATTATCACGGTGACCATCGATGGAATTTGACTCTCAGTGGCCATCAAAAAGGCTTCGGATGGTATCAGCGATAACTTCCTGATCGCGTAAGGCTAATTCAGGAAAGATCGGCAGCGATAAAACTTCCTTGCCCGCAAGCTCGGCATTGGGGAAACGCAAAGCCGCCATCTCGGCGTACAGTTGCTGGCGATGTAGCGGAATAGGATAGTAGATCATCGTCGACACCCGATGATCTTTCAGGTGGGCCGCCAACTCATCCCTCCGTGAACTGCGAATGGTGTATTGGTGATAGACGTGGTGGCTATCCGGCGACTCATACGGCGTTACCACCGGCACGTCGGAAAGCAAGTCGTTGTACCTGTACGCCACGGTTCTGCGGCCCTCGTTCCACTGCTCCAAATAGTTCAGCTTTACATTCAGGATGGCGGCTTGCAAAGTATCCAGACGGCTGTTGAAGCCGAGCACTTCATGGTAGTACTTCTTCTGGGCCACCTTGCCGGCGTAGCACATCAATCTTTACCGCCAACGCCGTGTCGTTAGTCACGACCATCCCGGCGTCGCCATAAGCCCCAAGATTCTTGGATGGGAAGAAACTCAAGCACCCGATGTGACCTATTGAACCCAGCCGCTTTCCTCTTGTAACGCGTGCCGATGGCCTGCGCGCAATCTTCGATCACCTTTAAGCCATGACGTTCAGCCACGTCCATGATGGTGTCCATCTCGGCTGATTGGCCGTAGAGATGAACCGGCATGATGGCTTTCGTGCAAGGCGTAATAGCAGCTTCAACTGCCGCCGGATCAAGGTTGTACGTTCTGGGTTCAATGTCAACGAAAACAGGTTTGGCACCGCTATGCGAGATAGTATTGGCGGTAGCAACGAATGTGAACGGCGTGGTGATGACCTCGTCGCCAGGACCGATCTCAAGCGCCGCCAACGACAGGCGCAGCGCATCAGTCCCGGAAGCCACTCCGACACCGTGTTGACACTCGCAATATGCAGCTACACGCCGCTCGAGTTTACTGACAACGGGGCCGAGCACAAACTGCGTGCTTTCCAACACACCTTGGATGGCGGTGTTAATTTCATCCTGGATGGCAGCGTATTGTTGCTTCAAATCCAGAATCGGAATCGCCGCGCTGACTTTTGCATCTATCATAAGTTTCTTGATCACTTGCCTTTCCGAAAACATGTCTCTGAAACTTCACCGAATCGCTTGAGACCAATTATCAATCACCATCTCTCGCACAATTCTCTGTTCAGTATCGCTGTCTTCGACCTGACGATATTGCTTGCCACACGCTACACACGTCGCGGCGTCGTCAACGAATTTGAGCTTATCACCGCACGAGCAAACGCAACCGACAACACGAGCCGGTGTTCCGACGACGAGGCAGTAATCCGGAACATCCTTTGTCACGACCGCGCCCGCGCCGACAAAAGCGTATTGCCCGATGGTCGTGCCGCAGAGGATGGTGCAGTTTGCTCCGAGCGAGGCGCCGCGCCTGACGAGTGTGCGCTTGAGTTCATCCATGCGAGGGACCTTGCTACGAGGATTAATGATATTCGTAAAGACCGTCGATGGTCCGCAGAATACACCGTCCTCCAGCGTCACGCCTTCATAGACCGACACGTTGTTCTGAATCTTGACGTTGTCGCCGACGCTGCCATTCGGCCCGATCACCACATTCTGACCGATATTACATTGCTTGCCGATGCGCGAATTCTTCAAGATGTGTGAGACGTGCCAAATTCTAGTGCCTTCGCCGATCTCAACCTTTTCATCGATGAACGCTGATTCATGAACAAAAAAGGGTCGCGCCGAAGGAGCCGTCGCGGCGTACGCAGTTGCGACGGAGGCAGGCGCATCCGACTGGCGCGGAGCTTGCGGCCCCAGGCTCCGCTGGCATTGTTGGAGAACGGTCAATACTCGGAGAGCTTCTTCGCCATCAGTACGCGGGCGTCGGCGTGCTTCGACGCACTCAAGAAAGTGAAGGCATTCGGCGCGTAGAGGCTCGCATGAATCAATTAGAACAGGCTCAGCTTGCGCCTTGCTCGCGACCGGAATCTGATTCTTCCACTCTATCGAGTGAGGATAGAGCAACAGCTTGTTCTTCGGCTCGACATCATTGAAGACCGCCATCTTCCGATCCCCAACGACGACCAGCTTCTGCTCTTTGAACGGGTGCAGCCACGAAACGAAGATATGGGCTTTGATGCCACTCGGAAAAGATAAAAGGCTCACCGTCACATCGGCAATCTGTTCATGCAAATAATTGCCGCCCTGAGACTCCACGACATCCGGCATCTCTCCGAGCAATCCGAGGATCACAGAAATATCGTGCGGCGCAAAAGACCAGAGGATATTTTCTTCGCGTCGAATCTTACCGAGGTTGAGACGGTTCGAATAGATGTACCGGATGCGACCCAGTTCGCCGGTCTCGATTAGGTCTTTCAGCTTGAGCACCGCCGGATGATACCAAAGGAGATGTCCGACCATCAGAACGCGGTTCTTTTCTCGCGCCAGCGCGACCAGAGCCTCACCCGTCGGCACGTCGAGACACAACGGCTTCTCCACATAGACATCCTTACCGGCAAGCAACGCTTCACGTACGAGGTCGCCATGCGTCTCAGCCGGCGTGGCAATGGCTACAGCTTCAATGGCGTCGTCGCTCAGAACCTCAGCATACGAGCTGAGGATTTGGCACGCCGGATACTGCTCCTTCAAAGCACGCCGCTTCCCTTCATCCGTATCACAGATTGCTACTAACGCGCGAACGTCTTGGAAGTTTCGAACTAGATTCTGCCCCCAGTATCCCGAACCAACCACTGCCATCCGCGAGATGGGTTGATCTTTCTTCATATCGCTGTTTATGACTATTTTATCTTCTGCTTTTAGCGTTCCTCTTCTTTTCCGTTTCGTTGCACATGGCTCAGCTTGCTTGAGCACGCTTTCACAGTCAGCACCATAGATGTCATTCATCTACCCTGGCCCTAATTTCACCGATCGGTACTTTCAAATCGGACACGTGCTCGCCCTGTCCATAGGGGGACCGGTAGTAGTAGCTCTTATAGCTGTCATTACTACCGTAATGCTTGCTCTTTTCCACATCGACCTGGTTCAGCACGATGCCCGCGAGCGGCGTATCCAAACGTTGCAAAAGCCTTAAACCCTCCATTACGATGGGTAATGGCGTCTCATCGGCCTTGACCACATAAATCACGGAATGGACATGTCGGGCAAGCACATGGGCATCGCTGACGCTGTGCACGGGGGGTGAGTCGAGCAGCACCACATCATAGAGTTTCTTTAGTCCACCGAGGAGCATGGCGAAAAGCGGAGACGACAACAATTCCGATGGATTGGGCGGGATTGACCCCGCCGGCATGACATCCAGTTGGGTACCGGGAACCGTGTGAATACAGTCATCGAGATCACCCGTATTCGTCAGAACGTGCGATAAACCCTGGGCACGGGGGGGTAACTTGAACTTCTTCATGAGGGTGGGTCGACGCAGGTCCGCATCGATCAGCAATACCTTCCCGATATCCATTTGCGCCAGGGACAACGCCAGGTTCATGGCTATGGTGGACTTTCCCTCATACGGCAGGGAAGATGCCACTAACCAAGTTTTATGCGGGTTCTCCGGGGCGAGGGCGGATAACATCAGCCCGGTTCTCACCGTTCGCACCGCCTCGGTGAAAGACGATCCGGGCTCGGTAACCACGAGCTTGCCGACTTCCCCCGCTACCGGCTTCTTGGGTTTGAACAGCGGAACTATGCCCAGAAGTGGTGCGCCCAGCTTGCTGTACACGTCATTGGCCGTCTTTAGTGTCGCATCAAAGTGTCCTAGCAAAAACGCCAGCACCATGCCGATGAACAATGGGCCGATGAAAGACAGTCCGATGATAAGCGTCTTCTTGGGCCTTACAGGCCCAGCCGGACCGCTGGCGCGATCGATAAAGCGGACATTCGCCACCCCCAGTCCGGCGGCTGCCGAGGCCTCCCTGAAGCGGTTGAAAAACATCTCGTATAGATGCCGGTTCGAGTCCACTTCCCGTTGGAATTCCCTCAGGCGCGTTTGCTTGCGGCCTATGTCTTCCACCTGCGCCTTGTTGGTTTCGAGGTCGTTTAACACCGCTTGTTCATTGGCCCTGGCCACTTCATAGTGGCTCGCGATGCCGCTGACAATGCTGGTGATTTGTTTCTTGAGCAAAGAATTAACCGATTCCAGTTCCGAACGGGCTGCCAGTATGCTGGGATGGTTGGCCCCATAACGCTCGGACAACGCGGAGATCTTGTTGGAGACCTGCGCCTCTTTTTGCTTGAGATCCAGAACCACCTGATCCTCGAAGACCTTGGGAAGAGCCTCCACGCGGTTGTAAATATTGGCGCCAAGCGAGCGCGCCTTGCTATACAGGCTTTCCGCCTCGGTTCTGATCCGGCGCGCTTCCGATAAGCGGCTGGTGTTGTTTTCGATCTCCTTGCTTGTCAGGGTCAATACCCCTTTCAGATCCACGAGATGTTCCTTCTCGAGAAAATCCTGCAACCGTGTTTCGGACTCCGCGAGCTTCTCTTTGAGGGATTGCAGGCGATTGGCCAGCCATTCCGTCGCCTTGCGGGTGACCTCCCTGCGCGCTTGCAGGGTGCTGTCAATGAACGCCTCCCCTAGGGTACGGACAATCTCCCGGGCGAGCTTGGGATCGCGCGCGTCGAAGCGGACATCCACCAGTTGCGTTTTGGGTCTGGGCGTGACGGTGAGTCGATCGATAAAGTCATTCACCAGCCCTTCCGGATCGAGGCCAGCGCCAGTCGTTTCTTTTGGCTGCTCCTTCAACGCCGGCAACCAACTAAGCCACTCGTTCCAAAGAGAGGCCTTTCCTTCGGTGTCCTGTTCATTGAACTCGGGAGTTTTCGCGAGTTTCAGCTTGTCGATCACCTTCTGCGCCAGGTCCCTGGATTTGAGGATTTCAAACTGGGTTTGGAAGTATTCGTTTTGGGCGGCGTCGATTTCGTAAACCTCTTCAATGGACAACACCTTCGCAGGTTTCGCCTCGATCATAAAGGTCGCGGTGGAGCGATAAACGGGATCCATGGCGAAGACAATTAACGCGGCCAGCACGGCCACCATGAGCGCCGGCGCCAGGATCCTAAATTTGTATTTGTCCAGGATGTGCCAGTAATTCCTGAGATCAATCCCTTCCTCGAAGCCGCCCATGAGCTCCATCTCGTTGTTGGATCGACGCATCATGGAACGTACCATCTCTGCGTTCACTAGCTCGGAACGATTCATCAGAAAAAGCGCCCCTCAACCGTTAGAACATCGCCGGGCGCGACCATGCTATCCCAATCGGCATCCCGATGCTGTGAGTGGAATCTTTATCACGACGATGGTGATGCTCGAACGAGACACCGCGATCGCGCTTCTGCCCGCTAAAGTTAACATAGCAGCCTTTCGCGAACAATCGACCCGCTTTCGGATGGGGACAGACTGCGTAGTTGTAGAGATAGATGCGCCTGGTTGGTATCATATCACGTATTAGAATATTTGTTCGAATAGGGCTCGGAAATAATCCCGGAAGAAATAAGAGAATAAATTTCTTTTACTCCATCCGGCACTCTGCGAGTAATGTTAAACCCAAGTTGCTTTTGAATTTTTGCAAACTCAACTCTATAATCTCTTGGATCTTCCATTTTTTCCACAAAGTTCACATTTACATCCTTTACTACTTTTCTAATTTCATTCACTAACATTCGTTTTGTATAGTTCTCGGAAGTATCGCCTACATTAAACACCTGATTATTAACTATTAACCTCTCGCTTTCCAGTGCAAGAACGGCTGCACTTGCCAAATCGTGCACGTGGCAGTACGGCCTCCAGAATTGCTCTCCAAAAATCGTAAGCTCTTTTTTGATTGCCGCATCTCGGGTAAATTCATTCACCGTTAAATCAAAACGCAAGCGCGGAGAAGCCCCGTATACGGTAGAATATCTCAAGACAGTTTTGCAAATGGCGCTGCTTTTTTTCTTATTAAGAAGATAATCCTCATAATCAACTTTTAACTCAGCGTAAAGCGAAACAGGGCACAAATCGGAATCTTCGTCAACATATTTGCCTTGATTTTTAATTCTCCCATAATTGCTGCAAGTAGAAGAAAAAACGAATTTGGCTATTGCGTTTTTTTCACATAGTTCAAATAACTTTACCGATGCATCCCAGTTTATTTTCCTTGCATCCTCAGCAAACGTTCTACAAGCGGGATCTCCTACAATAGCAGCAAGGTGACATACACAGTCAACACCATGTAAGGCGGACACAATGGCTTGTTCATTTCTTATATCGTCGTTTACAAATTCAAAGTTCGGGTTTGAAAATATATCTATTAGCCCCGCTCCGCCAAAAGACAGGTTATCAATGACCCTAACTTTGTATCCCTTGGAAAGAAGTATCCTTGTCAATACAGAACCAATATATCCCGCACCTCCTGTAACTAAAACCCTTTTATTGACTTTTGACATCTTTAGTTTTGGCATTCAACATACACAGAGTAGCAGAGAGCACGATTACCAAATAAATTAACCATAGCGATCGCTTCAGCCCACGGCATCAGCAAATCTGGAGAAGAGTTCGGTCTCTGGGATCATTACCAGGCTTATGCCTTGTCTTTTGCATACCTCTCGAATACGCACCCGCTTGGGCGCTTCAAGCTGAACCGCTACCCAGATCTCGACCACGTGATGCATTAAGGAAATAGTGGGTATGTCCCTCTCACAGCCTAGCACCGGGTAACCAAAAACTCTTTTTCCTCTTACCTTGCTAGCGTCATCCAAGAACCCAAGCAACTTGACACCGGATAGCCCATTTACAACCCAATTTGCCAGCGCGATCCCCGCTGGCGAAGTTCCATAAATAATAATCTCCGGCACGCTGTCCGGCAGGGTGCCTTTACGCTTCTTTTCCGAATTTATACGTGAAAGAACGCGTGGCCCGGTCACCGCCGGCATAAGTGTGAGCCAACCGAGAGGCATTAGGTAAAGCGAGATGTTGCGGTTAACCAAACCAATAAGTAAGGAAAAGCCGACGATCCAGGCACTAGATGCAGCCCCTACTAATCGAACCGCATCCACGAAACCAAAAGATCTTGGCGGGTGGTTCTTATAACAGCCGCTTAAAAGCATAACCGTAAGCATCACCGGCGGAAGCACTAAGACTCCAGCCAGCAAACTATGATAGTCCTCTCCTATAGGTAATCCAGAGAAACGAAGAAGATTAGCAACTGTCCAGCTTGCTTGAATGAGCAAGGTATCAATAGCAATAGTCTTAGAGAAGGTTGCAAGACGCCTCCAATCGACTACTCCGACTATGGTCACCCACATCCCACGAATTATCCAATTGATGTCGGTGAGACAGTTGGCCTTCTGGAAGTATTCGATGTCTAGCCTTGCTTTTTGCGGAAATAATACTTCCTGATAGTAAGCTTCCGGATTTCTATCCGCTGGATAAAGATCAGCCTCATTACGGAATGCAATTTGCGTAGGACCAAAAAGCCCAGGAATGTGGCGCAATACACCCGCGACGTCGCCCTTAAACAAATGAGCGAAGCGCACGCTTTCCGGGCGCGGACCGACAAAGGACATCTCGCCTTTCAAGATATTCCAGAGCTGAGGCAACTCATCGAGCTTGGTCCTCTCCAAGATCGCCCCAATCTTGGTCATTCTTAAGTCCCCCCTAACCGTTACGCCTGGTCCCGAGTCTCCCCAATGCGGAGGAAACTTGCGGAACTTCCATAGCCAGAAGCGCCTGCCATGCACACCTAACCTCTCTTGAAGAAAGAATACGTTCCCGGGCGATTCCAGCCACACAAGAAGCGCGATCCCTCCCATTAAAGGTGCGCTAATTATCAGCAGGACTATTGCGAGCGTTAAATCGAAGAGTCGTTTGCTTAGAGCGTTCATGCTTTGTGCACTACATCTCCTAGAGTCGTAGCAACCCGTTCCACATCCTGATCAGTTAAAGCTGGGTGGAGCGGCAGGCTAAGCTCTCTGGAACAGAACTCCTCCGTGTGTGGAAGTGCGGGACCTGGAAAACGCGCACGGTAATAGGAGAACGTGTGGACTGGAGGATAATGAATACTGCTTTGAATACCACGGCAACGCAAGTCGGACATCACCGTTTCCCGATGCACGCCCGGTGGAAGCAAGACCGGCATCAAATGAGCGGCGGTCTCTTCGGGGCACCTGAAAGGAAGGAACACCTCTGGTGCGTGTCTATCGAGTGCTTCTATGTAGACAGCGGTTAAATCACGCCGACGAGCATTCCAGCGCTGCAGATGCTGTAATTGGGTCAGACCGATCGCCGCGCGGAGCTCATCCAGCCTATAGTTGTACCCTAACGTGGTGACGTCATAGGAGTAAGCATGGCCGCGATCCCTGTCTACGGTGCTACTCGTCATGCCATGTGCACGCAGGCCACGAACCTGCTCCAGTATCGACGCATCGCGCGCCAGTACCATGCCTCCCTCCGCCGTCGTCATGTTCTTGTTCGTGAAGAAGCTAAACGCCGACGCGTTTCCCCGACGCCCCACCTCCCCAACGGCCGGTGCATGCGCCGCATCTTCAATCAACGTCAGTCCCCGCGCATCTGCGAACGAGCGCCAAGCACGGAGATCCACGGGGTACCCGGCATAATGCATGACGATGGCCCCCTTCGTTCTTGGCGTGCACTTCGCGTCCGCATCGCGAAGGGAAATGTGCGGTAGATCTTCTTTCTCAATATCCACGAATACCGGGGCGGCGCCGACGTATAGCACGGCATTGACCGTTGCTACAAAAGTCAGTGAGGGCACGAGTACCTGATCGCCAGGCCCTATACTGAGGGCTCGCAGACACAAATGCAGCCCGGCCGTGCAGGAACTGACCGCCACCGCATCCTTCACACCGTGTAGCTCGGCAAATGCCCGCTCGAAGGCGGCGACACGGTCACCCATCGTCAACCAGCCGCCGTCGATGACGGCGCAAAGAGCTTGTTTCTCCTCCTCGCCAAGGACTGGATCCCCAAGCGCGAGCCTGAACGGTCGGGGACATAGGTAACAAAAAAGTCCGAGGACATGGGTTACACTTTTATATCGATTCCAGTACCTCCCTTGGGGCTCTTTTGTTGATCTCGATAGATTACAGGGCTGTGGG
>Ga0136614_10000853_pt1 | contig 16800 bp, 14 predicted proteins | sample AntDrymUQ2792106_2_FD_106643 | JGI IMG/M metagenome (GOLD analysis project Ga0136614, IMG submission 106643) | Polar desert sand microbial communities from Dry Valleys, Antarctica - metaG UQ279 (21.06) | ecosystem: Environmental > Terrestrial > Soil > Desert | place: Antarctica: Dry Valley... | reverse complement strand
GTAGCCGAGCAGCGGGTCGGCGTGCGCCTGCAACGCGCGCTGGGAGACCGCCGTACGGTGCCCGTGGTGCTTGAAGTACCCGTGCACCGCCGCGTCGTCCAACACCCGGCTCGGCGCCGCGACGTTGCCCTGCTTGATTGACAGCACCGCGTCGTTGTCCAGTGCCTGGCTGAAGCCCTCGATCAAGACGGTGTACGACGGCACCCCGGCGCTGCCGATGCCGAACCCGGTCTTGCCGATCACGTCCTTGATGTCGTAGGCGATGCCGCGAAACCGCTTGGTCTCCGGGATCGTGTCCAGGTACCGCTCGAACGCCTTTTCCACCTTTGCCCGCTCGCGTTGCTTGAGCCGGCGCACGCCGGCCAGATCGCGGAAGACCCGATTGTTGTCGTCGACCCTGGTGACTCGATCCAACATCGCGGCGCGGGTGGACAGCCGGGCGACGTGCAACGCATCGAGGACGGCACCCTTGGCCGTGTCCAGGTTCAGTGAGTACTCGGCGTCGTCCTCGGTGTCGAGGAACCAGCGGACCTGGGCGACGTAGCCGCGGACGAACGCCTCGATCAACTGGCCGATCGCCTCGTCGGACAGCGCCTTTTGCCAGCACATCACCGCGACGCTCGCGGCGAACCGTTTGAGATCCCAGGTGAAGTGCCCGACGTACGCCTCGTCGAAGTCGTTGACGTCGAAGATCAGGACGCCGGACCCGTCCATGTAGGTGCCGAAGTTCTCCGCGTGCAGGTCACCCTGGATCCAGATCCGGCTGGTCCGCTCGTCGGCCCAGCGGTCCTCCTCTGCGGCTACGTCGGCGTAGAACAGGCAGGCGCTGCCCCGGTAGAACGCGAACGGGTCGGCGGCCATCTTGCGGAACTTCGTGCGGAACGCTTCCGGATCGGCCGCCATCAGGTCGGAGAACGCCTCCACCATCGCCTCGACGATGAATGTCTCCCGCGCTTGCGCTTTGACCTTCTTGGCCATCAGCGCTCGCCGCCGGCGAGGAAGCCCAACAGGTCTTGGCGGGTGAGCACGCCCACCGGCTTGCCGTCATCCAGTACGACGGCCGCCCCGGCGTGCAACAGCGCGTCCATGGCGACCGCTACCGTCTCGCCCCACCCGAGTTGCGGCAGTGGCGGTGACATGTGCTTGTCCAGTCGGTCGGCCAGACTCGCCCGACCCGCGAACAACGCGTCGAGCAGGTCACGTTCGACCACCGAGCCGACCACCTCTGCGGCCATCACCGGAGGCTCGGCCTGCACGACCGGCACCTGCGAGACGGCGTACTCGCGCAGGATGTCGATCGCCTCCCGGACGGTCTCGGTCGGGTGCACGTGAACGAGTTCGGGCAACGAATCGGTCTTGCGGGACAACACGTCGCCGACGGTGGTGTCCTCCGAGTCTCGGGCCAGAAAGCCGAAGTCGGCCAGCCACTCGTCGTTGAAGAGCTTTGACAGGTAGCCGCGGCCGGAATCCGGCAGCAGCACGACGACAACGTCATCGGGGCCGAGCGGGGCTGCCACCCGCAGCGCCGCGGCCACTGCCATTCCGCAGGAACCGCCGACGAGCAGGCCCTCCTCCCGGGCCAGCCGCCGGGTCATCAGAAAGGAGTTCCGGTCGGATACCGCGAGGATCTCGTCGGGAACCGCCGGGTCGTAGGCGACTGGCCAGAAGTCCTCGCCCACCCCCTCGACCAGGTAAGGCCGGCCGCTGCCGCCGGAGAACACCGAACCCTCCGGGTCCGCGCCGATCACCCGGACCCGGCCGCCGGAGACCTCCTTGAGGTACCGCCCGGTCCCACTGATCGTGCCCCCGGTCCCTACCCCGGCGACGAAGTGGGTGATCCGGCCGTCGGTCTGCGCCCATATCTCGGGACCGGTGGCGGCGTAGTGACTTGCCGGGTTCTCCGGGTTGGAGTACTGGTCGGGCTTCCAGCCACCGGAGGTCTCGCGGGCAAGCCGGTCGGACACGCTGTAGTAGGAGTCAGGGTGCTCCGGGGCCACCGCCGTCGGGCACACGACCACCTCTGCGCCGTACGCTCGGAGCACGCTGATCTTGTCGTAGGACACCTTGTCCGGGCAGGTGAACAGGCAGCGATAACCCTTCTGCTGGGCCACGATCGCCAATCCGACACCGGTGTTGCCCGAGGTCGGCTCGACGATCGTTCCACCTGGCTTCAGCTCACCGCTGGCCTCGGCGGCCTCGATCATCCGAAGCGCGATCCGGTCCTTGACCGATCCGCCGGGGTTGAAGTACTCCACCTTCGCCAGCACCAGCGCGGACAACCCCTCGGTGACCGAGCCGAGCCGGACCAGCGGCGTGTTGCCGACCAGGTCGACCATGGATTCGGCGTACTGCACCTGTGAACACACCTCCTTCCGCGTTGGTTTAAGGGTAGCTATCTCCTCCAGTCCGTCGGCTAACCTCGGGATCAATGCGCCGAGAGCGAGCGAGCATCGCAGTGCAGCGAGGAGCGGAGCGAGCGGTGCGCGCAGCGCACGAGGCGGCAACGATGAGCGGGGCGCGGAGGATGCGGCGGACAGCTGTCACCTCGGCGTACGCCGGTGGCCTCGCCGGGCTGGTCGGCGGGGCACTGTTCGGGATACTGCGCGGCGAGGCGATGATGGCGCGTCGCCGGGTGCTGCGACACGAGGGCATCGAGGACCCGCCCAACGGGACCGGCGTGTGGGGCCAGGGCCAGGGTCGGCCGCTGACATTGGCCATGATCGGGGACTCCAGCGCGGTCGGCCGAGGCGTCGACCTCGTCACCGAGACCCCGGGTGTCTTGGTCGCACATTCACTGTCCGGGTTCGCCGGGCGACGGGTCCGCCTCGTGCAGGTCGCGGTCAGCGGCTCGGAGTCGAGCGATCTGGCGCTGCAACTCGGCCGGGTCCTTCCTGAGCGCCCTGACGTCGCGGTGATCATGATCGGCGCGAACGACGTCACCGCGCGGATCCCGACCGGCGTGGCGGTGGAACACCTTCGGCAGGCCGTTCTCGCATTGCGACAGGTCGGCTGTGAGGTCGTCGTCGGCACCTGCCCAGACCTGGGGACGCTGCGGCCGGTGCCGCAGCCGCTGCGGTTGTTCGGAAGGCGCTGGAGCCGCCAGTTGGCCGCCGCTCAGACGGTTGCGGTGGTTCAAGCCGGCGGCCGGACGGTGTCGCTCGGTTCACTGCTCGGACCGGAGTTCGAGATACGCCCGGAGTTGTTCAGCCTGGACCAGTTCCATCCTTCTGCCGAGGGCTACGCTGCGGCGGCCGCTGTCATGCTCCCGTCGGTCGCAGCCGCACTCGATATCCCTGCGCCGCAGGACATTCGCGAGCTGTCGATCCCCTCCAGCGGCGTGCGACCCATCGCGACGGCCGCGGCGCGCGCCGCAGAGCACCCGGGAACGGAGGTATCCGCGGCTGTCCCGCCACGAGGCGGCAGCATCCGAGGCGGCGCCTTGGCGTTGTCGTCGTTGCGGCGCCGGGCGTGGACCCGAGACGGGTCCTGGGCCTTGTCGTTGCGGCGGCGGCCCGCGAGGATGCCCACACCTGAGGAGGCGCGCGGCGACCGTGAACGCCCCGCCGCCCGAGCGAAGGGGCAAGCGGTATGACCGGCTCTCTGGTCCGGCGTGCAGGCCGGGCATTCACCGCGGGAACCGTTGCTTCGGCCGTGGCGGCGATCGCCGTGGTATCGGCCGAAGCGGTGCTGGCCGCGCGCCGCGAGTACGTCGACCCGGACAGCGCACCCGCGCTCGAAGGCGAGTTCGGTGACACCGCCGGGCGGGAGGTGCGGCTGGTCCTGCTGGGCGACTCGACCGGCGCCGGACTGGGAGTCGGTGCCGTCGGCGAGACCGTCGGTGGCCAGTTGGCCCAGCGGCTGGCTCGGCGCGGCTACCGGGTCCGGCTCGCTGGGGTGGCCGTCAGCGGTTCGCGTTGCCGGGACCTGGGCCCCCAGGTCTCCCGAGCACTACTGGGGCGGCCGGACATCGCGGTGATCTGCATCGGCGCCAACGATGCGCTGCGCGGGGTGCGGCTGCCCTCGATCCGCCGTGATCTGGCAGAGGCGGTCGGCCGGCTACAGCGGGCCGGCGTACACACCTTCGTCGGAACTTGTCCCGACCTCGGCGCGTCCCGGGCGCTGGCCCAGCCGTTACGGGCCATCGCCGGTCGGCGAGGGCGCCAGGTGGCCGCCGCAGAAGCTGCGGCTACCCGGGCCGCCAACGGCGAGCCGATCGACATCGGGCTGATCACCGGGCCGGTGTTCCGGGCTGACCCTGGCACGCTGTCCGAGGACTGCTTCCACCCGTCCGCGGACGGCTACCGGCTCTGGGCCGAGGCCCTGCACCCAGCCGTTGAGGCTGCCGCTCGCGACCGGGCCGCGGCCAAGCCCCGCCGCCGCGCCTGAGGCGACCTGCGCCCGCGGGGGTTAGATTCCTCAACATCGCCCAGACCGGAGGAACCGCCATGCCCGAGGCAGTCATCGTCGCCACCGCCCGCTCCCCGATCGGTCGGGCCTTCAAGGGTTCGCTCAAGGATGTCCGGCCGGACGACCTGACGGCGACGATCATCCGCGCCGCGCTGGACAAGGTTCCGGCGTTGGACCCCGCGGAAATCGAGGACCTGATGCTCGGCTGCGGCCTGCCCGGTGGCGAGCAGGGTTTCAACCTGGCGCGGATCGTCGCCGTACTGCTCGGCTTCGACCACCTGCCCGGCGTGACGCTCACCCGTTACTGCTCGTCATCGTTGCAGACCAGCCGGATGGCCCTGCACGCGATAAAGGCCGGCGAGGGTGACGTCTTCATTTCCGCCGGAGTCGAGATGGTCTCCCGCTATGTCAAGGGGAACAGCGACACGCTGCCGGACACGCAGAACCCGCTCTTCGCCGATGCGCGCGACCGCACCGCGGCAATCGCCGACACGGGGTCGGACTCGTGGACGGATCCGCGGGAGGGCGGCCGGCTGCCCGATGCCTACATCGCGATGGGGCAGACCGCGGAGAACCTGGCCCGACTGAAGGACATCACTCGGGAGGAGATGGACGCGTTCGCCGTGCGGTCGCAGAACCTTGCCGAGAAGGCCACCGCCAACGGGTTCTGGGAGCGCGAGATCACGCCGGTCACGCGTCCCGATGGCACGGTCGTGAGCAGCGACGACAGCCCCCGGCCCGGCGTAACGACAGAGGCGGTGCGCGAGCTCAAGCCGGTGTTCCGGCCGGACGGGCGGATTACCGCAGGAAACTGCTGCCCGCTCAATGACGGCGCGGCCGCGGTCATCATCATGAGCGACACCAAGGCTGCCGAACTCGGTCTGATGCCGCTGGCCCGGATCGTCTCGACCGGCGTGACCGGGCTGTCCCCGGAGATCATGGGGTTGGGGCCGGTCGCCGCGTCGGAGCAGGCGCTGAAGCGGGCCGGGATGAGCATCGGCGACATGGACCTGATCGAGATCAACGAGGCCTTCGCCGCGCAGGTGATTCCGAGCTACCGCGACCTCGGCCTGTCCGAGGTGGACGCAGACGCCAAGCTCAACGTGCACGGCGGTGCGATCGCGATCGGCCACCCCTTCGGGATGACCGGTGCTCGCATCACCGGCACGCTGCTCAACGGCCTGCAGACCCGCGACGCCACGTTCGGGCTGGAGACGATGTGCGTCGGCGGTGGCCAGGGCATGGCGATGGTGCTCGAGCGGCTCAGCTGAGCAGTCACTGCTGAGCGGCTCGTACCACGTCGGCGATCGCCCGCCGGAACCGCTGCAGGTCCTCAACCCGAGAATGCAGAATCTCGATGACCCGGTTGTCGTCGACAGCGACGTATTCGTGCACGAGCAGGTTCCGAAACCTCGACGTATCCTGCATCGTTGTCATGACGTCAGGCAGCAGAACGCCGTTCTCGCCGAGCACGGTGAAGACGTCGGCGTAGTCCCTGGGTGCGCGCCAGCCCTCAGAAGCCACCAAGTGACGACCAATGTCGATGCACGCTTCGATCGCTACGACGAAGCGGTACTTGACACCGGCCAACACGTCCTCGTCCGCGAGCAGGGCGTCGGTGTCACGCTCGGCGAGCCGGCGCAGGGCTGTGACTTCGCGGCCCAGCCGGTCGAGCAGGGTCTGCACACGGAGCAGATCGACCACGACGTCATCGCCTACCAGCCGCGATCGCGGCGATCAGGGCGCGGTCCATCGGTGCTGCCCACATCTCCACATCGTCGGCCATTCGGCCGAGCAGCGACTCGTAGGCGACCCGGGCGGGCTCGTCCCGGCTGTAGATGACGATTCGTTGGCGCAGCACCCGGCCGACAAAGCGCAGCGGGGCATGGTTCAGAACCGTGACCTGGATGCCGCCCATCTCGGCGGCTGCGCTGAGCGCGCCGGCGCACCGTGAGGCGATGCGGCCAGCCTCGGGCTCGGCGATCCCATTCAGCAGAAGGACAGCAACATCCACGTCGCTGTCCTTGCGAGCCCGACCCTCGGCGCGAGACCCGAACAGGTAGGCGAACTGCACAGGGTACGGGCGCAGCGCCTCGGCGGCGTCACGACGGAGCCGCCCGGCGGGATCGGAGCCCATGGCGCCGCATGGTACCGCCGCGTACGGTCGCAAAGCGGCGGACGACAAAGGGGCCGCCGTCACGATGACGGCGACCCCAATGCCATGGGACGTGGCCTTTAGTCTCGGAAGTAGCTCAGCAGTCGCAGGATCTCCAGGTACAGCCAGACCAGGCCGACCACGAGGCCGAAGGCGGCGTACCACGCGAAGCGCTGCGGAGCGCCCCTGCGAATCGCCTGGTCGACCATGTCGAAGTCCAGGAGGAACGTCAGCGCGGCGATACCGATGACGACGAGGCTGAAGATGATCGCCAGCGGCCCGCCGTCGCGCAGGCCGAGCCCGCCGTCGACGAAGAAGCCGGCGACAAGGTTGACCACGATCAGTGCGACTACACCGATCAGGGCACCGAGCAGCCACTTCGTGAACTTCGGCGTGACCCTGATGGCGCCGGTCTTGTAGACCACCAGCATCCCGGCGAACACGCCGAACGTTCCGATCACCGCCTGCAGGACGATGCCTGAATACAGCGACTCGAAGAGCTTGCTGATCCCGCCAAGAAAGACACCCTCGACGGCGGCGTAGGCCAGGATCGCGGCCGGGTTGGTGATCTGCTTGATGCTGATGACGAGCCCCAGCACCAGACCGATCAGGGCGGCCGGCAGTGCCCAACCGATCGCGGTCTCGGTCGGAACCATCACCATGACGGCCGCAGCAGTGGCGATCACGGTGCCGACGGTCGCAGCGGTGCGTACGACGACGTCGTCGAGGGTCATGTACTGGGTTGGTGCGGTGGTGCCGTACTGCTGCGGTTGCCCGCCATACGGCGGCGGTGCGCCGTAGGGGCTCTGCGTGGGAGCGGTGTTCCACGTCGCGTAACCGCCCTGTGCGGGCGCGGTGGGGATGCCGCCACCCTTGCGGCTGAATACCGGGTTGCTCACGTCGACTCCTTCGCCGAGTTCGCCTTGCTGTGGACTTGCGTTAAGAGTAACGCCGGGTGCTGGCCCGGCGTTCCCCGCGGGCGGTGAGGAACCAACGCGCACCAGCCGTGCGTGACACCAGGGTGCAGGACCTAACCGGCCGGCGTACCCCCGGTCGGACTCGAACCGACACTGGAGCCCTTTTAAGGGGCCTGCCTCTGCCGTTGGGCTACGGGGGCCTCGGACCGAGGGTAGCCGCGCGCCTCTGCGGATTCCTGTGCTCGCGTTGCTACGTTCCGTGGCGAGATGCGCCGACCCAACCCTGTGCTCACCATCGCGCTGATCGTCGCGGTGGCCTTCACCCTGCTCGCGAAGTTGGACGCCGAGCGGGCCGCCGGGGCCGAGACTCGCACCGGGAACGCCCCCCGCGGACCGAACGTCGCGATCGAGCCGCTGCGGCCGGGCGAGAAACCGCCGCAGTTCATCCTGTTCTCCTTCGACGGCTCGGGCTCACACCAGAAGTGGCAGCGGTTCCTCGCCGCCGCCGATGAGGTCGGCGCGCAGTTCACCGGATTCCTCAGTGGCGTCTACCTGCTGACCGACGACTTCGAGGAGGCGTATTCCGGGCCTGGACACGAACCCGGCGACTCCTCGATCGGATTCGGCGGTACGCCGGAGGATCTCCGGCTGCTGATCGAGGACATGAACACCGCCTATCAACGCGGACACGAGATCGGCACCCACTTCAACGGTCATTTCTGCGACGGCAACGATCCCAGCGGCAATGACTGGACCACCGCGCAGTGGTCCGCCGAACTGGACCTGTTCCTCCGGTTCCTCGCCGACCACCGCGAGATCAACCACTTGCCGGACCTCCCGCGCCTCGCGTTTCCGCCCGCGGCTGTCCAGGGCGGCCGGACGCCGTGCCTCGAGGGCGACCCGGCGGTCGTGTTTCCGGCGCTGGCCGAGCGCGGGCTGAGCTACGACAGCAGCCGGCCGGTCACCGGGCTGATCTGGCCGCAGCAGCTGCACGGCCTGTGGGAGTTCGGGATGCCAGTGGTTCCGGTTGCGGCGACCGGCGGCAAGAACATCGCCATGGACTACAACTTCTGGTTCCAGTTCAACGGCGCCCGCAACGAGCCCGCCCGCGCCGCGGAGTTCACCGAGGCCGTGCTGTCGACGTACCGGCAGATGTACGACGACGCTCTCAACGGCAACCGGGCGCCCCTCGTGATCGGCAACCACTTCAACGACTGGAGCGGCAACGCGTTCAACCCGGCGGCAGAGCAGTTCATGCTGGAGGCCTGCGACCGCCCGGAGACGGTGTGCACGACGTACCAGAACGTGATCGCCTGGATGCAGGCGCAGGATCCCGCCGTCCTGGCCGAGCTGATGGCCCGCCCGCCGTCGGGCGGATAGGCGATGTTCGAAGGCTTCGCGACGGAGTTCGTGGACCTCTCACAGACGTGACGCTGCGGGTCAGGCACGGAGGGCAGGGCCCGGCGGTGCTCCTGCTGCACGGTCACCCGCGTACGTCGGCCACCTGGCACCGGGTCGCGCCACTGCTGCTCGAGGCGGGCTACGCCGTTGTCCGCCCGGACCTACGCGGCTACGGCCAGTCGTCCAAGCCGGCGACCGCCGTGGATCACGCGCCGTACAGCAAGCGGGCGATGGCCACCGACATGGCCGCGCTGATGCCACATCTCGGCCACGAGCGATTCACTGTCGCCGGACACGACCGTGGGAGCTACGTCGCATTCGGCCTGGCGTTGGATCATCCGCAGGCGGTCAGCCGGCTGGCCGCGCTCGACAGCGTCCCGATCTCCGAGGCGCTCCGGCGCTGCGACGCCCGGTTCGCCGCCGCGTGGGCGCGCGAGAAGACCACAGCGGCACCGTGTACGCCTACTGGCGCTAGCCGGCACGCCGCCGGACGTTCCCCTGGCTGCGTCAGCGCTTGCGTCGGCGGCGTTGCGCGGTCGCGTTCTGTCCGTCGTGCGCGAAGTCCACATCGACCGACTCGAACCCCTTGTTCTGCTGGGCCGTGGCGTACTCGGTGTAGGCCCGCTGGTCGGCACGGGTCAGGTCGACGCGGTCGGTGAACGGAGTGAGCAGCGATCGCGGATACAGCCGCTTGGCCTGCACGGCATTGATCTCCACGCAGATGACCAGCGCAATCGCGCCCACGTAGATCCACGCCATCAACCCGAGCACCAAGGCGAACACGCCGTTGGTGTCACCCGCGTTGCGAACGACGTTGTCGACGTACGCCACCCCCGCGGTCTGCAGTAGCTGCCACAGCACAGCGGCCGTGACAGCTCCCGGCGCTACGTCCCGCACGCTCAGCCTGGTCGCGGTCAGCAGCCGGAAGGCGAAGACAAAGACGAGGGCGTTGATGGCGACGCCGATGAGAATGGCACCCCATTGCAGCGCGGCGCCCAGGACGCCGCCCAGCGAGGACAGGCTGCTCCCGACCACCGTGAGGATGGTCGTGGCCAGGATGGCGAGACCGGCGGTGAGGAGCAGCAGCCCACTGCGCAGTCGGGACGTGATGGGGTCCGGTCGACGGTTCCGGGGAACCGCCCACGCGATGTTCATGGCGTTCTGCGCCGCCTGGGCAACGCCTAGCGCGCCGTACAGCGCCCCGGCGATGCCGACCGCGATGGCCACGCCGCTGCCGCTCAGACCCCTCGAGCCACTTAGCTCCGCTCCGATCACCGGGAACTGCCGAAGCGCGGTGTCCAGCACCTGCTGCGTGCGCGCCGGGTCGCCCTGCAACACGAAGCCGAGGGTGGACGTCGCGAGCAGCACCAGCGGGACGATCGACAGGAACCCGTAGTACGTGATGAGCGCGGCCAGGTAGGCGCCCTGGTCGTCGTAGAACTTGTACATGACGGCGAGGGGGAAGCCGACCCACCGATGCCGTTGCTGGTAGTCGTCGATCTGTTTCGTCACCGACACGTCACTCTCCTCACGCCCGGCGGTGATTCCTCGCGACAGCATCGCTCAGCGGGCGGCCTCCTGGAACTCCTCGCGCGGGTGCTGGAGTTGCCCCAGCGAGATCACGTCCCGGCGGAACAGGAACGCCAGCGTCCAGTCCGCGAGCACCCGGACCTTGCGGTTGAACGTCGGGACCCGGCTCATGTGGTATGTCCGGTGCATGAACCAGGCGGGAAACCCAGTGAGCTTCACGCCGTACACCTCAGCGACCCCCTTGTAGAGGCCGAGGCTGGCGACCGAGCCGACGTACTTATGCCGGTACGCCGACGGACGGCCGCCACGCAAGACCTGGGCGATGTTGTCGCCCAGCTGCCGCGCCTGTCGCACCGCATGCTGAGCGCTCGGGCCGCAGGTCGCGTCGGGATCCTTGGAGCTGAGGTCCGGTACGGCAGCGCAATCCCCCGCAGCCCAGGCGTCGGCCACGCCGCGGACCTGTAGTTCGGCGGTGCACTCGAGCCGGCCCTTGGAGTCCAGCGGCAGGTCGGTGTGGGTGAGCAACGGGTTGGCCTTGACGCCAGCGGTCCACACGATCGTGTCGCAGTCGTACTCGTCCCCGTCGGACAGGACCACGTGGCCACCAACCATCGAGTTCACCTTCGTGTTGAGCCGAACGTCCATGCCCCGCCGAACCAGCTCCCGCGCGGTGTAGGCGCCCATGGCGACACCGACCTCCGGCAGGATCCGGCCGGTCGCCTCGACGAGCACCCACCGCATCGAACCCACGTCGAGCGTGCGGTAGTAGCGGCGGCAGGCGTAGCGCGCCATGTCCTCCAGCTCGGCCAGCGCCTCGATCCCGGCGTACCCCCCTCCGATGAACGTGAAGGTGAGGGCGCGTCGCCGCTGGGCCTGCGTCGCAGGGTCGTCGCCGGTCAGCGACGCGGCCACATCCAGCCGGGACAGCACCTGGTTGCGCAGGTAGATCGCCTCGCCGATGGTCTTGAACCCGATCCCCACCTCGGCGAGGCCGGGGATCGGCAATGTCCGCGCCACCGATCCGGCGGCCATCACGAGGATGTCGTAGTCGATCCGCTCGGGATGGGCTTCGAATGGCAGCACGCTGGCAACCATGCGGGCGTGGTCGACGGCGGTCACGCTGCCGGTGATCACCCGGCAGTGCTTCAGCGTGCGTCGCAGGGGTACGACGACGTGCCGCGGCTCGACCGACCCGGCCGCCGCCTCCGGCAGGAATGGCTGATACGTCATGTGTGCCTGTGGATCGACGACGGTGATGTCCGCCTCGCCTCGGGACAGCCGCTTCTGCAGCTGGAGGGCGGTGTACAGGCCGACGTAGCCGCCGCCGACGATCAGGATGTGCGGGCGGTTTCCCATGATTTCGAGACTACGGCCGGCCCCGCCGCACCACGACCGCGGGAAGCGCGACGAACGTCACGGCGGCGAGCATGCCGACGATGACGAGCCCCGCAGACCCGGGTAGGCCGGCCACGAGCGCCGTCATGGCGACCAGGCTCCAGCCGATGACAAGGACTGCCAGCGTCTGTCCGACCCATCGCCACAGCAGAGTGGCGCCGACCGGCGCGCCGGCGGGGACGGCGGCGGAGATCGCCGCGGCGCTGTGCACGGCATAGCCGGCCGCGGCGAAGGCCGCGATCCGGGCCAGACCAGGATCCGGTACGGCGGACAGCCACGACACCACTGCCGTCGCGAGCAGGACGAGCGGAGCCAGGGAACCCGGTGCCCGCACCGCCCACACCGCGACTGCGGCCCCGACGAGGGTCGCGGCGCCGGCCAGGGAGAGCGGCGCCGGCCACGGCGCCAGAAGCAGTACGACGGCGGCGGCTGCGAGCACGACGCGGGGGATCATCGACGGACTCTCGGCGCCGCCCCGGCGCGGGCCAGGTCGCGCAGGACGGCGTCCAGGCTGCCGGCCCCACGCCAGGCCAAGATCGGTACGCCGAGTTCGCCGAGCCGGTGCACGCGGGTTTCCCGCTGCAGCCGCCACACCCGCAGCGCCACGTCGGTCCACGGTGACTCGACCGGCGGAGTGGCGTCCTCCGGCAGGGTGTCGATGACGACTATCGGGTGCCCCAGCCGGCTCAGCGCCGCCGCCCGGTCGAACACGGTCCGGCCGACGAGCGGACTGAGCAGGATGACGAGGGCTCGCGGATCGAGCCCAACCGGGTCCACAATCTCCGGCTCACCGGTCAGCACGAGGGGGGCACGCACGTCGAGCAGGGTGTCCAGCAGTCGGGTGAGCTGCCGCCGGCCGCCCGCCGGAGGGAGGCTCTGCACCCGCTCCCCATGGGTGATCAAACCGACCCGGTCACCCAGCCGCAGGTAGAACCGCGCCAACGCGGCCGCGGCCCGAACGCCGATGTCGACGCCACTGGCAGCGCCGTCGATGCCGCCGCTGGCGCCGGCGTCGTACCGGCCGTCGAGGATGACGATGACGTCGGCGTCGCGCTCGGCGACGGTGGCGTTGACGTGCAGTTCGCGGGCGCGCAGCGACACCCGCCAGTTGATCCGCCGCAGCCGGTCACCGGGCGCGAACTGGCGGATGCCGGACAGCTCCGAGCCCTCTCCCGGCCGCGGCGAGCGGTGAACTCCGATGGTGCCGCGGGCCTGCGGGACGTCCGCTGCGCCTTCGAAACGGTCAGTCAGCGGTAGGACGCGGACCGTCCGGGCCGGCAGCGGCCACGGACCCCACCGCAGGAGCCCGCCGGCCGCGGCCACCGTGACCACGGCCGGGCCGACGCGGTGACGGCCCCAGCGCCGAGCGGTCAGCGGCACGGCCAGCGCAACGAGGCCGCTCCGATCGGGACGCCCGGCGACGACGCCGGTCCGCCCGCCTGGTGGCTGCACCCATCCGGACACCGGTACGGCGATCGCCACCACGTCGGCGTCGCGCGCGATCACCCGCACGTTCGCCTGCAGCCGCCCGCCTTCCAGCGGCACGTCCTCGCTCAGGCTGAGCTCCGCGGACGGTGCGGACGGGACTGGGCGGACCAGATCAACCGCGGCAGCGAGTGCGATCGGCGCGGCGAGGTACAGCAGGTCGGGACGCCGAAGCAGCACGGCGAGCAACGCCAGGCCGCCGGCCACGACCGCGGTGCGGAACAACGCCGCTGTCGGCGACCACCCGGCAGCAGGCGTCGAACCGTTCAACGCACCGTGCGGGACCGGCCCGCGCCTCCCTCGGCCAACCGGCTGGACGGGACCGGGACGGCATCGAGCACCGCCTGCGTGACCTGCACCGACGAGACCCGCTGCATCCACGTCTCCGGGCGCAGGGTCAGCCGGTGCGCCAGCGCCGGCACACCGACGTCCTTGACGTCCTCGGGAACTACATAGTCCCGGCCGCGGAGCACCGCTAGCGAGCGGGCGGTCAGCAGCAGCGCCAGCGCTCCTCGGGGAGATGCCCCGACCTGCACCTCGGGCCGGCCGCGGGTAGCTGCGGCCAGGTCGACGCAGTAGCGCCCGACGGACTCCTCCACCGTGACCGTCTCGATCGCCTGACGCATCGCCCGTACGCCGACGGCGTCGGTGACGGCGTCCAGCACTATCTCCTCACGTTTGCGCTGCATCCGCCGGGCCAGCACCTGCCACTCGTCGTCCCTGCTCAGGTAGCCGAACGCCACTCGGAGCAGGAATCGGTCCAGCTGCGCCTCGGGGAGGGGATAGGTGCCTTCGTACTCGATCGGGTTCGCGGTCGCGAGCACGCAGAACGGGTCCGGCAGCGGGAAGGTCGTCCCCTCCACCGTTACCTGGTGCTCCTGCATCGCCTCCAGCAGCGCCGACTGCGTCTTGGGCGGGGTGCGGTTCACCTCGTCGGCGAGCAGCAGTCCGGCGAAGACCGGTCCCGGCCGGAACTCGAACTCCGACACCCGCTGGTCGTAGACGAACGACCCGGTGACGTCGGCCGGCAACAGATCGGGCGTGAACTGCAGGCGGCGGAAGGACAGGCCCAGGGTCTGCGCGAAGGAGCGTGCCGCCAGCGTCTTGCCGAGGCCCGGAAAGTCCTCCAGCAGCACGTGCCCGCCGGCAAGGACGGCTGCGAGGACCAACTCGAGTTCGGCCCGCTTGCCGACGACAGCCCGCCCGATGCCGGTCAGCACGTCGGCACCGATCCGGGCCACTTCCGGTAGCTCCAGGGCCGCCGGGTCAGTCACGGTCTCACCCTCTCATCCCGCGCGATGAGTGGGCCCGAGCGTGGGTTCGTCAGCTGTCCGGACCTCGACCGTGCCAGTGCCCGACGAGATCCCGGTACAGCGCTGAGTTCAGCAGCAGCTCTTCGTGATCGCCCACGTGCGCGCGGGTGCCGTCCAGCACGACGATCCGCCGAGCGCGCAGCGCCGAACTCATCCGGTGCGCGATCACGATCAGCGTGCCGGGCCGGTCGGCGAACGCACGTTCGACCCCTGCCTCGGCGGCCGGGTCGAGATGGCACGTTGCCTCGTCCAGCACCACAAGCCGAGCCGGGGACAGATAGGCGCGGACCAATGTGATCAGCTGGCCCTCGCCGGCCGACAGGAGCTCCTGCTCGAGTTCGGCGTCGTACCCGCCGAGCCGCTGCACCAGGGCGGTGGCACCGAGCCGGTCGACCGCCTCGGCCAGATCCGGCGAGGAGGCGGTCGGGCACAGGTAGGTCAGGTTCTCCCGCACCGTCGCCGAGAACAGGTAGGCCTCCTGCGGGATGAACGCACGTTGTGCGGCCAGCGTGGCCGGGTGCAGGTGGGACAGCGGGATGCCGCCGAGCCGGATCTCGCCCTGCTGCGGGCTGAGCAGGCCGGTCATCAACCCCGCCAGGGTGGACTTGCCGACTCCGCTCGGCCCGACGACGGCGATGTGGTCGCCGGCCGGCACGGCGAGGTCGAGGCCGTCGATCACCGGCGCGGCCCACGGGCTGTACGCGAAGGTCGCGGACTCGATCAGCAGGTCCGGGCGGCCGCCGAGGCGGCGGACGGCCAGCCTTGGCTCGTCCGGCAGCCCGCGACGATCGCCCGCTCCGTCATCGGTCTCGACGATCCGGCGCATCGTCACGAGCAGCCACAGCCCCGGGCCGCTCAGACCGTCGATCAGTGACTGCAGCGCCGGTTGCAGTGCCTGCAGGGTGTAGGCGATCGCCCCGAGGATCACCCCGGCTGTGACGCCTTGGCCGATCAGCGCCGGTCCGGCGGCGAGGACGAGGAGCACCGGTAGCCATCCCCCGATCGCGACGGCAACCGTCGCGATCGCGGTCAGCCGGCTCAACCGCACAGTGGCGGTTGCCTGGTCGTCGATAGCTCGACCGGCCGCCTGCATGATCCGGTCCTCGCCGCCACAGGCCACGATGTCGCGCAGGCCGCCGCCGACTGTGCTGGCCTGCTCTGCCAGCCGCTCGTCGGCGAGGATCGCGGCCCGCTGCTGCCCGGCCAGCCGGGGCAGCGCGACCGCGAACAGCGCCATGCCCGCGACCAGCGGCGGCAGCACCAGCGGGAGCAAGGCCGGTGCGAGTGTCAGCAAGCCGATCAGGGCGCTCACCGCCACGACGAGGAACTGCTGGACCGCGGTGAGGACGGCGGCGTATGCCTCGCGGATGATCTCCACGTGCTGCGTCAGCCGGGCGACGTCGGCGCTACCGCCCGACCGTCCGGTGAGCACCGGGCGGCGCACGGCGGATCCGACCACCCGGCGTACGAGGTCGTCCCGGAACGGCTCGACCAGGTCGGCCAACCGGGCGAGTGTCTGCCGAGTGCCCCACGCTCCGAGTACCACGGTAAGGCCGAGTACGGCGAGCCAGGCCAGCCCCGTCGCCGGCCGCCCGGCCAGGAAACCGTCGTCGACGGCACGCGCGACGATGAGGCCGGACAACAGCGCCGGGACCGCCTCCAGAACCGACCAGCCGGCCAGCCCGCGGACCTGCGGCCGTCGCTCGCGTAGCGAGTCGATCAGTTCACGGCGAGCCGCGCCGTGAATGTCGGCGCTCCGATGCCGGCCCTCGGTCCTGGTTAGCACACTCATGCCGGGATCCCGGCGGACACGGGCGGTTTCGGCGCAGGGGCGTCGATCCCAGCAGCCTCGAACAGTGCGCGGTAGTCAGGGTCAGCCCACAGTTCGTGGTGCGGGGCGACGGCCCGGATGGCTGCGCCGTCGAGCCAGATCACCGCGTCAGCGCGCGCCGCCGTGGAGGCCCGATGGGCGACCAGCACCCGGGTGCGGTCGGCCATGGCGACGGTGAGCACCTTGCTGATCTCGTGGTCTGTGACGGTGTCCAGGCTGGCCGCGACGTCGTCGAGGACAAGGACGCGGTTCCCATGCGCGAACGTCGGCGCCAGGCCCAGCCGCTGCAGCTCCCCGCCGGACATCGGCGCCTCGGACCGGCAGGTGAGGTAGCCCGCGGGCATCCGCCGGATGAAGTCATCGGCC